>Ga0209168_10001664_pt1 | contig 17042 bp, 17 predicted proteins | sample Coa_R1_FD_187156 | JGI IMG/M metagenome (GOLD analysis project Ga0209168, IMG submission 187156) | Surface soil microbial communities from Centralia Pennsylvania, which are recovering from an underground coalmine fire - Coalmine... | ecosystem: Environmental > Terrestrial > Soil > Unclassified ... | reverse complement strand
GCGCCACCGAGATGCGGCCGCTTTCTTCGGAAACGACGACGACCACCGCGTCGGTTTGTTCCGAGACGCCGAGCGCCGCGCGATGCCGCGTACCCAGACGGCGTTCCGTGAGTGACTGTTCCGCGAGCGGCAAAAAGCAGCCCGCGGCTTCGATGATGCCTTCGCGCACGATAACCGCGCCGTCGTGCAGCGGCGAGCGAGGAACGAAAAGCGAGAGCAGCAGTTCCGCAGAAACGACCGCGTTCAGCGTCGTGCCGCTCTCCATGAACTCTTTCAGTCCGGTGTGCTGTTCGATGACGATCAGTGCGCCGTACTTGTTGCGCGAAAGCAGAAACGCCGCTTTCGCGAGCATCGCCATCACTTTTTCGTCGGCGCGCCCGGAGCGCTCTTCGCCTTGGTTCCAATGAAAGATTCCGCCGCGGCCGATCTGCTCGAGCGCGCGCCGCAGTTCCGGTTGGAAGACGATCGGAAGCGAAACCGCGGCGCCGATCATGATCAGGTTCAGAATGGAGCCGAGCAGCAGCAAATGCAACAAGTTCGCAACGCCGAGCAGCGCGACGAGCACGAGCAGGCCCGTGATGATCTGCACGGCACGCGTGCCTCGAATCAGCAGGAGAATGTAATAGATGAGAACGCTCGTCGCCGCAATGTCGACAAAGTCCGTCGGGCTGGCGTACTGGAACACGCTATTCCACATGCTCTAGCCCCAATAACGATTCGAGCACGCGATCCGATGCTATCTCCGGAGCCTGCAAACCAGCGGCTGCAATCGCGGCGGCGGTTGCCATGGGCAATGGACTGAGCAGGCGCGTCCGGCGCGCGCCCCCAAACCGGCCAAGTTCCACGTCGATGATACGCAGAATCAGGTTCGGCGCGCTCACCTCGGGGCGAAATTCCAAAAGCAGCGATCCGCCGCGGATCGTGCACTCCTCGACGCCGGCCGGCGCGCCGGGGCCCCCGAGCGCGGCTTCGAGCTGCGGCAAGGCATCCGGCGGCAGAGGTTCAATTGCAAGGGCGATAATGGGCGATTCATACAAGCGCGCGTGCGGAACGCGCGCCGCGAGCTCGGCGGGGTCGACGCCTTCGGGCCCCTCGATCAGCGCGTACGTGCGCGCAAACTCGCGCGCGTTCGAAATGCGAACGCGCACGCCGTCTCGTGAAAGCGCGGCGATGCCGTCATCGGGAGCTGCGTCGACGCGCAAAGTACGGGCCCACTCCACGAGTGTTTCGTTAGGCGCGTGACGCAAACGTTCCCGGCTCGCGTCGTCTCCGTCGGTAAAAATGCTGCACACGTCGTGCTCGACCGTGAAGAACACACGCGCGTCGCGGATTTGAAGCGCGCGACCGGAAAACGCGAAATGCTCGCCCCGGGCGATCGGGTGCAGGTCCGGCTGCTCGAGGACGGGCGAGCGCTCGTCGAGCGCGTCGAGCCGCGGTCGTTCACGCTGCAACGACGCACCGTCGAAGGTCGCGCGAAAACCATGGCGACGAACGTGGACACGCTGATAACGGTGACTGCGCTCGCCGATCCGCCGCCGCGCTTCCTCACGCTCGATCAGCTCCTCGCGTTCGCCGAACTCCAAGACATCGGCGCGATGGTCGTCCTGACCAAGCCCGACCTGGCCGAAGCCGAAGTGACCGCCGCAATATCGGAACTCTATCGCTCGCTCGGCTACGAAACGCTCATCGTAAATCCCAAATCGGGCGAAAACGTCGAGGGCCTGCGCGAGGCGATCGAGCGGCGCCACGCGCTGCTCTGCGGCGTTTCCGGCGTCGGCAAGAGCTCCATCTTCCGCGCGCTCGGGGGCGATGCGGTGGTCGGCGACGTTTCCCGCCACGGCCTTGGGCGGCAGACGACCACGGCCTCGAGGCTCTTTCGGATGCCGGAGGGCTTCCTTATAGATAGCCCCGGGGTTGCCGAGTTCGGACTGGGCGCCGTGGCCCCGGAGGAACTGGTCGAAGGATTCCGCGAGATGCGGCCGCTGGTAGCCAAATGCCGGTTCACGGACTGCCGCCACCTGCAGGAGCCGGACTGCGCCGTCCGGGCCGCCGTAGCCGCGGGCGAAATCGCCGAGAGCCGCTACGACTCCTATCGCCGCATTTTGTCACCCTGAGCCTGTCGAAGGGTGGTTGTCAGAGCGCAGGGCGCGTGGTATAGTGTGCCTCGTGCCTTTAACGCAAGGAGAGAAGATTCGTGCCTAACATCAAGGCCGCCGTCAAGTGGGTGCGGCAGACCGACAAGCGTACGCAGCGCAACCTGGACGTCAAAACGCGTTTGAAGACAGTCTACAAGAAAGCCGTCTCCGCACAAGACGCCGAGGTCGGCAAATCGGTCGAGGCGCAGTTCGACAAGGCCGCGCAAAAAGGCATCATCCATCCGAATAAAGCCGCGCGCAAGAAGTCGCGTTTGGCGAAGGCTACCGCCAAAGCCGGCGCCGCCGCCCCCGCAGCGAAGCCAGCCGGCAAAAAGAAAGCCGCAAAGTAACGAGAAAGGCCGCCGACATGGCGGCCTCTTCATTTGCGGCGATCCAAGAAGATCCGAAAGCGATCTTCGTAACGCAGCTCGCGCGCGAACTCCACCGCGCGGGCGTAGCATCGGACCAGCTCGAGCGCACTATCACCGCAATCAGCGCGGTGCTCGGCCTGCAAATCGAGATCTTCGCCCTCCCCACGAACATCACCATCGCCATCGGACCGCGATATGCGCAGCAGATCGTCATGCTGCGCCTGAATCCCGGCCGCGTGAATCTGCGCAAACTCGCGCTGCTCAACGACGTGTTCGACGACTTGCAGAGCGGGCGAATCGACCTGCCAGACGCGATCGCCCAGCTGCGCAGCATCGACGCGCACTGCCCGCCGCCGCCGGCGTTGCTGACCGTTGGTGCACTCGCGTGCGTTGCCGTCGGCGTTGCCGTGCTGCTTGGCGGCGGCATTCACGAGCTCATCGTTGCCGCGCTGATCGGTGCCGCTACCGGCATCCTCTCCTTCTTCACAACGCGCAACGCGGTGATGGATCGTCTCTTCGAAGTCTTCGCAGCATTCGTCGCAACGCTGATCGTCGCCGCGTATACGCACTACATCCATCCGGCAAATCTGTACGTATCAATCGTCGCCGGCGTCGTCGTGCTGTTACCCGGCTATTCACTCACGCTCGCGCTGCATGAACTCGCCAATCAGGATTTGATCGCCGGAACGGCGCGCCTGGGGCGCGTTCTCGCAATTCTGCTTGCGCTCGGATGCGGCGCGTTTCTCGGTTTCGCCGTAGCCGGCGTCGGTTTCATCAACGCCGCCGACGTGCGGCCGCATCCGGTCGGACCGGCATTCTGGATTGTGGCTATCGTGTTGCTGTCGTTTGGACTTTCCGTCGATCTCGACGCGCGCTTCCGCGACTTCGCTTGGGTGTTTCTCGCAAGCATCGTCGCGCTCGGTACGTCGTACATCTTCACGCAGATTCCGGGCGCGCATCAAGTTGCGCCGTTCCTGGCCTCGCTCATCTGCGGTCTGGTTGCAAACGGCGGCGCGAAATTTCTGCGCGTTCCTCAGCCGGTGTTCTTAGTGCCTGCACTGCACGTGCTCGTCCCTGGTTCGCTGAGCTATCAAAGCGTGCTCTGGGTCGTTTCCCGCAACAACTACGCCGACGCCGCGGCCTTAGCGGTCAATGCGCTGGTCGTCGCGGTGCTGATCGTCGCGGGACTGCTGCTCTCGCAGCTCATCGTCCCCGGCGCGCCTTTGCGCTTGCGCGAAACGCCGAGCTAAAAACGCGGAAAGCTACGGCGGCGTAAGCATGTTCGGCAGCCACATGAGTCGCGCTGCGCCTATCGTACCGACGCCTACGACCAATGCCGCGAGCGCGAGCGTTCCTGCCGCGATCATCTTGATGCGTGAATCTGTAGCACGGCGTGCGTAAAAGTAGAACTCCAGCACGAGCCACGGAACGATGAATCGCGCGAAGCCGATGAACAGGTCGAACCAGCCGTCCATATCTCCCGTCGTTCCCGGCGCGCCGCCGCCGAACGGCGGGTGCCCGGTCGCGACCGTCCAGAACCCGTATCCGATGCGGATGAACCACACGCCGCTCACCATGAGAAATGTAAGCAGCGCCCAACGGCGGTGCGCATCGATCTTGCCGGCGCGAGCGTAACCGATGGCAAGAACCGCACAGAGAATAATGAGCGCGCCGTTCGCATCGCTCGCGGCGGCAGCCGCAAACGACGGCACGGGACCGGCATGAAAGAGTATTGGCCGCTGCGTCGACGTAAGCCAAATCGCCCCCGCACTGATAAGCACGGCGGTGACCACGTAGACACGGCCAACCCATCGGTGCACTTGCTGCAAGCGCAGGCGCAACCGCGTCGACAGCCGCGACGCACCATTTCGCGTTACCATCCACCCGAGCCCGACCTGCAGTGGACCGCCTACGGTAATGATGAACGCCAGCGTGATATGCATCACGATAAACGCGTTGCCGACTGCATTTCCGGCCGCCAGCGGGTGGATCAGCGTTTGGTTCCATTTGGCGAAGTCGCCGATTGCAGCCGATGCCCAATAATGTACGAAGATATACGCCGCAAAGAACAGCTGCCCAAAGATCGCTAACGCGAACCACAGGACGCCGGCGCCGTCGAGCGCATCATGAGCCGAAGTGGTCTGCCAAACCCGAGCGGAAGCGTTCAACTTCTAACTCACCCCCTCGACGTGCACTATTCACGAATGGGCGAGTATGTTTCAGCCGCGAAATGCCTCAGGTCGCCGGCGTCTGGCCCCTTACGCCCATGTTGGCTTCGTACGCGCCGTCATGCAGTCGCCGCAAAAAGCCGCTCACGGCGCGCATGCGATTTTCGATGTTTCCGATGGGCAGCAAGCCGGTGATCTGCACGTTCGTTTCGTTCACCGCCGTCAAAAAGACTTTGCAGTTTTCGGCTTCCAGTTTGCCTGCGACCTCGCTGACGGCGTCTATTGCGGCGCGCTCGGCGATAGTGCGCAATTGACTCAGGGCGCCTTTCCACGGCAGCGCGGCGTTCACCGGTATCATCAGCGCGGAGACGCACATCGAATAATTCGTGAACGGGCTGGTGTTGATCTTTGAATTCGGCACGATGATGAGGTTGTTTTCGAAATCGCGAATCGTCGTATTGTGCCAGTGAATGTCGATGACTTCACCTTCCGCGAAGTCGAACTTGACGTAGTCGCCGATCCGGATTTGCCGCGCCGCAATGATTTGAACGCCGGCGAAGAGATTGCTGAGCGTATCGTTCAGCGCCAGCGCCACCGCCAAACCGCCGAGACCAAGCGTGGTCAGCAGCGGGGCAATGGCGATACCCATCGAACTGAGCACCGTCAGCAAACCGATGATCAGAATTACGACTTGAACGAGCGTCGAGTACAGTGATACGGAGAAAATCCGGTGCTCGGTTTGCCTGCCCAGTGCTTCGACCCACGCCGCCGCGACGCGCGCGGCAATCCACATCAGTGAAAAGATGAACAGCGCACCGATAGCGCGATCCAAAAAGTTGGCCTCGCGCGTGGAAAGCGTGACGTGATCGAGCCCGATGTACAATCCCGCCAAGCCGCCCCACAGGATGATTACGGTTCCGATGATGGACATCGCGGTTTCCAGTGCCTGCAGGCCATGGCGCACCGTTGCGCGTCGCAGGGGGCGAATGACGAGCATGTACGCAATGACGCCGACGATGACGCCGCCGAGAATCCACGCGAGCGGCAATAGTTGCGTCACGGACGCGACGTGCACCGGAATGGGCGGCAGCGTCGCCTTGGCTAACGGTGTCGGTGAGGCCATCGCTGGCGATAGTACCCGAAAACGCGCGGGCTTGCCTCTTACAAAGGCTGGATGAGAGGGTCTCGGCTAGTCGACTATCGCAAAAGCTTCAGGGTAATCTACCTCCGCATTCTCTTTGAGCCGACCGAAGGACTCAAATCCCTTGGCCATCCACGCTTCACCTAAACGCGAATACGAGCTGCGTTAAGCATCTCGCTCTTTCGTGGGAAAATCCAAATCGCCCGTAGTAGGCGGGATCGCCAACCACAAGCGCTGCCGTAAAGCCGCGCGCCGCGCACAGACGTAAGCCATAGGTGATCAATTTCGACGCGATACCGCATCGTTGATGGTCCGGCATGACCGCGACCGGAGCGAGAGCAACGGCGCTGCCGATGACGTCAGCGTCAAGCACGCAACCATAGACGCGATAATAAGCCTATCATCCCGGAGGCGATCGACGAACCTTCCTTCTGCATCGCGACCCAGGGCCGCCGTGTGAACCGCTCGAATCGCGGCAGCGTCTGCCGGGACTTCCTCACGCACCATCTTTACTTCAAAGAGAGCTTGAACGGTGGCGGGATGTTCGTCCACGACTGGCTGCTGATTTTCCAATCTGCTCCGACCTTGCGCAGCGTAAAGGTCATTAATACATTTTGGCTTAGGACCGCTCGCGAACCCCCGCTACGCAGTGTGCCTAGCACGGTGACGTAAGCACTGTCCGATCCCGATGACGTTACCTGCATGGGATCCGCAAAGGCACTAAAGCGCGCGTACCGCAGTTTGCCGAAAGTCGTCAGTGCGGAAATCCAATCGCTAGGCGCACTATTTCCAGGTTACGGGTCCACGTTTATCGCCAGGCGCGTTTCGCGATCCGCTCGCGCCATCGGAATTATTCGCTCGCGGAGAGCCTCCCGAAGGGACACCGCGTCTGCAGCCTTGAGCGCGATGCGAAAGCGCCACTCGTTGTTCAAACGAGCGATGGGGTACGGCGCGGGACCAAGCACTTGCGCCACCTCCGCATCCTCCATGATTTTCGCATAGCGCTGGGCTTGCTCGAGCGTCTTCGGCCGGCTGCGGCCGATAACGCCCAGGTAGATCAGCTGTTGCGACGGCGGATATCCGAGTTGTGCGCGCTGTTCCAGTTCTGGCGCCGCAAACGCGGCGTAATCGTGCGCCGCCGCATACACAATGGCGGGATGCTCCGGTGAGTAGGTCTGCACGATCGCCTCGCCCGGCTGTGCGCGGCCGCTGCGCCCGCAGACTTGCGTGATGAGGTCGAAACTGCGCTCCGATGCTCGAAAATCCGGCATGTGCAGACCGATATCCGCTGCAATCACGCCGACGAGTGTAACGGTCGGAAAATCCAGACCCTTCGCAACCATTTGCGTTCCAACCAGGACGTCGCCTTGCGCCCCGAACTCGTCGAGCAAACGCGCGTGGTCGCCGATGCGCGTGGTCGTGTCGCTGTCCATGCGGACAACGCGCGCATCCGCATACAGGCGCTGCACCTCTTCGACGACCCGCTGCGTGCCGGCCCCGAACTCGCGGATCGTCTCGGATCCGCAGACGTCGCACACCGCAGGCAAGCCGCGCTGCGCATCGCAGTAGTGGCAGCGCAGCAAGCCTTCCGCGCGATGGACGCTCAGAGAAACGCTGCAGCGCGCGCATTGCGGAACGAACCCGCACGCGCGGCACAAAAGAAATCCCGCGCTGCCGCGCCTGTTGACGAACAGCACGCTTTTTTCGCCGCGCCGAATGCGCTCGTCGAGCGACTGCGCGAGCAGCGTGCTGAAGATGCGGCGATTCCCGGCCTCGAACTCCTTGGCCATGTCGACCACGTGAACGTGCGGCAGGGCCTGTCCCGTCGCGCGTTCGGGAAGTTCAATGAGTTCGATCCGACGCGCACGCGCAGCGGCATATGATTCGAGCGGCGGTGTTGCGCTCCCAAGTAACAAGACGCCGTTCTCGAGCCGCATGCGTTCGCGCGCAACGGTAACGGCGTGATAGCGCGGCACCGAATCTTGTTTGTACGACGACTCATGCGCTTCGTCCACGACGATCACGCGCACGTTCTGCAGCGGCGCAAATACTGCGCTGCGCGCGCCGACCACGACGTCCACGTCGCCGCGCGCGCACGCCTGCCACGCTTCGAATCGCTCGCGTTCGGAAAGCGCCGAATGCAGGACGGCGACGCGCTCGCCGAACGCGCGTTCAAAACGCCGCGCCGTTTGCGGCGTGAGCGAAATTTCCGGAACCAGGACGATAGCGCGGCCGCCGTCGAGCAAGACCTGTTTGATCGTCTCGATGTAGACGTACGTCTTGCCGCTTCCGGTGATTCCGTATAGCAGCGTTTCGTTAAAAACATGCGCGTTCACACGGCTGCAGAGCGCTTCGATCGCCGCCGTTTGCTCCGGTGTCGCCGAGAACTCGGGTCCGCGCAACGCAGTAACGCTGCGCTCTCGCGCAGGCTCTACTTCTTCTTCCCGAATCGCCCCCGCTTTTACGGCGCGGTTGATAATCGCGGCCGAAAACCCGGCGAGCAGCGCGTCGGCGCGCGGAACTCCCGGCTGCCCGCGAACGAATTCGACGAGCGCGCCGGCCTTTGGTCCACGAATCGAACCGCCGCCCGGAAAAAGTGCGTTGATCCGGTATTCATGCGTGCGAGGATCGACAACGCGCCGTTCGCGCCTGATCTCTCCGCTGCGCACGAGCGTATTCACATGCCGCAGCAGTGCGGACCGGTCGCCGGCACGGCGTGCGTCCGGATGACGCAGTACCTGCTCGAGTGCAAATCCTTCACGAAACTCTTCCCAAATCAATGAAACCAGTCGACCCGGTACCGACCGATAGCGCGCGCGATTCGGCTCGGCAACGGTAACCGTGAACGAGTCCACCGTGCGCGGTATCGCCGCGCTGAGCACAATCGTTCCGAGCGCTTCGCCCAGCGTGCACATGTAGTACGCCGAGATGAAGCGCGCAAGCGCCAATCCCGTTTCATCGAATGCTCGCGGAACCTGCGGCGCGTCGATTACCGCGCGCAAAGGCCGGCCGGTTTCGCGCATCTCCGGTGCAGCGACGACGAACGCGATCTCCTCACGCGTTCCGAGCGGCACGCGGACGACGTCCCCGACGCGCAGTTCGAGGTCGCCCGCATCGTACGTCAGCGGCAGATCGAATCGTGACGAGCGAATCGCCGCAAGCGCATCAACGCAGCGAATTACTGGAATTCGTCGCCTCCGGGCGGCAGCGTGATGCGGTGCAAAACGGCCGAAACCGCTTTCTCCGAAACCGTCACACCGTATTCTACGTCGCCGATCTCACGCGGCAAGACAAAACGCAAGCGGCCGCTGCGTTTCTTCTTGTCGGTACTCATCGCTGCAAGCGTTGCCGCCGGCGGTATGCGCGTCCACAGCGGCATGCGCAGAAGCGTAAGCAGCGTGATGACGCGCAGATGCGCGTCGGGCGAAAAACGTCCGGTGCGCAGCGCGAGCAACCCGGCGGCGCGCAAGCCAATTGATACCGCTGCGCCGTGCGATACCCGATAATTCGACGCGCGCTCGAGGCCGTGTCCGAACGTATGCCCTAGGTTGAGCGTTTCGCGAATGCCGTGCTCCATCCGGTCGTCCGCGACGATCGCGCGCTTGACGTTTTGAGCGTCTGCGACGATGCTTTCCCAGGGCCAGCGCAGAAACGGATGCGGCGCCAACGTTTCCAGCGAATCGAACAGATCGCCGCCTTCGATGATGCCGTGCTTGACGACTTCCGCGAGCCCCTCGCGCAGATTGCGGTACGGCAGCGTCTGCAGCGCATCGACGTGTGCGAACATCGCGATCGGATCGCTGAACGTTCCGGCGAGGTTCTTGCCCGAAGCGAGGTCGACGCCGGTCTTGCCGCCGATCGCCGCATCGACCATTGCCACGAGACTCGTCGCGACATGAATGTACGGGACTCCGCGCATGTAGAGCGAAGCCGCAAATCCAAACAGATCGCTCGCTACGCCGCCGCCGACGCCCACGATCGTCGTCGTGCGGTCCGCCCCGCACGCAACCAGCGCTTCCAGAACGCGTTCGAGCGTCGCTAGACGTTTGCGCCGCTCCCCGAGCGCGAATGGAAGCATCGCCAACCGCCCGGGAATACCGCGCGTCAGCGTGCGCGCGTAATCGCGCACGTTCACGTCACACAGCACGACGTATCGTGAAATATGCCGCTCGCGCATGAAGCGCCGCAGCGGCTCCCGCGCGGATCCTTCGACGACGATTTCGGTCACAACTTGATGTTTTTCTTGTGCAGCCACTGCGCGATCTGATCGACGACCTGCGCGGTGCTCATATCTTGCGCTTCGACCACGTAATCGGAGTGCGAATACCGCGGCATGCGGGCGGTATACAACTCTTTGATCTTCGAGAGCGACGGCGTCGCCCCGATAAGCGGACGCACCGTGTGGCTGCGGCGCAACCGTCCCAGAATCTGTTCGGGCGGCACCTTGACGAACACGCGGTAGGCGCGCTTTTTCAACACTTTCAAACTCTCGTCGTACGTCACCGCGCCGCCGCCGAGCGCGATAATCCCCGGCTCACTATCCAGCGCCTTGCAGATCGCCTCGTATTCGTACTTGCGGAATTGCTGCTCGCCTTGCGCGTAAAAGATATCGCTCACGGGACCGTGTTCGGTTACGACCATATCGTCGACGTCGTAAAACTTCACGCCGAGTTTGCGCGCAAGTTTCTTCCCGATTGTCGATTTCCCCGCAGCCATGAACCCCGTAAGCGCAACGTGGCTCTTCATTCTAAAAGGCGCTCCGGCCTAGCCTCCGGGCCCCCCGCTTCGCGGGGCCCCCACGACCGCAAGGCGCCTAAGGATACTGCCATTATGAGTTCTCCCCGTGGGCGCCACTCATGCTTCGTTCAAATAGTGCGGCGGAGGCCGTGTTGCTGCGCTGCAGATTATCGAGCGTTTCCTCCATCGAATCGCCGCCGTACTTTTCCAATACCGGTGCCATGAGTGCAAGCCGGACCATGGCCTCGCCCACGACTGCTGCGGCGGGAACCACGCAAACGTCGCTGCGAACGATGGATGCCGGCGCATCGGTTCCCTCGTGGAGATTCACCGACGGCAGCGCCTTCATCAGCGTCGGAATGGGCTTCACGCTCACGCGCAGCGTAATCGGCTGACCGTTGCTCATGCCTCCCTCGATGCCGCCGGCGCGATTGCTCGTGCGCACGACGTCGCCTTCTTCAAATGCGAACACGTCGTGCGCTGCCGACCCGGGCCGCGAAGCAACGCCGGCACCGAGGCCGACTTCAACGGCTTTGACCGTTTGCATCGCCATGAGCGCACCGGCTAGGACGCCGTCTAAACGCGTGTCGGGTTGACGGTTGCTGCCGATGCCGACCGGCACGCCGTCCACGCGCACGATGTATTGACCGCCGAGCGTATCGCCGGCTTTCTTCGCCTGGTCGATCAACGTCATCATGTCTTCCGCGGTTTTCGCATGCGGACACCGCACTTCGCTCGCTTCGACGTCGTCTTGCGAAAAATCGTCCAGTTCCGGCGCTTCTACGCTGCCTATGCCATGCACGTACGAGCGCGTCGTAATTCCCAATGCTGCGAGAAATTGCGCGCAGATCGCGCCCAGGCCGACGCGCATCGAGGTTTCGCGCGCGCTCGCGCGTTCGAGCACGTTGCGCAGATCGCGATGCCGGAATTTCAGTGCGCCCGCGTAATCGGCGTGTCCGGGACGCGGATTGGTAAGCGGCTTGCCGTGTCCCGTGATCGGGTCCATCAGCTCGCGCACGTTTTCGAAGTCGCGGTTGCGAATTATTACCGCGACCGGCGAGCCGAGCGTATATGAACCGCGCACTCCGGCCAGAAATTCGATTTCGTCGCGTTCGATCTTCATGCGGCCACCGCGGCCGTAGCCTCCCTGCCGCTTGGTTAGCTCGGCATTGATTCGATCGACGTCAAGATGGAGCTGCGCCGGAATCCCGTCGAGGATGCCGACCAGCGCGGGCCCATGAGATTCACCTGCAGTGAGATACCGGAACATACCGCCTAGCTTAGCGCACCCGCCCACCATGTCATCCTGACCCCGCTTCGTGTCATCCTGAGGTATCGAAGGACCCCGAGCGAAGTCGAGGGGCTACCGCAAGTCGACGGCGAGCATGGACACAGAACCGCCGTCGATGCCCTCAACCGGGAAGGTCACCGTGTCACTTTCGCGCCGCACGGCCAGCACGTACAGTAACGGCAGATAATGGTCGGGCGTAGGCGCGGAAAGCAGCGCGTCGCGTCCCAGCGCCTCGTAGTTCACCAGGTTTGCGTCCTGATGGGCGAGCAAGATCTCGCGCACGAGCGCTTCAAAGCGAAGTGCCCAATCGAATGGCTCGGCCGGATGTCGACCCCACGCGTACGCGTGCAAGTTGTGCACGACGTTGCCGCTGCCGACGATGAGCACGCCTTCGTCTCGCAGCGGCGCGAGGCGCTGCGCAAGTTCGTAGTGACGTTCCGGCGGCTTCGTTTCATCGATGCTCAGCTGCACCACCGGAACATTTGCGTTCGGAAAGAGATGCATGAGCACCGACCACGCGCCGTGATCGAAACCCCACGTCGATTCGTCGAGCCGAACGCGCGCCGGCGCAAGCAGCTCGGCGACGCGACGCGCGAGCGCCGGGTCGCCCGGCGCGGGATACGTCACCTCGAAGAGTTCGCGCGGAAATCCGCCGAAATCGTGAATCGTGCGCGGGTTGGCCATCGCCGTAACCGCGGTTTCTTCCACGTACCAGTGCGCCGAAACGCAAAGCACGGCTTTGGGTTCCGGCAACGCGCGGCCGATCGCGTGCCACTTCTTCGCGTACACGTTCTCGGCGATGGCGTTCATCGGATTGCCGTGACCAAAAAAGATCGCCGGCATCGGCGCACTGGTCATCGCGTATCCTTCCCTTTGTCACCCTGGGCCCGTCGAAGGTTACTTCTGGAGTATGCCCTCGACGTTGAGTTCGATGCGCACTTCGTCGCTTACGACCACCCCGCCGGTCTCCAGCGCGGCGTTCCAGCCCAGACCGAAGTCCTTGCGGTTGATGGTCGTGTGCGCGCTGAAGCCGATGCGCTCGCCGCCCCACGGGTCGCTGCCGCGGCCCTCGAAGCTGCCTTTGAGCACAACCTCGCGCATGACGCCGTGAATCGTAAGGTTCCCACAGACGAAGAACTCGTCGGGCGCACCTTCGATGCGCGTGCTTTGGAAAGTAAGCGTCGGGAATTTTTCAGCTTCGAAAAAGTCGGCGGAGCGCAGGTGCGCGTCACGTTGATCCTCGCGCGTGTCGATGGAGGCGGCGTCGATGGTCGCGTTGACGGCCTCGGGGACGTCGCTGCCGGGCGGCATTTCGATGCTTCCTTGGAAGGCGGTAAAGCGGCCGCGCACCTTGCTAATCATCAGATGCCGAACGATGAATTCGACGGTTGAATGGGTCGTATCGAGCCCGTAGAGCAGTTTTTCTTGCGTTTGTACCGTAGTCATGGTACAGTTACTTTTGCACACTGACTTACGATTTACAAGTACGCACCTGAAAGTAGCCCAGTTACCAAATGGAAACCATGAATCCGCCCCTCCCCAGCAGCGCCGAGGTCTACCAAGGCAATTGCCCGACCCGCGCCATTCTCGACCGCATCGCCGACAAGTGGACGACGCTCATCATCGGTATTCTCGCGCAAAGCGAGCGCCGGCGCTTCAATGAATTGCGCCGGATGATCGGCGGCATCTCGCAAAAGATGCTCACGCAAACGCTGCGCGATCTCGAACGCGACGGGCTCGTGAACCGGACGATGTACGCCGAGATTCCGCCGCGGGTTGAATACGAACTCACGCCGCTCGGCAAGACGCTTTGCGGTCCCATTTCCGCACTTACGCAATGGGCGCACGATCACATCGACGAAGTCAAACGCGCACAGAACGAATTCGACGCTCGATAAAACCAGGCAGGCGCTAGCGCTTGGGCACTGACGCGACACTTTCGAAGACAGGGAGTCGGCGAATTCGCGATCAATCGGTGTCTCGGGAGGATCATTATGCGTCCATACGCCCTCGTGTTGGCACTTGGTCTCGCGAGCTGTTCTGCTGCAGCAACAAGCCCGATGATATCACCGCAATCCGATGCGCAGCAATCGATTATTCCGCGCGTGCAGTCTGCGATGACGAATCAATCCGCGGCGCCGACGTTGCACGCGTTCACTGCCGGAACGACTCCGGGATTCCTGTCGAGCGCCGCCGCTTGGGATGTCGCTCCGGGCGCCGGCGGCAGCATGTGGTTCACCGATCCCGGAACGCCCGCCATCGGCACGATAACCGAAACCGGCACCGTCCACGAATACACGGGGCTCCCGCTCTATTCGAAGCCGTACTCCATCGTCAGCGACGGTAACGGCGACGCGTGGTTTACCGACGGCGGCACTGCGTCGGTGGGTCGTATCACCGCCGGCGGCTCGATAAAGGAATTCACCGATCCGAAGCTCGCCAATACGTATCCGTCCGACATTACCATCGATCGAAGCAACACCGTTTGGTTCATCGCGACGGGACCGCGTTCGGTACTCGGTGAGATTTCGCCGAGCGGAAAACTGACGACGCAATATGTCGCGTCCGATCTCAGTCCGGACGGCAGTTTGATCGCCGACAACAGCGGCAACCTGTGGTTCTTCGCAATGAATAACGCCAACTTCAGAACGGCGATGGTGGAACACCGCGCCGACGGAACCGTAACGCGCTATTTTACGAAGATGCAACCCGGTTTCGAGCCGTGCTGTCCGAACCTCGCGCCGAAGCGGCTCGCGATCGGGCCAGACGGCAACGTGTGGTTTACGACGTTGAATGAGGTCGTCATCAACAGCCCGGCAAATTGGATCGGCAACTTCACGCCAACGGGCAGCGAGAGCCTGCGCTGGGTCCGCAGCGGTTCCATCCACTACCCCGCGTATCCGAGCGGCATTACGTCCGCCAACGGATTGCTGTGGTTTACCGGCGACGATCCATTTCAGCTCAACGGCGGTTTATGGAGCATGACGACTTCCGGCACGATGACCGCATATCCGATTTCGTACAACCCGGTCGGCATCGTAGCGGGAAAGCAGAATCACCTGTGGTTTACGAGCCACTTTGGCGGACAGCCGAGTCAAATCGTTGAGGTAACGCTTCCCTAAAGAATCAAAAGCGCGCTCGCTGCGGGTACGCGAGCGGCGTGACGCGACCAGCTCGTACCATCGTCATGTGAAACGTAAAGTGAACCCGACCGGTCGATAATCGCGATCGTCGAATCCCGGCTAGCGATGCAGTCGGTATCGGCTTTGCCCTCAGTCCACTCCGGGATGCCACCGCTTAGACGTTGCAGCGGATCGTTGCCGTCGATCGGACGCCGGTAAACGGCGCCTTGCGCGGCAAACGGGCCGGCCGATGCCGATATGAACAGGTCTTTCGTTCCGAACGCAACCGCGGAGCAGTGCAGCGCGTGGAGTCCTCGCTGTTCGATGGTCCACGTCGCTCCGGCATCACGGCTGACGCACAGACCCACTGCCGCCGCTGCTATCACGATGTCGGGTCGCGTTGGATGCGCGCATACCTGGTGGACGTCGCAATCGATATCGATCGTGGGCTGCCACGTCAGGCCGCCATCCGTCGATCGCGGAATTCCGCCAACGTGCACGTTTGCCAAAAGTACGCTGCCGTCGCATGTCGTCGCCATTGAGCGCACGCCGAGCGGCGGCCCCATATACGTGCCGTCGACCATCGCACCGCCCGCGTACCACCGCTCGCGGCCTTCTACCGTTTCAAATCCGGTCAAGCAGCGCTGGGCGCCGTCACGATCCACGCGCAGAATACGCGCGTCCTCCGTTCCGAGATAGACCGTGTCTTCAATCGTGACGCAACACGAAAGCGCGAATTCGCTCGTCGCAATCGCCGACCACTCGCCGATCGCAGAACGTCGATACAGCAAATGCTCGCCGATGATAGCAAGGACGCTTCCACTACTATCGCGCGCCAGACCGCGAACCGATTGGCCGGCGATTTCTTGCCGCAATTCTTTCCCGTTGATACTGAACAGCCCATCGTCCCACGTTGCTGCCAGAATGGTCCGGTCAAAGCCCATAAGGCTTAAATCTGTAAACCTGCAACTTCGCGTCGTACCGGGTGGTCGACGACGATCGCGCGGCACCGTTCGCGCGCTTTGGCCACATGCAGCGTGTTTGGCGGCACGACCACTGCGTTGCCGGCGAGCACGGTTCGCGTTTGATCGTCGAGCGTCAGATCTATCGAGCCCTCGATCACGTGCCACACTTCTTCATTTGCGTGGGCATGCGCCGGTAATGTCGCGCCCTCGTCAATCAGGTAGTACGCGAACGTCATGTGCTCGGAATGAAAGAAACGGCCGTGCCAGCCCGTTTTCGGCTGCAATTCCGGGAGCGATTCCAGGTCGATGAACCCCACGAGTCGATGGTAGCATACTTGAAACACTCGTTTCAAGTATGCTAGGATGCCCCTATGTCGCGCACCCCGGACGAAAAGCGCCGTGCGGAACTGCTCGAACGCATCGTGGACTACGTCTATGCCCACGGTGTCTCGCAGCTTTCCCTCCGGCCGCTCGGGCAGGCCGTCGGCTGCAGCCCGCGTTTGCTACTGTACTTCTTCTCGTCCAAGGAAGACCTCATTACCGAGGTGCTCGCGGCAGCGGGCGCGCGCCAGCGCGTCCTAGTCGACCGCTTGCGCATCGAGCATGCCGCGACGCCCAGCGAAATTTGTCGCGAAATTTGGAATGCTATCAGCGATCCGAAGTCCGAATCGGTATTTCGTCTCTTCTTCGAGATCTACGGCCTCGCGCTGCAAGATCGCAAACGCTACGCGTCGTTCCTCAAACGTGTCGTCACGGATTGGCTGCTATTCATCGCGCAGCCGCTGCTGCAGTCGGGCATTCCCCAGGAAGAGGCGCAAGCCTACTCCACGGTAATTCTCGCCGGATTTCGCGGATTTTTGCTGGATTTATGCGCGACGCGCGATCGCAAACGCATCGATTACGCCGTCGATATTTGGCTGGCCACGCTCGAGCGAGCAACGCAAAAGGAGCAAGCTTCATGAAGTCCCGTCAAGCCGGACTCGCGTTTATCCTCATCACCGTGTCGATCGACATGGTCGCGTTCGGCATCGTGGCACCGGTACTGCCCAAACTCGTGCTGAATTTTCTCGGCGGTCACACCTCGGACGCCGCAAAATGGTTCGGACTCTTCG
>Ga0209168_10001663_pt1 | contig 17045 bp, 12 predicted proteins | sample Coa_R1_FD_187156 | JGI IMG/M metagenome (GOLD analysis project Ga0209168, IMG submission 187156) | Surface soil microbial communities from Centralia Pennsylvania, which are recovering from an underground coalmine fire - Coalmine... | ecosystem: Environmental > Terrestrial > Soil > Unclassified ... | reverse complement strand
ACCTCACGATGCACAACGCAAAACTCGGGGCCGAGTAGATCGCTAATCCTTTCTCGTGAGAATTTTGCATTCTCTGCTTCATGCCGGTTTAGCCCGGCGCACTGTAATAGGGATATTTCAACAATTGACTATAATCTGCCGATGATGGATGCCGCGCGTCAGAAACTGATAGAGAAGGGCGAGGGAACTGAACACATCCACCTTCCCAGTGGACGAGATGCAAGACCGTATTCACGAGGTCTGCTCAGAATATCTGATTGAGGCGAAGGTTGATGATTCCGTTTGGAGATATCTTCTCAAACTGATTCAGGACACTCCGCCCAAGTAGTTGGCGAAACCAGGCGATTTCACAAGTGAGCCAAACGAAAATTGTTTTGAATGGCAGTCCAGGCCGCCCACTGCTGGTCGGTTAGGCCCTCGCCGGGTCCTTCTAAATAAACAAGGGCGGCGCAGTTTCGAAACGGCAAGGAAAACGTGCCTGCCCGCCTGACTGGCTCAATCCGGTCGCTGGGATCAGGATGCGGTGGGGCAAGCTCTTTCGCTCTCAGCGCTTTTCGGTAACTGATTCGTTGTGGTCGTAGCTGATCACGACCGTGAGCCACCAGCGTCCGGCGTCGTACTTCCACAGTTGCACGAACTTAGCGTCGCCCCGGTTGTTGTCGATGCCGGGATGGCTGAAGCGGTGCACGCCCGTCTCGAGCGCGCCGTAGTTCTTCATCGGATACACCTCAACGCTCACCAGTTCGCGGTGCACCTTGCCGCAGATGTTCTGCTTGATGGCCGCCACGAGTTGCTCACGCGTCATCGGACCGCCGCCGGTCTGGTCATGGTAGAACTCGAGATGGTCGGGAAAGAACGAGCCGAATTTTTCCAGATCGCAGTTGTTGTAGGCGGCGAACAAATCGGCGTCGAGTCGCTTCACAGTCGCGGTCAGCTCGGCGGCCGACATATCTTTCGGGTCTTTGGTGGCTTGGATCGATGCAGATTCGTTCGAGCTCTTAGCACTGACCTGAGCAAAGGCCACGGTTCCCATAGCCGTCAGCAAGATTGCAAGAAACGCACAGCCGCGAAATTTTCCCATCGTTGCCTCCGTCGTAACATACGGAGATTCGGCCGAGGATGTTCCCGCCGAGAGGGTCGGAGCGGCGTGGGGCTCTCCGACGTGGAACGCGAACCATGATAAGTGTGTGGAGGAAACGACTCCGCTAAAGCTTTCTGATTCAGAAAAGACGAGTGCGATGGGGTGGCGTATAGAGCGCGGCAGAGACGAGCAGTCCCAAAGGAGTCAAAGCAAATTCATTCTTCATGACCAAACTCCATCTCGCTCAAGCCGAAGTTTCGCTTGAATGGGCCACTCGCCGAGACGGGATTCAACGTCCCGCGGAAGCTGCGGTAATTTTTTCGATGGAAATTCTGCGCAGGAAATCGGCGGCCGCTTCCGGAAGCACGGTGTTGATGAACATTCCCGAGCCGAGTTCGAATCCTGCAACGCGAGTCAGGCGCGGAATGACGCTCACGTACCAATGAAAATGCCGGGCCTGGGTGTATTCCGCGGGGGCGCTGCGGACGGTGAAGTTCAGATCCGGATTCCCGAGGCCGAGATAAATCTTGGCGAGAAGAGTGCGGAGGATGCGGGCGAGGTCGATGATCTCCATCTCCGAAATGTCGCCAAAGGTCGCCATGTGACGCAGGGGGAAAATGTGCGTCGCGAAGGGAGTCGGCGAGGCAAAGACTTCCATTGCCACAAATCGCTCGCTCTTGAGAACGACGCGAGTCTGGTCCTCGATTTCTCGTTCCACCATGTGGCAGAACATGCATTCGCCAACGTCGTCGTAATGGCGCAGGGCTTCGAATAAACGGTGCCGCACCTGGCTCGGGATGACCGGAGTCGCGATCAGTTGGGAATGCGGATGCTGGAGACTGGCACCAGCATCGACGCCGTGATTTTTGAAGATGGTGATGTGGGTGACGCGATGATCCATGCTCAAGGCGTTATACCGCAGCTTGTAGGCATTCAGAATGCCGGCCACCTGCTCGTCGCTCAGCAATGCCATGCAGCGGGAGTGATCCGGACTATCGACAATGACTTCGTGGAATCCGAATCCGTCGACGCGCCGGCGGAGATGCTGGAGACTGCGCACGGGCTGAACCTCGCTCGATAGTGCCGCAAATTTGTTTGGAATGACGCGCACATTCCACGGATCGGCCTTTGCCGGCAATCGCAGCACCTCCGGCGGAGTCTTGTTCTCATTTCCCGGACAGAAGGGGCAGGTCTCGACGAATGCAGGCGCGGGCTTCAGTTCCCGGTGTGTGATCAGATCTTCGGGGCGCTTGGCCCGTTCTGTGGCGATAATCACCCATTCCTTGGTGAAGAAGTTCTGGCGGAGCTCCGGCATGTGGTTCCTCCAGCATGCCTATCGGCTGATCAATGCATTTTCTCCAGTGGCCTTTCGCAATTTTGAGCCTCGCTCGAGAAATCCTGGGATTCGGATAGGATGGATGGCGACCTCACAATGCGGACCGCGCCGGGCTCTGAAAAGTCGACCAGCTCTTCCCTGCATATTTTTGTGCCACGCTGGATGAATCGGAGCGATCGCAATGCGCAGAATTCAAATGCCAAAGCGCTTTTGTCCCGATTTTCTGGTCCAGGCATCCGATGGACAGCTATTACTGGTGAGGAGCCGGTACGTTCGGTCGTGAAAAATGGAGTCGAGATTCTGAAGTTATCGCGTTCTCATCTTTGGCCCTACGAACTGCTCTTCTCGTACCAGCGAAGATTTGACGCCATTTTTTACCCCGGAGTCATGTGGCCTGACGAGTTTGGCCTGAAGGCACGGCGAGCCTTTGGCAGGCGAATTCCGGTAATCACGACGGTGGAAGGCGTTCTTACGGATTCGGAAAATATGGCTAGGCTTGCGGAGCAGGTTGGCCATCCGATCTTTTCCCAACCCGGCGTCGAATACGCGATTCCACGGATCCGCTGGCTTTACGAGAACTCGGATCACATCATCGCGATCAGCCCGTTTCTGGCGAAGGTAGCAGAATTCCTATACGGCAAGAAAGTCTCGTACCTGCCATTGGGAATAGATACCGGGATCTTCCACAGCGAGGACCGGAAGGATCCCATCCGCTGCCGCGTCGTGACTGCCGGAACCGTCAAGAGTTCGAAGAATCCAGAATTGTTTCTCGAGCTTGCGAGCCGATACAAAGAAGCCGATTTCATCTGGTTTGGGGACGGCCAATCGCGTTCTCTTCTCATCGAGAAGGCACAGCGCATGGGGCTGGAGAATCTGACTTTTCCCGGGTCATTGTCGCCGGAAGAGCTCGCCCGCGAATTCCGTAACTCCTCGATTTTCGTTCTCACTTCGCGCTCGGAAGGCGTTCCCAAAGTTACGCAGGAGGCGGCCGCCTGCGGACTTCCGGTTGTTGTGAACGGATTCTTTGAGGCGCCGAGTGTGATTCATGAACAGAATGGCCTGGTGGCTTGGTCCGATGAGGAGTTCGCCGAGCATGTGGGAAGGCTCATTCAGGACGCGCGGATATCTGCCCGCATGGGGCAAAAGGGCGCCGAGATGGCGAAAGGTTGGGACTGGGACAGGATCGCTCCGCAGTGGGAGCAGGTGATCCTCGACGCGACAAGATCGGCCGGTTGCGCGATATAGCTTTGAGAATAGTCCCCAACATCCTCATGCAATGGATTGGCAGGCGGCGGTGTTTTGGGCCTTTCTTGACATCCAAATCTCACGGAAGAAGCTCGATATCTCTTCCGGCTTAGTGGGCGCGAGGAATTCCTCGAGACCGGAGCGCCGCACCGGTAGATTGCCGTCGATACCCCGCGCGAGGAGTTCCTCGTAGTGCGCCAAATCACGGGCGGAATTAAAGATCTCTTCTTGCTCGTATTGCTTCTGATTCGGGAACCAGTGCCAGCCGAAACTCACAATCGGAATGCCGTGCCGCAGGCAATCAAGAAACATGGTTGACGAATAGAGAGCCGCCACGCAAGAACGCGATAACGCCTCTTCCGCTCCCGGTCCTTGGGAGTAGCTGACTTCAATCTGGACGCCCAGTTCTTGCTGAAGTTCTGCAACCAGGCGTGCGTATCGGGAAATTTTCTCCATGGGATGAACGCGAATGATGAGGGGACGTCGCTTCGCGTACGCGACACGAATTGAGGAGCGCAGTACGTCTCGTGTGCCTTCGGGATGGTAAAGCTCGGTTATCTCCATCGGAGCCGAAATAAACAAAATACTGCTGCGCGCGGATCGCGCTTCGGCCAGCGTGGCTCTGCTGGGCTCGGTAAAATTCAACACGACAGTTTTGTTCCGCAGTTTTTCGCTGACGGAGCGCTGGAAGAACGGGCCCCGCAGCAAAAAGACGTCGATCGGTTCGTCCGTAACTGCCAATACCCAATGCATGACGCCGTGTTGCAGCATCACCCTGGGAACACGGGAAACGCCTGGGTGCAACAAGAGCGCACGTTCGTAACCGGCATTGCCAACCACGATCATCTCCGGTTGTACGGATTCAAACCACCTCTGCAAGGCTCTGCTGTTGAAGATCACAAAGGGCAGCCTTCGCGTCAGGTACAGCTCCCAGAAATCGCTGTTCAGTAGCGCTGTTCGCAATACATTCTCGCTCTCCGCGAGCGGAATAGCTTGAATAGCCTCAGTCGTCTGTTGCGCGATTGCTCGAACTTCGGCACGCGACGGAATATCCGATTTTCGTGCCCAGGCATAAAGAACGTGCGCGTCCCTGCCCAGTTCTCGAATTCGCCTGCCTCCGGTCGCGGGATCCTCCACCAGATAATTCATTTCAACCGGTAGATAGCGCTCATACTCGACTCCGATTTTCGTAAAGTTATAAGCCGTGGAATAGAACCAGATGCCTCCGCGCGGCGCCTTGTCAGACATTCTGCGCTGCGATTGCCCGGAGACATAGCGCGCCCAGAGCGGAACAACCCTGCGGAAAAATTCGCGAGGCCGCGGCCGGGAACTCCAGAGTTTTCCCATCGCTCTGCCTCGTCCACTGGACTGCCAGATCGGCAGATCCGCCTCGATCTGGTACTTTGATCCCGCAACTGCCTGAATATTTTTGAGACGATTGATCCACGGCGAGTAGGAGTCAAAACGACAGGCCGAGAACCCTTTAGCACTAATCCAGCGATGGAGGGTCAGCGTTTGAAAGGCATAGCTGACGTGCTCCAAAAGGGTCTCTTCAAAGATGTGCAGCGGCGAAAAACCGTCGACCAACGGCGCACTCTGCAGAATCCTGGTGACAAGGGAGTACGCAATCTTTAATGCTGCATCCCGAGACCCAAGCAGCTCGTCAGCTCCGTGGCATTCTTGCAGTCCCCGCAGCGAAGGGCTGTCAGGAGCAAGTTCACAGAGCAGACCAGCACTTCCCCTGGCGCCCTCGAAATCACTGTCCCCGGATAAGAGATAAACGGTGTTCGACATGTCGACTACAGCCGCGTCAGATCAGATCACTTAAAATCGATCGCTTGCATGAGTGCGGAGTCGCACCAAGTCTTCGCAAATAACCGTGCGTCCTTGACCAAGACAGTAACATATTGGCTAATCGCTGCCTGATGCGACCGGGCTTAGGCCCTGCAGCTTCGGCAGCACCGCCGAGTTTTTTCTGAAGATTAGAATTGCACGATAACGTTTTCGCTCAGCTACTTACAAAATTGGGGATGAATTTCACTCGTCAAATGCTAAAATGACCGACGAACTCTCCAGTATCCTAGTGCGAATACATCCCTGCGCGATAGACCAGCCTCTTCGACCCGGGACTTCGTTAAACGTGTTCATTACAGGCCACAACAGGGCTTGGGAACTGTGAAAAGACCGTAGAGGAGCAGGCATGGATTTTGGACCCCTGGTACCAGCGAATAATCAGATCATTCGCGAGATACAGCCGAATCAAGGAACAGACTTGGCACGGCTGCCGGGGCAACGCATCTATCCCGAACTGCCTGCCCATGACTCCGCGATCGGCGAATCCGTCCGCATTCTGATCAAGCGCAAGTGGGTCATCGTCACAACTCTGGTGACGATCTTCTGCATCGTCGCCATTGCGAGCCTGAAAATGACTCCCATCTACGAGGCGGGCGGAACGATCGAGATCAACAAGCCGGATGCCAGCCTGAATTTTCAGAACTCGGCCACATTCAATGTCGATTATTTCGACCCTACGGAATTAGAGACGGAGCTGAAAATTCTGCAGAGCGACATCCTGGCAACGCAGGTTATCCGGGAACTCAACCTCGATCGGCGGCCTGAAATCGCCGGCCAGGCGCCGCCGCCGTCATCATCTCTAGACCTCACGTCCGATCCACTCTCGACCGATCCGAGCCGGGCTTCCGCGCTGGTGGGCAGTTTCAAGGGCAATCTTAGAGTTGCGCTGAGTCCGAACACGCGCATCATCGAAGTTCACTATCGCAGCCCCGATCCTCAAATGGCTGCGAACATCGTGAATACGTTAATGCAGACCTACGTCGAGAACAATTTCAAGGCGCGTTTTGAGTCGACGATGCAGGCTTCCGACTGGCTGTCGAAACAGCTCGTGGACCTGCAGATGAAAGTGGAGACGTCCCAGGAAAAGCTTGTGAAATATCAGAAAGAGCACGAGATTCTGGGAACCGACGAAAAGCAGAACATCATTACCGAGAAACTCGACGAGATCAACAAGGATCTCACAGGCGCGGAAAGCGACCGCATGCAGAAGGAAGCGCTTTATCGGCTCGTCCAGTCCGGCGACCCTGACGCGGTGGCGGCCAATGCTACCAGCATCCAAGACGGACCCTCCACAGGGATGAGCGCATCGCAATTTCTTGATGGTCTGCGTGCCAGAGAGGCTGATCTCAAGATTCAGATCGCAGATCTGAATACGCAGTTTGGACCCGCATATCCGAAGCTCTCGCAGCTGAACAATCAGGTGAAAGAGGTCGACGCGCAGATTCAGGCGGAAACCAAGAAAATCGTCGAGAAGATTCGCGGGCAGTATGTGGCGGCTTTGCAACTCGAGAACATGCTGCGTGACGCACTGGAAAAGCAGAAGCAGGAAGCGAACAAGCTTAACGAAAGCGCCATCGAGTATTCCCTGCTCAAGCGCGATGTCGATACTAATCGCCAGCTTTACGAAGGACTTCTTCAGAAGATGAAGGAGGCGGGCGTCTCAGCCGGCCTGAAATCCAACAACTTCCGGATTGTAGACAGCGCTCGGCCTCCACTGAGCCCGATTGAGCCCAACATTCCGCGCAATCTGATGTTTGCGGTGTTGCTCGGACTCGCCTCGGGAGTCGGTCTTGCTTTCTTACTGGAAGGCCTGGACAACACGGTCCGGACTACAGAGCAAGCGCAGGCGATTTCGGGGCTGCCTTCCATGGGGATGATTCCGCTTGGATCCAAATCTGCGCGGGAGGGCGCGAATCCGAAACGCCTCATCATTGCGACTTCCAAAGAAGCGGTGGAATTGGTTACTCAGGTCAGGCCGCAGTCGCAGATGGCGGAATCGTACCGCGCTTTGCGCACTTCCCTGCTGTTGTCGAACCTTGGCGCTCCTCCAAAGGTCATCATGGTGACGAGCGCGCTGCCGCAGGAAGGCAAGACGACCACGAGCATCAACACAGCCGTCGTACTGGCGCAGAAAGGTGTTCGCGTTTTGTTGATCGATGCGGATCTGCGGCGTCCGAGCATTCACAAGACGCTAGGCATGGGGCCGCACAGCGGATTGAGCAACGTCCTGACGGGCAGCACCAAGCTGGAAAATGCCATCACACGAACTGCGGTTCTGCCAAACCTGTTTGTGCTCGCCGCGGGAACGCCGCCGCCGAACCCCGCCGAACTGCTGGCCTCGGCGAACATGAGGGACGTTCTCAACCAATTACGCGAGGAATACGATCACATCGTGATCGACACTCCGCCATCGCTCTCCGTGACAGACGCCGTGGTTCTGTCGCCCCGCGCGGATGCAGTCGTCCTCGTGATTCGTTCCGGGCAAACCACCAAGCAAGCGCTTCGCCGGTCACGTGACATTCTCACGCAAGTCAACGCGAAGATAGTTGGCGTCCTGCTCAATGCGGTCGATCTCAGTTCTCCCGACTATTACTACTACTACGAATATCAGGGTAAATACGCCCGCTATTATCGAGACGAAGATTCTCAGGGACACAACAACGAAGAGGATGAAATCGAAGAAACGTCCTCCAGCAGCGCATAGAAGAAGCTTCGTAAGCCGCACAACATGAAAATTTCCTTACAGAGTCGCACGCGCAGATGGTTGATTGCGATTGTTGTGACTGGCCTCAGTCTGGGGTATCTGGGCATCGCCGGAACGCGTTTCGCCGCGGCGTGGGAGGGGAGCCATCCGGAATTGAAGAGCCTCGAAAGAGCGAGTTGGCTTGATCCCGGCAATGCTGACTATCGTCACGATCTGGGCCGATATTACGACCTGGTGGCCCGTGATCCGGCCTCGGCGGTCACGCAATACAAGGCAGCGGTTCAGTTGAATCCTCATTCCGCTCGATATTGGTTTGACCTGGCGAGCGCCTATCAGGTGCTGGGAGATACGCCGTCGCAGACTTCGTCTTTGGAACATGCAATTGAAGCGGACGCGACGACTCCTGATGTCGCGTGGGAGGCCGCCAACCTATACCTGGTCCAGGGCGACAATGATAAGGCTCTGCACGAGTTCCGAGTCGTGATCGCCAACGATACTGATCTGGCACCCGCGGCTCTGCAGTTCTGCTGGCGCATCGATCCCGACATCGATTACTTGCTAAAAGACGTCGTGCCTGTCCGGGCCGACGCTTACATAGCTTTTCTGGATTTTCTGGAAAGCAAGCGGGAAACCGAAGCGACGGGAAAGGTTTGGGATGCCCTGATCCGCACCGGTGAGCCGTTTGAGATCCGCCGGGCCTATGACTTCATTCGGTATTCTATCCAGCACAAGGAAGTGGACCAGGCCGTTCTCGCCTGGCGTCAAACGGCCCATCGCTTCGGCCTGAGCTCATATCTGCCGTCATCTGCCAATCTTGTCGTAAATGGTAATTTCGATCTCGACATCCTCAACGCCGGGTTCGATTGGCAGTATCAGAAGCAGCCGCCGGTTTCCTTGAGTCTCGATCCAAGCGATTTCCATGCGGGACGCCGTTCGCTGCAGATCACCTTTGACGGACCGGGAATTTCTGACGCCGGCATTTTTCAATATGTGGCGGTTCAGCCCAACACCACCTACGATTTTTCTGCGTACTACAAGAATAGCGGCGAGATGGAAGGGGCGGGTGGACCGCACTTCACCGTGCAAGACATGTACACGCTGCAAATTTATTACGAGAGCGATGAGTTGAAAAACTCGGGCTTCTGGAAATCTGCCGATGGCGAGTTCACCACGGGCCCCGACTGCAAGCTCGTCGTTCTCCATATCCGCAGAGTTCCCGAAGGCAGTCCAATGCGTGGCAAGCTCTGGGTCTCAGACTTTCACATCACACGCAAAGCGGCAGACAGTAACGCGACAGCAACGAGCAAGACGGCCTCATGAGCGAACATCGAAGATCTGCTGGAATGAATCGCCCGACCTATTCAGCCACAGCCTACTCGGCGAAGATCGGCACCGCCCTCTTCTACGGAACCTTCGGGTTGCTGATGTTTGGTCCCCTTGCCTTTGGCGCGGTCGAGCCGTGGTCGATCTTCATTCTGGAAGCAGGTTCCCTGCTTCTGACGCTGCTCTGGCTGGCGAAACAATGGATTGACGGTGAAATCAACCTCCTTTGGAATCCGCTGTTTCCGCCCATGGCTGCTTTCGGCGCTCTGATTCTGGTGCAGATCACGTTAGGCAGAAGCGCTTACCGGCACGACACGGTTTCCGAAGCATTGCTCTACTGCGCCTACGGCATGCTGTGTTTTCTGGCGACCCAGAGCTTCACTCGCAGCTCGCAGGCGCGAAAGATGGCGGTGATCCTGGCGCTGTACGGTTTTGGAATTGCGGCATTCGCTTTGTTGCAAGGCGTGGCTCCGAACGGAAAACTCTACTGGGTGCGACAGCCTCGCCTCGGTGGATGGATTTACGGGCCCTACGTGAACCATAATCACTACGCCGGCCTGATGGAATTGCTGGTCCCGATCCCGCTAGTCATCGCGATCACTCATTTCGCGCACGAGAAAGAGCGCATTGCCGCCGGGGTCGCTGCCGCGATTATGGTGGGAACGATTTTTCTGTCCGGCTCGCGTGGAGGCATGATCGCGGTTTTTGTAGAACTCATTATCCTGGCGACAGTTCTGGTCCGCCGCAAAAAGAGCGTGCGAATCGCCATTGCTTCCGTAGCTTTTGGCGTGGTTCTTGTCAGCCTGCTTGCGTGGCTTGGAGGCAAGGAACTGACGACCCGGGTTTCGAGCATCTCGACTGAAACACGCACAGAAGTGTCAGGCGGCATGCGTTTTTCCATCGACCGCGACGCTTTGCATATGTTCACGCGCCGTCCGATTCTCGGCTGGGGATTGGGCGCCTTCCCCGTGGTGTATCCGCAATTCCGCAGCTTCTACACCAATTTCTTTGTGAACGAAGCGCACGATGATTACGCCCAGCTTTTGGCGGAAATGGGACTGCTCGGTTTCGGCACGATGATCTGGTTTGTTGTTGTGCTCTACCGAAACGCGCTGCGTAAAATCGGGAACTGGGCCAGCGACGTCACCGGGGCGATGACCCTCGCCTGCATTTTGGGATTCTCAGGAATTCTGGTTCACAGCCTTGTCGATTTCAACCTGCAGATTCCCGCCAATGCTGCGCTTTTCTATGTGATCTGCAGCATGGCCGCCGGCCCAAGGCTGCTACAGCGAGCCAAAAGACGCCGTCCGGTCGAGTCCGACTCCGAAGAATTTTTGCCCGCTTCAGAAGTCGTGTAGAAAGGGCGGATGCCCTTTTCCAGCCCGGTTAGCAGTGCACGATCTTCTTGCTCTCGATGCCGCGCGTGGCATTTCTGGTATCGACCACCAGTTGCGACTCGTGCACGATCCGCCGGTAGTCGTAATCGGAGTGATCGGTCACGATGACCACGCAATCGTATTGTCCGAGATTGTTAAGGTCGGCGCATTTCATCTGCAGATCGTATTTCCGGCCCTTCCCAATGAACGGAAAATACGGGTCGTTGTAGCTGACCTGCGCGCCATCTTTTTGCAGCAGTTCGATGATGGTCAGAGAAGGCGATTCCCGCAGGTCGTCGATATCTTTCTTGTATGCCACGCCCAACACCAGAACACGCGCACCGTTGAGTGATTTTCTGTGACCATTCAGCGCGCCCGTGACCGAGGCGAGCACGTGGTACGGCATGTTCGTATTGATCTCGCCGGCGAGTTCAATGAAGCGCGTGCGGAAATCCCACTCCTTCGCCTTCCATGACAAATAAAACGGATCGACAGGAATGCAGTGTCCGCCCAAACCCGGTCCGGGATAGAACGGGTGGAAGCCGAAGGGCTTCGTTGATGCTGCCTCGATCACTTCCCAGATATCGATCCCCATCCGCAGACACAAGAGCTTGAGTTCATTCACGAGCGCGATGTTTACGCAGCGGTAAATGTTCTCGAGCAATTTGGTCATCTCGGCGGCGGCAGGCGAAGAAACGGGAACTGTTCGATTAAAGATCGAGCCGTACAGTTCGCGCGCCAGTTCTGAAGCCTGAGGATTCAATCCGCCGACGACCTTCGGAATATCCCGGCGAGCAACGGTTGTATTGCCAGGGTCTTCTCGCTCTGGCGAGAATGCGACGAAGAACTCGCTCGCTCCGGACGCCTCGCCACGTGCCGCTTTCAGCCCGGCCTTGTTCTCTTTCTCCAGGATCGGAATCATCACCTCTTCGGTGGTCCCCGGATACGTGGTGCTCTCCAGTACTACAAGTTGCCCTGGGCGGAGGTGCGGAGCAATCGAGTGAGTGGTGTCGGTAATGAAACTGAGGTCGGGTTCGTGATATTCGTTGAGCGGGGTTGGGACGCAAATGATAATCGCGTCCATCGACTCAAGCTGCGAATAATCGGAAGTGGCCGAAAAGCCGTGCTTCTTCGCGGCCTGAATCTCCTCGGCGGCGATGCGGTAGATGTAGGATCCGCCCTTTGCGAGCGCGTCTACTTTTCGCGAATCGATGTCGAATCCGGTGACTTTGAATTTTTGTTCGCTGTAAAGAAGGGCCAGCGGAAGGCCCACGTATCCGAGCCCGATGATTCCGACTTGGGCCTTGCGTTGTTGGATTCTGGCCTTGAGTTGATCAAAAGAAGTATCTGCGGCAGAGTAGGTCGTCATAATAATTTCCAGGATGAAGGATGCATGACATTAGGGGAGGCGACCCCAATTTTAGCACGATGAAATCAAGGTTTCTCAGCGTAAATGCTTATGCAGCAGGATGAAAGGCTCACTTCGGGAATCGGGGGAACGACTGCGCAATCGTGAAGAATCTCGCAAAATCCAAGCCCATCTTCGTCATCATCCTCATAATTGCAGCGCTTGTCTTCGCAGCGAATGCCGGAAAAATCCTGGTGCAGAACGACCCGGAACATTCCGACGTCATCGTCGTGCTTGCGGGGGAAACGGACTATCGCCCGGCTCTTGCCCTGCAACTTCTGGATCAGAATTACGCCCGCCGCATCCTCCTCGATGTTCCCGCTGCGGCCCGGCTCTATAACATTACGCAATTGCAAGTAGCGCAGGAGTACGTCAACAGCCTGAGCGAAAGCCATGCGGTCGACATTTGCCCAATTGAAGGGTTATCGACGAAAGCGGAATCTCATGACGTTGCGAAATGCCTGGCTCATGAACCGGGCCCGAGGGTTCTCATCGTCACTTCTGACTTTCATACGCGGCGCGCGCTGAGCATCTTTCGGCATGAAATCCCGGGAAAAACTTTCTCGGTCGCTGCCGCCCACGATCCTACGCAGTTCGGGACTCAGTGGTGGAGGCACCGGGAATGGGCCAAAACGTGCTTTGATGAGTGGTTGCGCCTTGGGTGGTGGGACGCAGTCGATCGATGGTATTGAGCAAACCCCGCGGCAAACGCGGAATCTGGCCCTTATTTTTGTGAGTTTTCCACCGAAAAAAGCCTTTTAAGGCACAAAAGCCATTGACTACTAAACAACGTGGAGGGTACGATTCGGGGAACGGTCACCTACAGAGTTATTAACGGAGTGTGGGATGGGAAAATCCGCTTTTCGCGGTTTGGTGTGTTGTGTGCTGACAGCTCTGTTTCCCGCTTCGTTGCTTGCCGCTGATTCCAATGCGGCAATGTTGTATACCAAGGGTCCGGCATGGGTCAACGGAGCGCACGTTCCGCGTCCGACCTTGGCCATCTTTTCTGGCGACTTGCTTCAAACCCCTTCGAATTCTGTTGCCAATATCAACCAGCCCGGCTCTACGATTACGGTTCTCTCCGATTCGCTGGTTCAGTTCCGCGGTACTTCTCTCAACATCGAGCATGGTGCGGTCACGGTCTCTACCTCGCGCGGTGTCGCTACTACTGCGGGCGATGTGAGGGTTGCGCCCGCGTCGAACTCGTGGACGGAATTCAACGTCACTGATGTGGACGGCACCGTGCACATTGCCGCGCGCAAAGGCGATCTGACGATCAGCGACGGCAAGGAAACCTTGACGCTGGCGCAGGGTCAGGAAACGACCCGCGACGAGACCAGCGACACTGACAGCAGCGGAAAGAAGAGAAAGCGCAGGGATGCTCCCGGTGCAGCGCCGGCTGCCGGCGGTGGTGTCCTGAATTCTCCCTATGTCGTTGGGATCGGCGGAGCAGCCGTGCTCGGGGTTACAACGTGGGTCTTAATCCAGAGCGATAATCCGGCCAGCCCCTCCACTCCGTAGTAGAATTGAGGCATAGAGCAATTCTCGTAGCTCGAACAAACGGCGGCGAGAAATATGTCCTCAAAGATGTAGTTTTTTGCACGAGAGATCATCTGGCGAGCAGTTCAAATCATCCCCCTTGAAACGCAAGTGACTGATTCCGAAGGGCTTTAAATTGCGAACTCAGTAGTAGAAATGGTCTTTGTCGTGCATTTAACTTCGGAAGAGTACACTTTCGCTGAACCCTACCTCCCCGGGTTCCCGCGTATTCGAAAAACAGGGAAACTATTTCACACGATTCGGTGTTTGCAACACCTGAAGCATCTGGGTTGATTATGACGTCGCTCCAGCCCGACGATTCAATGTTGTTTTCGTCGCTCCCGAAATGGAAGAAGCCCTGGTATGAGTGGTTTCTCAGCTACGGCGCGCTAACTGTTGTCATTGCTATCGCAGTATGGATCCCCGTTCTTCATCCGGAGATCCTGGAGCAACCGAAGAAGGATTATCACGCTATGGAGTTGGTGCCGACCCCGGTGCCAGAGAACCACACTCCGCAGAAGCGGTTGCCGCAACCGGTTGTCCAGGCAAAGCTAGATCCGCCTCCAGCCACGCTGCACCTGGCCGCTCCTCAGCCTCAACCCAAGCCAAAAGCGGTGGAAGATACACGCGCGCCGGAAGTGAAGCTCGCGACGAAGAAACTCGATCCTCTTCCCGAAACGGCTCCGGTCATGCCAAAGCAGGCGGTGAGAACGAACGTCTTCTCGACAGGAAGTTCCGCTCCGCAGACGATTAACCGTCCGGCGGCGCAGGTACAGACTGGCGGCTTTGGCGACCCGAATGGTATTCCGGCGAGAACTACTCAGACGCGTGCGGTTAACATTGCATCGGCGGGTGGTTTTGATATGCCGACTGGTCCGGGCTACGGTAACGGCACGGGCGGAGCGCACGGAGTTCGCGGCGTAGTTGCCAGTACCGGATTCGGCAGCGGCGTGGCCGTGCAACCTGCGCACAGTGCTCAAGGATCAGTGAAGCAGGCAGGCTTTGGCGACGCGGACGTGCCTGCTCCTCCTACGGTACAATCGCATCCTGCGGAAGCAGTCGCTAAAATGGTTCCGGCGGAGATCATTTCCAAGCCGGTTCCGGTTTACACAGAAGAGGCCCGCGTTCATCACATTGAGGGCGAAGTGCTTCTCGAAGTCGTATTTGAGGCGTCCGGAAAATTGCGCGTGCTGAAAGTGGTTCGCGGGCTCGGTCACGGTCTGGATGACGCGGCCGTGCGAGCCGCGGAACAGATCCGTTTCAAGCCCGCACTCAGAGACGGTCAGCCCTCTGATTCGACGGCCGTGGTACACATCATTTTCCAGTTGGCTTGATTAGCTCCCAGAAGGCTTATATGCAAATCGCTCGTTGCGGTTCGAGGTTGCTTCTCATTGTTTTGTGCTGCGGTTTTGCCGCTGCGGCGCAGGATTCGTCTTCCCCAGCGGTACAGCCCGCCATGAGTTCTACCGTCTCGACTGCTCCGGCATCGGCTCAGAGCAGTGAGCGGAGCGTTCCGCCTGCCACACTGAATGACGTTCTCGACCGTGTGGTGCAGCGCGAGCATTTCTTCATGGCGCAAATGCGCCACATGCACCCGCTGGTCGAGACCTACCTGCAGAGTCTTAAGACCGACAGCACCGGGCATAACGTTCCGGTGAACGACCGTTATTTTCTCGGCCGGCTTGAAATGACAGACGGGCCGGAAGACGTATCTTTCGTTGGCCAGCCGGGCTTTGGCCAGCGCCTGCTCAGCAAACTCACCGGGGTGTACTCCCTGCATTACCTGCCGATGGGATTCGCCCAGATGGTGTTTATGGATTCCGATTTCCAGAAGAAGTATTACAAGTTCACTTTTGTCCGCCGCGAATTTCTGGGCGAGCTTCGATGCCTTGTGATCGATGTTCAGCCGCGGGAAGGCGATCGAACTCCGCGCTTCAAGGGCCGGATCTGGGTAGAGGATCAGGACTACAACATCGTCCGCTTCAATGGCACGTACGACCCGCAGCCCAAGATCAACTTCTTCTTCCACTTCGACAGCTGGCGCCTGAATATGCGGCCCGGAGTCTGGCTGCCCGCGTATGTGTATACCGAAGAATCGGATCTCAAAACAGGCCTCACCAGAACACTCCACTTCAAGGCACAAACTCGCCTCTGGGGTTATGACTTGAAGGGGCTGAACAAGAACGAAGAGTTTACCCAGATTCTCGTGGATTCACCCGACTCGGTGCGAGACCAGAGTGAATCGGCCGCCGATCCGAGCCCGGTCGTCGCCCAGAGAATGTGGGAGAAGCAGGCAGAAGATAACGCCATCGAGCGGTTGCAGAAGATCGGCCTTCTGGCTCCTCCGGGCGATGTGGATAAAATCCTCGCGACCGTCGTGAACAATCTGCTCGTCACCAACAACATTGACCTGCAGGGTGATATTCACTGCCGCGTTCTTCTGACCTCGCCGCTCGAATCTTTCACGATCGGCCACACTATCGTAATGAGCCGTGGCTTGCTCGACGTGCTTCCCGATGAAGCATCGCTGGCGATGGTGCTGGCTCATGAATTGTCCCATATCGTTCTGGGACATCCGTTCGACACCAAGCTTGCATTCAACGACAAGCTCTTCTTCCCCGACCAGGATTCTTTCCGGCGGCTTGATTTCCGGCACAGTCCTGCCGACGAAGAAGCTGCCGACGTAAAAGCAATCGAACTGCTGAAGAATTCTCCCTACAAAGACAAGCTGGGCAATGCCGGCCTGTTCCTGAAAGCTCTGCAGGAGAAAGCCCCGGATTTGCCGAATCTAATCCGTCCCCACCTCGGAAACAGCATTGCAAGCGAAAAGTCGATCCGGATGACGGCGCTTCTGACCTCGGCACCTCAACTGGACGACAAGAAACTCGACCAGATTGCCGCATTGCCTTTGGGAGGCCGCGTTAAGGTCGATCCGTGGAGCGATCAGGTTGAGCTGAGCAAGGCGAAACAGGTGGCGCTGACGTCGCGATGGGAAAAGATGGAGTTCGAAGTCACCCCATTCTTCCCCAATCTGACCCGGCTCTCGACGGGTCCAGAGAAAGTGGCGTTGACAACGTCAGACTCCGGAGCGGTCGCGAAATAGCTGCAGGGGGATTCCTTCAGATAGTGGTGGGAGGAGTGCGGCTGGCACACCGCTGAAGCAGCGTTGGCGTACGCGT
>Ga0209168_10001657_pt1 | contig 17107 bp, 17 predicted proteins | sample Coa_R1_FD_187156 | JGI IMG/M metagenome (GOLD analysis project Ga0209168, IMG submission 187156) | Surface soil microbial communities from Centralia Pennsylvania, which are recovering from an underground coalmine fire - Coalmine... | ecosystem: Environmental > Terrestrial > Soil > Unclassified ... | reverse complement strand
TCCGCGCGGCGCTAATGAGGCGGGCTTTCCATGGGAGCCGGATTATGCCCGGATCAATCCGGCATATTTTGATATGGCCGACGTTCGCATCGCATACCTGGCCGATCACGGCATTGTTCCGTGCGTTGTTGGCTGCTGGGGCTATTTCTTGCCATTGATGGGCATTCCAAAAATGAAACAGCACTGGCGGAACCTGATCGCCCGCTGGGGTGCTTACCCCGTTATTTGGTGCCTGGCCGGGGAAGCGACCATGCCGTTTTATTTATCGAAAACTCGCGAGCGGGATGCCGAGGTGCAGAAGCACGGCTGGACGGAGCTGGCGCGCTACGTGCGCAGTGTGGACCCGTCCCGCCATCCCATCACGCTCCATCCATCCCGTAGCGCGAGAGAGTGCGTCGAAGATCCATCGGTGCTCGATTTCGACATGCTGCAGACCGGACACAGCGATCGTCAAAGCATTCCGACCACCATCAACACCGTGACTCATGAGTTGGAATTAACGCCTAGGATGCCCGTGCTGGTGGGCGAGGTCTGTTACGAAGGCATCATGGAGGCCAGCCGCGAAGAGATTCAACGTTACATGTTCTGGGCCTGCATTCTCAGCGGCGCGGGCGGCCACACCTATGGAGCGAACGGGATCTGGCAGGTCAACACCAAAGAAAAGCCATATGGCCTTTCGCCACACGGCCACTCGTGGGGCAATACACCATGGGAAGTTGCTTACCAGTTGCCCGGTTCAGGCCAACTGGGGCTCGCCAAATCTCTGCTGAGCCGCTATCCCTGGTGGAAGCTGGAGCCGCGTCCGGAGCTCGTCGAGCCGCACTGGACGAAAGAAGATTATTGGGAGCCCTTCGCGGCCGAAGCACCCGGCGAATTCGCGATCGTTTTCGTCCCCGCAAGGCGCACGACAATTCAGTTTCGCCATCTCCAACCTGGCGCCTATAGCGCTTATCTATTTAATCCCAGCGACGGCACGACGAACGTCATCGGGAAGATGATCCCGGATAGTTCCGGGAACTGGAAAGCGCCGGAACTGCCGATTTTCCGCGATTGGATTATTGTGCTGGAGCGGATGAAACCATTCGGCTCTGCCTGAGTGTGAGCCGCCCCACAGTTAACTTAAGACCTTCTGTGAACGCCGATTATGCCCGGCGGCCAAGGCAGTTTCCGGTAACCCTATATCACCACCGCAACAAAGACGAAGGGAGTTGCGATTCCCACCGTTCCGCTATTCGGCCGCAACGTGAGGTACGGATCAAGGGCTCCGTACTCCGCGGATGCGGTTTCGGAAGTCACCCGGACGCTGGCCGATGGCAAGCCCATAACAAATTCGACGAAATCATGGTTCTGCCGTGATTCACAAGGGTGCACCAGGCGCGAGATGGCGCTAAAAATGATCGGGCCTATGATCTCCTTGGGGGACGCGCCGCGGACTATCCTCACCAACGATCCGGTGATTCATACAACGTACACGCTGGATCCAAATAGCCACAAGTCCCATAAGGTCGCCACGGCGATCTCCCCGGAGCAGGCTGAGGCTTTTGCCAAGAAGCTTCCCGCCGAGTCCAAATGGTTCTCGACGCAGCCGGCTCTTGAAGCACAGGCTGGTCCGCAGCCAACCCTTAGCGTAGGGACTGGACCAACTCTAGAGACGCCCAAGCTGGCCGGACACTCCAGCACAGCGAATCTCGACAGTCAGACGATAAATGGTGTGCTGGCGCAGGATACACGCACAACCAGGACAATTCCCGCGGCCGCAATCGGTAGCGAGCGGGAGATACAGATTGTAATGGAGACCTGGTATTCGCCCGAATTGCGCACTGTAGTCATGCGCAAGACCACCAATCCGATGGAGGGTGACACGAGCTTCGAATTGACCAACATTCAACGTGGAGATCCGCCGCAATCGATGTTTGAGGCGCCGCCCGATTACACCACGGTCGAGGACACCGGGCCGGAAATATTCGAATACCGGGTTCGCAAGCAAAAAGCGGAGGCAGGGGCATGCGCCTCAGTTTCGCCGAACCAATAGCGCGCTTCGATACAATTTTGGAGTGCAACGCGCCGGCGTACGTTCCTTGGTAGCGGCTTTTGTGCCCGCTGAAGACCGCGCCGCGCAAAAGAGCCAGGAATTGATTTTGCAACTTCTGGACCACTCTGCTCAGCCTTTTTCGCGCGAGCAGTTCCAGCCCGGACACATTACCGCAACGGGCCTGGTTTTGCATCCGCAGCATGAGGCGATACTTCTCGTACTTCACCGCCGGCTGGGCCGCTGGTTGCTGCCGGGAGGTCACGTCGAGGAGTTCGATGTACGGGCCTGGGACACGGCCAGGCGCGAAGTGATCGAGGAAACCGGAGCGCGTCTCGCAGTTCTCGCCGATCCTAAGCTGGTCGGACTCGATGTGCACGGAATTCCTCCCAGAGCTTCCGAGCCGTTTCATCTGCATCACGATCTTGTGTTCGCTTTTCAAGCCCAGGCAGAGAAGCTGGAAGCCTCCGAGGAAGCGCGGGCAGTCGTCTGGTGCGGCGAGGGCGAGTTCGACCGGTATCGCCTTCCCGGCAGTATCCGCCGCAGTTTTCAACGTGCCTTGATGTGCCGGCCATGAGCCATATATGTTACGCTGCAATGCGTATGATTCGGGGGCTCCGCGCGTGAGCCTGGTGGCTGCGGTTGTTGTGTCGCTCGGCGTCGTTTTCTTTCTGTTGAAATCCCGTTATAACTATCTGCGGCTGCCGGAGCTGCCAGTCTGTGCCGTTGAGCAGAGTGAAGATCTGGATGTGACGGTGGTGATTCCGGCGCGGAACGAGGCAGCGAATATTGCTCGCGCGGTGAAAAGTTTCCCAGGCGTTCGCGTGATCGTGGTGGATGACGATTCTACGGACCAGACTGCTGAACTGGCGCGCGCTGCAGGTGCGAACGTGATAGCGGCTCCGCGATTGCATCGTGGTGAGGTGGGCAAACCGAATGCCTGCGCGGCCGGCGCCAAAGCAGCTACTTCCCGATGGATTCTGTTCGTGGATGCCGACACCTGGTATGAGCCGGACTTCTTGCGTTCGATTGTGCGCTATGCCAGGGAACAGTCGCTAGACATGGTATCGGCATTCCTGAAGCAGCGTTGTTTTACCTGGTGGGAGCGAATCCTGCTTCCATATTCGTTGGCACTCTTTTTCACCGGCGTGAGCACCCGGGACGTCAACTCGGTGAAAAAACTCGGGTCGCTGGCCAATGGCCAATGCCTGTTATTCCGTCGCCATGCCTACGAGTTCGTCGGTGGACACCGTCTGGCGATTAAAAGCCTGATTGAAGATGCGGCGCTCGCAAACGCGGCCAAGCGGCATCGGCTGAAATGCTGCACGATGCGCGCCGAGAAGTTGGGTAGCGCGCGGACGTATGCTGGATGGCTCGCGATCTGGCGGGGTTTGGAAAAGAACTCGTTCCGCTTTCTGTCGCTGGACGCCTGGTGTGGCGTGCAGGTGCTGCTGGCCTCCATTCTGCTGGCCTCGTATCTTCCGATAGCCGCATGGATGTTGTCGGAGGGATATGGATGGCCGTATGTCACGCCGTTTTTATTGCTGCCGGCAATTCTTCTCGGTGTATGGTATGCCGGCCTGGCGGTGCTGCTCGCGCCGGTGGCTATTTACATGTTTCAATTGATTGCGCTGAACGCGCTGGTCTCGCTGACATTCGATAGGCGAGTGATCTGGAAAGACCGGCGAATCTGATGGATGGGGTTCCTCTATGAAACGTATTCTTTCGGCTTTACTGTTTTCGATTGCTCCTTTGATGGCGCAGGATTACAAGATTGCGATTGTGGGGCTGATTCACTCACATGTGTGGGGACATTTGCAATCGGTTTTGCATGGAAGTCCGGCGAAACTGGTGGGCATTGCGGAAGCGAACCCCGACCTTGTGGCCGAGGCCAAAAAGATGGGGGCTGCGGACTCGCTGTTCTTCAACGATTACAAGAAGATGCTCGACCAGGTGAGGCCGGATATCGTTTGGGCGTTCGTCGAAAACAACCGGCATTTGGAGATTGTCGAGGCATGCGCGCCACACCGGATCAATGTGATGTTTGAGAAGCCTCTGGCTTCAACGTATAAGGATGCCGTGGCCATCCGCGAGTTGGCTCAGAAGGACGGCATCCTGATTATGACAAATTATCAGATGGTGTGGTGGCCCGCGAATTATGCGGCCAAGGCGGCGGCCGATGCGGGCGAAATCGGAAGGGTATGGCGGCTGCACGGAATTGTGGGCCATGGCGGACCAGGGTCGGAAGGTCCACGCAACAGATACTTCTTCGCCTGGCTGACCGATCCCGTGAAGAACGGAGCGGGCGCGCTGATGGATTTCGGCTGCTACAATGCGCTGTGGAGTTTGTGGTATCTGGGCAAACCCGATACCGTCTACGCCGAAGTGAACCACCTGCGGCCTGAAAGATTCCCGAAAGTCGAGGACAACTCGACGATGACCCTGGGTTACAAAAACGGTGTAGGCATTTTCGAGGGAAGCTGGGACCTGCCACGCAGCTTTCAAGATCTCGAAGTGTACGGGCTCGGCGGGAGTCTCTATATGGATCGCAGCAAGGTGGAAGAACGCAAGGGACGCGGGCTGGCGAAGGAATTGCCGCTTCCGCCGTTGCCCGCAGATCGCGCTGATCCCGTGGCTTACATGGTGAGCTGCCTGCGGCAGCATAAGCCGCTCGAAGGCTTGGTCGCCACCGATATCAACGTCAGCGTGATTCAAATCATCGACGCGGCAAAGCAGTCGGTCAGGAAGAGCTGTGCGGTGAAGCTACAGTAGCTGCCCGCCAATTGGAACTTGACTCCTGGCGAACAAAAGGCGAAAATACGTGTATGCTCTTCGAGGACTGGCCTTCCTCTGGCTTGGTCGGCATCGCCCGAATGGCGGCTGAGAGCGACCTGCTGGAAGCCAAGCGGAGCGTCGAGTATTTCGAGTTGCCGGCAAGACGCTACATTGGACGATGCTCCGGTGTGCGAATGCCGTTTGAGTGGACCATCAACCCCTATCGGGGCTGTGAGTTCGGGTGCCGTTATTGCTACGCAAGGTACACGCACGAATTTATGGAACTGCGCGATCCACTGTTATTCGAGCGCAAAATTTATGCGAAGGAGTGGAACGCGGCGGAGTTCGGCGCGGAATTGGATAAGATTCCCATAGGCGACACCATCGCGCTCGGGACGGCCACCGACCCGTATCAGCCGGCGGAACGGCGATTCGGAATTACGCGGGCCATGCTGGAGGTGTTCGCGTCGCGGCGGGGTTTCCGGCTGTGGATCACAACCAAATCCGACTTGGTGACGCGCGATCTGGACCTGCTGAAGCAGAGCGCGCGCGGAAACATTGTCGGCGTTAACGTGTCTATCACGACATTGGACACTAAACTGGCGCGTCTGCTGGAGCCGATGGCTACCCGGCCGGATCTACGCTTGGCTGCGATACAGAAATTGTCTGCCGCCGGTATCCGCACAGGAGTTTTGTGCTGTCCAATTCTGCCACTGCTGAACGACAGCGAAGAAAATCTGAATGCCGTGGCAGCGGCAGCGGCGCGGGCGGGCGCAAAGCATTTCGGGGGCAATGTTCTCTTCCTCAAACCCTGCGCCCAAGCTGTATTTTTCCCGTTTTTGGAGCAGCATTTTCCGAGGTTGGTGCGTCGTTATCGGGAACGCTACGGCGAGGGCGCGTTTTTACAAGGGCCGTACGTCCACGCGGTGCAAGAACGCGTGAACCTCGTGCGCGACCGGAACGGCTTAAACGGCAGACGAACGGTAGACGAGCTACCGGAGTTTTGGCCGCCGGAGCAGATGGGGCTGTTCGAGGCTGGCTAATCGTTTGTGGACAACCTTACTCACACACTCAGCGGGCTGATGCTGGCCCGGGCGGGGTTCGACAGGTTCACCCCTCGCGCCGCGGCCATTCTGATGGTCGCAGCGAACATTCCCGATTGCGACACCCTCAGCGCGCTTTCCGGTTGGCTCAATTACCTGCAGTATCACCGGTGGATCACGCATTCGCTCCTATTTGTGCCGGCGACAGCGCTGGCTGCCGTGTTGCTGGTCGCCGCTTTCGGATGGCGGCGCGTCCGGTGGGGGCCGGCGTATGCGATTGCAATCGTCGGTGTCCTGAGTCATCTGCTGCTCGACTGGACAAATAGCTACGGCGTCAGATTGCTGGCTCCCGTATCGGAGCATTGGTTCCGCCTCGATATTACGAATGTGGTGGATTTGTGGATTCTAGCGGCCCTGTTTTTAGGCCTAGCCGGTCCGCTGCTGGCGCGATTAGTGAGCGCTGAGATTGGAGCGCACCGCAGCTCGGGACGGGCGCTCGCCATGTGTGTGCTCGTACTGATTGCGGCCTACGATTTTGGCCGCTATCTGGCGCATCAACGAGCCGTCCAGGTGATGGATTCGCGGGTGTACGACGGCGCAGCCCCGTTGCGCGTGACGGCAATTCCCGGCGCAGCGGATCCTTTCGTCTGGCGTGGCGTGGTGGAAACCTCATCGTTTGTGTCGATTCTCCCGGTAGACCTGCTGGGCGATTTCGATCCGGCGGCGGGGCAAATATTTTACAAGCCGGAACCGGGCGCAGCAATCGCAGCCGCCAGGCGCACAGAAGTGTTTCGCAAATTTCTTGCCTTCTCGCAGTTGCCGTTTTGGGCTGTGGCGCCGGCGGTGGGTGGGGATGGTAGCGTACGCGTGGAGGTGACGGATTTGCGATTTGGATTCCCGGGCCGGGGATTTTTCGCTATATCGGCGTTGGTGAATGCTGCGGGACAAGTGGAACAGGCGGGAGGCGGTTTGCGCGGCTTTACGCGAGGGAAGGACTAAGATAAGGCCATGGAATATCCGATGTACATTGGCGGCGAATCGGTCCGGACGCCGAATTCAATTTCGGTGCGGCTTCCCTACGATGGCTCTGAGGTCGGCACCGTGTTTGCAGCGGCCCAGGAGCAAGTCGACGCTGCCGTGGCCGCCGCGGTAAAGGCCAAATCTATCATGCGGGAGATGACGCGGTACGAGCGCGCCGCGATTCTTCAACGAGCCCAGCAGAAGCTGTTGGCAATGCGGGAGGAGATGGCGCAGGCCATCTCCTCCGAGTGTGGCAAGCCAATCAAGGAAGCGCGTACGGAAATTGACCGGTCCGCCCTAACGCTTGGCTTTTCCGCCGAGGAGGCCCACCGGCTGGCTGGAGAAGTGGTGCCGATGGATGCTTCGCCCAACGGTAAGGGACACATGGGGATCACGGTGCGGGAGCCGTTAGGTGTGATTGCCGCGATCACTCCCTTCAATTTTCCTCTGAACCTCGCGATGCACAAAATCGGACCGGCGCTTGCGGGCGGAAATACGGTGGTTCACAAGCCGGCCTCCTCTACGCCGCTCAGCGCTCTGAAAATGGCGCATATTTTCGAGGAGTCCGGTTTGCCCAAGGGCGTGCTGAACGTCATCACGGGACCGGGCGGTGCGGTGGGAGAGGCACTGGTATTCCACAAGGATGTGGCGATGATCACATTCACCGGCAGCCCGGACGTGGGAATGCGGATGCGCAACCTGGCGGGGTTAAAACGCGTGACGCTCGAGTTGGGAAATAATTCCGCGGTGATTGTCGAGGATGACGCCAACGTGGACGAGGCAGCATCGCGCTGCGTGGCCGGCAGTTTCGCGCATTCCGGGCAGGTGTGCATCTCCGTGCAGCGGATTTTTTGCCAGACTAAAATTCGCAATCAATTTCTGGAGCGATTTCTGGCGGGCGCCAGGAAGCTGAAGATCGGACATCCGCTGGATCCCGAGACGGACGTCAGCTCACTGATTACCGAGCATGAGGCGGAGCGTGTGGAGTCCTGGGTGAAAGAAGCGGTTTCCGCAGGGGCGAAACTGGTCGAAGGCGGCGAGCGGCGGCATGCAACCCTGACGCCCACCGTGCTGACCGACGTTCCCCCACAGGTGCAGATTTTTCGCCGCGAAGCGTTTGGACCGGTCGTGAATATCAATACCTATGATTCGCTCGACGACGCAATCGAGCGAGTGAATGCCTCCGAGTACGGATTGCAAGCCGGAATCTACACGCGCGACCTGGAAAAAGCCTTCCGCGCCGCGCAACGTACGCATGTCGGCGGCTTCATGATCAATGAGATTCCTCAATATCGTGTGGATCAGATGCCCTATGGCGGCGTGAAGATGAGTGGTGTCGGCCGCGAAGGTCCGCGCTACGCGATCGAAGAGATGACGGAGATGAAGTTGATCTGCTGGAAGATGTAGTCTCGACTGGCTACAATCCCAATCTATCTAGGACCGGCTTTTCGTACGGTCCATCTTCTCCTGGGTGGCGGAGTCTGCCGGGGAATTTGCCGGACTGGCTTGGCAATCGCCAGAGCAGGCTTTCGCCCGCGGGGATGGTGTCCGGTTTTCGTTCGAATACCGGATCCGCAAAAGCTTCTTCTGCGCTGACGATCGACCAGCCGCGTGACTCAAACGTCCGTATAACATCGGAGAGAAACAGCGCGTTGAGTAATGTGTAATGCGTGAGCAGGATGTGATGCACGCTGCGTCCCAGACATGTTTGGGAGACCTGGTCGTAGTACTGTGCCCGGTCCCAGAGATGGGCCAGGTAGGGTTCGCGGAAACGTGTTGCGTCGAAACTCGGATCTGCTTGTAGCCGTTGACGGAAGCGCGCATCGTAATACCAGTCCGATATGTCGATTGTGACGCCTCCGCTTTTCCGATAAGAATGTTCGCGCAGGAAGAGGCGGACGCGGTCACGCACTTCTTTTGTGCGCCCCTCTTTGAGCATCGGGAAACGTAGCGTTTTTGGAAACGGGAATAGGGAGTGAGGAATGGCTCGTTGCGCAGAATATCCCGTTCGAATTCCTCGGGGGTCGATTGGAATAACGGTTTGTGGCTGAAGGTGTGGTTGCCCAGGATGTGCCCAGCGCTCGTCCAGTCGCGGAGAATCTTTCGGCCCTCTTCGTTGTCGATGAACATTCCAACTGGAAAGAGGGCGGCGGTTTTTGTCTGCAGGGCATCGAGAATCCGGCTTCCGGCAGTTGCTGTGTACGGGGCGGGAATCGATTTCCAGTTCACGTCATCCATCGTGATTGCCAGCACAGGCCGCCGTTTCGCAAACACGGGTGCGGCCAGCAGTGCGAGTGCTTGGCGCCGGTTCATGAAACGGCTTTGGCAATCAGGAACGCCGCCGCCGCCGCGAGGCTTCCAATCACAGAGGTGCGGATGGCGCTCAGCAAAGGTGGCGCGCCCGTGAAACTGCCTTTAACGTAGCCGAAGCTTGCCAGTGCCGCTAAAGTTGCAACGATCGACCACAGCAGAGCCACGTGTGCATCGGAAAGCACGATGTACGGCGCTAACGGAATCAGGCCGCCCGCGATGTAGGAGCCCGCGATCGTGAGAGCACTACGATGGGCGCGCCCTGGGTCTGGCGCTTCCAGGCCCAGTTCAAAACGCATCATCCAATCAACCCAGGTTTTCGGGTTGCGCTCGAAGGCCTCCAGTACTGGCCTCGCATGCTCCTCGGTCATTCCGTAGGATGCCAGGATCTGCTGCACCTCGGCCCGCTCGGCATGGGGCAGCTCGCGCACTTCGCGTTCCTCCCGCTCCAGTTCGCTAGCGTAGTGTTCGGCGTCGCTTTTGGCGGCGAGATATCCGCCCAGCCCCATGGCGATAGAGCCGGCTGCAATTTCAGCCAGCCCGGCCACAACAATAATCCGGGTCGCGCTGACTGCGCCGGAAAGCCCTGCCGCCAGGGCGAAAGGAACCGTAAGCCCGTCGGAAACACCGATGACAATGTCTCGCACAACTTCGGAGGAAGTGAAGTGGCGCTCAATGTGGGGCGTGACCGGCATGTCTATTCAGGATACTCGGCCCTGGGTTGCTGCGGACCGCCCTCGCGCAGCGCGCATGTTGTGACATACAGCGTTGTGACATACAGTATTGTTGAATGCCCGAGCATACTCTCTCCCCTACCCGGCGCGATCTGATACGGCAATTCGCCCTCGCATCTCCGCTGGCGTTGATACCACCGCTGAGCGCAGCCACGCCCCGGCCGCTGAATTTTCTGTTCATCCTGATTGACGACATGGGCTGGACGGATTTGGGCTGTACGGGCAGCAAATATTACGAAACCCCCAACATCGATCGGTTTCGCGGTCAAAGTATGCGGTTTACGAATGCCTATGCCGCTTGCCCAGTGTGCTCTCCAACGCGCGCTAGCATTCTGACGGGGCGCTATCCGGCGCGTTTGCATCTGACGGATTGGATTCCTGGGCGAAAGCAATGGCCGACAGCGAAACTGCTAACGCCGAAGTTTGAGCAGCAGCTTCCGCTGGCGGAAATCACGCTGGCAGAGGCTCTGAAGCCCCTCGGGTACGCATCCGCTGCCATCGGGAAATGGCATTTGGGCGGCGAGGGATTTTCGCCCGACCAACAGGGCTTCGACTTAAACATTGCGGGAAATTACCGGGGCTCTCCTGTTTCCTATTTCGGGCCATTCCATCTACCGAATCTCGATACAACGGATCACGAGTATCTGACCGATGTCCTGACGGCAAAAGCAGAATCGTTCATCGAGGAGAATAGATCTCGTCCTTTTTTCCTCTATCTCGCGCATTTTGCGGTACACCTCCCACTGCAGGGCAAGCCCAAGCTGGTAGAGAAGTATACAGCCAAGCCGGCCGATCCAAATGGACATCACAACCCGGTCTATGCCGCGATGATCGACAGTGTGGACCAGGGCGTGGGCCGCATTCTACGCAAATTGGACGAACTAGGAATTGCGGACCATACTGTGGTTTTCTTTTTCTCCGATAACGGAGGACTCCGCTACGAGGGCAAGGCGAAGGACTTCGTGACGTCAAATGCGCCGCTCAGGGCTGGAAAGGGATTCTTGTACGAAGGCGGAATCCGGGAGCCGATGATGGTTCGCTGGCCCAGTGTGGTAAAGCCGGGGAGCACCTGCGACGTGCCCGTAATCAGCGTGGATTTCTTTCCGACCATATTGGAAATGGCGGGCATCAAACATAGTCCGCAGCCGGTGCTGGATGGCGTAAGCATCTCGCGCCTGCTGAAAGGCGACCGCTCACTGCATCGCGATGCGTTGTATTGGCATTATCCGCACTACAGCAACCAGGGAGGCACGCCGGGCGGTGTGATCCGTCATGGCGATTATAAACTGATCGAGTTCTATGAAGATGGGCATCTGGAATTGTACAATCTGGCACGCGATGCGGGCGAACGGAATAACCTGGCGTCGAAAATGCCTGCCAAGAAACAAGAGTTGCACCGGATGCTAAGGTCGTGGCGCTCATCGGTGAATGCGGCGATGCCCGAACCAAATCCAAATTATGATCCAGCAACGGCAGATCAGGGGTTGACAGGTGAAAAAGAGGGCCCTGGTCCACTAGCCGCACAGACGCGGGCGGCCGCCTCGTTATCGAAAGAAACTGCCGCCCGCCTTCGTGGTGCGTCTGTTACTTAGAATCGGTACGCTAATGGCTCGACGGCTTTTTTTTGTCGAAGAGATTCGGAACGGGCAAGCGGAGATCGTCGGTGACGATGCGTTGCATCTGACGCGGGTGTTGCGCGTCGAACCGGGACAACGGTTCGAGATCTCCGATAACCGCAACGTCTATCTCGCCGAAGTCGAAACTGCACACAAGCAACGGGTGATCTTCCGCACGCTGGAGCGGTTGCCCCTTACAGAGCCGCCACTTCATTTGTATCTGTGTGCTGCGCTGATTAAGTTCGATCGCTTCGAGTGGATGCTCGAAAAGGCAGTCGAGCTTGGCGTCGAAACGATTGTGCCGCTCGAAACCATGCGGAGCGAAAAAGGACTGGAGCGGGCGGCCGCGAAGCGCATCGAACGATGGAAGCGTATTTTGCTCGAAGCCAGCCAGCAATCGCGGCGCGGGCGGGCTCCGAAGATAGAGGAGACGCAGACGCTTAAGAACGTAATTGGGCGCACGGCAACAACTCAGTACGTGCTGGAGGAGGCGGCCGGCGCAGCGCCAATTCTCCATTCGTTGCCGGAACGGCGCGCCGCGGCCGATACCGTGATGGTTCTTGTTGGTCCGGAAGGCGGATGGGCCGGCGAGGAGGTTGACCAGTTCCGAGGCACGAACTGGCGGGCCGTTTCGTTGGGCCCACAAATTTTACGGAGCGAGACCGCGGCATTGGCGGCGCTCGCGATTCTTAGTGCGGCCTGGCAGGCGGCGCGGGCGCCTGCGATTGCGCCGCGAAATCAATGACAGAGTAAACTAATGATTGATGGAACTTTCCCAAGGTAAAATCAATCGCCTGAAAGCGTTGTCGGATAAGAACGGCGTGATTGCCGCGGCTGCCATGGATCAACGCGGCAGCTTGCAAAAAGGCATCGCTGCGGCCAAGGGTAGCACTGAAGACCAGATCACGCCGGATATGATGTCGGAGTTTAAGTCGGCCGTGGTGCGCGTATTGACCCCACACGCCAGCGCTATCCTCCTCGACCCGGAGTTCGGCCTGAAGGCCGCTAAGCTTCGCGCGAAAAACGCCGGCCTTCTTCTGGCGTACGAGAAGAGCGGCTACGATAACACGCAACCCGGACGTCTCCCGGATCTGCTGCCGCACGTCTCAGTAAAACGCATCCTCGATTGGGGCGCGGATGCGGTGAAGGTTCTCCTCTATTATTCGCCTTTCGACGAACCTCAAGTGAAAGATATCAAGCACGCCTTTATTGAGCGCATCGGCGCGGAATGCGAGCACTACGAGATTCCTTTCTTCCTGGAGTTTGTCGGTTACGATCCCAAGGGCGGTGATGAAAAGGGCCTTGAGTATGCGAAGATCAAACCCGAAGTGGTCGTCAAAAGCATGGAGGAGTTCTCGAAGCCCCAGTACTACGTCGATGTCCTCAAGGTAGAGATTCCCGTCAACACGAATTACGTTGAGGGTTCCTCGGTTTACAAGGGCCAGAAAGCGTATACGCGCGCCGAAGCGCTGGATCATTTTCGACGCGCCGCTTCTGTCGCAAAAAAGCCGTTCATCTATCTGAGCGCCGGTGTTGGCAACGCGCAGTTTGTTGAATCGCTCCAGATGGCGGCCGAAGCTGGCACAGACTATTCGGGTGTCCTTTGCGGCCGCGCCACCTGGAAGGAAGGCATTCCCGTGTACGCCAAACAGGGAGTGAAGGCTCTGGAAGACTGGCTCTCGACCGAAGGCATCAAAAACATCAACGCCGTGAACGCCGCGCTCAAGTCAGCCAAGCCCTGGTACGCTAAAATGGGTCTTCAACTCGCCCACGCATAAGAATTCACCCAAGCCTAACAGACACGGCGATCCCATCGCTTGCGTCTCAACAGCGCAAACGCGACCAGGCCGGCGCCAACCAGCGAGAGACCTGCCGGCTCGGGCGTCAGGTTCGTAACGGTCAAGGTGGGTACTCCGCGACTTCCCTTGGGGTCGATCTGACTCCCCAGGAAAGTGAAAGTTGATCCTGGGGCGATCGAATTGAGAGAATATTCGAAAACCGTGAAATCGGAGAAAAATGGTCCTGTACCGTTGCCGTATTCAAATTGAGTTTGCTCAGCGCCCAAGGTAATAGTCGCCAGCGCAAAAAAAGTACTGGAAGTCGCCTGGCCCGGTGCGGCTAGGGAAGTGGGATCGGCTGGATTCCCACCAACCGTCACAATGTTGAAACTGCCATAGCTCTCGTTAGCGGTGCTGAACATTAGCGTCGGATTCGCAGAATTTTGGACCACAGTGAATCCGTCCCCAATGCCGTTCAGGTATACCAGACGATAGATTCCACTTGCGCGGCATGACGCCCCAAGCGCCACTACCAACAGTAGAGTTTTCATTGCACGAGGATCTCAGTCCAACGCGCAAAACGCTACCCCCTTGCTGCACTTTAAGGAAAGCTACACTTTCCAGTCAAGCCTTGGTCTGCCAGCTTTGGTCTGCCAAAATGGGTCTGTAACTCGCCCACGCAAAGAAAAGAGGAGCTTACACGCAGCCAAGGTTCTCATGGAAGTCCACGAGTACCTGAACACAGGCTTTGACGGCGCGGATTGCGAACATCTCGACGGAGAAATCGTAGAGCGCAATACAGGCGAGTTTCCGCACGGTAAGATCCAAGCGCGGTTGGGTCACCTATTACTTCAGTTAGCTCCTAATCTCGGAATTCAGGTCGCTTCGGCAGCCCGAATCCGCATCAGCGCCGCCCGTTTATCGCATTCGCGATCCAGTGGATCACACCCCTCTCGTTTTCTCGCAAGCCGACCCGCTCGGCTCTCTCACTGAGACTCTAACGAGCGAAAATCCTCAGATCGAGCTCGCGCTACAACAGGTTCTGGCGCCGCAAGGGAAACGGTGCCTCTCATCCCTCGCCCCACTTCAGCTTCTCGCGCAGTACGTCGAAAAACAGCAGCTTGGGCGGCCGAACAAGACTGATCGTATGCGGCGAGCTGCGGCACACAATGCGATCCTCCTGGTTCAGCACTTCCCCAATCTGTCCGTCGATGGTCAAATATGCCATATGATCTCCGGACAAAAATCGCACTTCAACCACGCTGGTGTCCGGCACGATCACAGGACGATACGTCAACGTGTGGGGACAAATTGGCGTCAGACATAGACAGGATACATGCGGCAGCACGATCGGCCCTCCGGCTGAAAGTGAATAGGCCGTGGAGCCCGTGGGCGTCGCCACGATCAGTCCGTCCGCTTTGAAGGTGCTCACGTAATGGCTGTCCACGCGTGTCTCCAGGTCGATCATGCGGGCGATCTCCGCCTTCGCGAGCACGGCATCATTCATGGCTTCGTAATCGGCGATTTTGTCGTTTCCCCGCCACAGCTCGCAGGAAAGCTTTCGCCGCCTTCCAATGCATAGTTGCCCCTCCAAAGCCCTCTCCAGGTCGGGGAAGATCTCGTCCACCTTGATGGCGGTCAAAAAGCCGAGGCCGCCCAGGTTCACCGCGAATAGCGGAATATCGCGCTCGCCAACAACGCGCGCCGCTGAGAGCAATGTTCCATCGCCGCCCAGCACGATCACCATCCCGGTCCCATCCGGCACCTGATCGCGCGGCACGGCCTCAACTATCCCTGAATACAGCGCTGTCTGCTCGTCACACCGCACACCGATACCATGCTCCGCCAGCCACTGGAGCAGCGCCGGGACGATCTCCCGCGCGCGCTCCACGCCTGGTTTGGAAACAATGCCAACCACTTTAACTTCTGGCATGCAGGAGAAACTCCCGGTTACCTTCAGCGCCTGGCACGGGGCATTCAATCATATCGGTCTCAAATCCGAGCCTCTTCACGAGGTCCTCCACTTTCGCACTTACGGCTCGTCGCAATTCGGGATCACGCAAAATGCCACCTTTCCCCACTTGCCCGCGACCGGCTTCAAACTGTGGTTTCACCAGAATGACCATTTCTCCAGCATCCCGCAACAGGGGGACGATGCGCGGCAAAAGCATCGTGACGGAAATGAAGCTGACATCGCAAACGGCCAGATCGACCAGCTCGCCAATATCGTCAAAGGTAAGGTACCGCGCATTCAAGCGTTCCCGCACGATTACCCTCGGATCGTTGCGCAGTTTCCAATCCAGTTGCCCGGTGCCAACATCGATGGCGTGTACTCGCGCGGCGCGGCGCTGCAGCAGGCAATCGGTGAACCCACCTGTGGAAGCGCCCACATCCAGACAAATCTTGCCAGACACATCGATAGCAAAATGTTTTAGCGCAGCCTCCAACTTCAACCCGCCGCGGCTCACGTAAGGTAGCTTCCCGATCAACTCGACGCGGCTGTCAAGCGATATGCTCTCTCCAGGCTTGTCTCGCTTCTGCCCGTTTACTAGAACCTCACCGGCCAGAATCAGCCGCTTGGCCTTTTCCCCTGTGTCAGTCAAGCCCCGCTCTACCAGTAATCTGTCCAGGCGCTGTTTGGTGTGCGACGAACCTTTCATGTGCTGCGATGCACGACTAGATCGGCGAGCTTACGCAGGCGGTTCGCCCGGTCGTCGAAACCTTCGAGCGCCCTATGCGCCTTCAGGCGCTCTTCTTCCGCCATTTCACGCGACCGCTGCAATCCGTAGACCGAGGGAAACGTGATCTTCTTCTGCTGAGCGTCTTTCCCCGCCGTTTTGCCAAGCTTTTCCGACGGCTGCTCCACATCCAGCACGTCATCCACAATCTGAAACGCCAGTCCAATGTGCTCCCCAAACTGCGACAATCCGGTAAGCTGCAGCTCATCTGCACCGGCGTAGATTCCGCCCATCCGCACGCTTGCTCTTAGCAGTGCGCCAGTTTTGGCCCGATGGATCTCTTCCAGCAGTTGCGCGGTTGGATGTTTCCCCTCGCCCTCCAGGTCATGTACCTGGCCGCCAATCATCCCGCCTACCGTGCCCGAAGCTCTGGCCAGTTCGCATACAAGCGCGACTTTGCGGGCCGCATCCGTGTTTTCCAATCGTCCGAGCACCTCGAAGGCGAGTGTCAGCAACGAATCGCCGGCCAGAATCGCCATGGCCTCGCCAAATACTTTGTGGCACGTTGGCCTTCCGCGCCGCCAATCGTCGTTATCGAGCGCCGGCAGATCGTCGTGAATTAGCGAATACGTGTGGATCATCTCTAGTACGCACGCTGCCGATTCGATCCCCACTGGGCTGTCTGAGACCGCTCGCGCCGCAGCCATGCACAACAATGGTCGAATGCGTTTTCCGCCCGCAAACAGGCTGTAGCGCATCGCGCGATGAATCGTCGGGGGCGGAGTCGTCTCCGCGGGCACCCACTTCTCGAGTGTCGTCTCCACCAGCGCTTGCTCTTCGGCCAAGTACTCGACCAGCCTCATGGTTTCTCGTTGCGCAAAGGTTGAAATGGTTCGGCCGTTACCTTGTCGCCTTTGCGAATCAGGATCTCCACGCGGCTTTCGGCCTCTTCCAGACGTTTGCGGCAAGCTTCGCTGAGCGCAACCCCTCTCTCGAACAATTCCAGGGCCCGCTCCAGCGGCAAGTCACCACTTTCCATCTCTTTTACGATTTTTTCCAATTCTTCGAGCCCGGCTTCAAAGCCCGGTGCTGGTGTTTCTTCCGGCATTGGTAGAAAGTTTAGC
>Ga0209168_10001656_pt1 | contig 17108 bp, 18 predicted proteins | sample Coa_R1_FD_187156 | JGI IMG/M metagenome (GOLD analysis project Ga0209168, IMG submission 187156) | Surface soil microbial communities from Centralia Pennsylvania, which are recovering from an underground coalmine fire - Coalmine... | ecosystem: Environmental > Terrestrial > Soil > Unclassified ... | reverse complement strand
ACTCCATGGACTGGGCAAGGGCGGAAGGGAAGTTGATATACCATTGTTCGCTGGCTTTGCGTTGGATGAGCTGGACTTTAGTGGGAAAACCCATGGGAAAGAGGTCCTTTCATGCTAACTAGTCATATAACTAGATAACATAAAAACGGCCGGCCTGCAACAGAAACTTACAGGAATGTTGTTTTATCTAGTGAAGGGCCAAAGTCCAGCGGCGGGTTGTTAACCCGCCCGTAGCTCTGAACACAAGCGGACCAGCGACGGTTGGCAACCGGCGGCAGGATGCCATCCTGCATCACAGGCAGCCAGTTTAGAGAAAGCTAAGTGGCGTTGAGCTTTAGCCAGCTCCGATTTCGTCCGCCAGAATAATGGCATCAGCCAGTTCCTTCATGGGTCGCTGCAGCCGGCGGCTCTGGTTGCGCAGCCGAAGATAGGCTTCTTCCTCGGTGATGCCGTCTCTCCGCTGCAGTATGCCTTTGGCGCGTTCGATCACTTTGCGGGCCTCCAACTGGCTCCGCATTTCTCGCGCTTCGGCGGCAAGACGCCCGTTTTCTTCTTCCAGAAGCGACTTGGCGAGCGCGTTCCCGATCTGTTCCCCGATGAACGTCACCAGCGCGATCTCACGGTCGGTGTACCCGTGCGCTTCGCGATGATGCACATTGATGATCCCGATGGTGCTGCCGCCGCTAATCAGCGGAACCGAGAGCAACGCCTGGTACGTGTCTTCGATCAGGCACTCAATGTGTTTGAAGCGCGCGTCGCGCGGGGCATTGGAGGGAAGCGAGACCGGAGATTTGTGTTCCGCCACCCAGCCGGCAACGCCCTCACCCATCTTCATGCGCAACTTGCCGAGGTCGGCCGCATGAGGCATCTGCGATCCGCGGAGCACCAGTTCATTCGAGGTGGGATCAAGCAGGTAGACCAGGCAGGCATCGCACTGCGTCGCCCGCACCGTTAGGCCAATAATCTCGCCGAGCACCTCGTCGATGCTGATCTCGGAACTGACCACAGTGCTGATCTGGTGAAGGATCGAAAGGTGGGACGCTTCGTTTTCGTCCTCTTCGAGCAGGGAGTCTATCATTTGCGTTCCTGGACTGAAGTACTCTTGAAGCTCAAACCAGGAGCGCGGCTACGAGGCAGCACTCAGCTTAGCGCGGCAGGCAGGCGCTGTCTAATAGAAATCTCTTATCGCAGGCATCAGCACAGGTGGCGCCGGGCCATTTCGTTTGAGGATTCCTACGGCAGCAGTCCACAGTTCAGCGTTTTGCCACAAAAGTCCTTATGAGCGGTGCTTAGAGCCTGATATGAATGCTGCAAATCGGAAACAACCGGCTCCGGGCGATTCACCTCGCCCAACGCCCGTTCCAGAGGCCGCTGGATTCCGACGATGAAACCTTGACGCCCGATCTGGTTGTGTACATCGGTGAATCGGGCCATGACGTCGGTCATCGAGATGCCCGGCAGAACCACGCCGTCCAGAGATGCCAAAGCTTCTTCGACGCTCTGGGGTAATCCGCCGATTCTTTCTTTCGCGCCAGTGGGATCGGCGAGCAGGCTGAGTATCCGTTCAGTCTCGATCATGCTGCCCAAGCGCATGGAACTGATGAAGTTCAAGCCGACGGGCGAGCCCTCGCCCGTACCGTCGTCGAAAACAGCCGCCGAAATGCGAAAGATCTTGTCGGAGAGGGCATCCACATTCCGGGTCGGGAAGGCCATTGAATAAGTGGCGCCAGGAGCCACGCACTCGCTCTCACGATCAAAGCAGTCGATGACTTCCTGAATGTCGAAAGTAGCGTCCCGGCCCGCCGGGGCACGGCCCAGCGCGATACTGAAACCGGCAATAGGTTTTTGCCCCGTATTCTTGAGCGAGAACACGGTATTTGTGTCACGATTCTCAACCGATACCAGCGTAAGCGAATCCGTACTGGAGTTAATTTGCCAGCTATTCAGATCATCTTGCGCGAAGAGCAGGGACACCAGGCCGAACGCGAGAACAACTGCTTTCACTGTACTGCCCTCCTGTACCAAGGGTCATTGTCGCATGCGAACAGGCGCGACATGCTTAAACGTCTCGCGTTCCATTGTGAATGGGCGAAATTACGTCTAATAGCCGTGGCAGAAGTCTTTGACAGCGGCATACATGCGCAGGCGAAACCGACTACGCCACCTTTACGGTTCAATAGCTTGCGAGCCAAGGTCGGTCAGGCAGTCAGCCTGCCCGACTTCCACCACAGTCTGGTGGGGAAGACATTAGCATCCGAATCTGTTATAGGTGGAATCGGCTACCAAGGAGAGCCACAGAGTGGATGATCGAGCAGCCGTTCTGCGTTCCGCGCTGGAACGCAGGAAGGCTCTGGTCGTGCCAGGATGCCACGACACCCTCAGTGCCAGGATCGTCGAGAGCGCCGGGTTCGAAGCCGTCCAGATCAGCGGTTTCGGCCTCGCCGGGAGCCTTCTCGGCAAGCCCGACGTCGGCCTGGTGGACATGAAAGATGTCCTTGACGTCACCGGCCACATCGCGCGCGCGGTGCGAATTCCGGTGATGGCAGATATTGACACCGGCGGAGGCAACGCCATTAATGCCGCCGCGGTGACGGAACGGCTGATTGAAATGGGCATCGCGGGGGTGAACATCGAGGACCAGGTGTTTCCGAAGCGCTGCGGCCACATGGAAGGTAAGCAGGTCATTCCCGTCGAGGAGATGGCCGGCAAAGTGCGCGCCATGGCCGACGTGCGCAAGAGGCTGGGAAAGGACATTGTTATTAACGCCCGCACGGACGCATTTGCCGTCCATGGGCTGCGCGAAGCAATTAATCGAGCGAATTTATATCTGAATTCAGGCGCCGATCTAGCATTCATTGATGGCATCGGCACCCGGCACGACATCGAGCGCGCCGTGCAGGAGATCCATGGCCTGCTCTCCGTGAATCTCATGGACGCCATCAGCCCCATTAAAACCGAACTCATACCCATTCCCGAACTGGCTGCCCTGGGCGTCGCCCGTGTCAGCATTCCAGTGGCGTCGATTGAGGTGATGCACAAAGCACTGACCGATTTCTTCGGCGCGCTGCACGCATCGCCGACCGGCATTCTCGCCGGTGGAACGCACTGGGCGACGAGCTTCAAGCAATACACTGCGTTTGTTGGCTTACCGGAGTACCGCTCGCTGGAGCACGAGTACCTGCCGGCGCTAACCGCTGCAACGCGATAAAGCAGGTTGTGAACCTGTGGCGGGTCGATATCCCGCCTTGCAGCTAGAAGGGGGGAATGCCATGGGCATGACTCTTGCGGAAAAAATACTGGCGCGAGCGTCCGGACGCGACCGCGTTTCACCGGACCAGGTCGTGGTCGCGAATGTGGACCTTGCCATGAGCCACGAAAATGCCGATCTTGTCCGGAAAAGCTTCTTAGAAATCGGGGCGCCGCGCGTTTGGGATTCTTCGAAAATTGTCATCATTTTCGATCACCGTATCCCGGCGGAATCCGAAAAAACCGCCGTGACTCACAAAGCCGTGCGTGAATTCACTGCCGCGCAGAGCATTGGAAGTTTCTACGACGTCGGACGCGGCGGCATCTGCCACCAGGTGCTGCCCGAGAACGGTCACGTGCGGCCGGGAATGGTGGTCGTAGGAACAGATTCGCACACCACCACACACGGGGCGTTTGGAGCCTTTGCCACGGGCATCGGCGCAACCGAAATGGCCGGCGTCTGGACCGAGGGAAAGCTCTGGTTCAAGGTGCCCTCCACCATTCGCATCGAGGTCGAGGGTGAATTCCGGCCTTGGATCTCGGCGAAAGACCTGGTCCTGTACATCATCGGGAAACTCGGGGCGGCAGGCGCGGATTACCGTGCCGTGGAGTTCGATGGCCCCGCGATCCGGCGCATGACCGTCGCGTCGCGAATGGTGCTGACCAATCTCTCAATGGAAATGGGAGCGAAGGTTGCCTTCACGCCGGTGGACGAAGTCCTTCTCGATTACCTCCGGCCGCGCGTCTCGTCGCCGATCGAGATGATCGGGCCCGATCCAGACGCGGTTTACGAGCGTGTCATGCGGATTGACGCGAATAAAGAGATTCTCGAGCCGCAGATTGCATGCCCGCACTCAGTGGATCATGTCAAGCCGCTGTCGGCTTTGGGAGACATTCCGGTGGACCAAGCCGTTCTGGGCTCCTGCACCAACGGGCGTTTGGAGGACCTCGCCGTGGCGGCCACCGTGCTTGCCGGACGCAGCGTTCATCCGCAGACGCGCCTGATCGTGATTCCAGCCTCACAGCAGATTTACCGGGAAGCAATGCGCTTAGGCTACCTCGAAACCCTGGTGAGCGCCGGGGCGATGGTGAATGCTCCCGGCTGCGGGCCGTGCGTGGGCGTGCACCAGGGGATTCTCGCCAGTGGCGAAACCTGCGTCTCGTCCACGAATCGCAACTTCATCGGCCGAATGGGCAGCAAGGATTCGTTTGTGTACCTTGCCAGTCCCGCTGTGGTCGCGGCGTCGGCCGTTGCCGGACAGCTTGCGCATCCCGAATCCATCGTCAAGGAGAAGGTCCCATGCCTGATGGAAGCCTGAAGCTTCACGGCCGGGTCGCGGCCATTCTGGGCGACAACGTCGACACGGATGTCATTTATCCGGGACGTTATCTCAACATCACCGATCGCGAAAAGACCGCCGAGCATCTTTTCGAACTGGCGCATCCCGAAATTCTTCCGTCGCTTCACAATGGCGACTTCATCGTGGCGGGCAAGAATTTCGGGTGCGGATCGAGCCGCGAACAGGCGGCCGCCGCGTTGAAGTTCGCGAGCGCGGGCGCGGTGATCGCCGTGTCGTTTGCGCGTATTTTCTTTCGGAACGCGATCAATCTCGGGCTGCCTGCCGTCGTCTCGGCCACGGGCTACCTGGAGTGCTCGATTGGGGACGAACTGGAAATCGATTTGGTTGAGGGCGAGATTCTCAATTTCACGAAGCGCCGGTCAATTCCAGCCGCCGCGCTCGACGCCCGGGCCGTTGAGCTACTCGGCGCCGGTGGCCTGGTCTCGTACCTGAAGCAGAAGTACGCCATCTGGAAAACCACCCGATCTACGGCGCTCGAAGGAGGCAGACATGCGTAAATACCGCGTAGCGTGGCTGCCCGGAGACGGCATCGGGCCGGAAGTTTGCGACGCCGCCCGCACGGTGTTGGACGCCGCCGGATTCAACGCCGAATACCTCCATGGCGACATCGGGTGGGAATTCTGGGTGAAGGAAGGCGATGCCCTGCCTCCGCGCACTCTGAACCTGCTGCATGAGACCGATTGCGCGTTTTTCGGAGCGATCACTTCCAAACCGCAAGCCGAAGCTGTGCGGGAGCTCTCGCCTTCGTTGCAGGGTAGAGGGCTGACCTACCGCAGCCCCATCGTCCGAATGCGGCAATTACTCGATCTTTATGTGTGCCTGCGGCCCTGCAAGGCGTTTCACGGCAATCCGCTCAACTACCGCGACAACATCGATCTGGTCGTGTTTCGTGAGAATACCGAAGGGATGTACATTGGCGTTGAATTCCCACGCGTTCCCGAGAGCTTCTTCGTCGAAACCGGTATGCAGCGAATCCCGAGCGATGCCGCAATATCGATTCGCAGCGTTACGCGGAAAGCGTCAAAGCGCATCGTCGAAGCGGCGTTCGAATACGCCGTGAAGCATCGACGCCGCAAGGTGACGGCGGTCCACAAAGCAAACGTGCTCCGCGCTACCTGCGGAGTCTTCCTGGAAGCGGCGCAGGACGTGGCGTCGCGATATCCCCAAATCCAGTTCGACACCGCCAATGTCGACGCGATGGGGATGTGGCTAATTAAAGACCCGACCAATTACGATGTGATCGTCACCACGAACCTGTTCGGCGATATTCTGTCGGATCTCTGCGCGCAGCTTGTAGGTGGCATGGGATTCGCCTATAGCGGCAATATCGGGGAGAAGTATGCTGTCTTCGAGCCGACCCACGGCTCTGCTCCGAAATACGCCGGGCGTAGCAAGGTGAACCCTCTCGCAACGATTCTGGCGGCGAAGATGATGGTGGAATGGCTCGGCGAGACGCAGATTGCCCGCAACATCGAAATGGCGGTCGCGGATCTTGTCGAGCAAGGTGAAGTACGTACGTACGATATGGGAGGCACCGCCGGCACGCTCGACATGGCTCGCGGTGTTTGCGAATCGCTGAGCGTTGCTCACGCCATCGCTGAATAGCGGCACGTCCCGTATGATCGGAAGTATCCATGTCCGCTCTTACGGAGCAGTTCGGGCAAATTGACATCTACCTGTTCGACCAGCTGCTGCGAGGTCGCATCGTGCCGGGGATGCGTATTCTCGACGCGGGATGCGGCTACGGGCGTAATCTTGTCTACTTCCTCCGGGAAGGCTATGAAGTATATGGCTCCGATGAAGACCCACAGGCCGTTGCGGCAGTACGCCGGCTCGCCGCACCACTTTTGCCCGAGAACTTCCACACCGAGCCTCTCGAAGCGATGTCCTTTCCCGTAAACTTCGCCGACGTGGTCCTGAGCAGTGCGGTTCTTCACTTTGCGCGCGATGACCATCAATTCGAGGCTATGCTCGACGGCACCTGGCGCGTTCTGAAGCCGGGCGGCCTGTTTTTCTGCCGGCTTGCGTCCTCTATCGGAATCGAGACGCAGGTCCGTTGTCTCGGTGGACGCCGCCATCTGCTCCCGGACGGCTCGGAGCGTTACCTGGTGGATGAGGCGCTACTCCTCGGCCTCACGGAACGGCTGGGCGGCCGGCTAGCTGATCCGTTGAAGACAACTGTCGTCCAGAATCAGCGTTCCATGACGACGTGGGTGGTCAGGAAGTTGGGGCAGGCTTAGCCAGATGCCGCGTGGTTTCCCAGAACAGAGTAGGCCGCCTGATTCCAGGCATTCCGCCCGCCCTATTTCGTATACTGAGTTTAGAACCCGTGCCAGCTTGGAGTCGAGAATATGAGCTGCACTGTAACAATTCGCGAACACGATGATATACCAATCGTCGTGCTTTCCGGGAAATTCACCATTACGGACTCTTCCGGTGTCATACGGAACTGCGTGTCCGGCCTGCTGGGAGCGGGCCACAAGCGTATCCTGTTGGACCTTGCGGGGGTAACGTACCTGGACAGCGCCGCCGGTATCGGTGAACTCGTCACCAGCTACACTACTGCGTTACATAACAATGCCAGCGTGAAGTTCCTGCACGCGGCTAAGAACGTGTATCACGTCCTTGAAATTGCGGGGCTGCACAAGGTGTTTGAAATCTATAACAGCGAGGACGAGGCGATCAATAGCTTCGATCTTAAGCCGGCATCCTCTCACTCGTCTCCTGCTTAAGCCCTTTCATCATAATCAACAGCATGACCAGCGGCGTCTTCGCCACGATGGCGTGAGTGAGATTGGGCGGCATGTGGGCAAACGCCCCCGCCTTGACGGTTCGCTTATCAGCGCCCAGCGTCAAATCGGCCTCGCCCTCCAGGAAGTACAGCGTGGCGGGCATCGGCGCCGTGTGAGCCGACAACTCGTGTCCAGCCGAGAACCCGAACAGCACCACCTTCACGCCCGGATTGTCGTGCAAGGTCCGGCTCAGGATGCCGCGCTGCGGAATGTCGATCTCCCCGATCAGGTCCGCGGTGAAAAAATAAGCAGGATTGGTCAAATTCTCTGGCATTTTGGGCAATAATGCGTTCCGCGGGATCCTAAAACAATCCGGCGAATTTTCGTCTTACACACCACGCACGGCTCGCCTTCGCGGCCGTAGACCTGGTGATGCAGTTGAAAGCTCCCCTTCTGTCCGTCGGAATCCACGTAATCCGAGATGGACGAGCCCTTGAACTGAATGGCCTTCGAGAGGATGCCGATCATGGCGTCATGAAGCCGCGCCGCGCGATCGCGGCTCAGGCGCGACGCAATCGCTTTCGGATTGATGCGCGCGAGGAACAAGGCTTCATCGGTGTAGATGTTGCCCATTCCACGCAGGAAAAACTGGTTCATCAACAACGGTTTGATCATGGAGCGGCGGCGCCGCAGCATGGCCAGAAACTCGTCCGGCGCTACCGTCAAAGCGTCAGGACCGAGGCGCTCCACGCGCTTCGGTAGTTGCTCGCTCCACTCGATTTTGCCGAAGTGTCGGATGTCGTCGTAAACCAGGAGTCCTTCGTCGAGCTCGAAGAGAGCCCGCGTGTAGGGACCCGAAGGGGCGCTCAGCAGCAACTGGCCGGTCATTCCAAGGTGAATCGTCAGGAATCCGCGGTCCAATTCCAGCACAATGAACTTACCGTGCCGCGTCACGGAACGGACGGTCTGCCCCGCGACTTGCCGGGAGAGTGCCGCGAAGTTCTGCTTTACGACGTGCTTGGAGAAAAACCGTCCGCGGACGATCTGCCTGCCTGCGAGGCGCGGCGCCAGCGAACGAACTACGGTTTCAACTTCCGGAAGTTCAGGCAAACTCCATTGTAGGTCTCGCAGCAGGGCTCAGAACATCTTGTGAATGGTCGCGAATTCACGGTCGAAGTCTTCGAGCAGTGTGGGGAGCCGTTCCGCGAGTCCCAGCGAATTCAGGCAGTCGCCGTTCGTTGAACCCGGCGGCGTATCCGACGGGGAAATCGAAATCCCAATACCATTGACATACGTATTCGCGGCGGCGATCACGCGGCTGAGGCTCAGAGTCTCGCCACTCGAAGGGAGCGGCTGGTGATGGAATAGCACGGCCCGCTGTATCGATTCCGGCAGTTTCCAGGCCCGCACGGCGTCGCGCGACAGCTCGGCGTGAGTACATCCCAGCACCTCCAGCTCGCATTTGGCTCGCTCCGTGACATCTCGCGGGCTCATACGCGAAATCAAGCTGTATTCGTCCGGAAGGCCGATGGTGATCAGGAGACGTCCGACGTCGTGGAACAGGCCTGCGACGAAAGCCCCTTCGGGATCGTCAACCTGCACACGCTGGGCGAGCGAATCGGCCAGAATCGCGGTCGCCACGGAGTGCAGGTTGAAGCGCGCCATCGACCAGGTGCCGGGGACGCGCACCTGGTTCCACATTCGAGTAACGGACATACCCAGGGCAGCGTTGCGGAGTTTGTTGATGCCCAGCAGGCTAACGGCGTGGCGTACGGAAGTTACTGTGGTCCGGCGGCTGTAGAGGGCCGAGTTGACGATCTTCAGAACATTTCCGGCCACGACCGTATCTTTTTCGATTAGGTCTCCAATCTCGATGAAGGAGGAGTCGTCGCGTGCCAGGGTCGCGATGAGACGGTTCAGGATGGCCGGGAAGGGTGGAAGTTGCCCCAAGCTACGTAACGCCTGCTCCCGCAGGTTGATCTTCATGCTCGTCGCCGTCACAACATTGCTTATCGGCGCCGTTTTTGCGAGTGTGAATGTACTATGGTTTTGTTGTATGGATGCTAGCCCCGCCATCCGTATCTCTCAGCTTCGCAAGGTATTTGGAGCTAAGGCGGCGGTGGATGGCCTCGACATCGAGGTCCCCCGGGGCTCGTTTTTCGGCTTCCTGGGGCCGAACGGCGCGGGCAAAACCACAACCATTCGAATGCTCATGGGCCTGGCGCCCCCCACATCGGGCACTATCGAACTCCTGGGTTTGGCGATGCCCGAGCAGGCCGTCGAGATTAAGCAGCGCATCGGGCTGGTCCCCGACGAATCGCTGCTGTTCGACCATCTCACGGGCGCGGAGTACCTCGAATTCGTCGGGCGGCTCTACAGCCTGACCCGGGCGGTGTCACGGGAGCGGGCGCGCGAACTCCTGGGTCTCTTCGAACTCGACTCGGCGGGATCGAAGCTGATCGGCGAGTACTCGAAAGGCATGCGCAAACGCGTCGCCATGGCTGCCGCCCTAATTCACCGGCCCGAGCTATTTCTCCTGGATGAGCCATTTGAAGGCGTCGATGCAGTCGGCGCGCGCCTGATGAAGGAGCTGCTGCAGGACCTCGTTCGCAACGGCGCGACGGTCTTCCTCACCTCGCACGTCCTCGAAGTCGTGGAGCGTCTCTGCGACCAGGTGGCGATCATTCATGACGGCAAACTCGTGCTTAACGGATCCATCTCCGAACTGCGCGCCGGCAGCGAAACCCTCGAGGATTTATTCGTTCGCGTGGTGGGCGCCTCCGCGGTACGGGAGCATCTCGATTGGCTGTAGCTTTTGACACCCGTCACGCCCGCGCCATCGTTTGGGCGCAGTGGCGCAGCCTTCGCAATCGCCTGCCACGATCGAACAAAGGGGCGCTCGCGTTCAGCATTCTGGTCGGGGTCCTGTGGTACGGTATGTTTCTCGCGATGGCCGCCGCGGTTGCGGGAGTTTTTGCCGACTCGGCTGATTTCCCGACCACGCGGCGCGCTCTGCCGGCAGCCTTCCTTGTTTGCTTCCTGTACTGGCAGATTGTGCCGTTGCTGCTGGCCTCCAAGGGATCGTCCATCGATCTTCGCAAGCTGCTGGCCTACCCCATACGGCCGTCGGAATTTTTTGCGCTTGATGTGCTTTTGCGGCTGACCATTGCGAGCGAGGTTCTCATCGTCCTCGGCGGCGCCTTCACTGGCCTGCTCCTGAATCCCAGCCTGCGATGGTGGGCTCCCTTTGCGCTAGTGCCATACGTGCTTTTCAACATGTTCTTCGCGGTGGGAATTCACGATCTCATCGAGCGTCTGGTCGCGCGCAGGGGCATTCGCGAAATCATCGCGCTGCTGTTCATCGTCGCGATTGCCCTGCCACAACTCCTGGTGATGAAAGCGAGCCGCGACCATTTTCACCGCGTATCCGAGTTAGCTTCCTGGATCGGATGGCCCTGGAGGGCGACGGCCGACCTCGCCGGCGGCCAACCCAGCGCTCAAGCTCTGGTGTTGCTGTTGGCGTGGACGCTTTCAGCTTTTATCTTTGCGCGTTGGCAGTTCGCCCGCACCATGCAGTTCGATCCGGCGGAAGCCGGGGCCAGTCCACGGCTCAAGCGCGGCGCGAGCCGCCTCGATTGGTTTTATCGGGCTCCGGGTATGCTGTTTCGCGACCCTCTCGGCATCCTGGTGGAGAAGGAACTGCGCACGCTCGTCCGTTCGCCACGCTTTCGCCTCGTTTTTGCCATGGGGTTTTCGTTCGGGCTGATCATCTGGTGGCCGGTGGCATTCGGACATTCCCGAAATACGCACAGCTTCCTTGGCGACAACTACGTCACGGTGGTGAGCCTCTATGCCGTGATGTTGTTGAGCGAAGTGCTGTTTTGGAACGTCTTTGGTTTCGACCGCGCTGCGGCACAACTCTACTTTGTGGCGCCGCTCAAACCGGAGACCATCCTTAAAGGGAAGAATCTGGCCGCTTCTTTTTTCGTGGCTCTTGAAGTCACGATGGCCGTGGGGGTCTGTGCATTGTTGCGATTGCCCATCGCACTGCGGGGCATTCTGGAAGCCTATGCGGTGACCACAGTGGTCACGCTGCTCATGCTTTCGATTGGCAACCTTACGTCGGTGTATTCCCCGCGCGCCGTAGATCCTACCAAGTCTTTTCGGACCTCGCGAAGCGGGCGAGTGCAGGCGCTTATGCTAGTCATCTACCCGGTCGCCGCACTGCCTTTGTTCCTCGCTTATGGCGCGCGATACGCCTTCGATAGCGAAGTGGCATTCTTCGGAGTGCTTGCATTGGCCGCGGTATTTAGCGGCGTCTTCTACCGGATCAGCATGGAAACCGCCGTCGGTATGGCGGAGAGCCGGAAAGAGAGCATCCTCGAGGTTCTCAGCCGCGGACAAGAGCCGATCGAGAGCTAATCCTTTCCCGGCCGCGTCGAGCCTGCCAGGCGGCCTGGCATCTCCGCCAGCACATAGCTCATCACCGCCAGCGCGGCAATGTTCTTTCGAAAATCCTGAGGATCAACTTTGTCCAAGGTGTCGGTCTCGGTATGATGCCAGTCAAAATAATGTGTGCCGACGGTTCGCAACCCCAGGCTGGGCACGCCGCGAGCGGTGATGGGAGCGATATCGCTGCCCCCGCCGCCGGGCGTAATTTCGCCGGCTCCAATGCGATCCAGGAGTTTGCCGACCTGTTGCAACATTCGTAGCGACGACGCGTCGGCCTCGCCCGCACCCTCCGCGGGTGGCCCGGCCGGGCCGCGCCTGCCGCGCACGGCGCCGTACCCGAATCCTTGAGGAGCTTCCGCACCGCCATCCATTTCTATAGCAGCGACGTGATTGGAGACCTTGTCTCCTAACCAGTCGCGGTACGCCTCGCCGCCGCGGCCGCCATTCTCTTCGTTCACCCAGAAGACCACGCGCACCGTGCGCCGCGGCTGGATGTTGAGCTTCTTCATGAGCGCCACCGCCTGCAGGCACGCGATGATGCCGCTGCCGTCATCCTGGGCTCCGCGTCCGACGTCCCACGAATCGATATGGCCGCCAAGTACCACGACCTCTTCAGGCCTTTCGCGGCCCACTATCTCGCCCGCCACATTGGCGCTGTCGACGTCCGGTTCCTGATGCGCACCCATCACGAGTTTCACGCGCACGGGTACACCGGACGCGGCCAGCCTCGTGATCAGCAGCGTATCCTCAATCGAGATAGCAGCGGCTGGAATTTTCGGGTGCGCTTCGTCATAGTTGAGAGCACCGGTATGAGGAATCTGCATCGCAAGAGGCGTTACGGAGCGCACCAGGACTGCCGCCGCGCCTAACGCCGCGGCCCGCGATGCGCCGCCGGTGCGATAGGCCACCGTCGGTCCATAGCCGCGATATTCCTCGTTATAAACAACGATCTTCCCCTTGACGTGGGCCGGATCGAGATGCGACAGTTCGTCGAAGCTGGTCACCACGACGACGTCGGCGGTAATACCTTCGGGCGGCGTTCCTACGCTCATGCCGATGCCCAACATGTGCAGGGGGGCGTCGATGGGCGCCAGCAAGCGGGCCGATTCGTTACCGCGAACCCAGTGCGGAATCTTGGCCGGGATGAGACGCACATTGCTCAAACCGTCACGTTTCATCTGCTCGGCCGCCCACTGGATCGCGCGATCGAGCGAAGCCGAGCCGCTCAGACGATTGCCGATCCGGTCGCAGAGATAGGCGAGTTTTGCATAGCCTTCCCGGTCGTCAAGCGCGGCGTCTATGAGTTTGTTCGCTGTGGGCCGGTATTGCTCAATCGAAAACGTTTCGTCGGCGGCGCGCGATGTCGCTACAGAGATAATGACGATCAACAGGCTCGTCAGGAAGCCTTGTTTCATCCCCCAATTCTCTCGCATTTTTCCAACTCATGCGCCTCTCGGTCACACCACGGCCCGGAAATTTCCGCCTCATCGCAACCGATTCAGATCGCTTGCGTTATGGCTGGCGCGGCCCGCGATTTCCTGCTTGCCGCGATACGGATTTGCTCCCTCCGTCTGTACAATCAAGCGGACGTATGAATGATTGCGACTGGAATCTCGACCTGCGATGGCTGAGTGCGCCTACCAGCTCGGATCCCCTGTATCAGCCCTTTTACTCGGCGGTTTCCTATGCAATGCAGACCGCGCTTCGGCGGCTCGTTTTGCCGCTCTACTTCACGAGTCCGGAGCGTTATCAGGACATCAAGCTAGGGTATCCGCTGGTCTGCTATGCGGCCAGCAAGCCGTTTCTGAGCCGCCTGAAGGGCGAGTTCACCTACGATGTGCTCAACTCCGAAAACATGTCGGATTTCTGGCGAACGGCACGTGTCCGTCTTCCCCTGGTTCTGGCGTCGCTGGAAGAGGGTCTTAGAGCCGGGGGCGAGGCGGATCTCGCGATACTGTACCGTTCCCGAAAAGCCCTCCCAATCGCACTGCGAACGGAGCGGCGCACGCTCTATCACAAACGTGCATGCGGTCTGCTCGCGGCCGAAACCGGCCTGCTTAGCGACCTGATTGCGGTCGGCGGGAATGGCTTACAGCCCGACAAACGGCAAGGGCGCATTGTCCGCCAATTCATGCATCGTTGGATCACCAGGCTGCGCCGTTTTTATCCCAACCAGGATTTCAGCAGCCTCGGTCCGGCACTCCTCGACGAGATTACGATAGTTGCCGTCGAGGGCAAACAGCCGCGTGACATCAAAGCCGCTGCATGATATGGAACGAAGATCGATTCAAACTTTTAGGATACTTTGCTGACCTGACGGTCTCGCACGAGGTCATGTTGGCACCCCAGGCAAAACCGCCCGTGCCAACCAACCTCGGGCAGGAGCTTGCATTTGGGTCGAGGTTCCCGTAGAAGAGAGGGATATGCTGCAGAGACTCTCGTGTATCGGGCTCGTGTTGTGCCTGCCTGCGCTGGCCGCCGACGTGATTGCGATTCGTGCCGGGAGATTGATCGACCCGGAGAACGGGACGGCGAGTCCGAACCAGGTCGTTGTTATCGAGGGTGGAAAGTTTAAAGAGATTGGCGCTAATGCCGCTATACCCGCCGGCGCGCAGGTGATCGATCTTTCGAAATACTCGGTTTTGCCGGGGCTTGTCGATGCGCACAACCATCTTGCGCTGACGTATAAAAAAGACCCGGAGAACAATGTCTATTACCTGACCAGCGTCCTCGATTCGACTGCCATCCGCGCGATTCAGGCGGTCTCGAACGGGATCACGATGATGTCGTCGGGATTCACGGTGGTCCGCGACCTGGGGAATGCGGCTAATTATGCCGACACGGCACTGCGGGTCGCGATCGAGCAGGGCTGGGTTCCCGGGCCGACAGTGATCAACTCGGGAATCATCATCGGGGGGATGGGCGGACAGTTCACTCCCGCACCGGAGCGGGCGAACCTTGTTTATCCGGAATATCTCGACGCCGATACGCCGGATGAAATCGTCAAAGCGGTGCGGAAGAACATTCTGTACGGCGCCAAGGTGATCAAGATCATGGTGGACGCCAAGTCGTATGGCTACACGGCGGACGAGATGAAGCTGTTCATCGCGGAAGCTGCCAAGAGCGGGTTGAAGGTTGCGGGCCACGTCCAGACGCCGGCCGGCGCGCGGCGCGCGATCGAGGCAGGAATCTGGTCGATTGAACACAGCGTCGCGCTGGATGACGAGACACACAAGGCGATGGCGCGCAAGGGCATCTGGCGGGTCGGCACGGAGACGCCGTTCACCACGTACATGGGCACGCAGGAGCGGTTTGACAAGACCGTGGCGGGGATCAAGAACGCTTACCAGAATCAAGTCAAAATGGCGTTTTCCACGGACGCGGATTACTACATTCCGGGAATGACCCGTGGGCAGATTGTGATCGATTTCCTGCGGAGTTGGAAGGCCGCGGGGATTCCCGCTCCCGAGATCCTGAAGATCATGACGACCAACGGGTACAAAGTTTGCGACATCTACGACAAGCGCGGTCCCATTAAGGTCGGGCTACCGGCGGATCTTATCGCGGTGGAGGGGAATCCGCTGGAGGAGATCGACAGCCTGCGCAAGGTGTCGTTTGTCATGAAGGACGGGATGGTTTTCAAGCACGACGGGGTCATGACGCCGGAGGAGTTCTTCCATAGCGGGCCGGTGAATGGGTGGCGCATTCATTGATGCCTGAAATCGTTCGACGGGCGGTGGACGAGGCGGAGGCTGCGCTGCGGTTCGATTTTCCAGCGCATGCGCGATACGAGGTTCTGCAACGCGCGGCGGCGCTGGTGGAGGCCCGGCAGGAAGATTACGCATGGTCCATCGCGCGGGAAGGCAGCAAGACAATCCGCGAGGCGCGGCGGGAACCTTCACGAGCGGCGAATATCCTGCGGTTGTCGGCGGAGGAGGGGCGGCGAATCGCGGGCGAGACGCTGCCGTTCGACAGCCGCAAAGGTTCGGAGAATCGAGTCGGATACTACATGCGGGTTCCGGCGGGCGTGATAGGTGCAATTGCCCCGTTCAACGATCCGCTGGCGGTGGCGGCGCATAAGATCGGACCGGCGCTGGCGGCTGGGAACGCGATTGTCTACAAGTCGTCACCGTTGTCGAGGGCTGCTCCTGAGATGCTGGGTCGTGACCTCATGGAGGCAGGACTGCCGGCGGGGCGGTTGAGTGTCGTCGACGGCGGTGATGAGGCAGGCGAGGCGCTGGTTCGCGATGCTCGGGTGCGCGTGCTGAGTTTCACCGGGGGCGTTGCCACGGGGGAGCGAATCGCAGCGGCGGCCGGCATCAAGAAACTGCTGCTGGAACTTGGCTCCAATTCGCCGGTGATTGTGCTGGCGGATGCGGATTTACCGCGTGCGGTTTCAGCGGTGTGCGATGGCGCCTTTGCGCAGGCGGGACAGAACTGCCTCGGGGTGCAGCGGGTTTTCGTCGAGGACTCTGTTTATCGCGAGTTCGCCACGTCGCTCGCTAATGCGGCGGGACGGCTGCGAGTAGGTTCGGCGCTGGACGAGTCGACGGATGTTTGCGGGCTGATCACGGAGGCTCAGGCGGTCCGGGTGGAGCGTTGGGTGCGGGAGGCGGTCGAAAGTGGGGCTCGCGTTCTGACGGGTGGGCGCCGCGACGATGCGTTGTATTGGCCTACAGTCCTCGAAGGCGTTCCGGCCGGCGCGAAACTCGATTGCGAGGAGGTCTACGGGCCGGTTGTCTCGCTTTATTCGGTTCGCACTCTGGATGAGGCGATCGAGCGCGCCAATGCCGTCCGTTTTGGCTTGCATGCCGCGATTTTCACGGAGAGCCTGAATAATGCATTTCGGGCAATTCGCGAGTTACGCGCGGGCGCGGTCATCGTTAACGATTCGACGGACTACCGGCTCGATGTGATGCCGTTTGGCGGTGTCAAATCGAGCGGCATCGGGCGGGAGGGCATTCGTTTTGCGATTGAGGAGATGACAGAGATCAAGGTCGTGTGCCTCAATTTACGACACTCTTGAGGGTTGATCGTCTCTTGGAAGCGCGCGATCAATTGGCGTGCATTCTTGGTTAGGTCCAAAAGCAGGCGAAACCGCCTGCTTCCTGGACTTTGGCCCTTCACTAGATAAAACAACATTCCTGTAAGTTTCTGTTGCAGGCCGGCCGTTTTTATGTTATCTAGTTATATGACTAGTTAGCATGAAAGGACCTCTTTCCCATGGGTTTTCCCACTAAAGTCCAGCTCATCCAACGCAAAGCCAGCGAACAATGGTATATCAACTTCCCTTCCGCCCTTGCCCAGTCCATGGAGT
>Ga0209168_10001655_pt1 | contig 17115 bp, 8 predicted proteins | sample Coa_R1_FD_187156 | JGI IMG/M metagenome (GOLD analysis project Ga0209168, IMG submission 187156) | Surface soil microbial communities from Centralia Pennsylvania, which are recovering from an underground coalmine fire - Coalmine... | ecosystem: Environmental > Terrestrial > Soil > Unclassified ... | reverse complement strand
CGGCGCGGATGGTGGCACTTCTAAATGTGGAAGACATGTCCCATTGATTCTATCGAATAATTCCCAAAACTGCGACAAGGGGGCGGATTGAAACCGCCCCTTGGGAACTCCCGATCAGGTAACGATTGGGCGCTTACGCCGCCGGCTAGAAGTACAAACGGACTCCCATTGTAATGATGCGGGGAGGGTCCTGCGGACCAGTGGCACGACCGAAGTTCGCGCTGCCGACGCTGCCATTTACGGCGAAATTGGTGCGATTGAACACGTTGAAGGCCTGGGCTGCGAATTGAAGCCGCATCCTGGTTCCGTCGCCTTTCGGCCATACCATCAATTGCTTGAGTAGCGAAGCGTTGTCCGTCATCACCGGCGGTTGGCGGAACTTGCTGTTGTACTGCGAGGAGGTTCCGAAATTGTATTGGCCGGGAACCGAGAAGGCAGGCGCATTGAAGTAAACGCTCGCGGGATTATTGGGATTTAGCGAAGTGCGGCTCTGGCCAGTCAAAATAGCGCCGCCATTCTCATTACACATTCGAGCATCGGTGAACAGCACGCCATTGCCGAGTGTGTTGGTACAGGTGAGCGGGATCAGCGCGCCGCTGCGGTACTGGTGATCGTCGGCCAGTGTCCAGTTGCCCACGATCGCGTTCACAAAGCGATTGTGGCTATTGAGGAAATGCTTCCCCTCTCCAAAGGGCAGGTCGTAGCTATTCAGGAAATTGAACACATTCGGGTAATCGAATGGCAGGTACGACTTCGCCTGGTTTAGGTTATACATGTCCTGGGCGTATACCTGGTTTTGCGAGAAGATCTGCCGGTAGGTCAACATGCCGAGCGTCTTGGACCGGACGTAGGAGGCGATCATCTGCCAGCCTCCGAAACGCCGCTCCACTTTGAACTGCCCGGAATCGTACCAAGTCCGTCCGTCACCGCTATTGCGGGACCAAACGTTCAGGAACTGCGGATAGGGACGCAGCGCCTGCGCGAGGCTGCCGGTATCGGGGAAATTCGGATACGGTTTGGTGAACCCCGCAGCCACAACGGCCGGAGACGCGATCGGCTGCTGCAGCAAGGACCCGAGGTGGAGGTACGAGGGATTCACCTGATTCAGATCCACCGTGGAATTCAGGCGATGGCCGCGGTTGCCAACGTAGGCTATATCGATTAGCCATTTCCCGATTTCCCGTTGGACATTGAAGCTCCAGTTGTAGATGCGTGGCGCCTTGCCGAACGTGGGACCCATGTAGTCCACGGCTTGCCCGTTGCCGGCGCTCGGGCTGAGGAATGGAGGGGGCTGATAGCCAGGGGGCTTGGGAATTCCCCCGTCCCATTGGAACGGCGGATTTACACCGTCTGACGTCTGTGTTATCGTTTCGTTGGCACCGAGTGTGCAACCACAACCCCCGTTGCCGGTCGCCTCATAGAATGTGCCGAAACCTCCGCGAAGAACGGTCTTGGAGGTGAGCTGATAAGCGAAACCGCCACGGGGACCGATGTCCGAGAAATCGGTCGGCCAGAAGCGGGTTACGCCAAGGCGGTTCGGACCGCTGCCGGCGAAAATATATCCACCGGGATAGTTATTGGCTGCCGGGTTGGGCTCCGTCAGGGAAACGGAACCCATGATCGGGTTATACCAGTTGATGGGAATTTCGTAGCGCATGCCCACATTCAGAGTCAATTTGGGGGTGACCCGCCAGTTATCCAGGAAATAGAAACCATAGTACTGGTAGCGGCTTGCGCCAAATTGCACCGGAGTCGCACCGATGTTTGCCGAATCTGGCAAGCCCAGCAGGAAACTAGCGAAGGAGTTTCCGGTAGTGCCGAGAGCGGACGGGCTGGCCGTCTCATTGCGGGCGAAATTATAGACTCCATTGGTGCCGGCCAAGTCGCCTGTCACCAGGGAAGGAGGCGCGGTCTCCTGACGCCGCATGACCCAGCCCATCTTGAACTCGTGCTTGTTCTTGACCCAACTCAGGTCCTGGCTCACCATCGTCGTGTAATTGTTTTGGCCGCCGTTGTTCACCTTGCCCTGGTTCATTCCCCAATACATATACGCACCCTGGCTGCCCCCCGGGAAGTCGGCGGCCGAAAAGTTGATGACAGGCGTCGCGTCGGAATCTCCCGTGAGTCCAGGAAAACCGACTTTAGAGGCAAACCCGGCCTGAGCGGGTACGAACCAGATATTCCGCGAGCTGGAATACCCGTACGTGCTGTGCAGCAGCACGGTCGGCGAGAACGTGTAATCGTGATTGATCCGGAAAATCTGCGGCTTGTTGTAGCTATTGCCAAGCCCCGTGCCCAGCGGACCGTCGAAATCACTCGTGGAAAGGGTATCGTTGTTGTCGAGGGACTGGAAGTACGAGAGCCGGTTCTTTTCGCTGAAGACCTGATCGATCTTGAAGGCCCAGACGTGATCGGTTACCTGCGTCTTGTTGACAAAAGCGTGGTTGTTTGATAGGGCAGTACCGTTCGGCGGCGGAATGAAGGGAATGATGTTGGCTGAGATCTTGCTGAAGCGGTTGACGGGAATGACGTTGTTCGGGAACGGTGTCCGAGTGGCAGTGGTGCCGGAGCCGGAGGTCGTATTCGGATCGTAAATCACCTGGGATGCCGGCAATTGTGAAAAGTTACCCTGTGTCATGAGCGTCGTCGGGACTGTGTTCACGACGTTCACGGGCGCAATGGGCCGCAAGTCGTTGTCGTCGGAGAAATAGAAGAATGTCTTGTTCCGGCCGTCGTAAACCTTAGGGATATAGACGGGGCCGCCGATTCCGCCCCCAGTGTCGTTCCAGCGGTCCTTCGGGCGGTACCCCGGCGCGTTGGCAGGGTTCTGATTCACGGTCCATCCAGCGGCCTCCCAAATGTCGCGCCGCATGTTGTAGGCCCAGGTTCCGTGAATGTCGTTGGTGCCCGACTTTGTTGTGAAAATTTCGATTCCTCCGCCCGTCCGGCTGTATTCGGCCGAATAGGTTCCGGTCACGAGATTGAACTCGCTGAACGCCTCCGCGGAGGGCGGATTGAAGTTCGTGCCACCGGATTCCGGAATCACATTGCTCGCGCCATCGATTAATATTTCCCGGGCGCGCCCTGTTGACCCCGAGATGCTCATCTCAGCGCCGTTGTTCACGCTCGGCATAAAAGTGAGGAAAGCTTCAGGGTTCTGGAGACCGCCGCTCCATAGAGGCAATGTGCGAAACATTTTCGGCGTCAGTGTCTGACCTCGCTGGCTGGTTTCCGTGTCCAGCAGCGGCGGCGCGGCTGTTACTTGCACGCTTTGCGTAACTTCGCCCAGTTCGAGATGCAAGTCGAGCGTTTGCCGTTGCGCGATGAGGATTTCTACCCCGTTGCGAACCAGTTTCTTGAAGCCAGCCTTTTCCGCTGTGATCGTCCAATGTCCGGGTGGCATGCTAGGAAACACATACAATCCACCGTCGGACGTAACTGTTTGCAGAGTCAGACCGCTCTCTTCCTGATGCGCGCTAACTGAGGCCCCCGCGACTGCGGCGTTGCCCGCATCAAATACCGTCCCAGAGAGCGAACCCGTATCGGCTTGGCCGAACACGAGAGAACATACCGCCAGTCCCAGCGCGGAGACTTGCAGGAATCGAACCACGAAGTTCAACATCTTGTACCCCCTACAGATCTGGTCATAATTAAAACTTCACGCCCAAGCGGCGGACAATCTGCCAGTCTCGTGAGACAACACAACACCGGCACCGCTCGAATCCGCGAACTGCGATCGCCGGAAAAGACAGGACCAAAAATTGGTCCACCCAATAAGCGTTTGAGGACTAGTGTCATCGGAATTTGTTATTTTGTCAACTGGCAGTAGTAGCGCTGTCAGCTAAATTGGAATTGACTCGGCCGAGCTGAGGAAAGAAAAATCTCGTGCCGGTGATTCGGAATGATTTGTAACCGGCCGATAGCTTGGTATAGTCAAACTCTAAGGGACCTCCTTTTCCGGGAATGTTTGACCGCCTAGACCGATTCGCCCGTACAACCTATCTGTTTCGCTGTCAATGGTTTGCTGCCCTCGCTTTGGGTATCTGCGTACTAGCCGTGGGCTGTGGCGGACAAAAATCTTCCGATGCTGCCACGATCGGCCCGAATTCACAGCCGGGCGCCACGCAAGGTGAGGCCAGCCTATTCACCATCCCGCGCGACCAACTCGCCCACCTGAAGCTGTTTTCCGTCGGACGGGTGAATTGGCCGGTCGTCGTGCGCACCACCGGCACGGTGGATTGGAACAACGACCGGACTACTCCAGCGATCACTCAAATCGGCGGCCCGGTCTCGCGCATCGTCGCGGAGCCCGGACAGACGGTCACTGAGGGTCAGCCGCTACTCTACGTTAGTAGTCCCGATATTACAAATGCGATCGCCACTTACAAAAAAGCGCGCAACCGCGAAGCGTTTAACCAGCGAATCATCGACCGCAACAAGGATCTGCTGCAGCATGGAGTCATCGCGCAGAAGGATTTCGAGAGCGCTGTAGCCGACTTCAACGATGCCAAGACCGACGTCCAGAATAGTCTGCAAGCGCTAAAAATCTTCGGTGTCACAAAACAGCAAATCGACGTGGCGGAGCAGCAGGGTGTCCCTATCAGCCCGGAGCTGGCGGTGCGCTCTCCCATCTCCGGCCTGGTTGTGCAGAAACTGGTCTCTCCTGGTCTATTACTGCAGGCTGGTTCTACCGTCTGTTTCCTGATTAGCGATATCTCCACCGTCTGGGTGCAGGGTCATATCTTCGACCACGATTTGCCCTCCGTCCGCGTTCACGATGCGGTGGAGGAAACGAATCCATCGATCGGTACCGTCTTCCGCGGTGAAGTTGAGTACGTTGGCTCCGCACTCGACCCGGCCACCCGCACCACGCCCGTGCGAATTGTCACACGCAATCCCGGAGGGGTCCTGAAGAAGGACATGTTCGTGGATGCGGTGATTCACACGCGAACCAAGCGGAATGTCCTGGTGGTGCCCGTGTCGGCGGTGCTGCAGGACGCGGAGAATAAACCGTTCGTCTACGTGCAGGTTCAGCCTGGCCAATTCGCCCAGCGGTCCATTACGACCGGCGATCAGCAAGACGGCCGGGTGGAGGTTTTAAGCGGACTGAAAGAGGGGGAACAAGTTGTTTCCGAAGGCAGCATCTTCCTGCAATTCGCCAACACTTATCAATAACCAGCGGGATGGTTCTGCTGGACCGCTGCCGGTCCCCTTCGATGAATCCTGGGGCGGGAACGGCCAATGATCGCGCGGCTGGTTTCTTTCGCGTTATCTCAGCGCTTCCTCATCATCATGGCCTCGATCGCCCTGATGATCTGGGGCGTCATCTCCTTCGAAAAACTTCCCATCGACGCCTATCCGGATCTGTCTCCGCCTCACGTTGAAATCATTACGCAATGGCCCGGGCATGCGGCGGAGGAAGTGGAACGCCTGATCAGCATTCCACTCGAAGTGGAGATGAACGGAATTCCGAAGCTGGAAGCGCTCCGCTCTATCTCGCTCTACGGTCTGTCGGCGATCGAGATGAACTTTGAATACGATGCCGACCCCTACTTCGTGCGCGAGCAGGCATTTGAGCGTATGGGCAACGCGGCGATGCCGAGCAGCGTGCAGCCCACGATTTCTCCGCTATTCAGTCCGAGCGGCCTGATCTACCGCTATGTGATCCAGAGCCCCGACCGCTCGCCGCAGGATTTAAAGACCATCGAGGATTGGGTGCTGGAGCGCCGCTTCCGGTCAATTCAAGGAGTGGCGGACGATTCGGGTTTCGGCGGCACCGTCATGCAGTATCAGGTCCTGCTCGATCCCAATAAGCTGTTCGCGTTCGGCGTGACGGTGCCGCTGATCATGCAGCAGCTCTCGAACAATAACGCCAACGCCGGCGGCGGATTTTATTCTCAGGGCGGGCAATTTTACTACATTCGCGGCCTCGGCCTGGTGCGGAACACCCAGGATATCGGCAACATCGTTGTCGCAGAACACGGCGGAATTCCCGTTTACATCAGAGATGTCGCGAAAACCGAGATCGGCCATGCCGTCCGGCTGGGTGAGTTCGGCTATATGAAACAGGACGACGCGGTTGAAGGCGTCATTCTGATGCGGGTGGGTGAGCAAGCGCAGGTGATTCTCAAAAAGGTCGAAGCCATGACCAAGGAGCTGAATGAGCATGTCCTGCCGCCCGACGTCAAAATCGTCCCCTACTACGATCGCAGCCAGTTAATCGAGGAGACCACGCGCACCGTGGAGGCGAATCTGTTGCGCGGGATGGTGCTGGTGCTAATCATCCTCGGTTTATTTCTCTTCAGCGTGCGTACAGCGCTGATCGTGGCCATCACCATTCCATTCGCACTTCTGTTCTCGTTTATCTGCCTGGACTGGCGGCATATTCCCGCGAATCTGCTCTCCATTGGCGCTATCGATTTCGGCATCATCGTGGATGGCGCTGTGGTGATGGTGGAAAATATCTTTCGCGAGCTGGCCGCCCGCCGAGGCGAGGATTACAGCGTTATTGAAGTAATCCGCGCCGCGGCGCACGATGTCGAGCGGCCGATCTTCTATGCGGTTTCCGTGATTATCGCCGGCTATCTGCCGATCTATGTGCTGGTCGGTCCCTCCGGACGTCTTTTTCAGCCGATGGCGGATACTATGTCATTTGCGCTGGTCGGCTCTCTGATCTGCAGCCTCACATTGCTGCCCGTATTGTGCGCCTATTTCCTGCGTGGGCATATCCACGAGCCGCGGACCCGCATCTACGATGCCATCCGCGAGTTCTATGGCACCATGCTCGGCTGGTGTCTGCGGAATCGCTTGATTACGGTGTTTCTCTGCCTGATTGTTCTCGGTTGCGCGCTGGCACTGGTTCCTTCCATCGGCGCGGAGTTCATGCCGCACCTGGATGAGGGCGCTATCTGGGTGCGAGCCACCACGCCCTACACCATTTCGTTCGATGAAGCGCAGAAACTTTCTCCAGAAATTCGCAATATCCTCCGCAGCTTTCCCCAGGTGACCACTGTGGCTAACGAACTCGGCCGCCCGGATGACGGAACGGATCCCACCGGCTTCTTCAATAACGAATTTTATGTGGGCCTGAAACCTTATCGCGACTCCGTCTGGAACGGCTCCATTCACACCAAACCGGACCTGATTGCGGCCATCCACAAGAAACTCGCGGCTTTCCCAGGCGTAATTTTCAACTACACGCAACCGGCCGAAGACGCCGTAGACGAGGCGGAAACCGGCCTGAAAAGCTCGCTGGCGGTCAAAATCTTCGGCACCGATTTGAATGTGCTGGAAGAGAAGGCTCGCCAGACGCGCCGCATCCTGCTGCAGGTGCCTGGAATCAGCCATGTCGCTTTAGTCCAGGAACTGGGGCAGCCGAGTTTGACCATTACGCCCGACCGGGCCAAAATCGCCCGGTACGGCTTGAATGTTGCCGACGTGAACACGTTGATCCAGACGGCGGTGGCCGGGGGCGCTGTCTCCCAAGTGATTCAGGGCGAGAAGCAGTTCGATCTGGTGGTGCGGCTACAGGAGCCCTATCGCGAAAACATGGACGCGATTAAGAACCTGCTGATCGCCACTCCCGACGGCGAGCACCTGCCGTTGAGCCAGTTCTGCGATATCAAAATCGAAAACGGCGCTTCGTTCATTTATCGCGAGGGCAATTCCCGATTCATCGGCGTTCAGTTCAGTGTGGAGGGCCGGGATTTGGCGGGTGCAGTCGGCGAGGCCCGCGGCAAGGTGGACAGCGCCGTCAAATTGCCGATGGGGTACCGGTTCGATTGGGGCGGGGAATATAAGGACTATCTGTCGGCACGCAATCAGATGAAGTTGATCGGTCCGCTGACGGTGATTTTGATTTTAGTCATTCTGTTCGCGCTGTACGGGAATCTGAAATTCCCGGTTGTCATTATGATCAGCGTTCTGATGACGGAGCCGGTGGGCGGTCTGCTGGCGCTCAAATTGACGGGTACGAACTTCAGTGTCTCTTCCGCCCTCGGCTTCGTGGCGCTAATGGGAGTCGCCGTGCAAACCAGCGTCATTCTGTACTCTTTCATTAATAAATTACGGCTGGAAGGTCAAGGGATTCGCGAAGCCACGCTCGACGCTTCGCTGCTGCGCCTTCGTCCGATCATGATGACCGCGCTGGTTGCCTGTCTGGGTCTCCTTCCCGCCGCCATGTCGACCGGCATCGGCAGCGATTCCCAGAAACCGTTCGCGATTGTTATCGTCGGTGGTTTGGCGTCCCGCCTGCTGCTCTCAATTTTTCTGTCGCCCGTCCTTTATTCACTGGCAGCCAAGGACGGCGATGTCCTGCAGGTGTGAACGGGAAAATGAGATCCAGTATTCGCGGATGTGGTCTGTTTTTCTTTTGGGGAGCGTTGCTTTCACCGGCTGTATCGACGCCGGAGCCGTTTCGCTTTGTTGTGATCGGGGATTCCGGAGCGGCTTCGCGCGGGCAGCAGCAAGTCGCCGGTCGTATGTGGGATTGGTTGAAGCTCCATCCTTTTAATTTGGTCCTGATGTTGGGCGATAACATTTACGGGGGTACCGAAATGACGGGCGGTGGGAGCCCACGGCGATTCCCCACTGAGTTCGATCGCTATTACAAACGCTTTGAGGACCACGGTGTGGAGTTCCGCGCTGTGCTGGGCAACCACGACATGCAGACCGCAAACGGGAGGTATGAAATCGAGGATCGAAAGCGCTTCGGAATGACTGGCGCGCTGGGTTATTACAAATTCTCCTCGCCGGTGAAGTTCAATGTGGAAGGCCGGGCGCTGGTTGACTTCTTTGCGTTCGATTCCGAGATTCATGGCAGCCCGATGGCCGATCAGATCGATTGGCTCAAAAGCGCGCTGAAGCAATCGAGCGCTCTGTGGAAGGTCGTCTATATGCACCGCCCGCTGTATACGCCTAAAGGCCGGCATGGGCCGGATCTCAGTCTCCGGAAGGCGATCGAGCAGCCTCTAAAAGACAACGGCGTTCAACTGGTGCTGGCTGGGCACAATCACTTTTATGGCCGCATGAAACCGATCGGGCATATCGAATACCTGGTTTCGGGCGGAGGCGGCCGGAATCTGTATCGCTCCCAACCTGACGATTGCACGGAAAAAACAAGGAGCGAATTTCACTTCCTCGCGCTGGAAGTCTATCCCGATAAGATTCACCTCTGGGCAATCGGCGGCGATGGAAAAGTGTTCGACGAAGCTACCATCGATCCGGCATTTCTCGCCTCTCCGGCCAAAGATTGTATGGCCAGATAAAAAATCCCCGGCCAAGTGGAAACCACTCAGCCGGGATTGGCAGTTCAGGACCGCAGTGTAAAATCGAAGCCTGGGTCGCGCGCTGAAGCGCAGGGGACGCGGCGCGCTCCTCCGAGCAGAAAGAAGTCGCGCCGTGCTCCGCAACGCCCAACGACTACTGCGCGCTTGCCTGGCCCGAGGCCGCCTCCGTCGAACTCGAAACACCCCCGTCAATTCCGGGATGCAATTGGTATGAGCCCAAATTGTTATTCCCCTGATTGACCACAATCTTGGGCGCGGTGAGTACGAAATTCACCGTCATCGGCGGAGTGGTGGTGCCGCTGGTAGTGGCGCCGCTCGTCGAGCTGCTGGTGCTCGAACTGGAGGAGCTAGTCGAGAGCGTCATTGATCCAGTGCAATCGCTATTCACCGTGTAAGTGCCTGTAAATTGCGAAAGACCGGGCGCAGACGTTGACGCCGCCGAATTCGGAACCAGGTTTCCAGCCCCGTCAAATTGTACGCGCCCGATAATGCTGAGCGGCAGCGCCATCAAGGTTGTGCCTGAACCGGTATTGCTTGAGCCCGAACTTCCCACCTCCGCGCTCGTTAAGGGTGAGGCTCCCGAGCCCCCTGAGCCAGAGCTTTCCGAGCTTGAGGTGCTCGAACTTATGGAGACACCGTTCAACACCAGGCCATACACTCCGGTTATATTGGCCACATTGCACCCCGATGTCGCGAGCAGCTTCGTCAGTCGAATGACCGGGCCATAGCGGGTGCTACTTGAACTGGAAGTTGTACTGGAAGAGCCGCTCGAACTGCCTGAACTACTCGATGAACCGCTTGAGCTGGTCGAGGTGCTGGTGGTGGTTGGCGCCAGACCAAGCTCGATCTCAGAGCCTCCACTCAGGACAATGCCAGAAAGCTGCGTTGCTTTGCTGTTTGTGCCGAACGCATCCATCAGCTTGGCTGTGATGGTGCAGTCGGTATTGATATTGTAAGTGCCAACAATCATCGTTAGCCCACCTGTTGGCGTGGAAGTCGCCGATATATTTCCTGCGCCGTCGAAAGTGACCCGACCCACTGCGGAGAACGGCGCATTATCCGCGATTCCGCCCAGCAATTGGCCAATTCCCGTGGTGCTATACCCACTAGACGAAGTGGAACCAGTGCCTCCGGGGGTGGTTCCGGTCGCCCCGCTGCTTGTGCCGTTTATGTTGGATGTCCATACAGCCTGCATATTGGACGTCCACGCGGTCTGGATTGCAGCATACCCATACGCGCCATTCAGTGTCGAATTTGTGACCTGACACACTTGCGCTGAAGCCACTAGGCCGCCCAGGCATACAAGCGCGAAGGACCCGGTCATACCAATCTTCATGTTGAACTCCTCCGATGGTGGACCGAGCCGCCTGATTCACCGTTACATTGGGAATGGCCCCCGGTACAAAGCTAGTAAAAGTGGCAGGAAACGAGGGTGACATAACGGCAAGCGGCAAGTTCCCGTTGACAGCACACTTCTTATTCCAGTAGACTTCGGCCGAAGGAGTCTCAGATCATGAGCCGGCTGCGCTGTAGATATCTCCGCTTGCGCATTCTAGTAATAACTTTTCCGTTTCTATGTCAGTTGGTGTTGGGGCAGGTTGGAACGGCGACCTTGAGTGGTACGATTTCGGATCCTTCGGGCGCCGTTATCCCGGGCGCACAGCTTTCTTTGAAGAGTACTTCACAACAGTTTAGCCGTCAGGCCGTTTCGGACTCGCGAGGAGAGTACAACATCCCCGCTATCCCGCCAGGCAACTACCAGTTGACAGTTGGCGCCAAAGGTTTCACCGAAGCCACCCGAACCGATGTCTCCTTGGACTCCGGCCAATCGAGTACCTTGAATGTGACGATGACCGTTGCCGGATCCTCTCAGCAGGTGCTGGTTTCAGAAGCACCGCCGCTGCTGCAGACGACGACGGCAACGGTTGGAACCGTAATCCAAACAGAACAGATTCACGAACTCCCCCTGTTGGGGCGGAACTTCACCTCCTTACTGCTGACCGCACCGGGCGTTTCTACGAATCCAACGCCGCGGGGCGGTCCACTCAGCCCGACCACAGGAGCCAACAGCGCCATTACCAATCCCTTTATCGGCACGAACCCCTCGATTAATGGCCAGAGGTGGCGAGACAACGACTACTTAGTGGACGGTGTGGAGAATAACGAGCCACTTTTCAATGGCATTCCGATGCAACCGCCGCCCGAAGCTCTAACGGAAATGAAAATGGAGTCGGCGATGAGCTCCGGAGCTTACGGGCACGCTTCGGGCGCCAGTATCAACCTCGTGACCAAGTCCGGTTCAAACACCGTGCATGGAGATGCCTGGGAATTTCTGCGTAACAACGACCTGGAGGCGCGCAGCTTTTTCGTGCCGTCGCTTGGTCCCTACCATTTCAACCAATTCGGCGGCACTCTGGGCGGCCCGCTCGTGATTCCCAAGCTTCTATCGAAAGAAAAAGGTTGGTACTTCTTTGTCTACTACGAAGGTATTCGCATCCACCAGGCGGCGAATACCGCGGGGTTAGTGCCCACTCCCGCGCAACTCAGCGGAGACTTTTCAGGAAGCCCGCCGATCTATAATCCTTACTCCACTACGGTCGATAGTAGTGGAAACAAAGTCCGGCAGCCGTTCCCCAATAATCAGATTCCCGCGAATCTGCTGAATCCGGCAGCGGTTACGATCGCGACCTCGCTCTATCCAAAGCCGAACCTTGCGCCCAACGTGATTCCGGGCGACAACTTCTTCAACCCCGGCCAATCCATAGCGCAGGGCAATCAGTGGAATTCCCGAATCGATCACCAGTTCGGCAGGAAAGATAATTTCTTCGCTCGTTACACCGATGCCGACAATCCCTCCACAACTACGGGATATCCCACTCTGCCGAGTGAGAGCTACAATCGCTTCACAAATGCCGAGGTGAGCGAAACCCATATCTTCAATCCGAATTTCCTGGTCACTTCGCGATTCGGATTGCAGCGCTCCGACTACGGGAATGCCACGGGCGGCGACCACACAGTGGCGTCGCGCGCCGGAACCCTGGACGCTTTTCCGCCCTATCACGGCCAAGATGTCATTCCGCCGATCTCCATCTCCGGTTACCCAGGGCTTAGTCAGGGCCTCGCTTTCTATGGCCCGCAATATATCCTTTCGTGGATCGCGGACGCACATAAAATTTCCGGCGCCCACAGCATCGATTTCGGCGGTAGCATCGTGCGGACGACCTTCATCACGGACAACCAGACTGGCACACAGGAGCAGTTCACGACGACGGAAACATCGAACTTTACTCCGGGCACAGGCGTTGCTCTGGCATCGTTTATGCTGGGGCTGCCCGATTCGGCTGGCCGCGTGGTCGGAAATACCGCGGGCGATATGCACGGCAACGCCTATTCGCTATATGTCCAGGACAACTGGCGCGCCAGCTCGGCCCTGACTCTCAATCTCGGTTTTCGCTGGGATTATGCCAGTCCGCTGATCAACAGCTACGGCAGCGGAACCTTCATTTACGAAACAGGCCAGTATGTGTGGAGCAAGGCCAATCCGATTACGGGCGCGGCGCCGACGACGACACCAGGCATTCTGGATCCGGACTATCATAACTTCCAGCCGCGGGTTGGCCTTGCGTATCAGATCAATGGCAAAACGGTCGTCCGCAGCTCGTACGGCATTTTCTTCGACACGTTTGGAATCAACTATGCACAGACAGAGCAGGGCAACCGCGGAAACTGGCCGTTCGCTTTTCCGCAGTCGGTTTCCGGATTGAACGCGACGACCCCAAACGCCTTTCTACAGAATCCATTTCCCGGACCGGCTCAGGGATCGGCCACGCCGCTCGGTTGCCAACAATGCCTTAATGCGTGGCCGGGCACGTCCCGAACTCCCTACGTGCAGGAGTGGACTTTCTCCGTTCAGCGGCAACTGGCCAGCGACTGGAAGGCGGAAGCCAGATATTTTGGCTCCCACGGATTGCGAATTTCATCTCAGATTATCGACAACACCGCGCTCTACCCAGCCCCGGGACCGATCGCCGCGCGGCAGTTGTGGCCGCAGTTTCCTGCGTATGTTAACAATGGCTACAATGGCTTCAGCTCATACTATGAGGGCCTAAGTCTGGTTCTCGATAAACGTTTCGCACGTGGCCTGTTGCTATCGTTGAATTACACCTGGTCGAAGGCCGAGGACTATGTGGATGAGCTTTCCGATAACATCCAGTTATTCGGTTCTAATCCCACGCGAATCAATGCGAAGTTCTGGAAGGGCCCGTCGGGGTGGGACGTTCCGCAACGTTTTGTAGCCAGTTATGTCTACGAGATCCCAGGGAAGACCTCGAATGCATTTGCGAACGCACTTCTGGCGAACTGGTCGCTTTCGGGAATTGTTTCGCTCGATGACGGCGTGCCTTACAGCGCGCGCCTCACCTCCGACGTCGCCAATATCGGCACGGTGGCAGGGCGTTATGAGGAGTTTCCGAACCTGGTAGGAAATCCCAATGCGATCGCCCAACGCACGCCGCAGCAGTGGTTCAATACCGCCGCGTTCCAGATTCCGGCCTCCTACACATTCGGCGATGCGGGCCGGAATATCTTAAGGACTACTGGGATAAAGACGTGGAACTTTTCGCTGTTCAAACGCTGGCCGTTCGCCGAGAGCCGCTCACTTGAGCTGCGCGGCGAGTTTTTCAATATTCTCAATCATACGAGCTTCGGGTACCCAGGCTTCATCGCGGACAGCCCACAGTTCGGCAAGGAATCGAGTGTATTCGTCTCAGGACGGCAGGTGCAGATTGCTCTGAAGGTGCATTTCTGATATAGGGCGACGTTGTCAAGCCTCAAGTGGAGCCCGACTGTGTTTTTGGTTGGAGGAAGCCGAGCCAAACGGGAGAGCGGCACAGCGGGTGACAGGAAGAGAAGTAAAGCCGACGGCTGATCGCTCTGGTATCCGCGGGTCGGAACCGCACAATCGTGATCCGTCGGGAGCTCCCTGGGGGCGCCGCTCTCTCATAAAGCTTGCAGCGGCATCAATGTACTTGCCCCACCGCCGCCCGCCCGTTTTTCCGTCGTTCCCAAACCCCCCATAATATGGGTGGTAAGTCCGGATGCAAAGAACCCGTTTATTGCCGATGTCGAGTTTGATTAGCCGGTCTTTGCAATCACCGAAGATTTCATCCGCAGCCTTGTTGCCTGAGTCACAATAATATCGGGTTTCAATACGGGAAGTTCGCCTTTCAAGTAACCTTGGCAATTCTTGTACATCTGGCCGGGCGCCTGCCTCTTGCATGGATCCTCCTTGGGCACCTTGGGCTGTCCAACACATCGCAAACCTCTCGAAGTATCTTGTTCTCCCGATCCTTGGCAGCTTCGCGGGGAATGCGTGCCGCAAGCAGATGAGTACAGTACCAGTGCTTCCATCCCCCACGGCCTAGACGGAAACGGAAGGCTTTAGATTTGAGGTCATTCTTCAACTCCTGGATGATGCGTTCTCTCGTTGCTTCGGGCGTCCTACGGCAACAAGGACCGTCCTTGCTGCACCACAGACCCGGGAGCTCAGAAGGCAAGTTAGCGCTAGTGACTCGCTTCCTGGATCCAACGAGAGAAATAAGAGATGACAGCGCGACTCGTTGTTCTCGTACTTCGCTCCCACATAAGCGGCATTGGCCTCAATAAACTGACCATGCATTAGGGGTAGCTCCGTCGCGCTCTTTTGCCGCTCACGGTCAATCACCTTCTTGGCGGCCTCTTTACAGGAGTCACGGTGCGTGCAAGCGAACTCACACCAATAGATCCCATTCTTCTTGTAGAAGTCTGTCAATCCCCAGCATGCCTTCGGCCATGCGGCGATTATGCCTCCGGGGTCTTCGGCTCGTTCAGCAGCGCCAGCCGGTAATCGTGATATTGTAATCATCGTGAATGAGAACAGCCGGTTGTGCCGTCGATCCTTCCTGGGGCTCGCTTGCGCTGCGCTGATGCCCGGGGCGGAGCCGGTGATCGATATCCACCAGCACACCAATTACCACGGCCGGACCGACGATCAGTTAATCGCACACCAGCACACGATGGGCGTTACTTTGACCGTGCTGCTCCCAGCGGGCTCAAAGTACGGGCTGGCGGCCGGCGCGGGGGGAAACGATACCGTGGTGGCACTCGCGAAACGCGATCCGCATGAATTCGTCTTTTTCGCCAACGAGCTTCCGGATATTCCGCGAACGAAAGCCGTATTGGAGAAATATCTCAAGGCCGGCGCAATCGGAATTGGCGAACAGAAATTCCACGTGGACTGCGATTCCAAAGCGATGCAACTGGTGGCCGATATCGCGAAGGATCATAATGTGCCAGTGCTGATGCATTTCCAGCACGGGGTCTACAACATGGGGATCGAGCGTTTTCACAAGATGCTGGAGATGTACCCCACGGTGCACTTCGTCGGCCACGCCCAGACCTGGTGGGCCAATATCGATAAGAATTGCCGTCAGGAAGTTATGTATCCCAAAGGTCCGGTCACGCCCGGCGGCATCACAGACCGCCTTCTCTCCGACTATCCCAACGTCCACGGCGACCTTTCCGCAGGCTCCGGACTGAATGCGATGCTACGTGACGAAGATCATGCCCGCAGCTTTCTGGAGCGGCATCAGGATAAGCTCGTCTTCGGCAGCGATTGTGAGGATACGGTAGGAGCCGGACACGCTTGTATCGGCGCGCAGCAGCTCGCCACCGTCCGCAGGCTGGCTCCCAATGCCAGCGCCATCCGCAAAATGCTGCATGATAATACGGCGCGCTTGTTAAAGCTTTCGTAGCGCACAGGACGCGGCGCGTTCCGTTGTGCGGGTGTCATAGGAAAGGAAACGGCTACAACCCGCCGCGCAGGTACGCGATGATATCCGCGATATCCTGCTTGCTGAGCTTTTCCTCCAGGTTTTCCGGCATCAGAGACACCGTGGAGGCGCGAATCTCGGCGATGTTCCTCCGCAGCACGGTTTCATCAGAACCATCCTCCGACCCGCCCCGCAGCGTGATAGAGCCGGGCGTCTCGTTGGCGATGACGCCATCATACATGCGGCCATCTTTTGTCGTGATGATGTAGTTGACGAATCTCGGCTCAATTGCGTAGCTGGGGTTCAGGATGGAGGTGAGCAGTTCTTCTTTCGTCTTATTGTTGATGCCGGACAAGTCCGGACCGACCCTTCCGCCTTGACGCCGCGGCAGGTGGCAACGCCCGCACGTCTTCTCAAAGAGCGGCTTCCCGCGAGCGGCATTTCCTTGCAAATTCAAGACGTCGCGATACGCCAGTACAACTTCGGCGCGATCGCTATTCGAACTCTCCAGTAGAGCGTGCGCTTTTTTGACAATCGCCGGGTCCGTCTCGTCGTAGAGACGAGCGCGTGCGCTGCCGCTAACCGCCGAGGGCTCCACTTGCCCGTCCTCGATCGCCTTCAGCAGCATCGGGACACGGTTTTGCTGTGCCACCAGCGCGTCCACCGCGTGTTCGCGAGCAGTAGGACTGTACCCACGCCAGTTTTCGAGGATCACCTTTCCGGCGGCAGGCTCGTCGAAGGCAGAAAGCGAATCAACCGCGGCCGCTTCAATGTCCGGGGTCGGATGCGACTGCAGAATCTTTTCGAGAACCGGTGCAACCGTGCCGAAATGGCCGCCACGCAGAGCGCGGATGGCGAGGATTCGTTTTGGCTGCGGCAAATTGGGATTCACGGCATCCTGGCTCGCGCGATGCACGAGTGTATCGAGCTCGAAGTAACGGGAGGCTTCCCAGGCCGCATGTTGAACCGGCTCACTACCGAATTCAAGCAGCCGCGTGAGCACCTGCTCGACGCCGGGT
>Ga0209168_10001654_pt1 | contig 17118 bp, 16 predicted proteins | sample Coa_R1_FD_187156 | JGI IMG/M metagenome (GOLD analysis project Ga0209168, IMG submission 187156) | Surface soil microbial communities from Centralia Pennsylvania, which are recovering from an underground coalmine fire - Coalmine... | ecosystem: Environmental > Terrestrial > Soil > Unclassified ... | reverse complement strand
TCACGTCCGTCTCCCTCCTTCCGAAACCCGCCAGGTCTCGGTTGGAGTATTCGGAGGCTGGACTGTGACCCTCTTGCTGTCACGGGAGGTAGCCCTCCAAGTGTTAACACTACGTCCAAACAGTACAAACTAGCGCCGCTCCAACTTGATTGAGGGACTGTGATATGACGGGGCAACAAACCAATGCAGCCTACGTCGCAGCAGCGGAGGCCCCCATGCGTCCTCTGACTGTTCGTCGCATGCGCCCCACGGAACGACGGTTGTTGGCCAGCAAGCTCCGCACGTCGACCCTGCCCGTGCGCTTGCATCAGCGGTATCGGATCGTCGGAGAGGTGACACGCGGCCGAACTGGGGCCGAGATTGCCGATCGCGTCGGCTGCACCCTGAAGGCCGTGCGCCGGTGGCTCCATCGCTTCAACGCCTCCGGCTTCGAGACGTTCGAGCGGCCGACGAACCCGTGGGGCCGGGAGCCGATTCTCCTCGGCCCGCAGGTCCGGGAGCTCGTCAAGGTGGCGCTCAGTCGCCCCGCCGATCTGGGGCTGCCCTTCACGGAGTGGTCCACGGCCAAGCTCACCGCGTACTGCAAGCAGCGGGGCCTCTTGCCCGGCCGGTGGTGTCGCACGAGTCATCGGTCAGGCAGTATCTCGACGATCTGCGGGGCGTGCTCGAGACGGACATCGAAGAGGCTCGCCGGCTTCTCTCTCTGGGCCTCGATCGCATCGTGTTGCGAAGGAACGAGGACGGGCACCTGTGGGCCGAGGTGCGTGGGAACTTGGCCGGGATCCTGCAGCTAGACGACGAGGTGCTTGCTGGATTTGGTGCCGGGAGGGGGATTCTGCCGTTATCACTACGGCCCCGAACGGCGCGCTTGGTCGCATAGTCACTTAAGTCTGATCTGGTTGCTGATCTTTGCGGAAATGGGGTGAGTGCGTTCCACATGCCGGCGATGGTGGCGGCGGGATGGGTAGACTTCGGCGTCAGCGAAGTAGCTCGGAGCCCACCAGGACAACCTAGGACCTCTCCACGCCGCCACCACTCTCTTGGTCATTCATGCGCGCACCAGTCAGTACGTCGTTCGAACCAGACTGCGCACGGACGCAGCATGGCCTGGCGCTTTGGCGCCCTGAAGCGTCGCCTGCAGCTGGGTGTCCACGCCCCGCTCCATGTCGGCCTCCGTGAGCGTCACCGGAACGTCGGGTGAGATGCCCACGCCCTCGACCTGCGCGCCGCGAGGGGTAGTAATCCGCTCGACTGTCACGAACATCCCACCTTCCGGGAGAGGGACCTCAATCGCCCCACCCAAGGCGCCCGCTGTCTTCTCGCCAACGATCGTCGCACGATGGTCGTCCTTCAGCGCGCCGGCCACGACCTCCGCGCCGGAGGCGCTGCCTGAATCGACCAGAACGGCAAGGGGGACCTGGGCGAACGGGCCCATGCCCCGCGTCGTGAGTACGCCGGACCCGTCCTGCCGATCGGTCACGTTCGCGAGCGCGGTCCCGGGCGGGAGGAACAAGCTGCCGACGCGCGCCGCCTCGGTGATCAGACCGCCGGGATTGCCGCGTAGGTCCAAGATGATGGCGCGCAGCGGCGCCTGCGTGGCGAGTTCCCTCAGGGCGGCGTTCAGATCGTGCCCGGCCCCCTGGCTGAACTCGAAGAGGCGGACGTAGGCGATGCCGGGCTGGATGAACCGGGCTTCCACAGGACCTGATTGGATCGCGGCCCGGATGATCGATATCTGCAGGGTCTGCTGACCCCGCAGCACGGTGAGGGCCACGGTGGTGCCGGCCGGACCGCGGACCGCCTGGCTCGCCTCGCCGGGGGTCGCATTCCGCAGGGACGTGGCGCCCGCCTGCACGATCCGGTCGAAGCGTTGGAGCCCCGCGGCCTCGGCAGGGGATCCCGGCAGCACGTCTTCAACAAACACCCAGCGTACGCCGGCGGCGTCGGCCCGTCCGATGATCCGGATGCCGATGCCGGTGAACGCCGACGCCCCCGTCAGCGCCTGCTGGGACGCCGCGAACTTGCTCGGAGTAAGGAAATAGGTGTGGCTGTCGTGCAGAGAGCCAAGCATCCCCTGGGTCGCTGCATACGCCAGCTGCGTCTCGGCTTGCGGGTCCCCCTGAGCGGCGCGCGAAAACTCTGTCAGAAACGCGGCGTCCGCTTCCTGCGCAGTATCCGCGCTCGGGATGTCCGGCAGGATCGCGGCGCTCTCATGGGTGGCCATCCGCACGGTCGCGAGCGCTGCGTTCAGCAGGTCGACCGGATGCACCGGCTCGACATAGTGCCGATCGAGCACCCGGAGCGCCGACACGACGAGTGACCCGTCGGCCGCCCTGGCGGGGCCGACCTGGGCCATCAGCACCATCGCAAGGGCCAAGGCCGCCACGGCGGCGCGCGACCAGGCGGACCGCGAGTGCCCCAACTTCCCTACCCTGTTCATGCTGAGACCCCCTTCTCACCCGGCGCATGCGCCGGAGGGATGCCCGCTACGGCGCGCGCTGCGCAGTAAACTGAATCTCGAGTTCTGCCTGGTTCTGCGCCTGGAGCACGCCCAGCAGGGACGGCGGATCGAATCCGAAATCCGTCATCAGGACGCTGGTGGTGGCATCGCCGGTCAGCGTCTGTCCGTTGAGCGTGACCGTGCCGCTGAAGGTGACCGGCTTGGTGACGCCGTGGACCTCGAGGCTGCCGGCGATCCGGATGGGGATCGCACGACCGTCCACATACGCACCCGGAAGGCCGTCGATCGAAGTCGGCGTGAACACCGCGGTCGGATACCGCGCGGACTCGAGCCAGCGGTTCTGGATTTCCCGGTCGCGGTGACGGCTGTCTGAAGCGAGTTGGCTGATGTCCACGGTGATCGGTCCGATCCGGCTCTGCGACGGATGGGCTCGATCGACCAGGATCTGGCCCTGAATCCCGTGCGTGGTCCCGACTGCGACTTTGAATTGGTTGTTGCGGTTGAAAAAGGTCTCGCCGACATGGTACAGCGCCTGCGATGCCGCCGAGTCAATCACGAACCGTTCTACGCCCACCCCGGCGGGCGCTGGGACAGGCGCGGCCGCGAGCGCGCCGCCAAGCGGCGTCCAGGTGGTGAAGAGAACCGCCAACGCCACGAGGCCCGCGCGGTGCCGAAATGCACCGCCGTTCCGCCGCAGACATATCAACCCTGTCCATGTGCGCATACTGTGTGCCCCTTTTCACGTGCCGGAGTGTGCCGGACGCTTGCGCGATCGCGGCTCGAGTATCATGGATCAATAGTGTCGTTTCCGACCGTTTGAACGTACCTCATCGGGATGACATCCGGATGACAAGGTCGCATGCAATATCGAGCCGATATATGAGAAACCCTTCGCTGGCTGTGGTGAATTATGGCCTAGCGGGACGCCGAACCCCGCAGCCCAGTATCCCGGCATTGCCCGAGCTCGACCAAGCCCAAATCTGCCCGTGCGGATCGACTTCCGAAAGTACCGCGCGGTCCGCGGGAACTGGACCGGGATGATCCGGTGTGTCCTTCCAGTGTTCCACCCGCGTAAATCCGGCTAAGACCCGATGTCTCGTGCGCTCGCCCGACGGTATCCTCAAGAAGGCGCGGGGTATCTGGCGCCGCCGCCAGGGGTCTTTGGAATGGCGCGACCGTCGTTGGTAGCGAGTAAATCATTTGACCATTCGCCCACAGGCGTGCTGGTTCGGCCTCCCGAACGCACGGGCAGCGGACCGGCGGCTCCACCCAGTACTCGCGGGACGGACGCCGAGGGCCGTCTCGTGCATCTATGGCCGGGCGCCCAGCCTTTGCTCTGTGCGCTGCTTCTCATTACGGGGCGTGTCGTCGAGCGCGCCGCCCCAGGGCCGGCGGTCGTCCTGTACGCGCTGTCGTATCTCGCGGGGGGCACCGGGAGCGCACTCACCGCCTGGAGGGCGTTGCGGGAACGCCGCATCGACGTCAACCTACTGATGTTGCTCGCCGCGCTGGGGGCCGCGTACCTCGGGGCCTGGACGGAAGGTGCGATCCTGCTCTTCCTGTTCTCGACGAGCAACGCGTTGGAGTTCTACGTCATGCGCCGTACGCGGAGGGCGATCCGTTCGCTCATGGCGTTGCGGCCGGTGGAGGCGCTCGTCCGCCGGGCCGACGGCGAAGTACTCGTGCCCGCGGACACCCTCCGCATCGGCGACATCGTCGTCGTGCGACCGGCGGAACGCCTCGCCGCCGATGGCACCGTCGTTCGCGGAGCCTCGAGCGTGGACCAGTCGCCGATCACTGGCGAGTCGATCCCGGTGGACGTCGGCGCCGGGTCTCGCGTGTTCGCGGGAACGATCAACCAGCGGGGGAGCCTGGAGGTCCGCGTGACGCGAGGCCCCGAAGATACGACGCTCGCCCGCATCATCGCGCTGGTCGAGCAGGCCCAGGCGGCGCAGCCGCCCGCGCAACGACTCATTGACCGATTCGGCCAAATCTACGCGCTCGGCGTGATCGGGTCCGCCGCGGTGACCTACCTCGTACTAGCTGGACACGCCGTCCCTGCGTCAGCTGCGTTCTATCGAGCGATCACGTTGCTCGTGGTCGCGTCTCCGTGCGCCGTGGTCATCTCGACGCCGGCAACCGTGCTGTCGGCCATCGCCAACGCCGCCCGCCACGGTATCTTGTTCAAGGGCGGCGCGTACCTGGAGCGTCTCGCCGCCGTCGAAACCGTGGTGTTCGACAAGACCGGCACGCTCACCACAGGACGTCCGATCGTCACCGACGTCGTGCCGTTGGCAGGCGACGAAGCGTCGCTCCTGGCGGCTGCCGCGGCGCTGGAGCAGCGTTCGGAGCACGCGTTGGCCGACGCGGTGGTCGCGGCCTGCCGCGATCGGGGCGTCGCGCCGGCCGTCCCGGACGCGTTCGAAGCCGTCACCGGCCGTGGGGTGCGCGGCACCGTCGCGGGACGGCTCGTGCGTGTGGGTAGCGAAGGGTTCTTGACCGACGAAGGAGTGCCGATACCGGGCTGCGCCCAAGTGCTGCTCGCGACACTCCGGCGCGAGGGCAAGACGCCGATTTTCGTGGGCGACACGCAACTCCGCGGCATCATCGCGCTTGCCGACACCGTGCGACCGAAGGCCGCCGCCGCGGCGGCGGCACTTAGGGCGCTCGGGATCAAGCGTCTCGTGGTCCTGTCCGGGGACCACACAGAGGCGGTCGCCGCCCTCGCCAAGCAACTCGGCCTCGACGACGCCCGCGGCAATCTGCTGCCAGAGCACAAGGCCCGAGCCATCGAGGCACTTGAGCAGGCGGGTCCCGTCGCTATGGTCGGCGACGGCGTGAACGACGCGCCGGCCCTGGCCGCCGCGTCCGTCGGGATCGCGATGGGCGCGGCCGGCACCGACGCGGCGATGGAGACCGCCGACATCGTGCTGATGGGCGACGATCTCGCCCGGCTTGCCTATGCTATCGCGCTCAGCCGCCGGGCGCGCCGCGTGATCGCCCAAAACCTCGTGTTCGCGTTCAGCGTGGTCGCCGTCCTCGTGACCGTCGTGCTCGCCACGGGACTTCGGCTCGCGTTTGGGGTCGTCGGCCACGAAGGCAGCACGGTCGTGGTCGTTCTGAACGGACTTCGCCTCCTCGGGTACCGCCCCGGCGCACCCATCCACCCCCGTCCCGATGCGCTGACGCCGGGCAGGAGTGGCGGCACCGCCGGCGATGTCGCGCGACAGCACCCCCCAGATCGGGTTCACGTTTGATCCACACCATCGCCCAGCGGGCATCGTAGGGGTATCTGCGCCCTATGAACCCCTACTGTGGGCAAGCAAGACCGCACGCATGCTACCATACGTTACCGGGGATGGGTTCCAGTCGGCGGCATCGGACGCGACCGCGCCACCATCGCCTCTACCTCCCGCTCGAGCCTCCGACTGCGCCTCACGAGCCCGAACAGGGAGAGAAACAGCCCAACCCACACGACCGCAAACACCGCGAACAGGTACATCATGGCGTCCGGTGCGCTCGTTGGCGAGTGCTTGCACGCTCGCCTTCAGGATGTCCAGCCGGACCCTCAGCTACTGTCATGACCATCCTCCGTTGACGTGTGCGAGTCCGGCCAGGGCGATTATGCTGATACAGGATGGCAGCGTAGCGCCACGGTCAGGCCGAACGCAAGCGCGAGCACAAGCACGCCGGAAGCGATCTCGGGCCAGAGGTCCGCAGACACGGGCAACCCGTCGAGGCGCACGGACACCGCTCCCCCGGGACCCACGGGGCCGCCGGACCACCGCGCGTACCGCTGACCACGTTCCGTCACAACGCCATCAGCGTACAGTGCCGCCCCGGAGACCCGGATGCTCGGGTCCGCCAGCAACTCAATGTCGGTTGCCCCGTATGGGAACTCCCACCGCAGGGTTGCCGTTCGGGTGCGCGGCTCAACCCCGAACGCATACGCGACCTCCGTTGACCCCGGCAGTACTGGGATCGCATCTGTAATCGCGTTGCTCGTGACATGTGGGTCGCGCCACCCGCCGATGAACTCGACGGGCTCGGCCGACCGCGGGACCGGGGATATCTGCGGCAGCCGGAACACCAGCGGATCCTCGTCCGTGACGGCAACGGTTTGATCGGTCGCGTTGTTCAGACGCTGAATCACGCTCACTCTGAGCGCGCCGCGCACGAGCTCGAAGACCGCGAACGCTACCGTCCCGCGCACGACCGCCCTCTTGGTGGTGACCGCGAATACGGAGAGCGGCACGTCGCGCAGGGGGGCCGCGGTGGTCAGGGCAACCCGGGCTGTGTATGGTACCCCACCGTATTCCACGTGAACCAAAAACACGCGAGGTCCACCGACCGGCAGTCCGGGGAACGCGAAACGGCCCTGAGGGTTGGTCGTCGTCACCCTCGTCGAAGTGGAGGCGGGTTCGACGATCTCGAGGCGCACGGACTGCCCGGTCACCGGATGCGCGGGGGCTGTCTGATCCATCACACTGCCCCGGATCTCACCGGGGACACCAGCTCCGATGGCCGGTTCACACGCGGCCAAACTAGCGCCGAGCGCACACAAGAGAAGCGCGCGGCGCGCTGCCCTAGCGCGGTCAAATTCAGCCGGTCGGAACACCGGAAGCATGACGGGCCACACGACCCCTTGCACGGCCGGGGAGCCCTATTAGAAGGCGAACCAGGTGAACAAGAAAAGCGAATTGTTGTCGCTTGCGTTGCGCCCGAACCCATCATAGTTTGTCGTCCCGCCGTTAAACTGCAGGTAGTACGTATATTGCAGTCCGATCCGCACATTCAGCCAAGGGTAGCCCCAGTGCGTCGTGTCGCTGCCAAAGGGTGTCCAGTCGATTTGCGCGATGATGGCCTGCGAATTCGGACTGCCACTTGCGCTCCCGGTGAGCGGCGCGGGAGCATATAGTGTTGGGTCTGTACTCCCGGAAGTGCTCGTGTAAGCCAAGGTGAGTCCATACGTGTTGTGCCAGTAGTAGGAGGCGGCGATGCGGAACTGATTCAGGTAGTTAGTGGGGTTGCTTGTCAGGCCCGCGGCGTTGGACGCCGTCAGCGTTTGCGTCTCAAACAGGAGATTGCTGGTAACGGCGAGGGTGTTCGGCCCGAACGCATGCTGGTAAGTGGCGTCGAGCCCCCAATCGACGTCCTGATTTTGCGCCGTCGTGTCGGCAATGCCCGGGATTTGCTGCAGCGGGATACTCATCAGCACCCCGCCAAACTCGAGAAAGTTGTTATCCCACGCATGCTGATCGGCGAGTCGGAAATACGGTGCACTCCCGGCGATCGTTCCGAGACTCGACGAGGCGATGTTCATGGTGTTCAGCATCCCCGCGCTCCACGATTGGTAGAGCCCGGCTTCGGCATAAATACTGTTATCGTACAAGGCATACAGATTCATGCCGTAGACAGTGGTGCCGAGGACGCTGATCGCTGGGTTTGCGCTCGGCACAGGCCCGATGAACGGCGTTATATAGGGGAACGCAAAGCCGTTATAGAGAGTGTTAAAGGGATCTCCCCCCGACGGCGTATTGTTGAAGTCGAACCCCAGCAGGAGCGAGTGAGTCCCGAGACTGAGAGGTTTCGTGATCTCGAGATCCGACGTTGCCTCGGACCCAATCAGCGGTCCCCCTGGCGCGGCGGTGAACCCCACCTGCTCAAATCCGCCGATACCAAAGGCACCCTCGAAAGAATGCCCTCCCGCAATAAAAAGCGAGGTACCACTCCCTAGAATATTGAAAAAGTCATTCGTGCCGTACCCGGTGGGCGCTGTCGGCTGCGCCGTCGCATCATGTTGGTAACTTGGTGAGACGACGAGATTGACGGGGATATGCGACCATACGCCGGTGCCCCCACTCAGGGTGTAGCCGTTCGCTCTGAAAGAGATGCCGAACGGCGTTAGTTGGGGCCCGAATCCGCCGACGTGACAGGCACTGCACGGCAATCCTGTTTGGCCGGAGAAACTCGGCAGCGCGTAGACTGGTGAGACCCGCAAGACCGTCGCGGCGAATGCCAGCGTTCCCAGAAGAATGGTGCACAATCGCGGGATGCTGATGTGCGGCACGTCGGGCGCTCGACGACGACGTCCAAAACCGGAGCTGCCAACCACGGCCTCACCCCCCGGTGCGCATCACCGTGCCCTTAGCTCTCGCCGTAGCAGCCGCCACCTTGCCTTCGTGGGGCTCTCCTCGACAACCGTTGCCTCCCACGTACCGCGGGAAGATCCTGGCGCGAGATTTCGGGTTCCACTTCGCCCGGCGTGTACGCCGAGCGAAGCCCATTCCTGTTCGCTCCTATTTGTTTCCAACCATAAAGCTGCGAATAATGCCTTGTCTATCGGGCGCAGACCCTACTTTCGACGAGAAGCAGCGCAACCATGAATTGGACGCCCGATTAGCGCCGGACGTCAGGCAGCATCACTTAGGATACTTAGCGCCGTTGTCCTGCGCCGTCCCCGGTACTGCCCGTTCCCCCTTGACCACGTCGTCGCTCACTGCCGGCGCGCTGTTGCCCCAGGAGCTCCGGATGTAGGTTAACACCTGCGCGATCTGTGCATCGTTCATGCTCCCTGCCAAGCCGGCCATAGCGCTACTATATGCCTGTCCGTTGACGACGATGCGGCCCTGCAAACCGTAAAGCACCACGCGCGCAAGGTAGTGGGGATCACCATTGACGACGGGACTGTCGGCGAGCGGCGGAAAAGCACCCGCCATTCCCTTGCCGCTTACCTGGTGGCACATGGCACAACGCTGGCCGTATAGGTCCGCGCCCGGGACCGAGGCCGCCTGTGCGGGCGCAACGGCCAACATGGCATGCGCCGCGAGCACGTTCCGCATCGCGCCGCCGTATCCCAGACCAACCAGTATCGCCGTCAACGCCGTCGCGCAAGCGATCGTTGTCCAACACCGGTTCGCTAAATCGTTCTGGCGTCTATCCCGTCCCACTGTTGTTTCCTCCTAGTGGACCCTGCCGATCGATCCGACGACCCGGCATGATTCATTTGAAGGCTTGCCCATCAAACTCCTGCCATCAAACCAGCGTGGGCTAGGGCCACCTGCTTCGTTTATGGATCCGGGCCGGATCGAAAAAGCCGTTCGCCGCGAAGAGTTGGACGTGGGACGCCCGGCTGCAGCTACCCGAGTGGCTGAGCGACACGAGTCCGCGCCAAGCAGCGGCATGCCCGTGATCGGATCCCGGCCACAAGATCGGGCGCCGGCCCGATTGTTTCAAATTAATCCCATCCTTATCGTGGTTGGCAATGACCGCCGGAGGCTGCCGATGCTCGTCCGGGAGTGCATGATCACAAACCCTCTCATGATCGATGCGGGGGCCACCGTAGGGGCGGCAGCCCGTTCGATGCGAACCGCGCGGACGGGGCGGTTGTGCGTCGTGGCGGGGGACCGGCTCGTTGGGGTTGCCACGTGGACCGACCTGGCGCGCGTGCCTCCGTCTCGCGTCGGCGATCCGAACGACGTCGCCCTAGCAGACGTCATGACGACGCACCCGGTGGTGATTCGCCCCGGAGCGTTGATGGAGGAAGCGGCGCGCACCTTGTACTGGCACGGCCTTCAGGCGTTGCCGGTGGTGGAAGACCAGAGGCTCATCGGACTCATCACAAGCCGCGATGTTATCGGAGTCTTTATCCGCCGCGTCGGGGCGGATATCCGCGGCATCTCCATGGCCGTCAACCTGTCGAACGACCGGTCGGACCTGTGCAGGCTATCGGAATCGCTGGAGGTGCTGCGCTCTGCCCTCTCTCCGTTTGCGCTGAACGTACGGGTGGATCAGTACGAGGCGCGGGCTCGAATACGCGTCGCTTCTCCCTCACTCCGCGTCGCGGAACAACTTGCCGCGGCGGGCTATACGATCTCTGAGTTGTCCCTCGATACCTCGATGGAGGAACCAAGATCCCTTCCGCGCCGCGAGCACGACGAGGGGTCCACGCCGGGGCCTGACTCTACGCCCCACGACCCGCGAGAGTAACCCGAACCGCGAGAAAGCCCGCGCCCCTGACATGCAACGCGGCCTCCCCTATGCTTTCCAAGGTTGCGCGTCAGCGCCACTGCCATGGTCGAGATAGGATCCTTCGAACTCGCGGGCGATCCGTGAGCGTCAGCGTGAATCAGCCGACCAGACTAGGGTTGGCGGGGAGCACGCGATAGGGCAGTCTTCGATCGGCAACGAGCGGATTGAACCCTAATACTCGTCGCCCGGGTCGCCGCATCGCGGGTGCTTGGCGCGCCACGGCAACATCAGGTCCCCGCCTGATATGCGGAAGGACTGCCAGGAAGTAGCCTAATTATAATGTTTCGAACGAGGAGGTGGCACCCATGAACGTGATGATACGACATCTCCTACGCGCCCTCGCTGTAGCGGGCGTGACGGTGGGGATGTTGAGCATGCTCCCCGGGGCCCGTCCGCCGGCGTCTGGCGCGTCGCAACCGGTGCAACTCGCCCTGAAGATCGTGACGGTCAAGGTCCCCGGACAGAAGGACCCGTGGCCCGAGTATGTACCGGCGCGCTTTACCCTGCCGCAGCACGCACTTGTGCAGGTGACGGTTCGCGACTTCGACGATGGTGCCGCCGACATCCCGCCCGGCTACGAGGTGGTCCGGGGAACGGTCGATGGAACGATGCGGTTCTTCAACGGGGCGAATGCTACCGTGACCCCAGGCGCTGGGACTCTCGTGAAGCAACTCCCGATGAAGAAAGTCGCGCACACGTTGACGGTCGTGGGCGAGGGCTTTTACTTGAACGTGCCGATGCCGCCGCTTTCGACGGTCGTCTTTACGATCAAGACGCCGGGACCGGGGACGTATCCCTGGCAGTGCATGGCGGCGTGCGGGACCGGTGAGGGCGGTTGGGGCGGCCCGATGGCGAAGAACGGCTGGATGCAAGGCGCGATGGTGGTGCGGTAACTGATCAACGGCGGGGGGGAGGCGGTCGCGAGCACGCCGGCCTGATGGTGGGTCAGGGGCGTCCGGGCCGCCTCGCCCCGCCGGGAGTATACGCGCAAGCCTGCGGGTGAGGACATCGTCATGGGAAAGAATCGAAAGAGGACGCAGGAGCACACTAGCATGATCCCCGACGGAATCGGGGCGCGTCTCTTCGCCCGCCCCTGGGTCCGGGGGGTCCTCGCGGTCCTGGTCCTCGTGCTCGTGGTGGCGGGCGCCGCGGTCATGCAGTTACTCGACAGTGCGCCGCCTCAGTTTGTGGGGGCAGCCCCGATGGTTCCACCGATGCCAGCGTACAACTTCCGGCTGCTCGACCAAGCCGGCCATCACGTGACGCTGGCGAGTTTTCGCGGCAAGGCGGTTGCACTGACGTTTCTCTACACGCATTGCCCGGATGTCTGCCCTGTGATTGCCGAGAAGATGCGCGAGGCGTCCACGATGCTGGGTGCGAGTACCGCCCGGGTGGCGTTCGTCGCTGTCAGCGTTGACCCACGCGGAGACACGCCGGAGGCGGTTCGGGCGTTCCTCGTCGCGCACCGTGTGACATACAACCTCGTGTATCTGACAGGCCCCCTCGAGACACTGAGGCCCGTGTGGGCCCACTACTATATCGGGACAGGCGCCAACCAGGTCAACTCCGCAGCGTCAGACGAGAGCACTCCGTCTATCGATCTGGTTACTCATAACTCGATGGTGTATGTCATTGACCCGCGCGGGTCGATCCGGCTTTTCTTGCCGGCGAGTTTTAGCCCTGGGGATCTGGCTACGGACCTGCGGCTCCTTACGTCGATGCCTCGCGAACGAAGCACGGGCTCCTACTCGGATCCCCGCAAGGAGCTGGTGGTTGGCGACACTGCGAGACCGTGAACGTTGCAGGGACTCGTGCGCATCATTCACCGAGACGGTCACCGAAGCGGGCAGTGCACCTCCGTGTCGACCACGCGGCAACACAAGCCCGCGAACGGGCGCCGCCACCCGCATCCGCGGTGCTCCAGCGCATTCTCACCCGCGTCACACGGCTGACGGCGTCGAGCGCAGGATATCACAGGCAAACGGATTCGACGCGTTTTCGAGCATACCAGGCCCACACCGGCGATTGAACAATACATCGCCGAACAGACCCGCACTCCGGGCCCCTTGTCTGGCCGGCAACCGCACGGACGGTTGCGTGCGACGACCAGTCCGGTAACGAAGCGCGAGACATCACACCAGTTCCGCCGCCATACGCATCAGGCTACTATACGGCGGCCGCTCTCCATTCCATAACGCGCCGACTGTTGTCTCGGCGAGGACGCTCGGTAGCCCAGGAAACAGCCGCACAAACTCGGCTTCGTAGTCTTCCTGGGTATGCAATGGCGCGGCACCCGCGCTTGCGATTCGGCCGTCGATGGAACAGCACCAGAGCAGACGGGATCGCTTCCGCAGCGCGCGCGTCGCCGCCAGATCGTCCAAAGCCTCGGTTCCATAGCCGAACGTTACGTCTAGGATGTCTGTAACGTGTCCGAACTCGTGACGGAGGAATCGCTGTAGCCCGAGAGGGTCGGCAAACCGCATCGGGAGAATCTTCAGGCCGAGCGTGGATTGGTTTTCGCTCACTTCCGCGCCCTCTTCGGAGGCGGCCCAGGCACGGGACACCACAACCTCGGCGAACCGATCTGCGAGGACGGCCACGGCCTCTCGCACCGCATCGTAGATCGTCTGTTGAAACACGCTGGCATGCGTTCCACGGGACACCGTACCCCGCTCTTCGGATTGCGGATCGGGCGCGGCAAGCGGTTGGCTGGTCGTCGGCATGGTTCGTTCCCCGGGCGGTTTCGTGGCCGAGAATGGCTGCCCGAATGCTTGCTCGACAACGGCCTCCTCGAGCTCGGGACTATAACGGATGCGCGTCGGGCCCATCGCCATGACCCCCGTCGGCTCAACAGGCATGCCCATCGGCCTTTGCGGATCCCCGCCGCTGGACCTTTACGCTGATCTTAGCACGGACCACCACGTTGGAGTAAGCCGTTATTCCGTACGCGGACTCGCGTGAGCCTTGCCCCCCATTGCGCCGTGTCAACCTCCCATGTCAAAGCACGGGTGCGCGAGGAGCCTGTCGCGTCTTGAGAAGGATGGCGTCGTGCAGGATCGGCGATCGCGCCGCATGATGATGATCATCGCAGAGCCCGACATTGCCGAATGTCAGGAGCACTTTCGCATGCTTCCTGCCGTAGACCTTGCGCGTCGAGCCTTCCACGCCGAGGGTGGGCGTTAGCTCTCCAGGGCACGCGGGCGGGGTTCGTAAAGGCGTCGAGATACACGGTCTCGCGCAAGGGAGGATGTCCGCGAAGGTGACGGTATGGATCGTGCTGCTCACCCGAGTGACAGGTGCGGTCAGGCCTCACGCTGGATAACTGCAGCCTCGCGACAATGCTCGCGTCCCCGATCGGCCCTCTTCCCCGTCAGCGTGCACACTCCACTACCCGTGGTGACCTCGCTGCAGCAGCGGACAGAACGCGTGATGCCAGATCTGCCGCTCGCGCGCCCACGCCGCCCACTGGTCGTCCCCGACGGCGGCTCGGAGGGCGGCCGAGTTAATCCGCTCATCGCCAGGGCCGCTCTGTGCCGCCAGGTTCACCAGGAGTACGCACGGGAACTCCGGGCAGACGCCGCAATGAGCTACTCCGCGTTCCCGGGTGCACGCGTACACGGGACACAGATTACCCACCCCGACTTGCTCCTGCGTGGCACACGTCGCATTCCACATCTCATACGCCGCATTACCTTGCCAGTACAGCCCACACCGCCCGGCAAAATCTTTCGGAAGAGCTTTCAACACTGGCCGATCTTGCTGAGTCGTGGTCGCCACTGCTGCCCCCTCCTCTTGCCGTACTATACACTCACTGTACGGCGGCACGGCCTGCGTGCACAGCGGGAAACCACGCAGCGTCCCCTCGTGAAAACACGTGTGTGAGAAGACGCGGCCCCACGGACGCTGCCTCGCCTGCGCGTGCCACCGACCCAGGAGCTTCCTTCCGCGTGTCGAACGCCGACCGAGGGGTAATCATGATCCGCATTGTTCTCGCCGACGACCACGCGTTACTTCGCGAGGGCACGCGCCATATGCTCGCGCAACATCACGACCTTCGCGTGGTGGGCGAGGCCGCCAGTGGAGACGAAGCGCTCGCATTGATCACGCGCCATCACCCGGACGTGGCGATCCTCGACATGCGGATGCCCGGTCTCGCCGCCACCGAGGTCATAGGCAGAGCCGCAGAGCTCGCGCCATCCACCCGATGCGTGATCCTGTCGGCCTACGACAACGAGGCGTTCGTCCTCGGCGCCTTGGAGGCCGGCGCCGCCGGGTACCTGCCCAAGACTGTCAAGGCGGCCGAGCTCGCTGCGGCCGTCCGCGCCGTGTACCGGGGCGAGACGGTCCTCCACCCTGATCTCGCCCACAGGGTGGCGCGGTTGTGGGCGCGTGGGAGCGCGCGGAAGGACCCGAACGCGCTCACGCCCCAGGAGATGCATGTGCTGCGCCTCGCGGCCCGTGGGTTACGTAACAAGGGCATCGCGCAAACTCTCGGGGTCAGCGTGCGCACGGTGGAGGGTCACTTCAGTGCCATCCTGGCCAAACTCGCCTTGCCGTCCCGCACGGCCGCGGTCGTGTATGGCGCGGCCCACGGGTGGTTCACCCTCGAAGGAATGGGAGACACGCCGGAGTGACGGCCGTCACGCGTCTTGAGGTGCTCGCGCGGCGACTTCAGGAACGCGGCCTCCCCGTCGCCGACCGGCGCTTCTGGCTGGTGCAGGCGCTCGTCGTCGGGATTGCAGTGGCGGACATCCTGGTCGACGCGGCGCCTCACGCAGCTGAGCAATCGATCTTGTACATGCTCCCAGAACTCTCGTTTTTGGTCCCGGTAGGGTACGCTGCGTTGAGCTTCGGGCTCCGGGGTGCCGTGTGTACGGCGTTGTGGGCGACCACCCTCACCTTCTTCCACGTCCTCGGCATGCACCACATGACGCAACTGGACATCGCGCTCGTGGATCTGGTCGTCCTCAACGCGACCGCCGTGTTCGTCGGGCAACGGGTGGACCGCGAGGCCTCCGCCGCCGCGGCGGCCGAGCGAGCCCGGGTAGCCCTTCAGGCCTCGGAGCGTCGCTACCGCACCCTGTTCGATTCATCGGGAGAGGCCGTGCTCGTGCTGGATCGATCCGGGGTCATCCAACAGGCCAATGCTGCCGCGGGCGAGTTGCTGGGCCGTCCACGGTTGGCGCTTGCGGGCGAGACGCTTCGCGATCTCCTGGGGCGCGACAGCACCACGCACATTCAGGGGGGGCCCCCAGTTCCGAGTGAGGGAGAGCTTGTGCTCACTCGCCCCGGGGGCGCGGTCGCCTACCTGGAGCCGATTCCCACGGTCCTCACATCTGAGCACGGCCCTACGTTGGTGCAGCTCGTCCTGCGGGACGTCACGCACCAGCGCCGGCGCCGCGAGGAGCTACGCAGCTACGCAGGCCACACGTTGCGGGCGCAGGAGGACGAGCGGCGCCGGATCGCGCAGGAACTCCACGACGACGTCCTGCAAAGCCTGATCCTTCTCGTCCGTCACCTGGATGCCATAGAGGAGAGCTTCGGTGCGTCGCCGGCAGTGGCCCTGACGCGGCTCCAGGCCACTCGGGGCGTTGCTGAGGACTTGGTTCGATCCGTGCGGGGCTTCGCCTATCAGCTCCGGCCCCCTACCCTGGAGGCCCTGGGACTGGTAGCATCCCTCCGGCAGGGGCTGGACGAGATGGCGAGTCGGGCGGACCTCGAAAGCGAGTTCATTGTGGAGGGCCCGCCGCGGCGCCTGGCAGATGAAGTCGAGCTTGGGCTGTTCCGCATCGCGCAGGAAGCGCTGCGGAACGTCGAGCGACACGCTGCGGCGACGGCCGTGGTCGTGACCGTTCGATTTGCCGAGAACGGCGTGATGCTCCAGGTCGAGGACAACGGCGCGGGGTTTGATGCCGAGGAGGAGCAGCCCCGGCTCGCGGAGCGGCGGCACTTCGGTCTGCTCGGCATGCAGGAACGGGCCGCGCTGGTGGGCGGAAGGCTGAGCATCACATCGCGGCCGGGAGGAGGCACGACAGTCATTACCACGGTGCCTGGTGCGACCAGGACGTCACCCGCCTAAAGAGAAGCGTGACGGCATCGTCAACGACTTTGGATGCAGCATTTCGCGGGCTCACGGATCCGTCCTTGGTGGCTGGTGGCACTGCCCTTGATAGGATTCGCCCTCGCATGGCTAGAGGAAGGTCTCACAACGTGACGTACTGCTCGAACAGTGACGACGGTCTTTGGCTTTGAAATCCCGTCTAACTCCCCGGTGTTTCTGACGATCGTCGGGACGCACGTCATCGTGGCCCTCGTTTGCGTGTGCGCTGGCCCTGTCGCCATGCTGAGCCCGCAAAGGCCCGGGACGTCATCCGACGTTCGGGACAGTCTACTACTAACGGCTGTACGTGGTGTCCCTGTCAGCAACCGCACTAGCCATCATGCGCTTGACCGAGGACCATTCCTTGTTTCTCCTCGGCGCCGCGGCGTTCGGGGCAGCTGTCAACACCGGTTGAAATCTCCGCGTAGTGCCGGTTGAAAATTCCCCAGCCCGTCAGGTGTTCGATATCACCTCCTGTCCGCCCGGCCGGTGCGCGATGATCGCATCGGTGGGCTGGGCTCGGTGC
>Ga0209168_10001653_pt1 | contig 17121 bp, 12 predicted proteins | sample Coa_R1_FD_187156 | JGI IMG/M metagenome (GOLD analysis project Ga0209168, IMG submission 187156) | Surface soil microbial communities from Centralia Pennsylvania, which are recovering from an underground coalmine fire - Coalmine... | ecosystem: Environmental > Terrestrial > Soil > Unclassified ... | reverse complement strand
CGGCGAGAGCACGTCGCAATAGCGGGCCATCTGCACGATGTCTTGTCCGGTATGCGAAAGGTCGATGGGGCGTTGCCAGGCCATCACGCCAAAAACGTCGAGCGAGAGCAGGACGCCGGTGGGGTGGAGCTCGCCGTAGGCTTTTTTCAGGAATCCGGCGATGACGTCGGAGCGCTGTATTCCGCGTGGGGCGGCGGGCACGGCGGGGAGAGCATCTTTCGCTTTGTGGTTTTTAGCCTTGGATTGCGATCCCTTCGACTGCGGTGCTGCTGTCGGCTGCGGTACGGTCCCTCCGGCGGCTGTCGCCGCCGTCAGGATGACATCTTTATTCGTGTCCTTCTTATCCGCACCTTTATTCGTGTCTTTTTTGTCCGCATCTTTATTCGTGTCTTTGGAGCTGGTGGCGTCCGGTGCTGGTTGCGGCTGATCTTTCTGGAAGACGAACTGGGCATCTTTCTGGTCGCCTTCGGCTGGGAAGCGAACGTAGTCGAACTGGATTTCGTCGACGCCGAGGCCGGCTACGTATTTGGCCAGCGCGATGTCGTAGTCCTGAACGATCGGGTTCGAAGGATCGGTCCAGACCAGCTTCCCGTTTTCACGCCACGCAGTGTGATTGGCGCGCGACTGGACGGCGAGTTCGGGATGTTTCACGACCAGGCGCTCGTCACGGAAGATGGCGATGCGGGCGATGGCGTGCATGTTCTGGCTATGCAGGAAGTGCACGAGCTTCGGCACGTCGTGGATGTAAGCCGGATGCTCGCCCAGCAGCGGATGCTCGAAAGGAATGGTTACGCTGCCGTCGGAATCCTTGATATCGAAGACGACGGCGTTGCCGCCGACTTCACGCCAATGCTTGATCACGCGGATGCCGTGATCGCTGCCCGCCATGTATCCGGTGAGGTAGATGGCGCGAACCTCGAAATCCTTAGCAATGGGGATCGTCTTTTCGGTGACCGGCCCCGGAATGATGCCGGGGATGATGATCTGCTCGTTGTTCTTAAGGATGTTCGACGAGTCGGTCTTGTGATTGATGGAGCGGATCGCGTCGGCCAGCTCAGAAGACGTCAGATACGAAGTCTTGCTGAGATAGCGATGGGCGATGGTGGGGATCGCTTCTCCGCGCTTGGCGGTATAGATCTCGGTGCCCGGAGCCGCAATCAAAGCGGGGGCCGGGGCGGACGGCTTGGGCGACGTGGCGCTGGCTGGTTGCAGTTTGGCAGCGTTCGGCGAAGCAACAGCCGGTTTGGCGGTTTGCGCTGCGGCGGCGAATCCGATGCTGGAGTGTGGTACCAGTACCCAGGCAGCGATGGCGAACAGAAGACAGAGAATTCCCGTGATGATATGGACAGACGAGCGACGCAAGCGATCCTCCCCACGTACAAAGCGATAGTAGAGGCAGTTTCGAGTGACCGCTAGTTACCACTGGCGTAGGACGGTTGACTGTCTAAGCTCCCCGGCGCGCCATTTTCGGTGGTTGCCGGGGCGTTGCGGTTGCTGGAACGAGGACAGGCGCGCACTCGGAACGCAATCACACGGTGGAGTGATTGCACTCACCGTAATCGTTACAGGAGACGAAGAGGATGCATGAATCGCTTGCTCTTGCTGGAGACAAGCGTGCTGGACGTACTCATGTCTATAGGCTCGAAGGTGGCGCTTGTTCGAAGGGCCGCATTCGTTTGAAAGCCCCGGCGTGATCGCCACGATCGCGCCGGATTTTGAATTCTTGAGTCTCCGAAAAAATCAAGGCGAGGCGGTATCAGGTACTCTTCTTCTTCCACTCCTAGCGAAGTTTGACCCTCTGCGCGGGAGGCCTTTAAACTTAGGAATGTTCTCCGCCTATCTTGGATGAGAGGTCAACGGCCTTCGGGTGGCCGTCGTGGTCGTCATGCTGCGGGAGGGATTCCTGAGTCGTTTCTTCAGATTTGGACTTCGAATTTTGGTTGTGAGTGCTCTACTGGGGCTGCTGGCGCCATGGTGCGCGGCCGATAACAACACTCCGATCTCCCTTGACACGAACGAGACGCTGTTTGCCGTGCTGACGGCAATGAACGCGTGCGGATACGACGCGGACCTGAATGGATCTGACGCGCAACGGCTGAACATCAGGGCCGAGGTGACGAGAAACCTTAGAGATTCCGAGGATGGCCTGGCTGCGTTGACCAGCATGTGCGACTGGTACGTGGAACATCGAGGAAGAGACCCGGAGCACGACCTTTCGCAATTTATTTCGCTGGCATTGTACCTGCAGGGCCCTCCGCAGTTTATGCCGCGAGTGAAAGAAGATGACTTGCCTCCGGATGCGGGGCCGATCTCCGGCTTTGGGGCGCAACTGGAGAAGTTCTACGACAAGGCCGGGCTCCATGGCATCTGGGAAGAACATCGCGCCAATTACGCCGCCCTGGTGGCGCGCTATCACATACCGTTGGCGAAGATGGTGTTCGACACCGACATCTATCTGAAGCTGCAATCGGGCGGATATCTGGGGCGGACGTTCACGATCTTTCTGGATTTTATGGGGGATCCGAACGAGGTGAATGCACGGAACTACGGAGCCGATTATTACGTCGTGGTATTCCCGTCACCGGATCCGAACGCGACCCAGCCATTAAAGATGGAGCAGATCCGGCACACGTATTTGCATTACTTGCTCGATCCAATGGCGGAGAAGCATTTCACAGCCGTCAAGCGGCTGGCACCGCTGCTGCAGTCGGTGAAGCGTGCGCCGCTGGAAGAGAGTTTCAAGACAGATATTTCGTTGCTGGTGACGGAGTGCCTGGTGCGGGCCATCGAGATTCGGACGACGGGCGGCAAGCAGACCGCCGAGGCGATGCGAGAGCAGGCCGTGGACGACGCGGTGAAGCAGGGATACATTCTGACGAAGTACTTCTACACCTCGCTGGTAGCGTTCGAGAAGGATCCGGCTGGTCTGCGTACGGCGTACTCGGACATTCTGGATGGGATCGATCTGAAGCAGCAGGAGAAGGCGGCCAACGAGATCCAGTATGCGAGAGTTTCTGCACCGGAATTGGTGCAACTATCGCGACTGGAAGACCGCCGGATGCTGGTAACGGCGGAGAAGCGGCTAGCGGCGGGCGATCCTAAGGGCGCGCAGGAACTGGCGCAGCAGGCGCTGGAACGGAAGGTTGGAGATCAAGGGCGGGCGCTGTTCATCCTGGCGCAAGTCGCGGTGGCGAATAAGAATCGGGAAGGGGCGACGGAGAATTTTCAGAAGGCGATCCAGGCGACGAAAGATCCCAAGGTGGTGGCGTGGTCGCACGTGTATCTGGGACGAATTCTGGACATGAAAGAAGATCGCGAAGGCGCGATGAACGAGTACCGGGCAGCGCTGACAGTGGGAGCGGAATTGCCGGAAGTGAAGGCTGCCGCAGAACGCGGATTGCAGCAAGCGTACGAGCCACCAGCGAAGCCACAGTGAGCAGTGAGGCCGGCCGGCAATTCCGAAGCAGAGGCGGAAAAGCGACTCGCGGATGCAGGACGCTACGATAGAATGCTCGGTTGCGGAAATCAAAATTCCAGATAAAGACGTGGGTGGGTCGAGGAGAACGCATGAAGCGCATAGCGATCATGATGGTAGTTGTGGGAGTGTGCGTCTTAAGTTACGGCCAGAACAAGCCGGCAGCGCAGAGCGGGGCGACTTCGGGAGCAGCGCCAGGAGCAGCGGCGGGACAAACTGCAGCGACTACGCCGCCGGGAAAACGACCTCCACAGGCGAAGACGCAGCCGGAGTTTGAAGCATACAAAGCAGCCATTGCGCTGACGGACGCGGCTGCGCAGGAAAAGGCGGCGGATGACTTCGCGGCGAAGTTCCCGGACAGCGAACTGCGGGTGGTCCTATACAAGATGACGATGCAGAAGTATCAGGCGGCCAACAATGCCGATAAGATGCTGGAGATGGGGCGGAAGGCGCTGAGTTTCGATGCGGATGACCCGGAGGCGCTGGTCAGCGTTTCGCAAGTGCTGACGGAGCGGACGCGCGACGGAGACCTAGATAAGGACCAGAAGCTGGCGGAGGCAAAGAAGGATGCCGAGCGGGCGCTGGTCACGGTGGATACTGACGTGCCGACGGCAGGGTTTCCGGCCGAGAGGATCGACATGTTCAAGCGGTATACGCGGTCCGAGGCGTACGCGATTTTGGGAACGCAGGCATCGAACAGTGAGAACTATGCCGAGGCGGAGACAGATCTGCGTAAGTCGATTGATGCGTTTCCGGAGCAGGTTGACCCGGTCGCGGTATTGCGGTTGGCGATCGCGCTGGATAAACAGAACAAGACAGCCGATGCTTTGAAGTATGCCAATCAGGCGGTGGATCTGACCAAGGATCATCCCGACACGGCCGTAGGCAAAGCGGCGCGGGCGGAACAGGATCGTTTGAAACAGTTGAGCAGCGGCACGGCGCCGGGGCAAGGTACAGCCACTCCGAAATAGCTCCTTTCCAGAGGCGGCAAGCGAGTATTCATCGCGGGGAGGCTTCCCGCGAGTGGCAGCCTCTTTTTTCTTAACCGCTTTATATTTTTCTAACCGCTTTATGAAGGAACGGGAAATTACGGCGTTAGAGGAAGGGCTGGGGTATCACTTCCGGCGACGAGCGGTTATTGAGCAGGCAGTGACGCACAGCTCGCAGGCGCGAGAGATGGAAGCGCAGCAGGCGGGCGATAGCAAGTACAAGGTCAGCGACAACGAACAGCTGGAGTTCCTGGGGGATGCTGTGTTGGCGCTGGTGACGAGCGAGGAACTCTTTCAGCGGTTTCCGCACTTCCGCGAGGGCGAACTTTCAAAACTGCGGGCGCATCTGGTCAGCGAACGGCATCTAATCCAAGTGGCACAGCAGCTGGAACTGGGCCATTACCTGCGACTGGGGCGGGGCGAAGAGAAGAGCGGCGGCCGTGGCAAGACGGCTCTGCTGGTCGACGCGCTGGAGGCGATCCTGGCAGCGATTTACCTGGATGGCGGCCTGGAAGTGGCACGAGAGTTCGTGCTGCGGAATGTGATCGCTCCGGAACTGGAGCGGATGGAGCGCGGCGGTGGCACGCTGCCGATTACCGATTTTAAGTCTGCACTGCAGGAAGCGGTACAGAGTCTGGGGCTGCCGCAACCGGCTTATGTGCTGGTGGAAGAATCGGGTCCGGAACATAGCAAGACATTCACGGTGGAAGCTCGATTAAGCACACGAGAGAGCAAGAATGCGGAATATGTGGGCCGCGCTCAGGGTTCCACGAAGAAAACAGCCGAACAGGACGCGGCACGACAAGTGCTGACATATCTGGCAACGCGGTCGAAGATTGAGGAAACGAAGCCGGCGCGCTCCGCGCAGGCAATGAATAAGTAGTGATCATGGACTCTCCAAACCAGCCCGCCATATCGACGCCCGAACCCGCGCCGTTGCCAAGCCCGATGGAGGCAGATGCGGTTGCGCGGGAACAAGAAGAGATTCCGCAGGAGCGGGCAGCTGTTTCGCCGAATCAGACCGGCATCGCGCAAGAGCAACTACCGGCTCCGACTATCCAGACTTCTGGTCCGCAGCGGCGGCGTGTCGTCACCAATTTTGGAAGCGACCTGATCAGTTCGATGCAATCGCTGGCGGGAACTGTGGTGATCGCGATCTTCGTCATCACGTTCGTAGTGCAGGCATTCCAGATCCCTTCGGGGTCGATGGAAAATACGCTCCTCGTGGGCGACTATCTGCTTGTCAATAAGCTCTGTTATGGAGGCGGCGGGTTGGGCGATCATGTAATGCCCTATCAGAAGATCGCGCGCAAAGACATTATTGTGTTTCATTACCCGGTAGATCCGAAGCAGCATTTTGTGAAGCGTGTCATTGGGCTTCCGGGGGACCGGCTGAAGATGGTGAACAAGAAAGTGTTCATCAATGGCAAGCCGCTCGATGAACCGTATGTACGGTTTATTGAACCTCCGAATAATTTGTTTCGCGACGATTTTCCGCGCGTCGATATTCCTGCGTTCGGCCTGGAGGGCAAGTGGTGGCTGCAGATGAGAAAGCTGGTGGAAGACGGCGAGCTCATCGTGCCCGAAGGACATTATTTTGTGATGGGCGACAATCGCGACGACAGCCAGGACAGCCGCTACTGGGGATTTGTGCCGCAGGAAAATATCATTGGGCGTCCGCTGGTGATTTACTGGTCGGTGCAGGATTGGGATCACAATTCCGAGTCGAGTTTCAGCGGGCGGTTGCAACATTTGGCATACGCGTTTACACACATGTTTCAGATCACGCGGTGGAACCGTACGCTTCGGCTGATACACTGAGGGTGGCCAGGGGCTAAAGCCCCTTTTTTTGGCAGGCGGACGCGGCCCTAAAGGGCCGCTCTTCCACGTCGCGAACGCACGGGACCTAGCTGCTATTGTGCATCACGAACGGACGGACCAGCTGCTCTTGGGCATCACGGACGCACGGGGCCTAGCGGCTCTTGTGGATCACAAAGGGACCGACCCGCTCTTCCGTGTCGTGGACGGATGAGGGCTGAAGGCAGCTCTTCCACCGTGGCTTTAGCGGAAGGAAGTGCGGGCAACACGGTCTCAGCGCATTTTGTACGTGCTGTTTTCGCGTATTGATCGAAAATGAAAGCATCGACAGTGACAAAGAAAGAACTCGTGGTTGAAAAAGAAGCAGTGGACGACAAGCCGAAGGAAACGACGGTCGAATTTCTGTCGTCACTGGCCGCAGTCCTGGTGACCGGACTTTTCATCATCACATTTGTGGTGCAGGCGTTTGAGATTCCGTCGAGTTCGATGGAGAACACGCTGCTGATCGGGGACCACGTATTCGTCAACCGCATCCAGTTCGCGCCGAGCAGCAAATGGATCGGGCCACTCCTTCCCTACCGCGATGTGCACTTCCGCGACATTGTTGTTTTCTTATCGCCTTCGACGCCCGGGCTGTATGTGGTGAAACGGATCATCGGCGTGCCCGGAGACAGAATTCACCTGCGTGATGGAGTGGTTTACCGGAATGGCGTGGCACTGGATGAGCCGTATGTGTTGCATGACCGGGACACGATGGATCCATACCGGAACAATTTTCCGGCAGTTCCTCCACCGCCGGATGATCCCAATATCTGGACGAATTGGGCAGTTGATTTGCCGAGTTACATTCAAGGCGAGGACATCGTGGTTCCGCCGAATCATTACTACGCGATGGGCGATCATCGCGGTGTAAGTCTGGATAGCCGGTACTGGGGATTTATTCCGAAGGAAAACATCATCGGCCGGCCGATGTTCATTTACTGGTCGTTCGAAACTCCCGACGATCAGTATACGAAGACAGAGTTGAGCGAGCGCGTCAAGTTCCTGGCCAATGTGGTGTTGCACTTCTTCGACAAAACGCGATGGAGCCGCACCTTCAAGTTTGTCCGATGAGGCCCCTCGAATCTCGGGTGAGGTCGCGTTGAAACCCCCGTCTTCCAAGCAACGGATGGCAGCAGCGGCAGCGGTGATTGTGCTGATGATGTTTGTGCTGCGTCCGGGCGCTTCGCGCCTGAAATCGCGGATCATTGCATCGATCAGTGCAGGTGTAGGACGGCCTGTGGATCTGGGGTCGGTTCATGTGCGGTTGCTGCCGCGTCCGGGATTCGAATTGGAGAACCTGGTGGTATACGACGATCAGGCCTTCGGGGCCGAGCCCATGTTGCGGGCGAACGACGTGACCGCAGATCTGCGGTTGACGTCACTGTTGCGGGGACGAATCGAAATTGCGCGACTTAATTTGACGGAGCCCAGCCTGAACCTGGTGCACGGACAAGGCGGACGCTGGAATCTGGAAGCACTGCTGGAGCGCACAGCGCACACTCCACTCGCCCCGACCGGCAATACGATATCCGCTCCTCGGCCGCGCTTCCCGTATATCGAAGGTTCCTCGGGAAGAATTAATTTCAAAAGCGGTCCGGAAAAGAAGCCTTACGCATTCATCAATGCAGATTTTTCTCTGTGGCAGGAATCGGACGACTCGTGGGGCGTACGGCTGAAAGCGCAACCGCTTCGCACCGATCTCAACCTGAACGACGTAGGACAGCTGCGGTTGGATGGGACATGGCAGCGGGCTGAAAGTTTCAAAGATACGCCACTGAAGTTCAATGTCGAATGGACTCGCGCGCAACTCGGTCAGGTCACCAAGTTTCTGTCGGGGAACGACAAGGGTTGGCGGGGAGAAATCGAGTTGATTGCGGCTCTGAGCGGAAGTCCGGCGCAGTTGAAGTTTACGAGCACGGCTTCAATTGATGATTTCCGGCGGTACGACATCACAAGCGGTAATGCGCTGCGACTGGCTGCGCACTGCGATGGAGAGTACAGCACGGTGAGTCATGAATTCCATCAAGTGCTATGCGGGGCTCCGGTGGGAAGCGGGCTTCTCACGCTGGCAGGAGATATAGGACTGCCCGGCAGCGGACGTTACTCGGTTACGGTGAGGGCGGAAAATATTCCGGCGAGTGCGTTACTGGTGATGGCGGAGCGCGCGAAAAAGAATTTGCCCAGCGATGTCTCCGCCGAAGGTGCGCTGCGTGGAGCGTTGACCCTGCAACAGGACGCGGATTCAGGCTTGAAGTCGAAGCTTGAAGGTCAGGGTGAAATCACGAACTTACATCTGAGCTCGCCCTCGACGAAAGGAGAGCTTGGTCCGACGAGTGTTCCTTTCGTGATAACCGGTGGCGCCGAGCGGCATGGGAAAACTGTTTCCGGGAGTAAGGGCGGAATTGCGGCGCCCACGGGAGCAAGCGTCGAAATCGGACCGATTGCGCTGAGCCCAACACGTGGAGGCGCGAGCGCGCGGGCGTGGGTCAATCGAAGCGGCTACGACATCACGGTTGCCGGCGACAGCGAGATGTCAAGGATGCTGCGACTGGGACGCATGATTGGTGTTCCCGCAGCAGCTAGCACTGCGGAAGGTGCGGCACAACTCAACCTGCAGCTTGCAGGACCGTGGAGCGGAACACAGACTGCGGCGGGGATGGGCTTCACTGGCCCGCTGGTAAAGGGAACCGCAAAGTTGAGAAATGTTCACGTTACACCTGTGGGCTTTAGCGATCCGCTGCAAATCTCCTCGGCGGACTTACAACTGGGTGCTGACGCGGTCCGCGTGACAAAGCTGAGCGCGAAGGCGGCGGGGACGACGTGGACTGGATCTCTGGAGTTGCCGAGGGGCTGCGGAAATCTCGGAGCATGCGCTGTGCATTTTGCCTTGAATGCCGATGAGATCGTGATAGGGCGCATGAACGAATGGGTGACGGGTGCAGGCAAGAAGCGTCCGTGGTATGACGTCCTGCAATCGAGCGGGAAAACCGGCTCATCTTTGCTGGCGAAATTACAGGCTTCGGGGCATGTCACAGCAAACCGCGTTGTCGTGCACGCTGTCGAGGCAATGGCAGTGTCGGCCGATATAGCGATCGATGCGGGGAAGCTGCAGATCAAGAGTGTAGGCGTAGATGTATTTGGCGGAAAGCATCAAGGGAAGTGGCTGGCGGACTTCAGCGTCAGTCCGTTTGTGTGTAAGGGAAGCGGAGTGGTCACAGGCGTTTCGCTGGCGAAAGTTGCGAAGCAGATGGACGATGGCTGGATTGCGGGGACGGCGAGAGGTAGTTACGAAGTAACCGGTCCGTGCACGGGTGAGTTCTGGCAGTCTGCTGAGGGAACGCTGCAGGCGGATGTTAGAGACGGCGCGTTGCCGCACGTGCTGCTTGGAACCGACACCGGGGTCATGATTACGCGACTCGACGGTGAGGCTCGGCTGCGAGAAGGAAAGATCGAGATCAGTTCCGCGAAGTTGGACTCGCCGACTGGGAAGTACGAGATCCGCGGAACGGCTTCGTTGCAGCGGGAACTCAACCTGAAGCTGACGCGCACACCGGCGGATGCGGCGAAATCCGGATATGAAATTACGGGGACACTCAGTGCGCCACAGGTGTCGTCCCTTTCAAATGCAGAGCAGGCTAGACTGAAGCCGCCGCCTCCGAAATAATCTCTCAAAGTAAAGTAAAAATCCCCACCCTGTCGCAAAAAGCGCGACAAGGATGGGGCATCTGTCCGAAGTAATCAAGGCGTATAGCCCGGCCCGCGCAAGACCTTGCCTGGCAAATTTCCCGTCATCTTCCCCTGATCGATGACTGGAACACCGTTCACCAGAACGTAGTCCATTCCTTCCGACAACTGATTGGGATTATCGAAAGTCGCGCGATCGCGAACGGTTGCGGGATCAAAGACAACGACGTCGGCCCACATGCCCGATTTCAGGACGCCACGATCGGTGAGGCGCATGCGCTGCGCGGGCAGAGCGGAGAACTTGCGGATCGCGTCCTCGAGACTGAGAGCTTTGTCTTCGCGGACGTACTTGCTCAGAATGCGGGGGAACGTTCCGTAAGCGCGAGGATGGGGATGCGCCTGTCCGAGAATGCCATCGGGCGAAGTGCCTTCGGAGTCGTTGTCGATAGAAACCCAGGGCTGCTGGAGGGCAAGCGTGACGTCGGGTTGTGACATTCCGAAGACAGCCACGCCGGTCGAGGGGTCCTGGATGAGGAAGTCGCAGAGCGCGTCGATAGGATCCTTGTTCCAGAGCTTGGCAATTTCCGAAAGACGTTTGCCTTGAAGCGGCAGGAGCTTGGGATTCTGCACTGCTCCGATCATGATGGCGTCGGGGCCGGGAATTTCTTGCCATTCGTTGTCCCAATCTCGTGACGGGGTAAGCATATCTTTGCGGATGCGGGCGCGGGTGGCGGGGTCTTTCAGACGTTCGACGAGCTTGGGCGTGCCGCCGTCGTGCGCCCATGACGGGATGAAAGCGGAGAAATCGTTGAACCAGGCAGTGTAGGCGTAGGTGTCAGCGGTGACGTCGGCGCCGGCGGCGCGGGCGGCGTTGATCTTGGAAACAACTTCGGGCATGCGTCCCCAATTGTTTTTGCCGGCGACTTTGATATGCCAGATCTCGACGGGGATGTGGGCATCGTGCCCGATGCGCAGGGCTTCGTCGATTGCGTCGAGCACGGAATCGCTCTCGTTGCGCATGTGAGTAGCGTAGATGCCGCCGAATTTCGAAGCTTCGCTGGCGAGTGCGATTAGTTCCGGCGTCTTGGCATAAGGAGCGGAGCGTATTCGAGCGAGGTGGAAACGCCGACGGCGCCGTCTTTCATGGCGTCCCGCACAAGCGCTTTCATTTGTTCGAGCTGATCGGGTGTGGGCTGCACGTCATTGTCACCGAGGACGACGCGGCGTACCTGTGTGGCGCCGACGTAGCTGGCCAGGTTGGTGCCAATTCCCTGCTTCTCGAGGCGTGCGAAATACTGGCGGAAGGTTCTCCAATCGGGAGTGATCTTGAAGTGTTCGTAGTTGTCACGATCCGATTGGATGAGAGCGTCGGTGAGCGGAGCGATCGAACTTCCTTCGCCAGTGATTTGCGAGGTGATGCCCTGATAGATTTTCGACGGCAAACGCGGGTCGACGAGAATCGTCATCTCGGATTGTCCGAGCATGTCGATGAAGCCAGGCGCGACTACTTTGCCGGCGGCGTCGATGGTGCGCTTGCGGGCGGCGGCGGAGAGGTTGCCGATAGCCCCGATTTTGCCGTCGCGAATGCCGACGTCGCCGGAGTACCACGGCGAGCCAGTACCGTCGATGATGTGGCCGTTGGTGATGACAATGTCGAAGGAGGAGGGATTCTGGGCGGAGAGGGTTGTTGTCAAAAATAGGGCTGCGCAGAAGGAAAGAATGCGGATTGAAGCGGACCGGTTCCAGTTATTTTTCATTTCGATAACCTCTGGCTTAGGGCACGAGTGTAGCCGTGCTCCTCCCAAAATCTCTTAGCGGTGCGACTGAAGCCACGTCCTTGCAAGAATTCATCTTTGCTTCACAATTTGGATCTCAGTCCTGCGAGTTTTGCTGGCCGCTGCGATGGCCCCGACAGCAATCCAGGCGGCGAGGGCGATCCATTCATAGATCGTGAAATGGCCGGGAATCGCGGGAATGACTTTCATCAGTCCCATGGCGATTCCGACCAGGAGGCCAACACTCGCGACGATTCTTTCAATCGGCGATAGCGTAATGAGATCGGGCCGCGAGCGGGCCAGCGCCAGACATGCAGCGCAGGCAGCGGACCATCCAAAGGCGCAGGCTACGGAACCGACTTCGGTGATCGGCACAAGGATGGCATCGCCGAGCAACATGCAAGCGGCAGTGGAAATCCCGACGCACAGGACGGCAACCGAAGGAGTCTGAAAATGGTTGTGGATGGCGGAGACACGGGAGTGGACCATCCCGCGACGACCCAAAGCAAACACGAGGCGGCTGGCAGCGACGAAGTTTCCATTGAAACACTTCACGAGTGACAGTAAGGCGGCGGCGAGGATGATGTTGACGATCCATTTTCCGGCGAAGCCACCCGAGCCGACTGCCTGCTGAAACGCCACGGCCGTCATGAACTTCTCGCCGGTCAGGCGACGCCATGGAGCCACGAACGCGACCGCGGCGACGATGCTGGTGTAAAAAAGGATGCCGATGACAATAGCCATCCAGATCGCGCGGAAGAATCCGGCAGCTCGGAATTCCGGGCCAGCCTCTTCGGCAGCCTTGCCGACGGATTCGAATCCCGTCATGAAGTAGGGGACGATCTGGACCACCAAGACAATCGACACGAGCGAGGTGTGGGTGAACAGCGGTGGAAAGTTCGCCGGAGAACCGCGGCTTACGCCGAGTGCAACGAAAATGACAAACAGTATGAGCGTGCCGAAGGTGGTCCAGTTCTGGAAGGTCGCGCTGAGGCGGACGCCACGATAGTTCAGAATGGTAAGCAGGGCGGTGAGAGCGAGTCCGACGATCAGGTGCGGAAGATAGACGGGGCGGCCGGCGATCCGGTACAACTCGATCGTATCGAGGCCGGGAAAGATGTACGCGGCGATGCGCCCAACAGCCACCGCTTCCCACGGGCAAACGATGAAGTAGGCAAGGGTCATCATCCATCCGGTAGCGAAGCTGACGGAGCGAGGAAAGACTGCGGAGGTATAGGCGATTTCACCAGCGGCGTCAGGCATGGCGACGACAAGTTTGCCGTAGACCCAACCGATGGGAAGCAGAAGAGCGGCGCCGATGGCGAATCCGAGGACAGTGCCGAGTGCGCCGCCACGAAGCAGCCAGTCGTCCATGACGACGAGCCAGCCGACGCCGACCATGGTGCCCCATCCCAGAGTGAAGTAGTCAGTGGCGCGCAGTTTGCGGGCGAGAGTGGTCACGGGTTCGGCGACGAGTGTTTGAGGGGCGGCGCGAATTATAAAGCATTGGTTGCTTTCCTACCCTTCGAAATCGGGAAGGGTGGGCAGCCTCCAGTATTCGTTCCGAAGATTGGGTAGTCCGCGCGAGATCCCTCGCTCCGCCTGAAGAGCGGCTTGGCTCGGGATGACGACGAAAGAGAAGAGAACCGGGCAACGCCCGGCGGACAGACGTGGGCGGATGTCCCCACATTTCAGGCTTTTTGCATGTTAGTATCGAATCCAGTCCAGCATGACATTTCTACTTTCGAGTGGCCCAGGCACGACTGCGCGGTTCCCAGTGTCTGTGGTCTCAGAGTTTTCTAAAAAATGACCGCCCCACCGAAAACCCGCAAGCGTGTGCTCAGCGGTATGCGCTCCACCGGAAAACTGCATCTGGGGAACTATGTGGGTGCGCTGCAGAACTGCGTGCGCATGCAGGATGAGTACGAATGCTTTTTCATGGTGGCCGACTGGCATGCGCTGACGACTGACTATGCCGATACTTCGAAGATCAAAGAGAATTCGATTGAGGTGGTGCTGGACTGGCTGGCAGCGGGGATCGATCCGGAGAAGTCGGTGGTGTTCATCCAGTCGCACGTCCCGGCGCATGCGGAATTGCATTTGCTGTTTTCGATGATTACGCCGCTGGGGTGGCTGGAGCGGGTTCCGACGTACAAAGAGCAACGGGACAATATCAAGGATAAAGATCTGGGCACGTATGGATTCCTGGGATATCCGGTGCTGCAGGCGGCGGACATTCTTGTCTACAAAGGCAACGCTGTTCCGGTGGGCGAAGATCAGGTGGCCCACGTGGAGTTGACGCGGGAGATTGCGCGACGGTTTAACGGTTTTTACGGCGTTGTTTTTCCTGAGCCACAGGCGCTGCTGACTCCGGCGGCAAAATTGCCGGGGACCGATGGGCGCAAGATGTCGAAGTCTTACGGCAACACAGTGCTGCTGACCGATCCGGAGCCGGTGGTGCGGCAGAAGTTGAAAACGATGGTCACGGATCCGGCGCGGGTGCGGCGTTCGGATCCGGGGAATCCCGATGTGTGTCCCGTGGGTGATCTGCATAAAATATTCAGCAGCAAAGAAACGATGGCCAAGGTGAATGAAGGTTGCCGGTCGGCCGGGATCGGGTGCATCGAGTGCAAAGGATGGGCAGCAGATGCGCTAGTTCAATTGCTGAATCCGATGCAGGAGCGGCGGAGAAAATTTGAGGAGAATCCGCGGCTGGCGTGGGATATCCTTGAGTCGGGGACAGAGCGGGCGCGGAAAACCGCTGGAGAGACAATGAAGGATGTGCGGGCGGCGATGGGGATGTCGCTGGAGTATGAGGGACCGGAGTGAGGTACGTCCCCATCCTGTCGCAAAAGCGCGATAAGGATGGGGCAACCGGGCCGTAAACAATGCGACAAGGAGTTGGTACAGTCTCTTGTTAGCCAAGTGCATAGATCCTTCGCTTCGCTCAGGATGACAATGTCGTTGATATTTATAGATTGTCGTTGAGGTACGTAGATCCTTCGCTTCGCTCAGGATGACAATGTTGTTGATATGCATCGATTCTGCGCTTTGCTCGGGATGACAATGTCGTTGAGGTACATAGATCCTTCGCCTTGCTTGGGATGACAACGCAGTTGAGAGACGACAAGTTGTAACCGATGACTGAAGAATCAAAAATCGTTTCTGGAGCGGAGGTAACTCCGACGGCCGTTGTCGCTCACCTGTCTTCTGCAAAGAAGGATGCGGCGAAGAAAGAAGAGAACGACTTCCCTTTTTCGGTCGCGGTCAGCGACGTCTATGAAGGGCCGCTCGACCTCCTGCTCGACCTGATCCGCAAGCAGGACATCGACATCTACGACATTCCCATTGCGAAGATTACGGCGCAGTATCTCGCGTATGTAGAGAAGATCCGCGAACTGGATGTGAACGTTGCGGCCGAGTTCATATACATGGCCGCAGTACTGATTCACATCAAGTCGAAAATGCTGCTGCCGCGTGATCCGATGGCCACGGCAGAAGAAGCCGAAGATCCACGGACAGAGTTGGTCAATCGCCTTCTGGAACATGAGAAGTTCAAGTCGGCAGCACAAATGCTGCTGCAGAAACAGCAGATCGAAGATGCGGTGCTGACGAATCCGTCGCTGAAGGAATTCATGGAGGCGGAGGGTACCGAACCGGAATTTGCGACTGACGTAATCGACCTGGTGAAGACGTTCCAGCAGGTATTGGAGCGGGTGCGCACGCGTCCGGTGCTCAACGTCGATGAAGAAACCGTCACGGTAGGCCAGATGATCGATTACCTGTACCGGCGGCTGTCGTTGGAAGATCGGCCGATCCGATTGAAGCAAGTTTTGATGCGCGTGCAGTCGCGGCAAGCGCTGGTGTGTATGTTCCTTGCGCTGCTGGAATTGGTGCGACTGCAGGCGATCCAGGTACGTCAAGAGAAGTTGTTCGGAGAGATTGCTGTCCGCAAGCATACCCACTTTGAACAGGTGATGAATGAGCGGGCGGCAGTAAGGGACGACTGGAAATAAAGCCAGGGGCCAGGGGTCAGGGGGTCAGTAGTTTCAATCCCTGGCCAAGAACCTATCGACTATGTCACTAAAAGCTCAACTGGAAGCGATCATCTACGCGGCGGAGACGCCGATCACGCTGGAGCAGATGACGGCGCTGGTGAAGGAGTCCGTTGTCGCCGAAGGAGTGTCGGACGAGGCAGAGATCAAATCGCGCGTGCGGTCTTGTCTGGTGGAACTGGTCGGCGAGTACGGCTCGCCGGATCACGGCATTGAGATTCGCGAGGTGGCCGGGGGATATCGCATGTCCACCAAGCCGGAGCAGCACGAAGTGGTGCGGGCATTTGCCAAGAGCCTGAAACCGCCGATCCGGCTATCGCTGCCGGCGCTGGAGACTCTGGCGGTGATCGCGTACAAGCAGCCGGTGACGGTGCCGGAGATCAACGACATTCGCGGAGTCGACTCCGGGGGCGTAATTGGAACGCTGCTCGATCGCAAATTGATTACGACCGGGGGGCGCAAGCAGGTAATCGGGCGTCCAATTCTCTATAAGACGACGAAAGAATTCCTGATGCGGTTTGGGTTGAAGGATGTGAATGAGTTGCCCAGCATGGAGGAATTCGAAAAGCTGGTGGCGGAGTCGTTCCAGGCGGAATTGATTCCGGCAGAGAATGCGGCCGGAGAGGCGCAGAGTCTGGCATCAGAGGAGGCTAGGGGGTCCGTTGAATCGGAGCCCGTGTCAGAGCCTTCCGGCGAGACTGTGCACGAAGCCGAGAAGGCAGGCTAAGCAGGATTGATTTTTGGTGGAGCTTAACGGCGCGGCTTGAAGCCCCACCCTTTCAAAGCGGTCTCACAAATTGCATTTTTCCAAGCGCTGAAGCGTGCCTGCGCCACCTAACCCACGGTCCTCAAATATGGCCCTTGAACGGCTACAAAAGATAATCGCGGTGGCTGGCATCGCTTCCCGGCGAAAAGCTGAGGAGCTGATCACGTCTGGGCATGTGCAGGTCAACGGGACGGTGATCACGGAACTCGGGAGTAAAGCTGATCCTGAGGTGGACCACGTCCGCGTCAATGGGAAGCTGCTGCAGGGCGAGCAGCGACATACCTATCTGCTTCTGAATAAACCGAAGGGCTATGTGACGACCGTGAGTGATCCGGAGAAGCGGCCGACGGTAATGGATCTGATGCGTGGCGTGAAGGGGCGAGTCTATCCGGTGGGAAGACTTGACTATGCCAGCGAGGGACTTCTGTTGATGACCAATGACGGCGATCTGGCGCACAGTCTCATGAAGGCCGCTTCGCACGTAGCGAAAACCTATCTGGTGAAAGTGGCCGGGAGT
>Ga0209168_10001652_pt1 | contig 17126 bp, 15 predicted proteins | sample Coa_R1_FD_187156 | JGI IMG/M metagenome (GOLD analysis project Ga0209168, IMG submission 187156) | Surface soil microbial communities from Centralia Pennsylvania, which are recovering from an underground coalmine fire - Coalmine... | ecosystem: Environmental > Terrestrial > Soil > Unclassified ... | reverse complement strand
CGCCACCGCCCCCATGGGGGATGAAACCCGGGTTTCACCTGGCTCTAACGAGGTGAAACCGGGGATTCATCCTGTTCCGGAAACCGTGGCGCCCCAACCCGCGGCGCGGGCGCTGGCCAAGCCGCCGGTGCGCCGGCTGGCCAAGGATCTCGGGATCAACCTGGCCGAACTGGCCGGCAGCGGGCCAGCGGGCTCCATCACCCGGGATGACGTGCACCGGGCGGCCGCTGGCACCACGGCCCGTTCGGCGGAAAAGATCGTGGAGAACGGGGCGCGGACGGCCAGTCTGGCCGCCCTGCCCGGCGGGTCCGGCGAGGAGCGGATCCCGGTCCGCGGGGTCCGCAAGCACATGGCCGCGGCCATGGTCTCCAGCGCGTTCACCGCGCCGCACGTCACCGAGTTCCTGCAGGTCGACGTCACCGAGACGATGGCCGCGGCGCGGCGCGTGCGCGACCTGCCCGAGTACGCCGAGGTGCGGGTCTCGCCGCTGCTGTTCGTGGCGCGGGCGCTGCTGGTCGCGGTGCGCCGGAATCCGATGGTCAACTCCTCGTGGGACGAGGGCGCCCAGGAGATCGTGGTCAAGCACTACGTGAACCTGGGCGTCGCGGTGGCCGCCGAGCGCGGCCTGCTGGTGCCGAACCTCAAGAACGCCGGCCAGCTGTCCCTGCCCGAACTGGCCCGCGGCCTGCAGGACCTGGCCGAGACGGCGCGGGCCGGCAAGGCCACCCCGGCCGACCTGGCGGGCGGCACGATCACGATCACCAACGTGGGCGTGTTCGGGGTGGACGGGGGGACCCCCATCCTGACCCCGGGCGAGGCCGCCATCCTGGCCTTCGGGCAGGTCAGGGACATGCCCTGGGTGGTGGATGGCGAGGTCGCGGTGCGTTCGGTGTGCACCTTGTCGCTGTCCTTCGACCATCGCATCATCGATGGGCAGCTCGGCTCGGCCCTGCTGCGCGACGTGGGCGCGATGCTCGAGGACCCGGTGCGGATGCTGGCCTGGAACTGACGGTGAGCCGGGAGGACGCCTAGAAGGCCCCCTCCGGCAGGTCCATCAGGTCCAGCGTGGTCTCCTCGGCCACCGTGCGCTCGGCGGCCAGCCGGGGCAGCACGGTGGCGGCGAAGAACCGGGCCGCGGCCACCTTGCCCGCGTAGAAGTCATGGTCCGGGGCGCCCGCGTCGAGCTGGTCCAGCTGGCGCAGGGCGACCTCGGCCTGGCTGGCCAGCAGCCACCCGATGACCAGGTCGCCGATCGCCATCAGCAGCCGGGTGGTGTTGAGCCCGGCCTTGTAGATCTCGGCCGGCTGGTCCGCCGAGGCCATCAGGTACCCGGTCATGGCGGTCGCGATCGCCTCGACGTGCGCGGCCGCCTCGGCCAGGGCGGCCCGCTCGGCCTTCAGCCGGCCGTTGCCGCCCTCGGCCGCGGCGAACTCCCTGACCTTGGCCAGCAGGGCACCGAAGGCCTGCCCGCGGTCCCTGATGATCTTGCGGAAGAACAGGTCCAGGCTCTGGATCCCGGTCGTCCCCTCGTACAGGCTGTCGATCTTGGCGTCCCTGATGTACTGCTCGATCGGGTAGTCCTGGAGGAACCCGGAGCCGCCCAGGGTCTGCAGGGACAGGGTGAGCATCTCATAGGACCGCTCGGACCCGACGCCCTTGACCACCGGCAGCAGCAGGTCGTTCAGGCCTGCGGTGGCCTCGTCGGTGTGGTCCCCAGAACCTTCCGCCGCCGCGACCTGCAGCGCGTCCTGCAGGGTGGCGGTGTACAGGACCATCGCCCGCATTCCCTCGGCGTAGGCCTTCTGCAGCATCAGCATCCGGCGGACGTCGGGGTGATGGATGATCGTGACCCGCGGCGCGGCCTTGTCCGTCACCTGGGTCAGGTCCGCGCCCTGCACCCGGCTGCGCGCGAACTCCAGCGCGTTCAGGTAGCCGGTGGACAAGGTGGCGATGGCCTTGGTGCCGACCATCATCCGGGCGTCCTCGATGATCATGAACATCTGCCGGATGCCGTCGTGCACGCCGCCGACCAGGGTGCCGACCGCCGGGCGTTCGGCACCGAAAGTCAGCTCGCAGGTGGTCGAGGCCTTCAGGCCCATCTTGTGCTCGACGTTGGTGGCCACCACGCCGTTCCGCTCGCCCAGCGTCCCGTCCTCGTTGACCAGGAACTTCGGCACCAGGAACATGGACAGCCCCTTGGTGCCGGGGCCGTGGCCCTCGGGCCGGGCCAGCACCAGGTGGAAGATGTTCTCGGCCAGGTCGTGCTCGGCGCTGGTGATGAACCGCTTCACGCCCTCCAGGTGCCAGGTCCCGTCGGGCTGCTCGACGGCCCGGGTCCGCCCGGCGCCCACGTCGGAGCCCGCGTCCGGCTCGGTCAGCACCATGGTCGCGCCCCACTCGCGCTCGATGGCCAGCTCGGCGAACCGCTTCTGCTCCGGCGTGCCCAGCTGCCACAGCACCCGGCCCATGGTGTGCCCGCTCGAGTACATCCAGATCGCGGGGTTGGAGCCGAGGATCAGCTCGGCCATGGCCCAGTTGAGCGAGCGCGGCGCCGGGGTCCCGCCCAGCTCGGCGGGCAGCGACAGCCGGTACCACTCGGCATCCATGAACGCGCGGTAGGAGGCACGCAGCGACTCGGGCACGCGCACCGAGTGCGTGGCCGGGTCGAACACCGGCGGATTCCGGTCCGCGTCGGTGAAGGAGGCGGCCAGCGGGCCGGCGGCCATGGCGCCGAGCTCGGCCAGGATGGTCCGGGCGGTCTGCTCGTCCAGGTCCGGATAGGGCGGCTCGCCGAGCAGATCCTGGCGCCGCAGCACCTCGAACAGGTTAAACTCGATGTCCCGCAGGTTGCTCTGGTAGTGGCTCATCCGCTGCTCCACTGCTCGCCGTTCGTCCGTACCGTTCTATGCTACCCGCTAGTAACAAGAGCGTCGACGGCGCCGCCCGTGGTGCTGATCCGGTCAGCGGACACGAATGACCCCGCTTGTCACTATTGGCCGCATGTCCGAATTTTTATGAGTTTTCACACCTCGTTGATCACTGGCGACTACGCTTCGCTAATGTGAGCGACGCATCCGACTTCGCGGCGGGCCTGCCCGCGCGGCGGCCGGCTCGGGATACGCCGCTCCAGAAACAGCCGCAACCCGACCCTGGCCCCCTGCCTCTCGGGCCCTTGCCTCCTGGCCCCCCGCCTCCCGGACCCCTGGCTCCCGGGCCTCCACCGGACGGGCCTCCGCCGGACGCGGAGTTTCAGGAACCGTTCCCGGTCCGGCAGCCGCACGCCCGGCTGATCCAGCCCGGCGGCCGCCACCGGCGTGCGGTGCCCGCCAGCCTGCCCGAGGGCGCCCCGGCGCTCATCCTCGCGGTGCCCAGCGTCAACGGCGACGGCCTCACCGGTCCCACCGCCGACATCGCCACCGTGCTCCGGGTGGACAACCCGGCCCTGGACGTGCGCACGGCGCGGATCAACCACGGCGGGCGGGGCGACCCGGACGGGATCCGGGCCGTGCTGGCCGACGCGGCGGCCCGCCGCCCCGCGGGCGCGCCGTCCGCGGTGATCGTGCCGCAGCTGGTCACCCCGCATCCGGAGTCGTTCCGCGCGCTGCGCGAGGCCATCGCGGCCACCGGAGTGAACGCGCACATCGGCGAGGTGTTCAACACCAACGCGCTGCTGGCCGAGGCGCTGCACCACCGGCTGGCCGACGCCGGCCTGGCCCGCGCCGACCGGGTGCGGATGTTCAGCATCACCACCTCGGCCGACGGCATCATCCTGGCCACCGTGGGCGGCGAGGAGGCGGTCGGCACCGCCAGCGTGACCGCCGTGCTGCTCGCCGCCCGGCTGGCGCTGCCCGTGCTGGCCGCCTCGCTGGACGCCAAGCCCAGCGTGGAGGAGGCGGCGATCAGGCTGGACGAGATGGGCGTCAGCCGGATCGCCCTGGCTCCGTGCCTGATCGGGCCCGAGGCCGACCCCGCGGCCATCGAGAGCGCCGCGACCGCCATCGGCGCCAAGTGCGCCGCGCCGCTCGGTTCGCACGGCAACGTGATCAAGCTCATCTCGATGGCCTACGGCCAGGTGCTGAGCCACCTCGAGCCCCCGCCCACCGGCTGAGGCCGCTCGCCGTCAGCCCGCCGGGCGGATCGCGCCGATCGGGACACCGGGCTGGTAGATGCTGTCGATCCGGACGTCCGCGCCGGTGAACGGGGCGTCGACCATCATGCCGTTGCCGATATAGATCCCGACGTGGTGGATGGTGGCCGGGTCGGAGTTGTCGGTGGCGTAGAACAGCAGGTCACCGCGCTGCAATTGGTCCAGCGGCACGCGCGGGCCCTCTTGCCACTGGTACCCGGTGTAGTGCAGCAGCGAGACGCCCGCGTGGGCCCAGGCCACCATGGTCAGGCCCGAGCAGTCGTAGGTGTCCGGCCCGGCCGCGCCCCACTGGTACGGCTTGCCCAGCTGGGTGAGCGCCCAGTTGGCCGCGACGTCGCCCTGGCTGGCCGACGCACCCGAGCTCCACGCCCAGGACGGCGCGCTCGTCGAGCCCTGCGAGGAGCTGGCCGCGGCCGCGGCCGCCGCGGCCTTGCGGGCGGCCGCCGCCGCCGCGGCGGCCAGGGCGGCCTGCCGGGCCGACTTCAGGCCGGCCACGCGGGCCTGGGCGGTGGCCACCTGCTTGGCCAGCGAGTTCCGCGTGGCCTTGCTGGCCGCGACGAATTCCTGCTGCCTGGTCACCGCGGCCTGGACGGCCAGCTTGAGGTGAGTGGCCGCGGCCAGGTCGGATTGCTTGGCCACCAGCAGGTCGTGCGCCTGCTTGCGGAACGCGCTGGCCACCACGTCGTTCGCCTGGGCCTGGGCCACCGTGTCGGTGCCGTTCTGGGCCAGGACCTGGCCCAGTCCCACCTCGCTCAGGTACCCCTGCGGGCCGCTGGCGTTGCCGAGCATCGAGGTCATCGGGCCGAAGCCGCCGCCGGACTCGAATTCGCTGGCCGCCAGCCGGGTCAGCCGCAGCCGGCTGGCCTGCTGAGCCTGCTGGGCGTACTTGAGCCGCGCCTCGGTCACCTGGTACGCCTTCGCGGCCCGCTGCTCGTCGACCAGGGTCTGGTCATACTGCTGGGTCAGCACCTCGGCCTGGACCTGGAGCGAGGCCAGCTGGGCGTTCGCCGAGGACAGCTTCCCCTGCTGCGCGCCCAGGGCCGCCTGCTGCTGCCTGACCTTGTTCTCCGCCGCGTTGATCTGGGCCTGGGTCGGTGGTCTGGGGTTGCTCGCCAGCTGCCAGCGCGGCAGCGCCACCGGAATGCTCAACGCCACCAGCACGCCGCAGGCGACGACTATCCGCAGCCGGGCCCGACGGGAGAGTCTTCCCCGATGGTCGGGCGCCTGCGGCGCGGGCCGCCCGCGCGGTTTCCTCAAAGCTTCAGCACCCCCGTGATCCTGCGCCTTTCGCGTTCTGGTGAGCATTCGACTCCGTGACGGAGTTACCGTAATGCTTGAATGTTGTGTTAGTCACAGTGCCGCGCGGTGATGGCTTAGTGTGATCCCGAGCACATTTCATCCGGATGGATGATTCACACTTGGAGCAGGGTTAGAAGCTATCGCTGGCCAGGCCGCCGGCCGACGTGACCGGCGGCACGCGGCCAGCAAGGAGGACCGGTGGAGGACGCCGAAGTTGTGCTCAGGCGGGCACCCCTTTTCGATGGGCTCGACGAAGAAAGCGCACGGGCGCTCCGGCGGGAGATGTCAGACGTCAAGCTGTCCCGTGGCGAGCACCTGTTCCTCGAAGGGCAGGACGGAGACCGCCTGTACGTCGTGCTCGACGGCAAGATCAAGCTCACCCGGGCCGCGGCCGACGGCCGGGAGAACCTGTGGAGCGTGCTGGGACCCGGCGAGATGTTCGGCGAGCTGTCGCTGTTCGACCCGAGGCCGCGGACATCGACCGCCAGCGCGGTGACCGACGCCACCGTCGCGGCGCTCGCCCACGACACGCTGCGCTCGTGGCTGCCCGGCCGTCCAGATGTCTCCATGCACATGCTGCAGGCCCTGGCCCGGCGGCTGCGGCGGGCCAACGACGTGGTGGCCGACCTGGTCTTCACCGACGTGCCCGGGCGGGTGGCCAAGAACCTGCTGGACCTGGCCGAGCGGTTCGGCGAGCAGGACCGCGACGGGCTGCACGTCCATCACGACCTGACCCAGGAGGAGCTGGCTCAGCTGGTCGGCGCGTCCCGGGAGACGGTCAACAAGGCGCTGGCCGACTTCGCGGCGCGGGGCTGGCTGCAGATCTCCGCGCGCTCAGTTCTCATCCTGGACATCGACCGCCTCCGCCGCCGCGCCCGCTAGGGCCTACCTGCCGGTTTTCATGATCATGGGTCAAAGTGGGCGCTATTTGACCAAAACGACCCACGATCATGCTTCTGTGCCTGCCAGGTAGTCCAGCTGGGCGCGGACGGACCACTCGGCGGCGGGCCAGACGCTGCGGTCCACGTCGGTGTAGATCATGGCCACGATCTCGGCGGGCGTCGTCGCCCCCGCGGCCAGCGCCGCCCGGACCTGGTCCAGCCGTTCCGCGCGGTGCGCGAGGTAGTAGTCCAGGGTCCCGATCGGGTCGGCCAGCACCGGACCGTGCCCGGGGAGCAGCAGCCGCAGCTGCTGCGCCTCGGCCAGCGCCCGTAGCTGGTCCAGTGAGCGCAGGTAGTCGCCCAGGTCGCCATCCCGCGCGATGACCGTGGTCCCGCGGCCGAGCACGGTGTCCCCGGTGAACAGCGCGCCGTCCGCGGGCAGCAGCAGGCTCACCGAGTCCGTGGAGTGGCCCGGGGTGGCCACCACCCGCAGCTCACAGCCCGCCGCCGTGATCACGTCGCCGTCGGCCAGGCCCTCGGCGCCGAGCCGGCCCGCCGGGTCGGCGGCCTGGACCGGCGCCCCGCTCAGCTCGGCGAAGCGGGCCGCTCCCGCGGCGTGATCGGAGTGCCCGTGGGTCAGCAGGATGCGCGCCACCCGGCGGTCGCCCGCCACCGCCTCGGCCAGCACCCGGCGCAGGTGATCCTCACCGTGCGGCCCGGGGTCGACCACCACCACCGACGGCGAGCCCGGCTCGGCGATGACCCAGGTGTTGGTGCCGTCCAGAGTCATCGGCGAGGGATTGGGCGCCAGCAGGCAGGTGGCCCGCGGGGTGCGGAAGCCGTCGATCGTCACAGCGGGTACTCCACTTCCTGCGGCATGGCCAGCCAGGTCCGTTCGTCCTCCACGACCACCTCGGGCATCAGCGGGGTGACCATCCGGCGCTCGCCGAGGATGCCCGCCACGTCCTGGTAGGCCGCCAGCTCGGCCAGCGTCACCGCGGTCGGCGGCAGCAGCGTGATCTGCCCGGCCCGTGCGGCCTCCAGCGCGGCGGCCGGGCGCCACCAGGTACCCGAGTCCGACTCGCCAGGTCCGGTGGCGGCCCGCCCGCCGCACTGATCAGCGGGGGCCAGCCCGGCCAGCTGCCCGGCGGGCAGCGCGGCGGCGAAGAACCAGGTGTCGAAGCGGCGGGGGGAGATCTCCGGCGTGATCCAGCGGGCCCACGGGGTCAGCAGGTCAGCGCGCAGCAGCAGGCCCCGCCGGACGAGCAGCTCGCTCAGCGACAGCGACCCGTCGAGCAGCGCCCGCCGGTCCCGGGCCAGGTCCGCGCTATCCGGCACCAGCTCGGCCGGCGACGGCCCGGCCAGCAGCACGCCGGACTCCTCGAACGTCTCCCGGACCGCGGCGCAGACCAGGGCGCGGGCCCGCTCGGCCGGGACGCCGAGCAGGTGGCCGATCTCGGCCGGCGCCGGGCCCGCCCAGCCGGTTTCGGCGATGCCGGGCTCGGCGTCGCGCGCGTCCACCGACCCGCCGGGGAACACGCAAGCCCCCGGCGCGAACTCCAGCGCCTGGGTACGCAGCAGCAGGTACACCTCGACCCCGGCGTCCCGCCTGTCCGCCTGGTCCGTCCCGGCTGCCTGGTCCGTCCCGGCTGCCTGGTCCGTCCCGGCTGCCTGGTCCGTCCCGGCTGCCTGGTTCGTCCCGGCGTCCGGCCGTACCAGGATCACCGTGGCGGCGTCACGGGGCACCGCGGGCCGCAGCCCGGCCGTGGCGAACTCACGCGCCCGGTCGGCCATCCCGCGCGGCACGCGGACCCGGGACCGTGCCCGGCCTTCGTCCATCGGCACCGGTCAGTGTCGCATCTTAGGCACGGACCTCGGCGATCAGCTCGACCTCGACCGGCGCGTCCAGCGGCAGCTCGGCCACGCCGACCGCGCTGCGCGCGTGCCGCCCGGCCTCGCCGAGCACCTCGATGAGCAGCTCGCTGGCTCCGTTGATCACCTGCGGCTGGCCGTTGAACCCCGGCGCGCTGGCCACGAAGCCGAGCACCTTGACGATGCGGACGATGGCGTCCAGGCCGCCGGCCGCCCCGGCGACGGCCGCGAGCGCGTTCAGCGCGCAGGTGCGGGCCATCCGCGCCGCGTCCTCGGCGGTGACCGCGTCGCCCACCTTGCCGGTGGCGGGCAGTTTCCCGTCCACCACCGGCAGCTGACCCGAGACGTACACGTAGGAGCCGGTCCGCACCGCGGGCACGTAGGCGGCCACCGGAGCCGTCACCGGCGGCAGCGTCAGCCCCAGTGCGGCCAGTCGCTCGGCCGCGCTGCTCATGACTTCGCTCGCTTCATGTAGGCGACGAGCTGCTCGGAGTTGGGCCCGGGTATCACCGCGACCAGCTCCCATCCGTCGTCACCCCAGTTGTCGAGGATCTGCTTAGTCGCGTGCACGAGCAACGGCACCGTCGCGTACTCCCACTTTGGCATGGACCGACCTTACGCCTTGTCCTTGGCAGCCAGATCAGGGGCCGTGACTTGTCTGACCTCGGTCGGCAGGGCCTCTTCCACTTCGGGCACCGGCGGGATGCTCGCCTCGGTGAGCTCGGGCACGTGCACGTTGGAGATGGCCGCCTCGGCGGCCGCCACCTCGGCGTCGCCCAGGTCATCCAGGTCCGCGATCGGCTCGGCCGGGGGCGCGGGCGGGCCGGGCGCCATCTTCTCGAAGAACCGGAGCAGCTCGACCGGGATCGGCATGACCAGCGTGCTGTTCCGCTCGCCGGCCACCTCGACCACGGTCTGCAGCAGGCGCAGCTGCAGCGCGGCCGGGTCGCGTGACATCACGTTGGCCGCCGCGGCCAGCCGCTTGGAGGCCTGGTACTCACCGTCGGCGGTGATGATCCGGGCCCGGCGTTCGCGCTCGGCCTCGGCCTGGCGCGACATGGACCGCTTCATGCCCTCGGGCAGCGACACGTCCTTGATCTCGACCCGCTCGACCCTGATGCCCCACGGGCCCTCGGTCGGCTCGTCGATGATCCGGCGCAGCTCCCGGTTCACCGAATCCCGCTCGGCCAGCAGCTGGTCCATCTCGGACTGGCCGATGATCGACCGCAGCGAGGTCTGCGCCTGCTGGGAGATGGCGAACATGTAGTTCTGCACGTTCACGGTGGCCTTGATCGGGTCCACCACGCGGAAATACACCACCGCGTCAACCCGGACGCTCACGTTGTCCCTGGTAATGCCCTCCTGTGCGGGCACCGCCATGGCCACGATCTGCATGTTGACCTTCTGCATCCGGTCCCCGATCGGCCGGATGATGGTCAGCCCAGGGCCCCGGATCTCCGGCAGGACGCGCCCGAACCGGTAAATGATGCCCTTCTCATATTGCTGAACCACCCTGAAGGAGCGTGCGGCAGCGATCAGCCCGATCAGGGCCACGATCACGATGACAGCCACTACTACACCCACCGGGATCACCTCTCTTCCTAGATCCCAGCGTAGTGACTAACTGAACACGCGCCAGTTTGCGGTATGCAAATCCGGCGAGCAACACCGAACCATAAGGTATCCGGGCGGAGATAGCCTCCGAAGTAACAGAACTACCGGAGGCAGCATCGGGATGACCACCAGGGATACCGACTGGGACGGCGTGCGGTTGCACGTAGTCACGGGCAAGGGCGGCACAGGCAAGACCACCGTGTCGGCGGCCCTGGCCCTCGCTCTGGCCAGGGCCGGCCGCCGCGTCCTGCTCATCGAGGTCGAGGGCAGGCAGGGCATCGCCCGGCTGTTCGACTGCCCGCCGCTGCCGTACGAGGAACGAAAGGTCGCGCTCGGGCTGGGCGCTTCGGGCGGCGAGGGCGGAGACGTGTACGCGCTCGCGGTGGATCCGGAGGGCGCCCTGCTTGACTACCTGGAGATGTTCTACAACATGCGCCGGGCCGGCCGGACCCTGTCCCGGATGGGCGTGGTCGACTTCGCGACCACGATCGCGCCCGGCCTGGCCGACGTGCTGGTCACCGGGAAGGCCACCGAGGCCACCCGGCGGCGGGTCGACGGCCGGAACAGCAGCCACCTGTACCAGGCGGTGGTCATGGACGCCCCGCCGACCGGCCGGATCGGCCGCTTCCTCGACGTGAGCACGGAGGTCTCCGGCCTGGCCAAGGTGGGCCCGATCAAGACCCACGCGGACACGGTGGCCAAGGTGATCCGCTCACCGCAGACCGTGGTCCACTTCGTCACCACGCTGGAGGAGATGCCGGTCCAGGAGACCCTGGACGGCATCGCGGAGCTGCGCGAGCTGACCCAGGGCGCGATCCGGCCCGGCGGCATCATCATCAACATGGCCCGGCCGGCCGTGCTCGACCCCGCCGACCTGGCCGCGGCGGCCAGCGGGACCCTGGACGTCGCCGAGCTCGTCGTCGGGCTGAAGGCCGCCGGGATCAGCGACAACCACGGCCTGGCCACCGACCTCATGACCGAGCTGAAGGAGCACGCCCTGCAGGTAGCGCAGCAGAACCGGGAGCGGGACGAGGTGCTGACGGCCGGGCTGCCGCACTACGAGCTGCCCATGATCCCGGACGGGATCGACCTGGCCGGCCTGTACCGGCTGGCCGCCAGGCTCCGGGAGCAGGGGGCGGCATAACTATGGCAGCGGTGAAGCTCGACATGGACCGGATCATCGACGACCGGCGGACGCGGATCATCGTCTGCTGCGGGTCCGGCGGCGTGGGCAAGACCACGGCGGCGGCCGCGATCGGGCTGCGGGCCGCCGAGCGCGGGCGGCAGGCCTGCGTGCTGACCGTCGACCCGGCCCGGCGGCTGGCCCAGTCGATGGGCCTGACCTCCCTGGACAACACCCCGCGGCAGGTGGACGGCGTCGACACCTCGGGTGGCGGCAGCCTGCACGCGATGATGCTGGACATGAAGCGGACGTTCGACGAGATCGTCGAGGCGCACGCCGACCCGGACCGCGCCGCGCAGATCCTGGCCAACCCGTTCTACCAGTCGCTGTCCTCGAGCTTCGCGGGGACGCAGGAGTACATGGCGATGGAGAAGCTCGGCCAGCTCCGGCACGCCGAGGAGTGGGACCTCATCGTGGTGGACACCCCGCCCAGCCGGTCCGCGCTAGACTTCCTGGACGCGCCGCAGCGGCTCGGCCGGTTCCTCGACGGCCGGCTGATCCGGCTGCTGACCGCCCCGGCCAAGACGGGCATGTCGGCCATGCGGGTGCTGAACGCCGGGTTCTTGATGATGGCGAACGTGCTGACCAAGATCCTCGGCGCGCAGGTGCTCAAGGACGCGTCGACGTTCGTTACCGCGTTTGACACCATGTTCGGCGGCTTCCGCGAGCGCGCCGAATGGACTTACCGGCTGCTGCAGGCGCCGGGCACGGCGTTCCTGGTGGTGGCCGCGCCGGAACCGGACGCGCTGCGCGAGGCCTCGTACTTCGTCGAGCGCCTCGACACCGAGCGCATGCCGCTGGCCGGGCTCATCCTGAACCGGGTGCACGTGTCGCCCGCGTCCCGGCTCAGCGCCGCGCGCAGCATGGCCGCCGCCGAGACCCTGGACGGGCAGGAGCGGCCGGACGGGCCGGACGGGCCGGACGACGGCAACGGCTCAGGCCCGCGCTACGGCCTGGCCGCGGCGGTCCTGCGGATGCACGCCGAGCGGATGAACCTCGGCAAACGGGAACGGCGGCTGGCCGAGCACTTTACCTCGGCCCATCCGGCCATCCCCGTCGCCGAGGTCATCGCGCAGCCAGAAGACGTCCACGACCTCGACGGGCTCCGGGTGATCGGGACGATTCTGTCCCAGCAGAGTCCGTGAGCCCAGGGGGAGGCCGTTGACGAGGAGGGTGACCCTGATGCGAGCCGCCACTGCGCTGGGGCGGCTGCCGGAATTAGCGGGGTTTTGTCACCTAGGCGGCTGGCCGCGGGTAGCCAGCCGGTTCGCCAGCGCTGATCAGCTGGCGACGAGCTCGTCGATGGACTGCCGCTCGTACTCGTCGCGCGCCCGCTCAAGCAGGTCACGCCACGAGGTCACGTCGGGGCGCCGACGCAGCAGCGCCCGGCGCTCCCGCTCGGTCATGCCACCCCAGACACCGAACTCGATTCCGTTGTCGAGCGCATCCGCAAGGCACTCCGTGCGAACCGGGCATCCCCGGCAGATCAGCTTGGCGCGATTCTGCGCCGCCCCCTGGACGAACAGCTCGTCAGGGTCCGTTCCCTTGCATGCGGCGCGTGTGGTCCAGTCAGTGATCCACATGTGCCCACTCCTCTTGATCGTCGAGCCCGAGCGCCCAGACGGTCGTCTCGATGGGTTGCGGTCCCGGGCTAGCGTGTGCGGCCGCGCTCCCCGGGGTTACCTGTTCGTGATCCAGCAACTTACGGAAGTCCGGCCTGGATGCCAAGACCCCGGCATGGCCATTTACCAAATAGTTCTGACGGGCTATATGCAACCGGGGTGGATCACACTCCGAGTGCAGCCATGTTCTGTTGGTTAACTTCAGCAGTTCAACCATTGTGTCGCCCTTGCTGCGAGAATTCCGGTTTACCCATGATTTGGCGTAACTATACGGGTCTAGGCACCTGTGCGTGCCGTATGTCCGGTACGACCGCACTCGCTAGTGGCAAACGCGGCGTACCCTAAGTCGCGTGCAGCGCGGAGAGACGTTTTTCACCCGGACGAGCGTACTAGGGCGGCTGATCGTGCTCGCCGCCGTGGGCGGAGTTCTCGCGGCGGCCATGGTCATCCCGATTGTCGCCGCCACCGGAGTGCTGGTCAGGAACGAAGCCGACAAGTTCACCACCTTGTCGCTGACGGCTTCCGCCCTGCCGCAGCGCTCGGAGGTCCTGGACCGGAACGGCCACCTGCTCGCGTACGTGTACGGCGTGGACGTGCCCTACTCCACCAGCCCCAGCAACGCCACCGTGCTCCAGTACTACGGCTGGGACCGGCAGCCGGTGACCTATAGCCAGATCAACGTGAACATGATCAACGCGATCGTGGCTATCGAGGACTACCGGTACTGGGTACACGGGGCGATCGACCTGCGGGGTACGATCCGCGCGGCGCTCAACGACATCCAGCACAAGCCCGTGCAGGGCGGCTCCACCCTCGCCCAGCAGTACGTGAAGAACGTCCTGCTGCTGTCCGCGGAGGAGGCCGGCGACAAGGGGGCCGAGCGGGCCGCGTACGCAGAGACGCTCAGCCGCAAGCTGAACGAGCTGCGCCTGGCGGTGGGCGTCGAGCACGAGTTCACCAAGCAGCAGATCCTGGCCGGGTACCTGAACGACGCGTACTTCGGCAACAACGCCTACGGCATCGAGGCCGCGGCCGAGACCTACTTCAACACCACGGTGGACAAGCTGACCGTGACCCAGGCGGCCACGCTGGCCGGCATCGTGGAGAACCCGTCCAAGTACGACCCGATCACCGACCCCACCACCGCCGTGACCCGGCGCAACACCGTGCTGGCCCGGATGGCGCAGACCAACACCGGGCTCACCGCGGCGGAGGCCGCCGCGGACGAGGCGCTGCCGCTCGGGCTGCACGTGGCGGTGCCGCAGAGCGGCTGCACCGCGACGTCGGTCGGCACGGCCGGCTTCTTCTGCGAGTACGTGGAAGAGGTCTTCCTGCACGATGCCGCCTACGGCAAGACCCCGATGGACCGGGCCAAGCTGCTGTCCACCGGGGGCCTGACGATCACCACCACCCTGGACCCGAAGGACCAGCAGGCGGCCAACAGCGCGGTGAACTACGTCGAGCCGGCCCAGAGCCACTACTACAACCCGGGGCACAACGCCGACACCGAGGTCCTGATCCAGCCGGGCACCGGGCAGATCCGGGCCATCGCCGAGAACGCGCCGTACGGCACCGGCAAGGGCCAGACCGAGATCGACTACGCGGTCAACACGGCCTACGGGGGAAGCGCCCAGGGCGTCCAGACCGGTTCCTCCTCCAAGCTGTTCACGCTGGTCACCGCGCTGAAACAGGGCACCCCGTTCGGCTTCCAGCTGAGCGTGCCCGGCACCGAGACGATCAACGGCTACACCAACTGCCAGGGCGGCCCGGCGGGCCAGTATCAGGGCATCAACGGCGCGTACAACGTGACCAACGCCGAGGGGCCGCAGTCGGCCTCGACCCAGTCGCTGTACACCGGGACCACCCAGTCGGTCAACGTCTTCTACGCCCAGCTGGAGAAGCGGGTGGGCCTGTGCAACGTGGTGCACACGGCCACGGACCTCGGCGTGACCCGGGTCGATGGCACGTCGCTGCTGAGCAGCGACAAGACCCCGGAGGGCACGCTGACCTCCGCGGACAACATCCCCTCGTTCACCCTCGGCTCGGTCGGCGTCGCGCCGATATCGATGGCCGCGGCCTACGCCACGGTCGCGGCCCGGGGGACGTACTGCGCGCCGGTCGCGATCGGCAAGGTCGTCACCGACACCGGCAAGTCGCTGCCGGTCCCGTCGGCCGGCTGTCACCGGGTGCTGTCCACCGACGTGGCCGACGCGGTCAACTACATCCTGCAGGGCGTCCTGACCAGCGGGACGGCGGCGAACATCGGCGGCCTGAACGGCCGCGAGGCGGCCGGCAAGACCGGCACGTCCAACGTGGCGAACGGCTTCGGCACCCCGTACGCCGCGTTCGCCGGCTACACGCCCAGCCTGGTCGGCTACGTCTCGGTGTTCAACCCGGTCTCCCCGACCGTGCACGACACCATGGGCGGGTCGTCCAGCTGTTACCGGCTGGAGTTCGGCGGCCTGTCCTGCCCGGGTGAGATGTTCGGCGCCAACGCCCCCGGGTCCACCTGGCACATGACGTTCGACCACGCCAGCCTCGGGAAGGTCACGTACTTCGTGCCGGTATCCGCCGACAGCCCGTTCAACAGCAAGGGCGACGGCCAGGTCGTCAAGCAGCCGCCCAAGAAGAAGGGCAAGGGCGGCAACGGCGGCGGCGGTAATGGTGGTGGTAACGGCGGCGGAGGCGGCGGCGGCGGAGGCGGCGGCGGCGGAGGCAACGGGGGCGGAAACCCCCCGCCGATCTTCTGAGCCGTCCGCCTGACCGGTCTGACCGGTCTGCCGGTCGCTGGCCGGGATAGGTCCGCCAGCCGTTCGCCTGGCCGTCCGCGGCCGGGCCGCGGTCCGGCCGGGCCGCGGCCCGGCCGGCGGCTAGCTGGACAGGCGGCGGCGGACCTCGGCGGCGACCCGGGCCCCGTCGGCCCGGCCCGCGACCCTGGGCGTCACGGTCTTCATCACCTGACCGAGGCCGGGCAGGCCGCTGGCGCCGGTCTCGGCGATGGCCGCGTCGATCAGGGCGGCGAGTTCGTCGTCGCTGAGCTGCGCCGGGAGATAGCCAGCCAGGACCTCGCCCTCCGCGCTCTCGGCGGCGGCCTGCTCGCTGCGCCCGGCCGCGCTGAACGCCTCGGCGGCTTCCCGCCGCTTCCTCGCCTCGCGGGTGAGCACGCGGACGACCTCCTCGTCGGTGAGGTCACGAGCCGACGCGCCGGCCACCTCCTCGTTGGTGATGGAGGTGAGCGCCATCCGGATGGTGCGCATCCGCACCTGGTCACGGGCCCGGATCGCGGTGCTCAGGTCCGCGCGGAGCCGTTCCTTGAGTTCAGCCACGCTGCCCATCCTAGGAGCGGGGACGGATCGTCCGCGGTCGGCGCATACCCAGGGTCATGGCACCATAGGTGCGTGCGACTGCGAACTCTCCTCCCGCTCACCACGGCGACCGGCGCTGTCGCCGCGCTCGGGTACGCCGGGATCATCGAGCGGAACTGGTTCGCCCTGCGCAGGTTCGACGTTCCCGTTCTCCCTCCGGGCACCGGGCCGCTGCGCGTCCTGCACATCTCCGACACCCACCTGACTCCGGGCCGGACGCGCCTGCAGTCCTGGGTCCGGGCGCTGGACGACCTCGAGCCCGACCTGGTGGTGAACACCGGGGATTCCATCGCGCACCCGGAGGCGGTCCGGTACTTCCTGGACGCGCTGGGCCCGCTGCTCGACCGGCCCGGGGTGTTCGTGCTGGGTTCCAACGACCTGTACGCGCCCGAACCGTTCAACCCGGCGAGGTACCTGCTGGGACCGAGCTCGCGGCGGCACAAGAAGAAAGAATCCGACCTGCCCTGGGAAAAGCTGCGGGACAGCATGACCGCGGCCGGCTGGCTGGACCTGAACAACCAGAGAGGCCAGCTGACCGCCGGCGGGCTCACCATCGCGCTGGCCGGAGTCCATGATCCCCACATCAAGCGCGATCGCTACGAGCAGGTGGCGGGGCCTGCGGACGCAACGGCCGACCTGCGCCTGGGCGTCATGCACTCACCCGAGCCACGGCTGCTTGACCAGTTCGCTGCCGACGGTTACGACCTGCTGCTGGCCGGGCACACGCACGGCGGCCAGTTGTGCCTGCCGCTGTACGGCAGCCTGGTCACGAACTGCGGCATCGACCGGAAACGAGCCCGCGGCCTGCACCGGCATCCCGTCGACGGGCAGACCTGGCTGCACGTATCGGCCGGGCTCGGCACCTCGCCGTGGGCGCCGGCCCGGTTCGCCTGCCGCCCCGAGGCCAGCCTGCTGACCCTCGTGCCGCGGAATTCCGGCTGACCCGGCCGGGTCCCAGTCAGTTCCGGTTTGCAGCCGGGCTCGAACGGGTCCACGTTTCCGCTAGACTAGCGTCGGTTCGCTCGGCACCGGCTCCGGTGCGGGGCGGCGGGGTGTAGCGCAGCTTGGCAGCGCGCTTCGTTCGGGACGAAGAGGCCGCCGGTTCAAATCCGGCCACCCCGACCAGCTCAGCGGCCGGTTTCT
>Ga0209168_10001651_pt1 | contig 17130 bp, 15 predicted proteins | sample Coa_R1_FD_187156 | JGI IMG/M metagenome (GOLD analysis project Ga0209168, IMG submission 187156) | Surface soil microbial communities from Centralia Pennsylvania, which are recovering from an underground coalmine fire - Coalmine... | ecosystem: Environmental > Terrestrial > Soil > Unclassified ... | reverse complement strand
TGCCGAAGCTGCTCGAGGGTTTGCAACCCGTCGATCCCGGGCATAAGGACGTCGAGCAGGACGAGATCGGGCTCCAGGCCTTTTTCGACTCGTTGCAGAGCTTCTTCGCCGGTGGTTGCAGTTTCGACCTTGTAGTCGTCGACTTCCAGTAGCGTTTTGATGTAGCGCAACATGCCGGGCTCGTCGTCAACCAGCAGGATCTTAGCGGTTTGCTTCATCGGTTCTTTCCTTTGCTGGCTGCGGCAACAACGGGTTTATAAGGAATCAGAAAAGAAAACTTGCAGCCCGCACCAGGATCGCTCTCAACCCAGATCTTTCCGCACATGCCCTGCACCAGGCGGCGGGCGATGGAGAGGCCCAACCCCATGCCTTCCTGATTTTCGGTGCCGGGAAGGCGGAAAAAATCGTCGAAGACTTCGAGATGAAATTCGGCGGGAATGCCCGGCCCGGTATCGGAAACGCTCACCTTTACGGAGTTCGGGTGCGTAACATTTTGGCGGCGGCGCTCCGCGTTCGGCGGCAGGATCGCGGCGCGACGTTCCCACATGTAAGGTTCAGCGTGCAACCAGACGGTTCCTCCCTGCGGTGTGAACTTGTAAGAATTCTCCAGCAGGTTCGAGATCACACGTTCGAGCTTAGGTGCATCGAAAGGGAAAATTGGCAGCTTGTCATTTGCGAGAAAGTAAAGCGCGATCCCTTTTTGCTGGAAACGATTGGACCAGAGGCGGCAAACTCCGGAAAGACAGTTGTTGACGTTTCCGGTCTCGAACTGCATGCGCAGCCCCCCGGTTTCCAGAGCGCTGTAGGTCAGGAAATCCTGAATGAACTGCTGCAGGCGTTTTCCGCTATCGCGCATATCCTGCAGAACTTCCCGCTGGCGGTCGCTGACTGGGCCCAGTTTTTCGCTGTGCAGGAGTTCGACATATCCGTTCAGGATGGAAAGAGGAGTTTTAAGATCGTGGGCCGCCGAGGCGAGCGCGTTGGTAGTGCGCTGGAAACGCTCGCGAAGCTCCTTGTACTCCTGTAGCAGGTTTTCGGGACTGGGTACGTCGCCAGCACTCGCTGCGACGCCAGTCGCCGATTCCGAGGCAGTGCTTACGTCAGAAACACACGTGTTCTTCTGGACAGAGGCCATGAGGAACTACCACAGGTCGTCGCGGGAGGGAGAACCGCACACCATTTCGCCACCACAGTGCCGGTAATCAAAATCGTAAGCGGAGGCAACATCCGTTGTCAACGAAAAATGCAACTGAATTACCCAAGTGTAGCAAAAGTCTGCACTTCGCCCATCTCGACGTTCAGAAGTCATCGGATCCGGTGAGCGAATACAAGACGAACAGAGCATCCGAAGAAGACTGTTGTCCTACTGGTTTTGCAGTCCGAGACGGGGAGAGATTAAGGTTTTTACCTGCTTTCGCTCCGAATTGACCTGAGATTTGGCCCATGATGTGCTTCAGGACCCTGCTTGGCGAACAACGGAGATGTCTGGATGAACGGGGCAGGTCGCGACAAAGAGCGGCGGAAGTGGACGCGGCTGCCGCTGGCGATCCCAGTTTTCGTTCGCAGCCGCGACAGCAAAGGAAAGGAATTTCTGGAGTTTGCCACCGCGCTGAACGTCAGCGCGGGAGGAATGTTGGTAGCAATCCGGCGGGTTCTGCCAGCGATTGCACAACTAAGGCTTGAGATTCCGAGTGCGCCCATCGCGTCGTTGGCGCCCAGAGCTGCCCGAACCCTCCGTGCCAAGATACTCCGCACGACCCCCGCAGATGGCTATTACCTGCTTGGCCTCAAATTCTCAAATCCGCTACCGTTGAGTGCCAAACCCGCGGCTCGCGGGAGGAAGTTGGTTTCAGCTGTGTGAAAATGTTTGCGCACGGGTACCCACGGAGTGTTACCCTTCCAAGCGTGGTCTAATTACTTGGGTGTGGGACTCTGGCTCTTTGGTAAGTTGATTCCCTTCAACGACATAATCTAGATTTAAGTGTCCGGCATTCAGCTTGGCACAGTTTGGCGCTTGGGATGCACCGTTACGGTCTCTCCCCTCAGATGGTAGACCAGCCATGACAACTAGCAGTGTGAATACGCTCGTACAGCCTCTGGGGGAAATGCCGCCCGACGCAATCGTGTTTGGACGCACCGAAGGCATGCGCGCGGTGCGGGACCGCCTCACGAAACTAGCCGGAGCCAACGTACCGGTCCTCATCCAAGGTGAAAGTGGAACGGGCAAAGACATCGTTGCGCGCATGATTCACGCCTCTTCGCCCTGGCGCACGGGTCCATGGGTGAAGGTGAATTGTCCGGCGATCCCGGGTACTTTGCTCGAGAGTGAGCTGTTCGGCTACGAAAAGGGAGCCTTCACTGGCGCTTATGGCGTGAAGCCGGGGCGGGTGGAGATGGCCCATCGCGGCACGCTGTTTCTCGACGAGATTTCAGAGTTGGACATGTCGCTCCAGTCGAAGCTGTTGCAGCTTCTGCAGGACGGGCAGTTCTGCCGCATCGGCGCGCAGGAAGACAAGAAAGTCGAAGTGCGTGTGGTGTGCGCCACCAATCGCAAGCTCGAAGAAGAAATTGAGAACGGCACTTTCCGCTCCGATCTTTTCTACCGGATCAATGTCGTGAATCTGCACTTGCCTCCATTGCGCGAGCGGGCGGTCGACATCCCTGACCTGGTGGATTATTTTCTCGAATGTCACAACCGGAAATACAACTGCCGGGCGAAACCGTTGTCGAGCGAGCTGATGGCGCAGCTGCGCAAGTATCATTGGCCGGGCAATGTGCGCGAACTGGAGAATCTGGTAAAACGCTACGTTATTCTGGGCAACGAGGACGTGATCTCGTCGGACTTGGCCCCGCGCGCCACGGATTTCTTCAACACCGAGATTCCGGTGGATGGACAAATCTCGCTCAAGAAGTTAACTCGTCAGGCGGTGCGTGAGTTAGAGCGCAAGGTGATTCTCAAAGTTCTGCAGAACCATCATTGGAACCGGAAACAAGCAGCGAAAGCGCTGAGCATCAGCTACCGGGCATTGTTGTACAAGATCCGCGACGCCGGTTTGCCGTCGAATCGAGTAGCCAAACGACAGGAACCAGAACTGCCAGCGCAAGAAATAGCGGCCGACTGAACGGCGCCAGCAAATCGCCGAACACGGTGCTGGTCGCGACTTCTCCAATGTTTTTGTTTTCTTGCGCAGACATTTTCACTTCGGCTCGAGTTGCCGCTGAAGAAAAGCTCTCCAATTCCCACTGTAATTGAGGTTTACTCGCGAGCCTCCTTTGGAACTCAGGGTGCATTGCTGGCACCAGCGCCTTTGCCGTTCTCCCCCGATAAGGTGCGAGCCACGCGTCTTTTGATTGACCCGGGCGAAGTAAACTCCTAGGAGAAAAGTACAAATGAAAAAGATGTTCCTGCTTGCTGTCCTGGCACTGGCCCTGCCGACGGCACTTTTTGCGGGCAGCGGCGTAGACTACACCAACAGCGGCGGCACCCTATCGGGTTCGAACAGCGGACTCACGCTGAGCGGATCGGTTTTGGTTGCTGTCAACGGGCTGAACGGGAACGGGTTGGTCACGGGCAACGACTTGGGCAGCGTCAGCTTCCAAACCGGAGCCCTCAGCAGCGGTTCTTTAGCAATGGGCGGCACGTTCGCGGCCGGCGGCTGGTTCACCATCACCGGCAACGGCAGCAACGGAATCCCGAACGGAACCCTGTTTACGGGCACGTTTGACCAGCCGGCCACCTGGACGATGGTGACTCTGGGCAACGGTACCCACAACTACACACTGACTGGCACCCTGACCGGCACGACCAATAGCGGAAGTTCGGCGGTGGGCGTGACGGTACAGTTAACCATTAACACCGGCAAGGGATTCTTCAACGGCAGCACCACCATTTCGAGCGGTGACACGAACGTAGTGGTTCCTGAGCCGGGATCGCTGAGCCTGTTTGGAACTGGGTTGATTGGTCTGGCTGGAGCGATCCGTCGCAAGTTGAAAGGGTAAGCTTCAGTTTTCTCTGAGCAAGAACCCCGCCGCGAGGCGGGGTTTTTGTTTGTGAATTGGATGGTGATCTGCCGCTAGCTGCGCAACTCCGACAACGCCTTGCGCACCTCATTGTTGTCCGGGCTGAGCTTCACCGCCTTTTCAAGTTGCTGGCGAGCGAGCCCATTTTGGTTCGACTTCTGGTAAGCGAGGCCGAGATGATAGTGCAGAACCGCCTCATCAGGACCGCCATTCTTTTCATTCAGGCGCAAGGCCTCTTGAAATTGGCTGATGGCCGACTCGTAAATTCCTTTGTGATAGTAGGCCCACCCCAAAGTATCCGCCGCATTCGGTGAGTTCGGCATGCCCCGGCGCGCGGTTTGCGCCATGCCCATGGCGACGTCGACATTCCCACCTTGCTGCAGAATTACGTACGCGAGATTGTTGGAGGCCAGCGGTTGATCGGGAGAGAGGCTGAGCGCCTGCTGGTACATCGCTTTGGCCTGATCCCAGTTCTGCTTGGCCTCATAGAGTTCCCCCGCAAGAATGTAGAAACGAACCTCCCGAGGATTGTCTTTGATCGATTGCAAGTACAGGGCAAGAGCCTGATCGGCCGAACCCTCCTGCACTTGCACCTTGCCCAACTTTTCGAGCGCGTCGGTGTTGTTCTTATCCAGGTCCACCGCTTTGCGCAAAGCTGCTTCGGCCGCAGGATAGTCCTTCTTTCCATTGAACAGGGCAGTTCCAAGCAGATCGTAGAAGTCGCTGTTGTTGGGCACCTTAGCGATCTGGGCGTTCGCGGCGGCAACGGCTTTGTCGAACTGTTTTTGCGCGAAATAGGTATTCATCAGCCCGCTCAAACCTTCCGAGAAAGCGGGATTCTTATCCAGGGACTGCTGGTACCACTTTTCGGCGTCCGCGAAATGTTTCTGGGCCAAGTGCACGTTGCCCAATTGGAAATAAGGAGCCGGAGCCTGAGGAGCGCGCTTCATCGCCTCCTCGGCGTCATGCTGGGCGTCGGGATATTTCTGGCGAGCCAGTTCCGCAACGCACCGGAGAAGATATCCATCTGCCGAGTATGGTTGGGTGGTTATGATCTGCTGTGCGGTCTGCAGCACGGCATCGATTTCGCCACGGCTCATTTCCACCGAAGCGAGGGCCTTCTGCGCATCGGTGAGATCGGGACGAATGCTGACCGCCTTCTGCCACTCTTGCTCTGCGCGGCCGGTATCGTGTTGTTGCGCGTAGGCGATGCCCAGCTGATAGTGCGCAACCGCATTCTCAGGATCGTTCTGCAGGGCGGTTTGCAGCGATTGCACAGCGCCCGCCGCATCATTCTGGCGGAGTTGTATCTGCCCCTTGTAGACCAGGGCGTCTACATCGTGCGGACTGGTCTTTAGAATCTCGTTGTCCAACTTGCTGGCTTCATCGAGACGGTTCTTCAAAATCAGGAGTTGGACGTAGTTCTTACGGACTTGTGGGTCTTTGGGATGATCGCTGTAAAGCGAACCGTATTCGGCAACGGCCTTGTCGAGATCGCCAGTCGCAAAATAGTAGTCGCCGAGCATGCGATAACCTTCCTGATTGTCCGAAAGATCTTTCTTGGTTTGCCGGAGAAAGCTTTCAATCTCGTCTTTTTTGCCTTCCTGCATCAGCAGGCGGACCAACGCTGCCCGCGGCGCCGGATTCTGAGGATCGATCTTGATCGCATTGTGAAACTGATGTTCGGCCTCAGGCAGTTGGTCGTGAGATTGATAGAAACCACCCAGGGCAAGCTGGGCATTCATTGCCTTGGGATCAACTTCTGTGGCTTTCTGGAAGTTTTTCTTGGCCTCATCGGGCTGGTTGGAGCGAAGCTGCAACAGCGCGAGCAGCAAGTAAGATTCCGAGCGGCCAGGGTCGGCAAGGATACCTGCGTTAATTTCCTGGATCGCGGTACCGAGATTATTCTGCGCGGCGTAGTAGTTGGCCCAAGCCTCGTGGGTCTCCGGAGCATTCGGCCGCTTTGCGCGGAGTTCGTCCAATTGAACCTTCGCCTTGTCGAGAGCATCCTGAGCGGGAGAGCCGTCCGGCTGGCGGACGGTTACCAGAAGATTCGCAAGATCGGTGCGGGCGCGATAGTTGTCGGGAGCGAGTTCCACCGTTCTGCTCAGCTCGGGATAGGCACGCTGGCTGTCGCCCAGTTTCAGATATGCCTGGCTGAGTTGGTAATGCGCCTGGGCAAAGCGGGGATCGATCTGAATGGCGTTGGAATATTGGATGACCGCCTCGCGGTATTTGCCCTGGGCGAAATACTTGTCGCCGCTATCGAAGTATTTCTGCTTGCGAACGTTCGGATCGCGGGTACAACCGGCGAACAGCGCCACGATCATCAGGCAGGGGAGCAGGCGGACGGTAATAGAGCGACTCATATTCGATTCTCCAGCGGGGAACGCAGGAGGCAGACAGACCCTCCTGCACAAATCCATGATACTGCAGAGTAATTGTCAAGAATAGTTACTGCGGTCATAGGCAACGCTTCTAATTAACAGCAGCGCATCGTTCAGCGCGGGATATACGTTTGTAATTTCGGCACGATGGCGGAAACGAATGGGAGAAGGCGCTGTTGAGCGGCATCCGGGCTTTCGCCGGGGAGCAGAGGCGTGGTCACGCGCACCAGCGATCCATCGCTGCGATTCATTCGAATGGAGTCGGCAACCAGGTAGTACTTGGCCCAGTATTCGCTGGCTACGCCCCGGTCGTGCGCCCAATACCAGTAAAGAACAAGCTGCTTGGAATCTCCTTTGGCGATTACGTACCGGTTTACCGGGAAAGGGATGTGCCCCGGAACCTGCAGCGTGATGCGGCTCGACTCGATCGGCGCCCAGCCTGCTCCCGGCAGACAGTTCTTGGGAGAGTGCATGGTGTCATTGGTACTCTGGCTGGGAAAATAAGCGATAAACAGATCAATGTAGGGCAGGTGTTGTTCTGGGTCTGAGTAAACTCTCAGGAGAAAGTCGCCTGGTCCGAGCACCTGAAGGGTGTCTGTGTCGATGGTGATGTCGTTGCCAGTCCACTCTCCGATTTCGTGCGGGAAGGATTGTAGAGTGAGACGGGGAGGGAAGACTTCGCCATGGGTGCGAGCGCGCAAGAAAACTGCGGTCCCGACGATCAACACTGCGGCGAAAAGGAACCGCACGGTCGAGCTCTTCATGACTCGGCCTCCCTCTGCGGCCAGATCAGTTCAATCAGGCCGTGCAGGGCATAAAGGAGAAGCAGGGAGAGGACAAAGATGATCCAGCCCCAGGACGCGTGGAAATAGCCTTCAGCCTTGTCTGGATCCCAGTATTGCACCAGCAGCCCGGTGCCGATGATGCGGACACTGTTAGCAACCACCGCGATCGGTACCGAGGCAACGGTCAGCAAACAACGAACCCAGAGCCGCCTCTCCATGAGGAAGCCATAGATAATGGCGAGCGTCACCAGGGACATCAGCGACCGGATGCCACTGCAGGCTTCGGCGACCTCCAGCGCCATCGATGCCAGAATGATGACATTTCCTTCGCGGAGGATCGGCACACCAAACAGTGGAAGAATTAAGGCCGCGACCTTCGAAGCCAGCAGCTGTAGAGGAAAAGTGATCTGATTGAAGATGATCGCGGGAATCGGAATCATCAGAATCAGAAATGCCCACGGGAACAGGGCCGCACGGAAGAAATTCCATCCCAGGAAAAGCACCGTAAGACCCGCGAGAACCAGCAGAAGGGAAGAGCGCGAAAGGAACAGCTCGGCGCCCATCTGACCCACGATAAGAACACACATGGCGAAAGCCAGAATCGGAAGCCCGGACCAGGATGGCCGCAGGGGAAAACGGGCAAGGTGGTGGCGGTCCTGCCAAATGACGAAAGCAGAGAATAGGGGTACAAAAAACCCGTGCGAGAAATTGGGATTGTGCCACCACTGTCCGGCCAGATGAAACAGCACGCTCCAGTAGAGCCAGAGGACAAGTACGCCGAGAAGGCCTAGCTGCCAGCCTGGAAGCGTCAATGCGGCTGCCAAGGGCTTGTTTGTAGTCGAAGCCTCAGTTTGCACGAGTTGAGTCACAGGTCGAGTACAAAAAGCGCCAAGGGGAAATCTCAGGATAAGCGAAAGAAGGAGCGCGCGCAATGAGAAGGCAAGTTCGCAGCCGGAGGTTGCATGCAAGATTCAGCCCCAGGAGCATGAGCCAGGAAGAAGAAGTCATATCCATTCGCGGAACCTCAAAGCGGCAAACTTTGGTCCCCGATCGCAATTACCGGGGTAATATTGGTAAATCTTGTGTTCCAGCTATCGTAAAGGAAGTGACCGTTTGTGAGTCTTTGCCGCAAAGGCGCGGGGTAATTGAGATGCCTTGCCGCGTGTCCCCTGGCGAGCCTTGTAGGAAAAACATTTCCTATTTTCCCCTTGTAGTATGCTGTGCGAACAGCCGCCGATTGCGATAGGCGTCCTCCCCAGAGCGCAAGATGTCAACCTAAGCTGTTGAAAACAATAATGGAAGTGATAAATGCACACTCTGAGCGCCTAAGGCACCGATTCGGCAATTCCCTTGCACTTGGGGAGAGATAGAAAATCACTGGGGCTTCGGCCATATAACGAAAAGGGCAAAAATGGGCAAAAATTTGCCTAATGCAAACGCCGCTGGTGGAGAAGACATTCCCAGGCAGGTGTCTGGAACGTTCGTAGAGGGCGTCAGTGCCAGCATGCGACCCGTGGAGGCTGTGATCCGCGAGTTGTCGCAGAGCGATGTTCCGGTCCTGCTGCTGGCCGAGACTGGCGCGGGCAAACATGCCACCGCACGGCGGATTCACGAAATGTCACGGCGTAGCGCGCAGCCGTTCCGTTGCTTTCAGTGCTCGACTGTGAGGCCGGAAGATCTCGAAGTGACGCGTTCCGAGGCTGCAGCTTACTCCGGTGCGGGCACCATCTTTTTGGAAGAGTTGGCTGAATTGAACGCCAGTTCCCAGTCCCATTTAAGGGACATGCTGTTACGAGGCTCGGAAAAAAATTCCAACGGATATTGGGCGAGATTGATCTGCGGGAGTTCGCGCGATTTGGAGGTTGAGGTCAAGTTTGGACGGCTGCGGGAAGATTTGTACTACCGCATCAGCGGCGTATGTCTGCGCTTGCCTCCACTGCGCCAGAGAAAAGAAGACATCCCGCTGCTGATAGCACACTTTCTACACAAGTACGCTGAGGAATTTCGCCGTCCGGTTCCGGAGCTCAGTACAGACATGCAGCGCTTGTTTGACGAATATTCGTGGCCGGGCAATTTACGCGAACTGGAAAGTGCGGTTCGCGTCCTGGTCGCTCTAGGAGATGAGCGGCTGGCCATGGGAGGTTTGCGAGCACTATTACGGCAGCCCCACGGTGGCAATGGCGGTGGAACGTCGTTGAAGGCGGCGTCGCGGGCGGCATCGCACGAGGCCGAGAAGGAACTGATCCTGAAAGTCTTGACGCGCACGCGGTGGAACCGTCGACGAGCCGCCGAAGAGTTGCAGATCAGCTACAAGGCCCTGCTCTACAAGCTGAAGCAGATTGGGTTCGAAGGTTATGGAGCGTAATCGCTCAATGCGGGAGAAAGCATGAAGAAAGTCATGAAAACATCGGCGCTCTTGAGTGTTGTTTTGTTCGCGGCTGGGGCGGGGGCGCAGTCGATTTCGGACAGGAACGACAAGCCTGCGAATGCGATGCAGGGCACGGCACCTGTGTCCGACACGGGGGCTGCGTCCGATTATGTGATCGGAGCCGACGACACCCTGCATATCTCGGTGTGGAAGGAGCCAGATCTTTCCGAGACACTGCCGGTGCGTCCTGACGGGAAGATCTCGATGCCGCTGCTCAACGACGTAACCGCAGCCGGGCTGACACCGCTACAGTTGAAAGATTCGATCACCGAGAAGCTGAAGAAATTTATCTCTGATCCGCGGGTCACCGTCGTGGTTACGGCGATGAACAGCCGCCGAGTCTTTGTCACTGGAGAAGTGGTGCACAGCGGACCGATGCCGCTGTTGCCGCACATGACCGTGCTGCAGGCGCTCTCGCAGGCCGGCTTTACGCAGTTCGCCAATGTGAAAGGCATTTATCTATTGCGGACCGAGAATGGCAAGCAGGAAAAACTGCCGTTTAACTACAAGGACGTGGTCAAGGGAAATCATCCGGAACAGAACATTGTTCTCAAGCCGGGCGACACGCTGGTGGTGCCGTGAGGATGCGATGAGGAAACGAGCCAGCATCTGGACCGTAGTCGTCATCGCCTGGGCGCTAAGCGGGGCGTGGGCGCAGGACACTACTCCGCCTGACGAGAGTTCTTCGCAGAGCACGCCGCAGCAGCCGGTTCCGGCTTACGGGCAGGACACTTCGGCGGCGCCGGTGAGCGAAAATCCGCCCATCTCAGGCCTGGACCTGCCATCTTTGGAGCCGCATACCGCGCCGCTCAGCTACCTCCAGCCGGGCGCGACATTTAGCGAGTCGGCGGACTCGAACGCCGCCAGCGCGCTGGGTGGCAGCCAACACTTTACCTCTCTCACCCATGCTCTGGGGACCTTGGAACTACGGCGTTTGTGGAGCAACTACGACCTCGCCGTGGATTACGTGGGCGGAGTAGGTTACTACACCTTGAACGGACAGGGTGCGAAGTTGCTGCAGCAGATGGATCTCGATCAGAAGATCATGTGGAAACGTGGTCAGCTGTCTCTGCGCGACAGCTTCAGCTACCTGCCAGAGGGGAATTTTGGAGCCTCTTACGGATCAATCGGAACGCAGGGTATTGGCTCGCTCGCAGGCACCCCGATGGGAGCCTTTCTGGGTGGCAACGTATTGGGCACGTTCGGGCTGGTGCCTCACATTCTGAACATCGCGGATGTAGATGTCACCGAGAATCTCACTCCCAAGTCCTCGATAACGGCTGCGGGGGGCTATGCGTTCACTCACTTTTATGGAAGCGACGTTAGCAGCGGCACATCTTTCATTGGTGTTTCCCAACTGTCCGGACAGGCAGCATACGATCGAATTCTCACCCCTCATACCCAGGTGGCGCTCGTCTATGGGTATCAGAGCTTCGATTTTTCGATTTCAGGAATGGCGTTTCATACCCACGTAATTCAGGGAATGTATGGACGTCGCATTACGGGAAGAATGGATTTGCTGGTCGGAGCCGGGCCGCAAATCACGAGGCTTGATAGCCAGAGTGCCACCTGCAGCGATCCGACAGTGACGTCCATTGTCCTGTGTGAGCTTTTGGGCGATACGGTGGTTCCTACGACCGTCAAAGACACACGGCTTGGAGTCGCAGCAATGTTTCGGTTGCGCTACAAATTTCCGCGTACCTCGCTGGATCTGACGTATCAGCGTTACCAGACCGGCGGTTCGGGCATATTTGCTGGGGCGCAAACTGATCTAGCGAAAATCACTATAGAAAAGCCGCTATCGCGGGTATGGAACGTATTTTTCGACCTGGGATATTCCCGCAACAGTCGCCTGCAGACGTTGAGCAGCCAGCAACTCGGAACTTGCGTGTACCAGGGTCAAGCGAACCCGACCGGACTACCTCTTTGTCCTGGAGTCAACGCAGGCACTTATTACTACGGATTTGCAGGCGGCGGACTGCACCGCCAATTCGGACACAATTTCCACGGGTTTTTCAGTTACCAGTTCAATGAGTTGGCATTTGACAATTCGTTCTGCGTAGCCGGCAGCCCATGCAATCGGATTTCGAACCGACAGGTAATCAGTTTTGGATTGGATTGGACGCCCCGGCCGATCCGGCTGGATTGATTTCACGGCCGCAGCATTGCCTGGGTCAGCCAGGGATGAGCGGCCAGAATGGATACTGGAAATGATTGAAAGCCGCGAACTCACGATGGACGATTATCTGGCGATGTTGCGCCGCCGGGCGAGGGTGATTCTGATTCCGGCGGTGTTGGCGCCAGTGGTAGGATTCCTGATCTCCTACGCTTTCCCGCCCAAGTACACCTCGCAGTCAACAATCCTGGTAGAAAGGCAAAAGGTTCCCGAGAACATGGTCCAGCCTGTGGTTTCTGAAGACTGGACGGCTCGGGTTGCCACCCTGCAGCAGCAGGTGTTGAGCCAGACCCAGCTGCAACCCATCGTGCAGAAAATCTATCCGAACAAGAGCGGCCAGGAGATGAGTCAGATTATCGATGATATCCGGGAGAACATGACCGTAGAGCCTGTGGTCAGCGACCTGTCGCTCACCAGCGGAACCCTGAAGAAGAAACCGGGGCAGAGCAGTCCAGTGCCTGGTTTTACCGTCAGCTTCACGGCTGCCAATGCGCGCGAGGCGCAGCAGATCTGCAATGAGCTGACTTCGCTAATGGTTACCGAGAACTTGAAAGAGATTCAGGCGACTGCGCAGGGGACGAGTGATGTGCTGGACCGCGGCATCGAGGATGGAAAGCGGAGCCTGGATGATCTGGATTCGAAACTAGCCGCCTTCAAGAAGCAGTATGTGGGACAGCTTCCGGGCGATGAAGAAAACAATCTCAAAGTCCTGATGGGATTGAACTCCCAGCTTGAGGCGAACACGCAAACCCTGAACCGCGCGCAACAGGATAAGTCTTACACCGAGTCGATGCTGGCGCAGCAGCTGGCGGCATGGAGGTCTTCGGAAACCTCAACCAATCCGCAAGCTCTGCAGAAGCAGCTTTCCGACCTGCAATCGCAATTGATTCAGCTGCAAGCACGCTATACCGAGGACCATCCGGATGTGATCAAGGCGAAAGCTGATATCGCCGAAGTGAAAAAGAAGCTGGCGGAGATCAACAATGCTGCGCCCGATACTACTGACCCGACCAAGGACAAAGCGTCAGCCACAGAACCCCCAGAGATCCGGCAGATGCGGTTGCAGATCCACCAGTACTCAGACCTGATTTCGGCGGCCACCCGGGATCAGAAAAGACTGCAGCAGGAAATCGCGTCGTATCAGGGGAAAGTGACTCTTAGTCCTGCGATTGAAGAACAGTACAAGGGACTGACGCGCGATTACGAGAACGCGCAGAAGGCCTATCAGGACCTGCTTGCAAAAAAGAGCACGGCCGATCTGACGGTGAAGATGAACAACCAGTCGCAGGGCGAGCGGATGTTTCCCTTGAACCCGGCGAATCTACCAGATTCACCCAGCTTCCCGAACCGTTTGCTTTTTGCGGGTGGGGGCTTGGGCGCGGGACTTGCTCTGGGAATCGCATTGTCAATGTGGCTGGAATTGCGCGACAAGTCGATTCGCACCGAAGCGGATGCCGAAGCGGCGCTGGATCTGCCGATTCTGGTGACCGTGCCCTGGGTGGGATCTGCCACAGGTGCGGCAGAATCCAAGTACGGCAAGTTCTGGCATAGAAATAAGAAGCCCGATTTGGAGAAAGACACGCTTTCCGTCTAAGAACGGGCGGCGCGGACAATACCATGTACAAAGAGTTCTACGGACTTCGGGCAAACCCGTTCAACGTCAATCCGGACCCGCGGTATCTGTTTCTAACGCGGCATACGGAGGAGGCGCTGGCCTGCCTGACTTATGGAATTCAGAGCAGGAAAGGCTTTGTCTTGCTCACCGGCGAAGTGGGAACGGGCAAAACCACGCTCATTAACAAGTTGCTGGAATGGCTCCGGCTGCAACAGGTGGCAACCGCCTTCATTTTCAATTCGCGGATGAACGTGCCGCAGTTTCTCGACTACATGATGGCCGACTTTGGCATCCAACACGATTCGAGAGCGAAGAGCCAGATCCTCCTTCGTCTGTACAACTGGTTACTGGACCGGTACCGGGCCGGTGAGACCGCGGTGCTCATCGTTGATGAGGCCCAAAATCTTTCCGATGAAGTGCTGGAAGAGATCCGGATGCTCACCAATCTCGAGACCTTCACGGAAAAGTTGCTGCAAATTGTTCTGGTGGGACAACCGGAACTGGAACAGAAGCTGAAGCAGCCCCAGTTGCGGCAGCTGCGGCAGCGTCTGACGCTCCGGGCCAAAACGCATGCTCTGACGCTGGACGAAACCCGGGCCTACGTACAACAGAGGCTGCGGATCGCAGGCTCGAACGGGCAGCAGATTTTTGAGCCTGAAGCTGTGGCCACGATTCATCGCCACGCCATGGGCATTCCGCGCGTCATTAATCTTCTGTGCGAACACTGTCTGGTGAGCGCCTTCGTCGATCAGCAAAAAATCATCGGTCCTTCCGTCGTCGAGGGCGTGGCCCGCGATTTCGATCTGAGTGACAACACTACGTCCGGGGCGATGGTGCCCCCTGCGCCCGTACCCGGCGCAGAAAAATTTGATCTCGTGGAGGCGTTGCGTTCACTGGCCACCCTGGCCGACCGCTTGCGCCAGGAAGAAAAAGACCTCCCCAATGAAAGGAAACTATGAGCCGAATTCACGAAGCGTTAAAGAAAGCCGAACAGGAGCGGGCAGCGGTCCGGGGAGGCGCCGGGCAGCCCAGTTTCACCACGGCTCCCGTGGCCGACCCACCAGTGTTTGAAGAAGCGCCGCCGGCAGCTCCCTTGCCGGGGACGACGGGGATTGGAGCTGCCCCGAGTTTCGGCAGTCCTTTTAGCCTGGAAACAATGCTGGCCCGGTGTCCGCAGACGGAGTGGAAGCCCGATTCGGCGGCCATGCTGTTTATGAATGGCGACGATACCGTGCGTGGTACGGAAGAATATCGCACTCTTCGCTCCCGCCTCTACCACCTGCGCGAGCGTATGACATTGAAGACGTTGCTCGTGACCAGCGCGCTGCCGAAAGAAGGCAAGTCGTTCACATCATCGAACCTGGCTCAGGTGATGGTGCGGCAGCATGGACGCCGCGTGTTGCTGATCGATGCCGACCTGCGCGGACCACGGTTGCACCTGATGCTCGGAACCCCGGCCGGACCTGGGCTTTCCGATTATCTGCAGGGGCGGAACGACGAGTTTTCCATCATGCAGCGCGGCCCCATGGAAAATCTCTTCTTCATTCCCAGTGGCACGGGCATTGAAGATCCTTCCGAACTGGTCGGCAATGGCCGGTTGAAGATGTTGTTGCAGAGAGTTGAGCCGTTATTTGACTGGGTCATCATCGATTCTCCACCCGCGGTTCCGGTCTCGGATGCGAGTGTACTCGCCAAAGCTTGCGATGGCGTGTTGATGGTGGTCCGTTCGAACTCGACACCCTCGGATGTTGCCCGCAGAGCCCGCCAGGAATTTCCCGACGAGAGTCTGGTGGGAGTAGTGCTGAATGGCACTAACGAGGAGACGGCGCCTTACGCGCGCTACTACTACGAGGCGTACGACAAAAAGGCACTCGCAGCCAAGGAGTAAGGGGACCTTGATCCGGCTCTTCAAAGTTTACTACCCGATGCGAACCCTTTTGCTGTTGGGGGGCGAAGCTCTGATAGCGTCGCTATCTTTCGTAGTGGGCACGTCGCTGTCACTGTTCGCGGGCACGATAATTTCGGGTCCAGACAGCAGCCTTTCTTTGCGTCTCAATAACGAACTTTTCATCGAGGGTGGATACGTCAAGATCGTTGCGATGACAGCAGTCGTTTTGCTGCTCTCGCACGGTTTCGATCTTTACGATTCGGGAAAATTCAGCAGCAATTGGGATCAGGCGTTCCGCATGTTGCTGGTTTTGGGGCTGCTGGCTTTCTGCCTGGCTGGCGTCGAGGTTGTGTACCACAACCTGCTGCACGGTCATGATCCCGTTTTCTTTCCGGGAGCAGTGTGGGGCCTGACGGTCCTGACGTTCATGCTCTTCGGCTGGCGCCTGGCGCATGGCTGGATCGTGCAGCAGCCCTTTTTCCGGGAACGGGTGTACGTGCTGGGCACAGGCGATCGCGCACAGCGTCTGCTGGACGGCTTGCGGCAGCGGACCGAACTAGGCGTGGAAGTTGTGGGCTGGACAGGGAACATTCTCGGGGGCGAGTTTACGCGTGAAACGGTCGGGTCGCACCTACTGGCGATTGCGCGGGAGAAAGGCGTTCACCGCGTGATCGTCGCCATGCCCGACCGCCGTCTGACGTTGCCTGTCGAAGAACTGCTCGATCTGCGGCTGGCAGGAGTGAAGGTCGAAGAAGCGACCTCCTGGTTGGAGAAGATTTCCGGGCGGATTGAGGTGGAGCAACTCTACCCAAGCTGGCTCATTTTTGCCGATGGATTCAGTTTCGGCACAGGCCTGTCGGTGCTGCGGCACTCCTTTTCGATGTTGGTGGCGGCTATCGCTCTGCTCCTGACGCTGCCTTTATTTCCTTTCATCATGCTGGCGATCAAGCTCGATTCTCCGGGGCAGGTGTTTTATCAGCAAAAACGAGTGGGCCGAGCCGGCACAGTTTTCCATTGCTACAAGTTCCGCACGATGCGGAAGGATGCGGAAGCCGATACCGGCGCGACCTGGGCCACGGACGATGACCCCCGGATCACGCGGGTGGGCAGGTTCTTGAGGATCTCTCGGCTGGATGAGCTTCCGCAACTCTGGTGCGTGCTCAAAGGAGACATGAGCTTTGTCGGACCGCGCCCGGAGCGTCCGGAGTTTGTTGAGCTCCTAAGCAAGGAGATTCCGTACTATGGCGTCCGCCACGTGGTGAGGCCTGGAATTACGGGATGGGCTCAGGTGCAATACAAGTACGGTAACAGTCTCGAAGACGCGCGGGAGAAACTACAGTACGACCTCTTTTATATCAAGAATGCCTCCATCGGTCTGGACCTGCTGATCATGTTCCAGACCATCAAGATCGTCCTGTTGGGCCGGGGTGCGCAATGAAGTGGATGTTTTGGGCAGCGGCTGCCCTGGTGGTTTACACCTACTTCGGCTATGCCGCCTGGTTGTGGGTGCGCGCCCGATTGTTTCCGCGGCCGGTGCGGCGGGGAGCGAATCAGCCGCCGGTATCCATTGTGATGGTAGTCCGCAACGAAGAGAAAGTTTTGCGCGAAAAGCTGAGGAATCTGCTGGAGTTGGATTATCCGGAGCACCTGTACGACGTGGTTGTGGTCTCGGACGGATCCACGGACGCGACCGAAACGATTCTTCGGGAATTCAGCAATTCACGGGTGCGGATCGTACTAAACCAGTTATCGCTGGGCAAAGCGTGCGGATTGAATGATGGCATTCAGATGGCCCAGGCAGAACTGGTGATGTTTACCGATGCCCGCCAGA
>Ga0209168_10001650_pt1 | contig 17131 bp, 18 predicted proteins | sample Coa_R1_FD_187156 | JGI IMG/M metagenome (GOLD analysis project Ga0209168, IMG submission 187156) | Surface soil microbial communities from Centralia Pennsylvania, which are recovering from an underground coalmine fire - Coalmine... | ecosystem: Environmental > Terrestrial > Soil > Unclassified ... | reverse complement strand
GCGATGATCTGTTCGTAGAGACGGCCAGTAGTCCAGTTATTGTCGCGGGAGAGTCTGGCGTGGGTGAAGCGCTCGTAGTGGCCCAGGTCGAGATCGGTTTCCGCGCCGTCGTCAGTAACGAACACTTCGCCATGCTGAAACGGCGACATCGTGCCGGGATCGACATTTAAATAAGGATCGAACTTCATGATGTTGACTTTCAATCCGCGGCTTTCGAGCAGGCAGCCAATGGAAGCCGCGGCCAGTCCCTTGCCTAGAGAAGACACAACTCCGCCCGTTACAAAGATGTACTTCGCTGGCATCTCTTCCTCGCTTTAAATTGTGTTGGAAAGTTTGTGCAGGTGGGGTGCACGATCAATTATGGCAGAAGAGACTGTGGAAAGAAATGAAAGAATGCGCGGAGACCACGAAAAAATGCATTTCACCACCAAGGCCGCGGAGGAATAGGAAGGAAAAACGTGAACCTGCGCTCGTTGACTATCGCAAAGATGTGGGCGAGAATGAATACGGTTTACACCATCTGAAGGAAGTGTCTGTCGCAGTGGGCCTGTGGCGCAGCTGGGAGCGCGCTTCCATGGCATGGAAGAGGTCGTCGGTTCGATCCCGACCAGGTCCACCAAATCTCTCAACAACTTAGACGCGGCGGGTAGCTTTAGCGACGGCGTTTGTGTCGTGGTTTGTGTCGTAACCCGCCGTTCTCGTGCTCACAGCGAGGCTTTCCATCGCGTTGCGCTTGGCTTCCATGCGCACGTGGCTGTACCGCTCCAGCATTCGGCGGCTCACATGACCGGCAATTGCCATGATCGTTGAATCTGACGTGCCATTCTCCGCGAGTTGAGTAATCGCGCAGTGCCGTAGATCGTGGAACCGGAACCCCGGCAGACCCGCCTTCTTCGTCAGCGTCCTCCAGGCTGCCCGCCAGCTTTTTACGTGCCGCTTCGGGTCAAACCCGGTGACGTTATAGCCCACCACTCGCTTGCCGCTGAATGTGAACTTCGGAACAAAGGCGGCAAAGATATAGTGCAACGGCTCAACCGCACCAAAACCCTCCGCTCTCCGCCGTAATCTCACAAGAGCCGAAGTTGCTACGTCCGTGAGAGGAACCACCCTTTCACCCGCAGCCGTCTTTGACTTGCGAATCGTCAGAGTACGAGCGAACAGGTCTACGTCGCACCATTGCAGCCCTTTCAACTCGCAACCTCGTGCAGTGGTATTCAGGCAAAGGATCGCAGCAAGGTAAGCCGTTTCCCATTCGGGCCGCATTTCAGCCGTCCTCAGAAGCCGTTGCTTTTCTTCCTCAGTGAGTGCCCGCCCAATGGTACTTGGCTCTTTGAGGGGGCGCACATCGTCGGCAACGCGGGCCCAAAGCCTCGCTCGCTTCAGGATGCGACGCAAGATACCAAGCTCGGCATTCAACGTCGCGGGGCCGACTTTCTGCTCCGCTCTCCAAGTTCGGTATTCCGTTATTCGCTTCGCCGTGATTGCCTTTAGCGGCTCTTGTTTGAAGTAGACCCTGAGCTGCACAAGGAGTTGCTTCTCCTTCGCTTGGCTGGCGACCGCAAGCTCCAGCTTGCGAGAAGTCACGTAATCGTCGGCGGCCTGCCCAAAAAGTTGCCGGGCGAGAGTGCCGGAGTTGTGAGTCAGCTTTCCTTCAGAAGCTTGGGCGATGAGTTGTTTTTCTTTGGCCTGGGCTTCACGCCAATCGCTGGTTTCGAGCGACTGGCGAAAGCGCTGGCCATCGACGAAGAAATGTGTGTGCCATGTCTTACCGCGTTTCGTGAGTGCCATCGTTGTCTCCCTTCCTTTTGCGATTTACCTTCTGCTTGCGAAGATCCTTTCGACGCCAATCCCTGTTTGCAGCCCGATGAGCGCATTCTGGGCAGCAGAATTTTTTCTTGTGTGCGGTCTGCGGGCGAAAAATGGTCGGGCATTCTTGGCAAAGAACAGGCGGGCGCTGGTTCCATTCGTCATAGAAGAGCATCCACCGTAGGCCGTCCCAAAGACTGTTTAATTCGAAGCTCGGCTCTATGTCGAAAACTCTTCCTCGTGGTTGGACTCGAAACCCCCAGCGATTCGGAGAGCGAAACCAACCTTCGACACAGGAAGCCAGAGCCTTCCGGACGTCGGCCGCGGTCGCGCGCCGCGCCCATTCAGCCGGGTCACCAGTCGTCACGGAGCCACATAGTGGCGATATCACGCTAAGGGAGATATCTAGTTTGAAGTCTTCTTGCCAGGGACCCGGAGACAAATTGTTTGTCAGCGCTGCGAAAAACTCGGCGAGTGCCGCTCGCGGGTCTTGAGGTTTCTTGCATGCATCCATTATTCGGATCAGCGCTCGCAGAAACCTGCTTCCCGCTTGATAGTCGCGCAAGGACACAACGCCAAAGCCGTGCGCAGCGTTTACTTCCGTTAGATGAAGTGGTCCAAATCCCAGTAGAAACGCCCGAAAATCAGCATCATCGTTACAATTGGCGAATCTTACGTGCGGCTCATCGGCATAGGCCTTTACGAGGTCATAGGCGCGGCCCTTCGCTAGTTTGTAACCAATGCGACCATTCTCAATTTCAACCTCACTGCATCGTGGCCACATATCTGCGGTAATTCCGTGGACGTGTTTTCGTAGTTGCATACCTACGCGACTCTATGCCACTCTGTGCGTGCAAGTCAAAGGAAATCGAGAGGTACGAAATGGCCATTACGTACACGCTGCAAAAAGCTGCCGAGGAAAGCGGACTTTCTATTCGCACACTTCAATACGCTATCGGACGCGGCGAACTTGAATCCCTACAAGTGGGACGCCGCCGATTGATACCGGTGCGTTCGTTGGAAAGCTTTCTATTGGGCAAGAGACGCTCAGCAACGAGACACGTGAAGCGAGGTGAGTGATGCCGGACAATCTTCCGCAATTGCTCCCCTTGCTGGCCGTTGCCAAGTTGCTGTGTGTCAGCCAGCACACCGTTAGAAGCTGGGTCCGGAAAGGTCGCCTGCGACCTGTCCGTCTGTGCCGACGCTTGCTTTTCGATCCTGCGGACGTTTTTAGGCTCGTGGCAGACGCAAAAGCAGCGCCAAGCGGGCCAGGGGAAAGGTGCGTTGATCGTGAGCAGCGAAAACGGAAAGTCGGGTGAGCCCCACGCGCCAGACCCGGCGTTGACAGACCAGACGCAACTGGGAATAGCCCCTGGCGGAGCCGAACTCGAGATTCAGCACATTGTCGATGCAGACATTGCCAAATGGCGCGCTGCCAGGCAACAGACTAATCCACACTGCCACATCACCGTCGCTGTCGAGTCCGACATGCGCCGCTGCGCAACGGAATTGGAGCGCTCCAGGCGCGGGCTCCCGCTGACGAATGCAGGGAGCGAAGCGGCAAAGCCATCGTTCCGCGTGCTTTCGCTGCCGGAATTCGAATCTCAGTGCAGTACAAAACCAGAGTCGTTTGTTGTTGAGGGCCTGTTTCCCGAATCGTCGGTGAACATTGCTGCTGGCGATTCGGGTCTTGGCAAGAGTCCGTGGGCATATCAGATGGCTTTGTGTGTCGCCTCGGGGATTCCGTTCTTGGGACACCAAGTGAAACAAGGGCCCGTTTTGTATGTAGATCTGGAAAATGGTCAAAGCGGGATTCTTGGCCTCGTACGATCGTTACTTCGGCACTTAAGGATTGCGAAGATCCCTGAAAATTTTTACCTACTCCTCGAACGCGACGAGATATTCCGGTTGGAGCAAATCATTGCTGCATTTAACCCTGTTCTCGTGATTGTGGACTCGCTACGGGCATTCCGTCCCGACGCGGAACAGAAGAACGAGAATGCGGCCAGTTTGATGAATTACCTCCGGGGCCTCGCCAAGGCAAACAAGGTAACCTTCTTGATCATTCATCACATCAAGAAGCCGAGCGACAACGTGATACAGGGCGCGCTTGAGGATACGCCGACGATGACATGGCTCCTTCAGGCCTGCGGAGCACGAGCTTTAATCAATCAAACGGATGTTAGGATCGCTTTCGATGCAGCACCCGGTCTGCGCGTCATTGATCAAGGCCGGCGCGATGCCAAGAACGTGACCGACGACATCAGTTTAATTTTAAAAGGCTTTGCTCGACTTAGCGGAGAGTTCGGGCCGATGTTCCTGAAAAGAGAATTTGACGAGGAAGGCGTCGCCGCGTTGGGCTACCGGCCACTGATCGGGCTCGAACTACTTTCTAATCCTGAACAGGAAGCAGCTTTTCGGAAACTGCCGAAAGAGTTCTCGTTCACTCAGGCAAGACAGGCTTACGGGCGTCGGGATCAGGCTACGAGCGGCTGGCTCCAGAAACTTCAGCGTATCGGAGTTCTCAAGCACGTCAAAGGTGGACCTTACACGAAAACATCGGAGTGAGCGGAGGACAGCAGATAAACTCCGTTTTCGCACGCACTTATCACTCCGTTTCCCCGCAGGAGCAGGGCGGAGTGACCGGAGGGACGCTCCACTCCGGCGGACTCCGCCACACTCCGACAGTGGGACAGAGCGGAAGCCCATAGTTAATACGTGACTTACCGTAAAACTCCGCTTACTCCGCCCGAATGCCACGAATCGCAGGAGTTGCTGCACGGGCTGCACGTTTGATACCTAGCCCGTGAAAATGAAACTGCGACAACTCACCGGACAACTGACAAGATCGTCTCCATCCCACTCCCTCGCCGACCAGGACGCGGGCGACGCCGAGGATGCCGACATCCGCTGACTCGCCAGCGCGTACAGTGGATGAACGTCGTACGTTGCTAGGTTCGGGTGGGCACGGTGTCGATGAACACCACGGACGCGACTTCCGAGTCCTAACGCCGTAGTCGCCGGGTGACGAGTTAGTGAAGTTTTGTCACTCATCCGGCCCGCAGTCGCACCGTACGCGCTCCCATCCCACTCCTCTCTCGTTACTCCTCCCCACCCAGCGTCCGCGACCGTGACCGAGTGCGACGGAGGGATACCGAGTGATAGCGGTTGCGCATGCGCACGGCGACACCGAGACGGCAGAAAGTGACACTTTGGACGTGACAACGCGCGGCCCGAAGCGACTCGCGGCAAATAAATTTCGCCAGCGTTCTGTCACTCGGTTTATGCTGGCGGAATGAACAACGCGGACGCGACGAAGGAAGGATCGAAGCCGTTGACGGGACGCCAAGCGCTATTGGCTTACGTCGCAGAGAGACTCCGCGAGAACCCAAGCTGGGACCACCGGACGGACCCTGCGTACAACGGTCCGCATCCGACTATTCTGCAATTGATGAGCGACGCGGATTTTGACCGCGTGGCTCGCAAGGAAGAAGAACGCCGCTTGCAGAATCACTCGCGTCCCGTCGAGCCTCAAGTAGTGGTACTGGAAGTGCCAACTCGCCGACCGCGGCCGCCGGTGCGTGCGGCTTTGCCATTTGGCCAGAGGCTACGGGAATTGCGATGCGCCTTGGGATGGACGCAGAGCGATGTTGCCCTCGCGATCGGCGTCAGTATGCGCACGGTTATCCGGTATGAGAAGGGCCAGTCCGGCCCGATCCAAATTGCGCCATTGCGGACGCTGCGACGGCTGGAATCAGACTACGCGAATGAACTTAACACGGTCGTTTACTTCAATGAACAGCACGAGGCTCGATAATGAGGAAAGATCATCGAGGTAGTGACTGCCCGATGTGAGAGTCCCCAACTACCGACTGCTCTGGTTAAACGGCGGACTAACGATATTCGGTCGATCAGGTCGCAGATCGTAACACGGGAAAACATCCTCTGATCGGTTATCGTCCTTCCTCAAGACCGGAGTGTTCAAGTCTTTGCGCACTCTGAACTTGTTCTCGCGCCACTGCAACCAATCCTGTTCCGTCCCATGAAACAGCATTGCGGGAGGCAACGATTTCTGGAGAGTTTCGGGAGAAATCTTATCGGCACGAGCGAGGAAGAAATCGGCACCTGTGAGATCTGATCCGCTGAAGTCAGCTTCGGCAATGTTTGCACATCGAAGATTAACCCCCGCAAGGCGCGCATTTTGAAGCAATGCTCCCTGCAAATCGGCACCATAGAGCCAAGTTCCTTCCAGGTTCGTGTTCGTAAGGTTAACGTCGCGAAGATATTCCCAATTCTTTCGGACGGCCTCTTTTGTTGCGTCCAATGGGCTGGCATCTTGGTCGCCATAGCACCGCTGTACAGGCAACGAGGCAAACTTCGTTTTGGTCTGCAAGTTTTGGAAAACTACGACGCCAATCGTGCCACTTTTGTGACCGTACAGAAAGTGGGCGAGGTGTGCGGCTCGCTCGGCTCCACTGTGCCCCACGAAACTGTCTGGCTCCGTAATGGCATTGCCGATTACCTCCGCAGCGATGCATCGGACTTGAACATCAGGACTCGAACCCAAAACGCTCGCAAGAGTCGCAGCCATTAAATCCTGCGTGGCCTGATCTTCCTCTGTCCAGAGCGCATTAACCTGCCACATTCCCGCGATCTGGCGGGTTGCGCTGGAGTTTGCGTCTGTTGTGTCTCTTAGCGCAGATGAAACAAACTCCCGCTGTTTCTGCACATCCTGTCGCTTCATCTCCTGTTGGCTTGACTGCCAAGTCGCGTATCCCAGAACGACCGTAAAGAGTGAAGCCACGATAGGCCAAAATACACTCGAAAAACGAGCCCACAGGCCGGTGTCCTGCTTCAACTTCTTTATCTCTAGTCGCTGCTTCTCGTCTGAATCAGGCATGGCTCTCCGTGGATTGATCCGAATTCGCTCTTTGCAGTTGTGAGAACAAGCCGTGACGCTGAACTGGAGGACCTTTGCCTTCCACACTTCGTTCACGAGTTACCGGAGATGGTCCAGCGACCTCCAACTGAAGGGCCCTTAGTGGATTTGTCTGTCAATAGATCTGAAGCGCGATCTCGAACGCTGTTCCAGCGCCTTTAGTGCCACCTGCCGTCGTAGTGCCATACAAGTTGCCAGCCGCATCGAAGATCAGACCTCCATTCGGCTGGGCTCCGTTCTTACTGTCGAAGCTGAACAGCGCGGTTTCGCTCCACACTCCTGCGGAATTACTGAGTTTGAAGATCTGGCCGCAGTCGGTATTACAACCGACTGATCCCGATAGTGCGCCGTAGAGGTTGCCCGCGGCATCGAAGACCAGGCTACCTTCGGCTGCTGGACCGTCATTTGGGTTGCTGAAGGTATATAGCACTGACTCAGTCCAGCCTCCGCCCAATGCGGGCGAAAGCTCAAAGACCGTGCTGCTCTCGTGCGTACCACCCAGTTGCGTCGTGCCGTATAAGTTGCCGACTGCATCAAATACCAGGCCGGAATTCGGCTGGATGCCACCTCCACCTGCGGAAAAGCTGTACAGCACCGTTTCCTTCCAGCTCCCATCGGCCTGGGGCGACAACTCGAAGACTGTCCCAAAGCCATCGCTGCCGCCACCAACGGTTGTACCGTATAAGTTGCCGGCTGCATCAAAGATCAGGTCACCGTTCGGTTCAACTCCATCTTTATCCACATGGTTGTCCCTGAAGTTATGGAGCACAGTCTTCGTCCAACCCCCGCCCGCTGTCGGGCTCAACTCAAATACTGTCCCGACGGTAGAAGAGTAACTGCCGCCTCCTACATAGGTTGTGCCGTAGAGGTTGCCCCCGGCATCGAAGACCAGACCGCCTCGGGGATTCGCTCCATTGGTGTGATCAAAGTTATATAGCACGGTTTCCGTCCAGCCTCCGCCAGCTACGGGCGACAACTCGAAGACAGTGCCGCACCCGCCCACGCGAACAGAACATCCGGTCCCGGTTCCGCTGCCTCCCGCTATCGTCGTCCCATAGAGATTGCCTGAAGTATCGAAGATCAAAGTACCGCTTGGATCGACCCCGTCGCTATAGCTGAAGTCATGCAGAATCGCCTCTGTCCAGAATCCGTTGTCAGAAGGCGTCAATTCGAAGACCGCCCCGAAACCAGCGTTGTGGCTGCGTAAGGTCTCGCCGTAGAGGTTGCCCGCGGCATCGAAAATTAAGCCACCAGAGGGACCGATCCCGTCCTGTTTGTTCGTGTTGAAGTTGTGCAAGACTTTTTCTTTCGCGTTCTGGGCGAACGCGAAGGGGGTTGCACCAACGATCAGCCCAAAGGCAGCCACTCCAATGGAAAGTCTCCAGCTTCGCATCGCGATCCTCCCGCGCGCATCGTCTAGGGGAACGAAATTGATGGGTAACCTCAGAAAACGGCCTATTTTACACCTCCCTGTAGGTCCGCCCTGTTAATTTTTCGACGAGAGACGGAGACCGAGGGGCGTGCGAAGTCTCATCGGTCCTACTTTCCTCGGCATCATGGCTACCGAGAGGAATTCAACACAAAGCCGATTCGCGGATGCGAGAATATCACCCTAGGGACCGAGATCCACGTCGGCGATTTTTCCGTCGGTGCAAACTTGCCAAAACTTCACCATCCAGTCTCCCGCGAACGCTCCAATGCGATTTGGGTAATCCTCCAACAGTCTTGTGCTCGCTTGAGAGGTGGTCTAAACTGCGGTCGCGCGCCATCCCCTTCCCCACGCGCATTCAGCTTTGCACTAGCAGAGGTGTCCTCGGAATGCGCTTTGTCAAATCTTCATGCGGATTGTTCTTGTTACTGCTCGCGTTGGCCTGCAGTGCTCAGCAACTGAACAAGCGACTGACAAATCAGGACGTGATCGACCTGGTCGCGGTCGGCTTGTCTGACGATGTAATCATCGACAAAATCCACGCCACAGATGGGACCGATTTTGACACGAGCGTAGCCGCCTTGAAAGCGCTCAAGGCGGCCAAGGTCTCGGATGCGGTCATTCGAACAATGATCAATCCTCACCCGGCGATTTCCGCAGTGGACAACGCGCGACTCGCTCCTCCGGCGGTCAAAGACGACGGACTTCCGGAAGAGGTTGGAGTGTATGTGGAACTGAATGGAAAGCTGAGCGAGGTCGAGCCCGAAATTGTCGGCTGGCAGACCGGCGGAGTGGTCAAGTCTAAGGTCACGTTGGGACTCGACAAGGGACATGTGAATGGAAAAATCATGAATCCCAAGAGTCCTTTGCAAATTCCCAGTCCGGTGGTGTTCGTGATCAAAGCGCCCGAGGGAACATCCGTCACTGAATACCAGCTACTGAGTCTCTACAAAAAAGGCAACCGACGCGAGTTTCGGGCGATGACTGGCGGTGTTTTTCACGCGTCGGGAGGTGCCGAGAGGAACGATTTGGTATTTCGACCTGAAAAGATTGCGAACCGTACATGGCGAATTCGACTTGAAGATTTAAGAGTCGGTGAGTACGGTTTTCTCCCGCCGGGGATATCTTCAGCGAGCATCGCGTCGAACGGGAAGATGTACACCTTCGGCGTCATGGAAGGTGGTCGCCCTGTGCCATCGCCGCCCTCGCCCAAAGATCAAAAGGGAGCATCATCAACTGGGGCAGCGGCAGCCCCGGAGGCTCAAGTTGTCCCTGAAGGATCTATCGGAGCATTTTCAGACCAAGAGCCTACTCTCCGACGCGACGGGATTCTGCTCTCTCGCGTCCTAGCGAACGGACCCGCCGACCGGGCAGGAATTAAGGCTGGAGATACGATTCTTGCGATCGAGAACCACTACCTGTTCACGGTCGAAGAGTTAGGCGACGAGATTCGGCGGTACAGGCCAGGAGCGAAGGTAGCCGTGCGTTACCGGCGCTATTCGACCATTAACGACACCATGCTGGTGATCGGAACAATGCAATGACATCCTCATGCAGAATCATCCTACATTCGACCATCCGGTCCGAGCGGGGTCAGCCCGGCCCAATCCAGTGATCCAGTCAGCACAGTTGCTGGCACTGCGGCGGATGGAATCAGACCACCCAACGAACTTAGGCGCACAATTATGTCCTGCCAACGAACGAAGCAACACACAATTGCGAGGCACGGCCCGATACCATTAAGTCTCAACGCACGGGGTGCATCCGGTTATGGGCGAATTCGGACCAACGATGTTTCGACCGAATAGGAGGGTCGACTCACTGTTCAAGAGCCCTACCCACCGCAGCCAGAAAGCTGCGCGTTTCATCAGCCACAGAATCATTTTTCGGGATAAATTCGACAGACTCTGTGACTTCTTTGTAGTACCCAGGGTCTTTTCCGCTGGGACGTTCAGCTTCGACGAATATCGCGGAACCTAGTTCACTACCGCTAGCCAATTTGACCTGACTCGACCTCACCGTGATGACCACGCCATTCGGAGGAAGCTCGGAGAGTTTTCCGGTCCACAAATGGAACTTGCCAGAAAGCTGAATCTCATCTGCCAGTGACTTGCTGAACCTCACAGCGGTCGGGTCTTCATTCACACTCGCAGGAGCGCCCATCATCACCGGCACCTTCTGAGCCAAACAATTGGAGGCGAAGAGCAAGGCACAAAACACGAAGGCGCAAGAACACAACATAGTTCGCATGATGAAAATGTAAGCTAAATAAGCCTGCAAAGCGACAGCGGCCTTGATTTTGGTTTTGGGGAAGGAGGGCCAGGCTGGGCCCTTTTAATCGCCATTGCGTTTGAATATGGCGTGGACTACATACGGGTTCGGCGGCGATCCGCTAAAGTGTTGAGAGGGAATTGCGGGAAGGAACGTCACAAACTCCCAGCCCTCGACACCCCGGTCGTTCAGGCGACGCCAGATTATTTCATCACCCTTGGGGGAGTTGTCGATGCCGCCATCTTTATCAGGCTCGTATTCAGTGTTAATTGTTTCTACCCAGTAAGACGTGACGTGAGGTTTCGTGTTTTCGGCGGTTGTCTCAGCGACCTGAGTCTCGACGATGGGCTTTCGCATGATCTCGTTAGCCTGTTGCTCACTTTCGAGTGTGCCATCGCGGACGCCTTCGCGGATCAGGTCTCGCTTCGTTTTCTCCATGTATTCCCGCATCGCCGGATTCATGGTGCTTTTGAAGTTCTCTGCATACCCCACCGCTGCCCATTCCAAAGACTGCCGAATTGACGAGACTTGCCGACGCACAGCAATCAACTCCCTGAGCGCCAAACAGACGGCGATGAGCAGCAGAGCCAAAAGCAATATCATCATGGTGCCTCTCTGTTTCCAAATACGCTGCTCTCAGAAGGTTTCCGGCTTCTTTGCGCTCCCGATCCACCAATGCTCAACTTTCGAGAGGCTAAACCTCGCAGCGACAGCGCCGTCCTTGTCATAGACGAGTAAGGAACCCTGCTTTTCTTCGGCCCTTGCCGCTCCCTCTACAACCGCAATCTCGTCCGCATATTGCAACTTGACCATGACAGGCATACGTTGCCGCGCGTTCTCCCGTCCGTGAGTTGTGGAGCCAAGAGTGGCTCGCGAGTGAAAAGTAGGCCGCACTTTCCCCACAAATGCTCTGACGGCTATAGCCGCTTTATCGGCGAAAGCCTACATCCATTATTGGAGCGTGTCCAGCGATATCTGTGTACGGTTCGGCCAGAGGCTACGCACTCTCCGCAAGCGGCAGGGCTGGACACAGGTCTACATGGCCGAGCACGTTGGCATGGACCGCAGTTTCATTTCGGACTTGGAGAACGGAAAGAAGGAAATCTGTATCCGCAATCTCGAAGTGCTTGCCAGGGCGTTCGAGATCAGCGTTGCCCAGCTTATGAGCCGACTGTAGCGATACCAAGCGGTCAGGCGGAGCGAGAACCTTCTGACCTCCTCGCCCATCCTCCATCCGTCCATCCGTCAACTACGCGATGCCCTGCGTTCCATCGTTTTTGGGGGCGTGCAGCGAGATTTGTTACAACTGCAAAATACTCTAGCTGATCTCACGACTGACGGGGCAGCGTCGCGAAGTGATGCGGGTGGCGTATCCTAAATGCGGTCGCTAGGGAGCGAGGCGGGGCAAATAGATGGCTGATAACGGTGAGATCGATCCAACTGAAATCGCGGGGGAGATTGTAGAGAGGACGCTTGACTCTGAACCGGTGAGGAATCTGCTTGGGCCGCTGACGCAGAACATTGGGTTGATCCTGGGGCAAGTCAGCGACATCGCTCGCTTCTATACGGAACAGAATCTCTTGGGCGTTTTCACGAAGTGGGCAGCCCAGCGGAAAGACGAGCCCTTAAAGCCTGAGGGATTCAGGCGGGTGCTCCCACTCCTTCGGGATGCTGCCATGCAAAGTGACGATGAGCTACAGGGGCGTTGGGCATCATTGCTGGAAAAGGTCGCGACCGACACGAAGGGTGTTCTTCCGTCATTTGGGCAGACTCTCTCCCAGATCACATCGGTAGAGGCCCGTTACTTAGATCGGATCTGGGAATCTGTGACAGCTCCCAAACCTTACAATTCTGGTAAGCGACAAGGCAGAGATGAACTCAGCTACTACAACCTCCTAGACATCTACCATCCAAAATTGCGAGCACCTAGTCCTGCGGAGGTATTCGTCCACAGAGACCGCATGTCCCGTGAGCAGTTGGGAGCTTTCGAGGAAATGACGAACTTCGAACTCGTGCTCCATGATATAGAGCGGTTGCGCCTTCTCGAAAAGTTAGTGAAGTACGTGTCCGGCGATGCGAGAAGATACGAGATCGACGGCGAGGATGTCTCCATACCGTCCGAACGCAGCGGAATTATGACGAGCTATGCTCTCACCCAATACGGCGTAAACTTCATTTTGGCGGTTCGGCCCAAGCATGGTTGACGTAATCTCGCGATAGCACCGCAATGAACTGGTGCTGTTACTTCCCTTTCTTGGCAGCCAGGTACGATAGAAGCTTTTTCGATCGGTGAGCTTTCTTCGTCTGCTCACGATACAGCTCCATCATGGGCGTTCCGAGATCGGTCAGGATGATGGGATGGAGCGGATTGGTGTAGAAGCAGACCCCCTTTTCCTGTGGCGAAATTGTCTTCCCAATAGTGAGCACAAATTGTACCCCAGGAACATTGAACACATAGTTTCGCGCTCCGCGAAGAGACCCTCGATACGGCTCAAGAAGGTTGCTGAACTTCGTTTCAGGCGGAGCGATTCCGACGGTCAGCGTTATGTGTTCGGGAAACGGTGCTTTGTGCCTGAGGAATTGCCTGAGCTTGTCGCTATAAGGACCCAATTCAATTCGAGGTTCCTTCCGGTCTTTGGCCCACCCGTGAACCGATGCTTTCCAGAAGATCCCAATCGCGAAGTGCGTTATAGCCTCTACGTTGATTTGGGGGTTGCGCTTCGCCGCATAGCCTGCGCTCTCTCCTTCGACGATGTCCGGAGGTACGGCTGCCAAAATTTCGTACAGCGGAAATCCCTCGTCCCACGTCTTGAGCTTTGGCAATAGCCAATTTTCACCGTGCGTGCTGAGAGACTGATCGCATTTCGCGCAGAGGAGATAATCCTGCGTCTGCCGCGAGGTCTGCATCACGACCTCCGAACTGATCCTCACGGGATCGGAATCGCTCGCACGGCAGAGCTTGTACGCTGCTGCCGGGATGAGATGACTGCATATGAGCTCGTTGGGCTTAAGACACATTTTGCAAATGCCCTGTTGCATAGAACCTCGAACCTTGCCTGACTTCACAGAAAACTATGGCATTTAACTAACCACTCCCTCCCAAGCATGAAATCTTAGCGTTGCGCCGCGCAAACGGTAGCGACCACAACATTGCTCAATTCTCAGCGACGTAGGTGTAGTCAGGCAGCATCGCCCTTACACTCATTGACCCGAACTCGGCGTGCCGACTCAGCCTTGAACGTGCTGTCAATCTTTCGCATGAAGGCGTCCGCCCACTGAACTGACCGGGGCTATTAACCGGTCGGCCCTCGGGCTTCCGTCCGATCCGCCGAGCGTGGAATGAACCGCTCGCCGCACCTGGACACTTTATCCGCTCGCCGTCAGTGCGTATCAACTCAGCGGGTGATTGAATATCCGCACTTGGGGCACGACGTATTGAGAGCGGCAGCCACTCCCTCGCGGTTGATTTTTCGTCTTGGTGGCATCTTCAGTTCGCTCTAGACGCCATGATGGCGAGCACGCGCTTGCGGCCCTCATCCATTGGGGGCAATGCTAGCATATTCGTCTTATATTCGCCACGCCAGCACGGACGTGTGGTTACCGACTGCTAGGTCGAGCGCTCCGCTGAGCCATTGTCGACCTGAGCCAACAATTGTAAGTTTGCAGTATGGTCCGACTGATCTTCGTCGTAATCCTCGGATGCACGCTGGATCGCGACAACCGGCTTGGAGGGCGCGCCAAACCCCTCTGGTATTGGCTTACGGTGGCCGGTATGGTGCTGGTCTCCGGCTACTGATCGAATACCATGCTGCGTCGAAGTATGGGCGTCCTCGCACGACTGGGAATCAAGCCAGATCGTCCCACACCCTTGATAGAACACAAGCGTTGTCGAAGTATGCCTCGAACGAGTTGCTTCCTAGGCGAGAGTCGGTAGCGTCCGCACATTTGGAGATTATTGCAGACTGGGCCGCAGGACCCTAAGGTTGGAGTCTCCAGTTCGCCAGAGTTTCCCATTGGTAGAATGTGTTGTTAGCAGCCCCACTCCGGCTCCGGTTCCGGGAACACGAACGACAATGGAAGCAAACAAACTCCTGCAGAAGAACGCGCTTTGCGACCGCCTCATGAAAGAGGGTCTGGATGGTTGGCGAGATGAGGAGAATGTCGCTCGCGTTGGCTTGCTGACCGATCTTGCGCTAGAGATGGGACGCAGGGACGCACTAACTGGTGCTCTTGCTTGGTTTGAGGCTCTTGATAAAAAGGGTCTTTCCGGGGAACAAGCGATTCTTCTTGATTACGGCAGGGCTAACGCCATCGCGGGAGAGAGATATGGCACAGCGTGGACCTGGGAGCAGACCACCTTAGCACGGGAACTTTTTTATCTTCGCCGTGCAGTATCAAACCACAAGTTCGCACAGATGAGCGACGTTTTCAAATGTAAGTGCCTCACCAACCTTGGAAATCGACTCAATGTCGCAGGCCGGGCCATCGAGGCTCTTGAGTGCTGGCGTCGCGCCCTCGAAGTGAGACCGGACTTCGGGATGGCATTGGGCAACCGAGCCAAGACTCTTGCTGACTATGCAAGAGCCCTCGAAGACAGGGGCAATCAAGCTCTGTTTCTGTTTTTCGCTCACAAGCAAGCGACGGCCGCTCTTGCACCAACAGCGTTCTATACCGATGTTCTTGATGAACGCAATCGGGCGGCGGTTAGAGCGCTCAAAGATTGGATCGAGTCCGTAGTGGACGTGGCAGGCATTGCTACGGAGGTAGAAACAGTCTCATCCCTGCACTGGCAGGACACTTCCGCTGCCGAGGAAGAACGTGCCTACCACGATTGGTGTCTGCGTAACTGTTTGTATCTGAATCCGTTGAACGACCTAGGAGGATACGCTGTTGCTACCAGCGACTCAGCGGGACTGGCGGCTCACGTCGTGCCGGTCGATGCGCCACACGTGTTCGAGAGCTTCTACGATCAAATGAAACAAGAATACGTGTCGGCCCGATGGTTATTGTATGAGGGGCTGAACGCGAAGGTGCCGCACTTCTCGGACAAAGATGTGCTTCTTCAGGCGACTGAACCCAAGCCATGTCTCTCGTTGGCAATCGAACAGGCAAAGGCCGCCTATAAGACTTCCTATTCTCTTTTCGACAAGATCGGTTTCTTTATCAATGCTTATATGGCTTTGGGTGTTCCCGAAAGACAGGTTTCGTTCAGGACACTCTGGCGCGCCGGCAAAAATGGACCCATACGGTCAGAATTCGACGTGACTGGCAATTGGACTGGAAACTGGGCGTTCTGTGCCTTGTATTGGCTCGCCAAGGACTTCTTTGAAGATGCGAACGACGAGGTTGGCGAACCGGAGGCCCGTGCGTTGAGCGAAGTAAGAAACCATATCGAACACAAATACTTGCGAGTTACCGCAGCTGAATCTCCAATCGCGGCACCTGATGATTTAGCGTTGATGGTGTCGCGCGAGCAGTTCAAGGGCAAGGCGATCCACCTTCTCAGACTCGCGCGTTCAGCACTCATTTACTTGGCCATCGGTGTCGGATTTGAGGAACGAAGACGGGAACCTGGCCGTGCCGGAGTGCCCCTCGAAGATATTCCCTCGACGCCTTATCTGCCAGATGCGGAGAAGATGTAACTGCGCTTTAAGCAACTGTGACGCAGATTGTGATGCACCTTTTGGCAGATGACACAGTTCAGGCGTTAACCCTCAAAGCCGTGTCTGACAGCTCGGGGGTCCCTGCTACGCTGACGTGGCAGAATTCGGAGTGGCGGTATCTTGAGTCTGTAATCGTTGTAAATCTCCCTCGTCGATGAAGAAACTAGGTCCCGCATTGCTTTCGCATACATCCGGGGAGCCTTTTCGAAAGCCCTTTTGTTTCTCATCGACTTCACGGGCGACAGGCAAGCTCTTAGGAACACGTTGAGTTCGCCGATCCGAGTCAAGGTCTTCCCAAGTTTCTTGGGCCGATACCCGACACTTCGAAGCAACTCATCAGCTTCGAAGAGTATTGAATCCGTCTCCGCGATGTGTAGTTCCATTTTCAGTACATTCACCTCGGCGTCGTAGCCTTCAATTCGGGCCTTCACTGCAAGCCGACGGGTTATGGTTCGGAGTAATCCCTTCGACGCACGATGGAAAAGGAAGAATTGAAGACCCTGGGTTCGGAGCTTGCGCATCTCAATCACAAGGGGCTCCGATTCTGTCGCCTTCGCATCGTAATGCGTCAGTACCGTGGTCAGGCGTTCCATTGCCTTCCCTATGAGGTCATCGGCGAATTTGGAGAGCACACGATCATTGGGAATCAGCATTATGCCCAAAGCATACCTGACGATGGCTTCCTAAATTGTCGCTAACAGAAGGGCAATACACTCATTGAGACCTCCGGGGTTTGGTGGCGCGTTCTGGAAGCACACCTGCGGCAGACGAAGAGATGGCCCCTGAAGAAATAAAATAATAAAATTGCAACTGCCCGAACCGCCGGGAAAGGCGTCTCCGGCGACCCGCGTCCACATTTCTGGATAGCTGAGGCTGTGTGGCTTTCGAAAATATAGCGCTACAAGAATAGACAGCTCTGACCCAGCAAGGACGAGACTTTCACTTTCGTGAAGGTTTACGACCGGAAGAAGGAAACCGAACATGGATAGTTCATCCAGCATTTCACCCTATTGGGATCGCATG
>Ga0209168_10001648_pt1 | contig 17136 bp, 14 predicted proteins | sample Coa_R1_FD_187156 | JGI IMG/M metagenome (GOLD analysis project Ga0209168, IMG submission 187156) | Surface soil microbial communities from Centralia Pennsylvania, which are recovering from an underground coalmine fire - Coalmine... | ecosystem: Environmental > Terrestrial > Soil > Unclassified ... | reverse complement strand
CGGTGAGCGTATACGAGCCGATCGGGCCCGCGGAGCTCGCTATACCGTTCCAGGTAAATGTGTAGCCGCTCTTGATGGCAGGGTCATTGGCGAGTACGGAGTCAACCAAGTCTGCAGACGTGGAGCTCGGTGTGGCGGCCGGCCCCAAATTTGTAAGCTTGGCTGGATAGGCTCCGTAGGTCGTCGAAAATGCGACTGCGGCTGTATTCATCGTGCGCATCGTTGCGACAGCCGACGCCTCGTTGGCGGCCATCTTGGAACGCAGCAAGTTGGGGATTGCGATTGCCGCGATGATCAGGATGATGGCCACAACGATCAAAAGTTCGATAAGCGAAAAACCATGTTGTTTCTTTTTCATATGTCCTCCGGAAATTTTGGTTTCCCTCAAAAATTAGCAAAGGACAAGAAAGGTTCTCCCTGGCGATTCGCTAAGAAAACGAAACCTTGCATATTGGAGGAGCACGGCTAGCGCCAATCAGTAAAGAATGGTGTAAGGAATCCGATATGGCGGTTCTCCTATGTAATGATCAGGTTAGAGGGAGATCTGTATCCCCCGCATCCAATCTCTCCAGAAGGCGGAATTCACATACCATCGTAAACGCCATTAAGTGGCGTAGGGTCCCCGACTTTGTACTAAATTTTGTCAGTATCACTAGTGTTTGAAAAGGGCGCTCCGACGAGACTCGAACTCGCGACCTTCTGCGGGACAGGTTGCAATTCTTTTGTCGGGGGACCACAATTCGTTGGGGAGCGAGTATGGCATCGTTTCAGCCTGGCCAATCCGTTCGCGTCAACCTGGAAGGCCTTCAGGTTGGCAATGTCCTGTTTCATGCCGCGGTCAACGCCGCAGTGGGCAACGTCCTGCGCCAAACGTCGCAGGATCCACCGAAATATTTAATCAAGCTACTTTTTTCATTTCGCGGCGTGAGTGAAGTGGAAGTTACTGAGGATCGCATTTCCGCTGGATAATTTTGATGGCGCCGTTTGGATTTTTATTCTATTTACTATCTAAACTTTTAGGAAGCGATCTTCGTTCCCCGGGAACGCCAATCTCCCGATTGGCGTCAGCGAAACACCAGTCAGGAGAATGGCGTCAGCTCGACATAGCTAGGTTAGAATATTCAAGCGAATTGCGGAAAAATTTGAGGTTCAAGTGATCCATCGCTACGTCTTCCACAACGATCGTCTCGTACCCGTCGAACAGGTTCGTCTCTCTCCGGGCCAAGGTGGATTGTTGAGTGGTTGGGGACTGTTCACGACGATGCGGATTTTCCAGGGTGAAGCCTTTGCCTATGAACGCCACTGGCGCCGCCTTGAAAAGGATGCAGGCAAAACCCGGCTGCCCTTCCCGTTTGATTCCGCGCAGGTGCGGCAGCAATTGAGCCAACTCTTGAAGGCCAACCAAGTCGTGGAAGGTACCGCCAGAATTTATATGATTTATAACCGCGTGGGCGCGTGGCAGAGCGAAGAACCCATGCCGGAAGTGGATCTGATTTTGTGCACGGCCGGGTTGCCGGCGCATCCGGAGTTGGCGCGCCTCACAATTGGCGCGCACGGCCGACACGCAGCCTCTCCGCTTGCAGGCGTCAAAGTCACATCATGGCTCAACAACGTGTGGCACCTGGCCGAAGCACAGAAGGCGGGCTGGAGTGAAGTTGTGCTGCTCAATGAGCGCGGAGAGGTTGCCGAATGCACGACCGCGAATATATTTAGCGTCAAGAATGGCACGGTTTCGACGCCGCCACTTTCATCCGGATGTCTCGAAGGCGTGACACGCAGCGTGTTGCTTGAGATTGCTCCGGCGGCCGGAGTGCGGATGATAGAGCAGACGCTGACACCGGAAGATCTGTTCTTCGCCGATGAAGTTTTTATCACATCGACCAACCGAAGTTTGCTGGGAGTATGTGAAATCGCCGGGCATAAATATCTGGCCGCTCCCGGGCCCATCGCTCAGAAGCTCGAACACGCATTTGGCGCGGCTATGCGCGACTACGTGGCGCAGCAAACGGCAAGCGCGCGCACCTGACCGCGCCGCAAGTCCACTCGCCCAGCACACCTGACTTCGGACCTCGGCTGCTTGCATGGCAAATGGCGCTGGGTGCGGGGTATCGTTACTTGCCCGACGATAAGACTTTCACCAGGCGGTACAAGTATTCCAGTCCATCGTCGAACGATTTGACGAGAATGCGCTCGTCCTTACCGTGGGACCGGACATCATCGATGTCGCCCGCGAGTCCGGAGGTTCCGTAAGTGGGGATGCCTGCATTGCGTAAAAAGAGGCCGTCGGTTGCGCCCGAACTCATCGTCGGGATCACAGGAATGCCGGGCCAGAATTCCGAGGTTACTCGCTCGACGGCCTGGATAATCTCCGGGTTGAGAGGCGAGGGCTTGCTGGTAGGGTCGATCAAGGTTGGAGTGACGGAGATTTGGTTATCGTCCACCACTCGCACAAGTGTCTTCTGAACATCTTCGATGGGCTCACCGGGAAGGACGCGGCAGTTGATAGTGGCTTGCGCCCTTTGAGGCAGGGCGTTAAAGGCATGCCCGCCTTCGAGCATCGTCGCGACGCAAGTCGTGCGTAGTTGCGCGTTGTAGGCAGGCATCGCGGAGAGGCGGGCCAAGGCAGCGGGATCAGGCCGTCCCGAGGCCACAGAATTCATGGCGGCGCCAATTTGAGAGTCCTCCAACGGGGCAGCACGCTCAAGCCATGCGCGCGTCGTTTCATTCAGGACAACCGGAAAATCGTATTTCGAGAGGCGCGCGAGGCCTTCCGCCAAATGGTAGATCGCATTGTCCCTGGTTGGCAGCGAGCTGTGTCCCCCTGGGTTCTTTACTTCAAAGCTGTAATTGACAAAAACTTTTTCGCTTGTCTGCAGGTCGGCACGCAAGGGCTTACCTTTTTTTAAACCTACTCGACCACCTTCGTTCAGCGCAAACTCAGCATCAATCAGGTCGCGATGGTTCTTGAGCACCCACTGGACTCCCACAGCATCCTTGTCGCCGATCTCTTCGTCCGTCTCCAACAGCAGAATGATATCCCGGTCAGGTTTATAACCTTCCTTCTTGTAGCGAATCATATTGGCGACAAACGCCGCGGCCATGAATTTATCGTCGCCGGATCCACGAGCGTAGAAGTAACCGTCCTTTTCGATAAGTTTAAACGGATCAACCGTCCAATCCTCGCGTTTCGCTTCCACCACGTCGAGATGAGCCATCAACAACATCGGCTTGCCTGCGCCAGTGCCGTGCAGTCGCGCCACAAGATCACCCTTGCGCGGAGCGGGGTTGAACACCTGGACGTCGGCGCCGGAATAACCTGCCGCGCGCAGCCGCGCAGCCATGGCCTCCGCCGCCTTGGACGTGTCTCCCGTGGGCGTGACGGTGTTGATTTCAATGAGTTCCTTATAGATTTCGCGGGCGAATTGCTGGTTTGGAGAGAGCGTCTGTGCGGATACCGAAAATGGCGCGCCGGCCAGGGCCAGAACGACGAAGGCCAGCGTCTTTGGCCGCTTTACGGAATTCATAGCGTGCTCCTTCAAAACAGAAAGGGGGCGTTTATGTCAGCGCTTTAGCAATGAAATTTCGGCAAGCCTATTTTCGTCCCAAAGCTAACTGCCAGCGCGCCATGCCGCGCGCGTGCGCTTCCATAGGCACGGCTTGCGGCATCTGGGCGAGCGTAGGCAGCCGGAACAGGATTCCGACCAGCAACCAAAGGTACGCATTATTGACGAAGTTCTGGTACGCTGCGATTCCGAAATACATCAGCAGTATGAGAAGTACGACGGAATACCACCAAATCGCGAATGCCAGCGGGAAATATACGGTTTGGCGGAGCTGCCTTACAATCCGCCAACCGGTCCAAAGTAAGGCTGAGACCCAAACGAGCCATAGTAAAAGGCCGAGTATACCCATTTCCACTACGAGCGTGCCGTAACCACTTTCGACTCCGATGCCTGGCGGAGGTTGACCAAGAAATCGGGAAACATACTGCTCACCCAGCGAATTCAACCCCGTGCCATAGCCGTAGACCCATCGTTCATGGTCAAATGCTTTCATTAGGTTTTGGACGGGATAGTCCCAACTTCGACTGACCAACTCGGAACCTTCGCCTTGATAAGACAAAGTCTCTGACAGGTAGGCCCAGTTTGCGCCAATGGCAACTGGAAAAACTTCCAGCATCAGTATCAATGCAATACCACCAAATAAAAAGGTCCGGCGAAGGGCTTTGACCAGACGGTGCCCCTGTCCCCACTTCCAAGGCGCGCCCCAGAGAAATGCCGCAGTCATCACGAAACCGCTGCCTAGCACGAAGACGAACGGTGTCCGGGTCCCCGTAATCATGACTCCCACAGTAACTATGCCGATCGCCAGGAATCCGTACCTGGCGCTCCGCCGACTCAACAATAAGTAGCCCAAGGTACCAAATACAAGTATCCAAAGCATAATCAGGTAGAAAGAGAAGCGCCCGGCGCTGACGAAGACGGAACTGGTTGCAAGAACCCCTTCGTGCGTGATAGGTGAAAAGCGTGTGACGTGAGACAGTCCGTACAATTCATCGGCGCTATCGTCAGGCGTCAGGAATGTAATGCCGAGAACGGACTGTGCGATCCCTAAGCCGGCAATCACAGCCCCCACTACAATGTTCACAAGCAGGAACCGTTCCAAATCTTTCGGGCGCTCCAACATTGCGTAGCCGAGGAACATCAAAGGGGCATAGTAGAAGTACATTTTTAGCCCCAATAACCCATATAAAAAACTGGGCGACCAAGTGTTAAACCCCTGGACCGCAGCAAACCAGAAGAAGATCAGCAGAGGAATTTTGAAGGGAATCTTAAGCTTGTCCTCACCCCGCTTGCGCCTGGCAACGTAAAAGGATATGTAAGCAACGCCAATCAGAAAGTCTTTAACGAAATAGATTGCCATGCTGTTGCCGAGATATTTCCTGGCGAGATCCTCAAACAGAAGCCAAATCAAGAAAAGAAGAACACCGCTGCGCCAATCATTCAGGATCTGGACGATCAACACGCAGACGACTAAGACAAGTCCAGACATGATCAACATCTGGTCTGAACCAGCAACAATCCAACTGGTCAGTTCCCAGATAAGGCCGATGATGAGAAGACCTAGTACAAGGCCCCGAATCTGCCGTTTGCCCGAGGCAGATCCGACGGTCAGCTGCATGTCAAATCCTTCCCCCTGAATGTCCTCGTAGGATTATGATCGCCTCACGCGCACGCTGCAAATACAATTGCGGGGTCATGATACCCGGAAAGGCACCACCATGCCTTTGTTTTGTTTCTTGTGAAATTTATAGGTTTGGTCGAAAGTTATGCGATGCCCATCTCGAATCTTTCAGTAAACTAGTTTCTGTTAGACTGAGTTGACTTACATAACGGCCACACTCGACCCGATCGGAAGGTCGAAAACAGACCTGAGGCTGGACGAGATACAGGAGTCATAGGTGATTCGTGATTACTACCGTTCTTACAGGAGATCGAAGCTTCGTTTCGCTAAACGCATGCTTCTTCACCGCATGCGTCGACAGCCCCGCGTCTGTCCATACTGCGGCCCCTCTTCTCCCGTAAGCCGCATGAGACGCAAGAAACTAATTATGGACATTCTCCAATGCAGTAAGTGCCATCTGATTTTCCGTTGGCCTTTGGACACGGAAGAGGAACTCGATACACATTACGAGACAGAGTTCGCCGAAGAGTCTCCACAAGTTCGTCTGCCAAAACCAGGCGAACTTCAAACGCTCATAAAAGATGATTTCGCTAGAATGTTCGGACCGGATTTGGCTCACAAGATCAGCATACTTAAAGCAGTCAGGCGTCAAGGCCGCGTGCTCGATTATGGGTGCTCATGGGGGTACACGCCTTACCTGATGCGAAAGAATGGCTATGAGGCAGCCGGGTTTGAGGTTTCAAAATCGAGAGCTGAATATGCCAGAATCAACCTGGGCCTTACCGTGATTGACTCTCTCGCGGCACTCGATTCAGTCCCGGCCGGAAGCTTCGATATCGTGTTCTCGAACAATGTCCTTGAGCATCTGCCGTCCATAGGCGACGCTTTGGCTTCCTGTGCAAGACTGCTCGCTGACGACGGGATCGCTATGCATGTGCTTCCAAATTTTTCTGGAAGGGCCAGGCGGTCAGGAGAGTGGCTGCAATGGATTGGTGAGGATCATCCTGTTGCACCTACCATGGAATTCTTCGAGACCGCACTGCCTGCCGCTGGCCTCCGGAGATTCAAGTTTGCGACGTCGCCTTTCGATGAGGAGGCGATTAAAGCCGTGATGGATCGATCCAGACCATCTTCACAACTCGATGGGGATGAACTGTTGATCGTGGCTCAGAAATGAGTGGGCAATTTTATTTGCATTCGTACCGCCTTACTTCAACTCTCCACTCGGGCTGATCTAACTGGGGCGCGAACCGCCGTTTCCATCGGATACCATCGTCATGTACCTGGTGCTCAAACTGAACCAGGTTGCAGCGCTCGCCCAACCAACTCTCCGCTTCTTCAGTGGCCTCGTTAGGCACGTCGAAATGCGCTCCCTGTACCAGCAAGATTGTCGAGGCAACCGGACGATTGGCATCCACCCATTGCTGTGCATTATAGACACGAGCAACTCGAACAGAATAAGGCAATAGGCCCGCGAAATCACCGCCACGCGCCGGCGGATAGGATTCCTTCGGGAATAAATATGTCAGGTAATAGAAAAAAGAATTGTTATTGCTTATGACGATGCCTTGATTGCGGATCACATCGGCGGATTGGATTGCAACTGACTCCCAGGGTTCGATCCAATGCGGGGCCGCATACAAGCGGCGGGAAAAAATTCCGTACCAGCCTATGCTCGCGACTATAGCGAGCGCGGTCACGAGTATTTTGCGGGTAAGCCTTCCCGGCACACTGCCCAGCGTGACGCCTGCAGCCAGAATGAGCCAGGGACTAATAAACAAAATCCGTTTGGGTATCACGATCCCCACTACGCTCATCAGAGCAACCATTCCGAGAAAGTACAAAAAAAAAGCCTTAACCGAACGGGGGGTTCGCAAAAGAAGCATGAGCAAACAGGCTGCTATGGCAATTCCAGCGGGAACGCCGAGATACCAGAACCAGGGCGCAACGGATTCACTAACAAACGTACAAAAAATATTGTAGACACCAGAAGCTACTGTGGCCAACCCAAGGCCGTGCGGCCGGACTCTAGAGTGCGTTTCTGTCAGCAGAGGACGAAACAAGGGAATGTACGCCACTAATAAAATAACGCCCGTCAACAGGAGGGTTCGTACCCGATTAGGCCAATCGCTCACATTCCCCAGAATATAGTCGAGTGCCAGACAGGCCAACAGAACCCATCCAAAATAATTTGAATAGACTAGTGCCACGGAAGCTGCGAGCAGCAAAACCCAATTCTTCGTCGTAGGCCGGCTTAAGAAATTGAAGTAACTGAGCGTGAGCAGAGAAACTAAAAAGAAACAAAATGAATACCAGGTTGCCAAACGTCCAAAATGGAAACCAAAGGGCCACGCGATTACCAGGATCAGGACGCAGATCTGACTCTTGACTCCTCCCAAGTGCTTTGCAACCTTCGCAAGAATCCATGTTCCGAGTACATAGAAGAAGATCGACGGCAGCCGCAGCAGGTGCTCGTTCCCACCGGTTAAGCGCAACCATCCATGCAGGATGATGTCATAAAGGGGAGGATGTTCGTGCTCACCTATTCCATGAAGATACAGCCCTACGGTTTGCGATAGGGATTTCGCAGCGCTATCAATGATCAGGAATTCGTCGTCAACTTCCGAATACCATCGGTTCGTGGAAGCTAACAACGCGCCCAGAGCGAGGGGCAAGGTCCAAAAATAGCGCTCATAACGGGCTATCCTAGCGAGCACACTAGACTCTTCTGCATGGCCAGCCCTCTCGCCCGCAAGCTCGAGATCCTCAGTCGATACTACGCGCATATGCGGCATCACTTTGTTGTATGAAACAGAGCGGTCATCCCTGCTTTTGTGCGACTGAAGGCGTTCGCGCCTCAATCCATAAGCTATCCGCCAAGTGCGTGAGCACCGGAAGGACGCCAGAGGCCCAGCGGCCCGCATGGGATGCCATGACAACTAATTTTCCAGACGTCGTGAGCAAATCGAGATCGGAAAGCTGAGGATTTTGAGTAAAAAAACCGTCCGTGTGTATCCTGAGCTTCTCTAGCCCCGCTTTTTCGACAACGTCCTGAATATTCGATTTCGACCAGTAGCGCATCTCGAAAGTACCTGGCCGCGCGTCGGTAAAATTACGTTTGGCCTGCAGCAGAATATTGTATAAGCCTGTTTTGTTCGGCAATTGAATCAAACAGGCGCCCGCAGGCTTGAGCACCCGGGCAGCCTCCTTGAAAAAGGCTGCAACTTTTTCCCGATCCAGATGCTGAAGAACGCTGTACGAAAATAGTACGTCGATGCTGCCCGACCGGAATGGCAACCGCTCCGCACCGGCACACACAAAATCCGCTTGAACTCCCATTTGCCGCGTTACGCGGCCGGCTGCGGCAAGAGCGTCTATGTGAACGTCGATGCCAATGGGTTTGAATCCCGCCCTGGCCGCGGCAATACTCCATCGCCCCCAGCCGCACCCGACGTCCACCAGCACTTGGCCATTGCTGCGAAAAAGAGGCCAGCGAGGAATTGGGTATCGACGGAGGCTGCCTCTCGCGCGCCAGTAAAGATTCCCATTGGTATTCACAAGCCAGTCGCTTACGAAAGAGTCGATCGAGCTATCTCGTCCCTGATCCTGGCAAGGCGCCATGTTGTGCGGGACAACTTCGCGCCGTACGTTGTCGGTGAGGATAGGAACACCGTTTTCAACGGCAAACTGATGTCCATGATCGCAGAGAAGGACGCCGTCGTACGCACGCAGATCCGATTGATCCGCGGGACAAGCTAGGACGCTGATCATCCGCACACCGTGCCGAATCTCGTGATTTCAAATTTATTATTGCGCAGCACCATTATGCCCGCCATGCTCTCAAATGGGTTTCGTGCTCTGGCAAATCAAGGCTTCTTCCCCCGCGCGTTGATTCCATTGAAGCCTGTTCCGACATATACATCGACAAGGCCGGCGTCCGCGAACCATTGCCGCACGGTTTCAATCGTTTGCGGATGGTCATGCTCGGGCGAAAACATGTCGAGCGCGCTCAGGATTTTCACCTGCTTGAGTTCCTCGTCGGTGAAATCAAGTTTCGGTTTGTGTGAGATTGGTCCAATAGGAATCAGGTTGCCGATCATCTTCCCGATAAGCGGAACTTTATATAAAGCCTTCTTCAGTTCGAACGCCGGCGGGATCAACCAGGAGAGCACCTGGTGAACGCGGTGTGGACCCATCCACGTGAGCCATGGGCGGGCCCAGTATTTCAGCGGCGGGAATAGGCCTGTGTGACGCTGGTAGCAATCAATAACGATTTCGCCGCCCGGACGAAGATAAGGCACCAGACTCATGAAGGCCTTGCGAACGTCAGGACAATGCTGCAGCACGCCCATACAGTACACTTTATCGAATGATTCCCGGCGCAGCGGAATTTGATAGATGCTGGCCTGAAAGATATTCACGCGGTCGGAGTCGCCATTATTCTTGAAATTCGCTTCCACGGCGTTGCTCAAATCAAAGGAGAAAACTTCGGCGCCGGTTTCAAGGGCAATCTGCGTGAAGCGGCCCATGCCGCAGCCGGCTTCCAGTATCCGCTGCCCTTCCATGCGAGCCGGCCATTGCGTAGTAAGAAAGAATCGTTCGCGGCTGAGATCGTTTCCCATGTGCCGGTCCAGCTGCAATTTGTCGAAACGATTCCACTGGTAGCCAAATGTCTGCGCGTATTCCTCGCTGGGAACAAACCTGGGCATCGATCGAACGATCGGAAACGGTCGGGCGCACGATGTGCAAACCAATTGGCCTTCGGCGATCGTCCCATTATTCTGAGCCGAGGGAGATACTTCCGGGCGTAACGGGGAGCCACAGTCCGTACACGCAAACCATTCCGTGAATTTGACGTCCATCTTTCTACGTGCACTCCCCGCGTTTATCTTATGTGCGCCACTTGGGTTTGTTTCGAGGCGGCACTGCTAATCGATACTTCAGCTGATTTTCCTAAGGTATCCGCATAGCGGGCCGCGATCGCGCGCCAGGAAAAAAATTGCTCATACGCGCGGCGGCTACGATCAGCAAGTGATGCCCGTAACGTGTCGTCCACGAGCACTCTATCTAGCGCCGCGGAGAGCTGTTCACGGTCGCCTATGGGGACGGGAAGAATTCCGGCTTCCGTAATGGGCCACCCTGTGTCATGCCCCGCGTAACACACGAGAGGCAACCCCGCGGCTATTCCGGCGATGGCGCTTCCCCGCCGGCTGGAAATTTCGCTGCGCACAAACAGCATCACATCGGCACGCCCCAAAGTGCGACTGATTTCTTCTGGAGAAAGCACGCCGAATGTTTCAACTTCGATGCCTGTGCCCGCAAATTCCAACCGCAGCGCCGGAGTCGCCTCAAGCGCGCCCCGGCCGAAAACAATAAGCCGCAGCGAGCCCACAAGTTTTCTCGCCCGCTTCAACGCAAAGCCGATGTTTTCAACCTCGGTTGTCATTCGTTGGCCGGAGGTCACGCAATAAACCGCTACTGTCTTCGCTTCCGTCGATCGTTTATGGGCGTTTGCTGGCGTCGCGGGACAATTCGGGCCGACAGGGATGTAAACGGCTTTGTCGTGTACTGCCGGCAACCAGAAAACTTTTTCAAGAGGCACGGGAAAAATCGCGCGTTCCGCCCTTGCATAAAGTTTTTCCAGGGCGTACACGTGGCAATATTCACGCACGCGGGCAATTGTTCCCTGGCCGATCGCAGGCCCAAAATCATGAAAGACGACGCCGCAGCGCACGCCACTTTTTCTCAAAACGGAAAGTACTCGCGGCGCCTGCAGCGGAAAACCCCGGCGCGACCACGCCAGCGTAGTGTATTGCAACAGCACCCAACGTCCCCGCCAACCCCTGGCCTTCACGCGCAGATCGGCGAGCGCGGCGTTCCAACCACGCTCCGCCCAATCTAGTTTGATGGTCTCCAGTTGATAGCCAAATTCTCCGAGAGCCCCGCCAAGCCATGCGCAATAGTCAGCCACGCCGTCAGTGGGCTCATCGCGTTTCCCCAGCAGCGCTATGATGGGTTCCGCGTTCATTTCGCCACCAGCTGCGGCACGGCCAGAACGTGCAGGTTGTCCACAGATTCAACGCTGTATCCAAACCGCACAAAATATTCCCGCAAAAGCTTATCGTTGTCATCCGAATGCATCTCGCAAAGAACTAAAGGATGGCGCGCAGTAAGCAGCTTTTCGGCGCCGCGGAATACTTCAACCTCCGCACCCTCGACATCACACTTGATTACGTCCGGAGTGGGCGCGTTGCGCACAAAATCGTCGAGCGCCACGCAGCGCGTTGGGATCCCGGCGGCCGAATTTTCTCCTGGGATAAATTTCCCAACGCCGCGGTCAGGTGATGACTGATCCGCCGGAACAAAAGTGACGGCGCCGCTTTCCGACCAGATGCCGGCCTCGATCACAGTGGCATTAATGAAACCGTTCCGTGTGATGTTACGGCGCAAGCGAGCCGCGATTTCCGGATCCGGCTCGAAGCTGAAGACCTGGCCTGCCGCTCCCACCAGTCGGGCGGCGAGAAGCGAGAAAAAACCAATGTTCGCGCCCAGATCGTAGAACACCATCCCGGGCTTGAGCCTCTTCGATAAGATTTCCTGAATGGCGGGCTCAACATCGCCGCGCAGGTAGTGCTGGCCGGTACGAGGATTAAGTTCGAGCCACAGGCCTTCAGCCGCGCCTTTTTCGACGCGCGCCCACACTTTTTCATCCGCCGGAAGAAACCGCTGACTCAAGCAGTGAGCGAGATTCCCCAGGATCGGCACTTTCCGAATCGAACGCAGGGGTTCCGGCAATCCCAGAAGAAATGAGCCAATCCATCTCCGGGGCAGGGCCATCTATTTCTCCACCATGTAGCTCCCGATAACCAGCACATCCATTCCGGAACTGAAGAATGTCCGCACGGCGTCGGTCGGCGTATTTACGATGGCTTCGCCACGCAAATTGAATGACGTATTCATGACCACGGGAACTCCGGTCCGCTTCCCGAACTCGTTAATCAGGTTCCAGTACAAAGGATTGATGTCTTTCTCGACGGTTTGCGGCCGCGCGCTGCCGTCCACATGCGTGACCGACGGAATAATGTCGCGCTTTTCCGGCCTCACGGGATTCGTGAGGATCATGAACGGAGAATCGCAGGCGTGTTCGAGGTACTCACTCGCCACTTCCCTGAGCATCGAAGGCGCGAACGGACGCCACCATTCGCGAAACTTAACCGCATTATTTACCTTTGCATTCATCTCCGGGTCGCGTGGGTCCGCCAGAATCGAGCGGTCACCCAGTGCGCGCGGACCAAATTCCATGCGGCCTTGAAACCAGCCAATAATTTTCCCGGCGGCCAGCAATTCGGCGGTGGTTGCGGCGACATTATCCAGTTTTACGGCGCGAAGTTTGTAGGTTCGCAGTACTTTTTCTATCTCCGCATCGGAGAATTCCGGGCCGAGGTAAGCGTGCCGAAGCGACCGCATTGGCAGGCGGCCGCCGTTATCCAGGTAAGGAGCGAGCACCGCGCCCAAAGCCACACCGTCGTCCGAGGCGGCCGGCTGAACGAAAATATGATCGACCATGCCCGACGCTTGAATTTTTCCGTTGGCCTTGGAGTTGAGCGCCACACCACCGGCCAGGCACACGTCCCGGCAATTCGTTTTTTGAGTCGCGAGTTTTACGAGTGCCAGCATGGCGACTTCGCAGGCATCCTGCACGGCAAATGCGACATTTTTAAAACTTTCGTCAATTTCGCTTTCGGGTGTGCGTTCCGGGCCCAGGCGCTTGGCGATCGCCGAAGTGCCGTTACTGCACTCCAGCAGCAATTGTGAATTGACGCGATACGATTCATGGTTGAGCGAAATAAATTCGTTCAGATTTACGCCCGGATTTCCGTACGGCGCGAGGCCCATGACTTTCCATTCATCGCTATTGGGCACGAACCCCAGATATTGCGTGAACTGCGCGTAGAAGAGTCCCAGAGAATTCGGCCACGGAATGGTGAGCACGTGATCGAGGCGTCCACCGTGGCCGTACCAAATGGAGCTTGCTTCCCAGGCACCACGTCCGTCCATCACCACGACGGCCGCATTCTCGAGTCCTGAGTACGAATACGCGCTGATGGCATGCGCCAGATGATGATCCACGAAACGCATTTTGGCGCGCGTCTGGCCAAAATGATGCGTGAAGGTGCGAAAGCCGCCGTTCTGGTGCGCCATGCTGGCATACAGGCGCGCGGAATTCAGAATATTCAAGTAAGTAGCGGGATATTGTCCGCGCAAAAAACACTTCAAATCCGCGGCAAAAACGCTATGTGGAGCGGGCCAACCCTGGCAAATGAAGTCGAGCTGGTCGGCACTTACCTTTGCAAAATCGAGACAGGCACGGATGGCGAGTCGCGGGAAACCAGCATCATGCTTGATCCTGCTGATGCGCTCCTCGGCCACGGCAAACAGCAGTTCGCCGTCACGCACGATGCATGCGGAAGAATCGTGCATTTGCGAATAGTTGAATCCAAGTGTGATCATGCGTTCGACAGGATTACCCCGGCTCCTCGAATAAAACTACGAGTTTCGCTGAAGAACGAAGAGTGAATGAGTTTCTTCAACAACCCTCCAATCCGGAATGCTTCCATTTCTAAAAAGACGGTTGACCAACCTTACGGGTCCGTATTCCGGTGTAGTCCACCCTCCCTCAAACAGGCGCGCATCATGGAAGATCGTTATACCGCCAGGCTTCACGAAACGGCTCCAGTCATTCCAGTCGCGTTCCACGCCTGGCTCGGTGTGATCGCCATCGATCAAAAGCAGATCAATAGGTTTCAGCCAAGTCTGGACCGCGTCCTGGCTGAATTTTTCTATCCAAACCACTTTCCCGCGGCGATTGCTCTCGACAGCTCGTCGCGCAGTGCGCTTCAAGAAGTTAAGAGCGGAATATCGGCTGAGATGGAATGGGTCAATCAAGTATAGTGTTCCGTCTTCAGACATTCCTTCACGAAGCGCCAGCGCTGAAACCCCTTCGGCCACCCCAATTTCCACTAGACTCTTGCAGTCCTTGGCCCAACGCTTGAACGCCGCGTGCTCCGCGGCCGTATGTTGGGCAAGAGCGGGTCGCAAGCCAAGCCAACCGTACACAGGATGTTTCAGCAACGGAATACGCTTGATTCCATAAGAAAGCGACGTGTCCAATTTAAGCGGCAAATTGAGAACAGCGTATTTCAAACACTTCCTCCTAAATCTACATCCTACCGGTAGATGGAAAACTACTTACCATTTTTTCCATTACGCATCGCGAGCATCAATACTTTTTCCAGCTTTCGCGTGACCTGGCACCAAGTGTAGCGCCGCATGGTCTGCTGCGCATTCAGGCCGAGAGAGCTTCGCATCTCGACAGAGTAGCAAAGCCGCTCGACGGCATCCGCCAGTTCTTCCGCGTCCGCTGTAGGGACAATCAAACCATTAAAGCCGTCCTCGACAACGTCGCACATACCCGAAGAGTTGGTCGTGACGACAGGCATCCCCGTTGCCATCGCCTCCAGAATCGTAAGCGGCATTCCTTCCACCAGCGATGGAAAAACAAAAATGTCGTGCGCGGCGTAAAGCGCAGGCATGTCCGCCCGGCTTGTGAACGGAATCACAAGGACCCGATCACGAATTTCTGGAGCGAATGACTGTTTCACTTTTTCCGGAGAGGCCCCACAGCCCGCTACCGTGAGTGCAATCCCGGGCATCTTTTCCGCCAACCGCTGGAAGGCTTCGGCCAGGTAGAACACCCCTTTGCGATCGATCCAGGTTCCTACATAGAGCAGACGCAAGTCCGCAGTGTCTGTGTACTGGCGCTCGATGAAAAAATTCTCTTCCGTTCCGTTTGGCACGTACCAGATGTGGCCAGGATCGCGATCGTATTTCAGCTCCGCACAAACCCATGCTTCACGGTTTACAACCGCGCCATAGTCCGCTGTCTTAATTGAAAAATCGAACATCGTCTGATGATACAGCCGGTGCCACAAGCGGTTCTTCCATCCAAAATTCCACGCGCGACCCTTGCGGTCCTCAAGTTTCATCATTTGCACATAGCGTTCTTCGCTTCCATGCATCATCAATACATAAGGAGGGGCGCCCGCCGGCCGGAAATACTTCCGCCATGCCCCGTATACGCATCCCCAGGGCGCGTGGATATTTACGACGTCGAACCGGTTTGGATCCTTCAAAATCTTCCTGGCGATGGCAACGGCGAAGGACAACGCCTCAAACCGTTCTGACGCTGCGGGCCGCTGCAAGAGATCTTCGCGGAACCAGCATTGCACCTGATGGCCCCGTTTCTCGAGTTCCCTGGCGTGATGCAGCACCACCCCGGCCGCGCCCGCTTCTTCCATCCGCGGCACTCCGATGGCGATCAAGAGCCGCATCTATGGTGCGCTCCTCTTTTGCGCCATCACGAAATAATGATACGCAAAAGGGCTCAGAAGCCGGCGAATCGCTCGATTCGATTCCAAGCTTGCGAAGCGCACCGGGTCATGGCGCGGAATGAATGGAAACTGATGCACGGTGCCATCGGTCCGAACAATTTTCCATCCTGCAGCGGTCACAAAGCGCCGCACCTGGGTAAATATGTAACGCAGGTCCAGCGGTTGCGAAGATCTGCGCCGGGGATGGCGCACGGTGGCATAAAGCTCGTATAGACCCATCAAGTTCAAATAATTGGGCGTCGTGAGGAAGAGCGTCCCGCCGGCCTTGCATACTCGGTACATTTCGCGAACCGCTGCGCCCGGATCAGGCACGTGCTCGATCGTTTCGCAGGAAATAATGACATCAAAACTTTCGCTCCCAAAGGGGAGTTGCTGCGCGTCGGCCTGCGAATAAGTTACGCGACCTGCCAATTCCGGATGCTCGAGCAGTCTCTCGCGCGCAATCGTGATCGCCGAACTTGAAAAATCCGCGCCCCGCACCAGCGCGCCCTGAGAAGCAAGAAGGCGGGAAAAACCGCCGCGCCCGCAGGCCACCTCTAATACGGACTTGCCCTGGACCGAAGGCAGAAATTCCAGAAGGAGCTGATACCACGGACTTGATTCATCCTGGTGCTGGGGGTCGGACTTGAAGACGTTCGTGTGCCACTTGTCGTACTCGGTTGCTAAACTCACGGGCTCGACCTCCGGGAGTGTTTGATGTGATCGAGCTCCGGGATCGGCAGGATGTTCTTTCGGGCACGGAGGTAAAATTGGTTTGCAGCCATCCTGCGCCGGATTCGATAGTAAAGGGGGGGCGGCAGGAAAAAGGCTGGGGACAAAGTTACATACTTGAACACGCGGTGCGTCCAAGGGGCGTCGCCATGGAGGATGCGGTACATGGCAAGCTCCGCAGACACCGTCTCCCAAGGCCGCCCTCCATCGATCGACAAACGTAACTGGTCTGATTCCACTTGAACAGCCTGCACAGCTTCCCGCACGATATCCCTACCAATACCAATCTTATCCAGCCTCGCTGCAAGATGCTCCGCCAAATGTGCGAGGCTCAACTGCTTGCGTCTTACTCGGTTTACATTAAACTCGGTCAAGGAAAATTGATTGTCGCCGTGAATCCGGTAATAAAAGAGCGCTTCGGGGAGAATATATACCTCGGACAACGCTGCGGCCATCGTAAAGACGAACTCATCCGCCTCAATGCGGATCACTTCGGGAACGGGAAGGAGCTTGCGGAGAATGTTGGCGCGAACCGTTGTTCGTGTGCCCAAGAAGGCCTTGCGACAGCGAAACATGAGGGCGCCCTCAACTGAAGTCAGGGAAAACCGCGCCGCTTCCTTAAGAACTTCCGTGTGTTGGTTACCATCGTCGTAGCAAGTGATGGTGCCATGTCCGACCATTCCAATTGCTGGGTCTGTCTCAAAGATGGCGAGCACCTTGGCCAGTTTTTCCGGTACCCACCAGTCGTCGCCATCGAGGAACGCGATGATTTCACCGTGGCATTCGGGGA
>Ga0209168_10001645_pt1 | contig 17160 bp, 16 predicted proteins | sample Coa_R1_FD_187156 | JGI IMG/M metagenome (GOLD analysis project Ga0209168, IMG submission 187156) | Surface soil microbial communities from Centralia Pennsylvania, which are recovering from an underground coalmine fire - Coalmine... | ecosystem: Environmental > Terrestrial > Soil > Unclassified ... | reverse complement strand
TGCTCATCCCGCAGCATCAGTGGCGCAGGGGGTCGGCTCATGCATTGAGCATACACCACCCATCGTTAAGTATCAATACATTTCGGACAATGCACTAGTGTTCCGGCCTGACGGGACTACGGCCCGGCCGAGGAGGCCTGTGGTTGGGTCACGCCGATCTCAAAGACTTTGCCGTAGTACGCGTACCGGTGGTCTGTTTGGATCGCCACCCATAATCCGAGTGCCGAATAGTTCAACGTCTTGATGCCCCGCGACGGGTCCGCCACGACCTGGGACGGTTCCCCAAGCGCGGCGCGGGCGAAGGCTTCGGTGCTTCCGACGTGCACGCCGCCCCCGATTGTATACTGGTCGTCGTTAAGGGCCCAGACTCGGTACACCATCCCCGCCGCCGTGACGCGCAGGCCGAGACCACTGTTGCTAGGCGGGGCAAACCACTCGTACAGCGTGTTGCCGTCCGGGAGCACCTGCCTGTTCTTCGCCGGACCAAGCGCGGTCAGCGCATCCTGAATGCGCATCCCGAGCAGAACTGGACCGATCCCCTCTCCGGGCAGGACGGTGTGGAGACGCAGGAGAGGGCCTTGTGGCCCCCGATTCGGTGTCGGTGATGCGCTCGCCGCGTGTGTGGCGCCCACGGGACGCTGCATCGTCTCCGGGACGGCCACGAACACCTCCACCTCCGCGCGCGACGTAATCACGCGAAACGGCGAGGGTCGTGCCATCTCGACGACGATTCGCACCACCTGCGGCGAGAACTGCCCAACGCGGATCCGCTTCACCACGTCTCCCGCAAAGGGCAGCGTGCCCGCCTGAATCTTGAGCTTCGCCGGCGCGATCTCCAGCACGATCCAGTTCGGCTGCACCTTGACGAGTTGGTACCGTACCGGCGCCGAGGACACGATGGACACCTGCACGTTCTCGCTCGTTTCGGCCGCCGTGACCCGGGTCACCAGCGCCGGGGATGCCGCCCGCCCGTCGCTCGCAATCGAACCGATAACGGCGCACGCGATGGCACCAGCGATGACCATGGCGCGATGTGGAACACGGACGGACAGGTTCACGGCGCTCACCCCCCACGCTCCGCTGTCGATCTCGGAAACCGCTCACCGGCGGCGCGCCGGATTCGCGTGACGCGACCCGCCGTATCTCATAAGGTGCCCAGATTCGGCCCGATTAGACGCGAACGGAGCGGTCACGGAGATGAGCTGAGAGGCGATGCGGATCCCGTGGCGTCGGTGCTGTGGCAGCCGCAAGGGGCCGCGTCCCGGGGCGCCCTGGGAACAGACGGGGACGGGTCAGACCGGTGACAGTGCTGCGGAACGAAGAGCTATGAAGCGCACCCGAAGCGCCACCCGCGCTCTGGCGGAGGATCAACCTGGCTGCGCGCGGACGCGAGCACGCTACGTCGGCTGAGTCGGTTCCGGGGGCTTCTTCCGCCCCGCGGGCTCCTGGGTGGTGGGCTCGGTGCCCGCTTCACTCACCTCACCCCAATAGCAGTCGTCGCAAAAGCGCATAATAATGCCGTTCCGCTCCAACTCGTGACGGACCGCCCGCAGACCGCACCGGTCGCACTCGCTCGGCTTCATAATGACCCCTCACTTTGTCGCGCTGATCGCTTCCTGCAATCTCGCACCCACCGTAGCACGACGTCTGTCTCCGCGGCATCGGGCGGACGTCCGATGTTGGACCCCATACGCAGGACATACGTCGGGGCGGGGGTGCGCCCCCCGCCCCGGACCGAACGACGCTGTAGATTCGGCCTTGCTTACATCACGACGATGAATCCGGCCATGTAGCCTTCCTTGCTCGGGCCGGCATAGCCCTGTTCCATCGCCCAGCCATGGCCTCCCGCGTCGCAGGCAAGGGCGCAGTACCAGCGGAACGTCCCCTTCTTGGACGCCGTGAAGGAGGCCGTCGTCGTCACCGGCTCCACGTTGCTACCGACTTGCTTCCCACCCTTGATCTGGATGTCGAGCCCAAGATCCTTGCATGTGATGGTGTGCGCCCCTTCGTCGTAGTTGATGATCGACAGATGGACCGGCACGCCAACCTTCACGACAAAGTTCGGCGGAACGATCGCGTCGTGGCCCTTTCCGTCCGGCCCCAAGATGCCCTGCACGCCCCTGAAGACGTACATGGTCATCTGCTGATCGGCAGCGCTTGCCCGGCTGATCGGCCCGGCCATGAGCGCCGCTCCCAAGCCTCCCGCCACCACAGCCAACGCGTCTCGTCTATTCACCATTTTCCCCATCGGCCACCCCCTGTAATTTGGAGCATGGCTTGGACTCGCCCGGTGTCTCTCGTTCCCCCGCACCGCTCGAAGCCCTACGGCCCCAAGTATCGCGCGCGAGACGCGTAAAAAATATCGGGTGAAGACCCTATTCGAGCTAGGACGCCGCCGGACCTGTTACCGGGTGCTGATCAGATGCAACTCCCCGAGCGGGGCCCCACCCTACTCCCAAGTATACAGGCGCCCCACAATGAGGTCACCTTCCCCGTAGGCCCCTTCCACGCCACACTGCGGACATCGCTGGGTTGGCTGCTCACGCAGGATCCGTTTGCCGGCCTCCGCGGCGCCCGCGTCTGTAAAGACGGCCGCGATATCCGCGTCTCCGACGGTCATCCGCTCCCCGCAGTGGCGGCAGGTGACCAGATACAGGATCCTGACGTCGCCTGCCACCGATTACCCCCTGTGGGCTTCTTGCCCCGCCTGCCCGTGTTGAGGATAGTGCACCGCCGGGGAGTCGGGTATCAGGTCGTACACCGATAATTCTTAATCCTCCCTTAAACGTTTCGTTCTCACGCGTTCGTCAGCGCGCATGGTACGATCAGCGCGCGGTAGGCAGCGTAACGCACCCACGATCGCTCAGCGTTCTGCGAGTCTGTCCGCACATGACAGTAAGATCGGAGTTCGGCGTACCGTCACGACCGAGGACCGGTTGGAACTTGTCGTGGTCGTCATTATCCTTCTCAGTGTGCTGGCCTTCTGGGAGCCTCGGTTGCTCGACTGATACCGTGACAAGCGCGCCGCCCGCGGGACAATGGTTTGCACGAGACGGCGCAGAAGGTGCACGTGTCGACCCAATCGTGCCTCGATGCACAGGACCTTGGGCATAGTGTGATTCAGGCAGGCGAATCGACCGCGCGTCACCCACGGGAGGAGAGCAGCGATGCCGTTGAAGGATCTAGCCCGCCAACTCGCCGACTTGACCTGGACCCTGGAGCAGCAGACTCAACAACCCGCCGACTCCGCGGTGTTGGGGTACGTGCAAGAAGCCGTGACGGTCGAACTCGAGTATCGCCGACGGATGCGTGATCTCGAGCGCAGGCTTGCCGACATCGTCGGGACCGCGCAGCAACCCTAGGGTTCGCGTGCCGTGTGGCGAAGGTCTCGGTTGGCCCGCGTCGCCCGAGACCTTCTGATCACCCAGCTCGGCTGCAGACGACTCCCGCAGACTCGCCTCGTCGGCACGGACGGGGTTGCGGCGTTCTTGCGCCCGAGTTCGCCCGAACGTCCCTCCAATCCGGGCCCCCGATCACAACGACGGCGGGTCGATGTGTCAAAACGCCTCGGGTTGGGGAAAATAGCGGCGACATGACGGCACGCAATCGGGAGGGAGAGCCATGTTCCTTGCGTTGCTTCTGCTGATGGGCGTGGTCTTGTTCGCAACGGGCCATCTCATCGCCCGCTAAGTGAGGATACCCGGTGGGGCCCCGGTACCCGGACAACGGTGCCGGGGCCCCAGCGCGCGAGCGAGGCTATGATACGACAGGGTTGTTCCTGGTGGGCGAGGTGGGAGTCGAACCCACACGGCCGTTCCGGCCAGCGGATTTTAAGTCCGCCTCGTCTGCCGATTCCGACACTCGCCCGGCGATACGTTCGCGGCACCCATCCGGGCCCCTTCCCCGCGTCGCTGCGGAGAGCCCAAACGCAAGGCCGGAAAACGCCACGATCCCCGCGGCTTGCGGGGATCGCGCGTAGCGCGCGCTGTACTGTGCTGGAGGCGACGGGCGGATTCGAACCGCCGAATGGGGGTTTTGCAGACCCCTGCCTTGCCACTTGGCTACGTCGCCGCGCCTCGTGTGTAACTGGAGCGGGAGATGGGACTTGAACCCACGGCCTTCTCCTTGGCAAGGAGACGCTCTACCTCTGAGCTACTCCCGCGCTCCAATCAGTACCCATTATATACCAAAACATCCCGGCTGCTCAGCCGGCGGCGCCACGCCGAACGCGGCGTCCGGCGCGCACTCCCCTATCATAGCAGAGGCCGTCTCGCTGTCAAACGTCTTCAGGATGGAGCTGGCGTCTCTCACGACCCCCGGACCAGGGACATGAACTCGGCCCGGGTACTGGGGTTCTCTCTGAAGATACCCCGATTCGCCGAGGTGACGACGCGGCTTCCAGGCTTTTTCACGCCCCGAATGGTCATGCACAAGTGGGTGGCGTCGATCACGACGGCAGCCCCTCTGGCGCGCAGTCCCTCCATCAGCATGTCGGCCACCATCGACGTCAAGCGTTCCTGAACCTGGGGGCGCCGCGCCAGGATCTCGACAAGACGCGCGATCTTGCTGATTCCCACAATCCGGCCGTTCGGAATATACCCGACATGGGCGACGCCGTGGAACGGGAGCAGGTGATGCTCGCAGAGGCTCGCGAACGGAATGTCCTTGACGATCACCATCTCCTTATGCTTTTCCTCGTCGAACCCAACGGTCAGCAGCTCCATGGGATCTTTGTGCAGTCCCGCGAACAGCTCCTCGTACGCGTCGGCGATGCGTCGGGGCGTCTCAAGGAGGCCCTCGCGCTTGGGATTCTCGCCGATCGCCCGGAGCAACGCGACGACCGCCGCCTCGATGGCCGGCTTGTCCACACCGGTCCCCACAGGTGCGTGCCCGTTGTGTCCGCGGATCGTCCGGCGGATTCGTGTCACGTCCTCACCCCCGTCGTGCGTCACCGGCGTCGAGCGCTTCGGAATCCGCGCCGGCGGCCGCGAGCGGTCTCGTGATCATCTGCGTCATCGCGACGACGCGCCGCATGAAGCTGACGTCGTGGGTGCGCACAAGATGCGCCCCCTGCGCGACGCCGTACGCAACCGCCGCGGCCGTACCCTCGAGCAACTCCTCAAACGGCAAGCCGAGCACGTCGCGAATGTAGTTCTTCCGGGACGTCGCGAGATACACCGGGTAGCCCAGGCCGCGAAACTCACCGAACCGCCGCAGCACTTCGAGGTCGTGTGCCGGGGTCTTACCAAAGCTGAATCCCGGATCCACGATCAGGCGCACCGCGGGCAGGCCGGCCCTGCGCGCCAGCTCGGTCCGGTCCTCGAGAAACGCGTACACCTCGTCGATCACCGATCCGTACCGTGGGTCGAGCTGGCGCTCCTTGGGGCGTCCCTGAATGTGCATGACCACCAGCGCGGCGCCGGTCTCCGCTGCCACCTCCGCCATCCGGACATCGGCGAGCCCGCTGATGTCGTTGATCATCACCGCACCGGCTGCGGCCGCCCGCCGGGCGACCGCGGCCTTGTAAGTATCCACGGCCACGGGGACGGACAGCCGCACGGCGAGAGCTTCGATCAGCGGCGTCACTCGTTTGATCTCTTCATCCTGCCCGATCGGCGCGCCCGGGCGCGCGCTTTCGCCGCCGACTTCGATCACGTCGGCACCTTCCGCGACCATTTCGTCGGCGCGTGCGAGCGCCGCGGTGTGCGAAAAGTAGCGCCCCTGGTCATAGAACGAGTCCGGCGTCGCATTCAGGATGCCGACGATCAGCGGGCGACCCAGAAGATTCAGGACGCGCCCGCCGGCCTCAAGCGTCCGTCGCGGCATCCGAAAGCGGTCCAAAGCGCGGGCGACGGCCGCGGCGCCGGGAGGCGCCGCCGGGTGTTCGCCAAAGGCGAGCAGCGTGGCCGCGGGGCCGGACAGGACCACCGCGTCGCCTCCCCGGTCCGCCGTCACCCACAGCCCGGCCTGTCGCCCCGACACACCGAGGGCCGCTGCGGCGTCCCCGAGCCCGGCGATCTTGATCGCGTACACGCCGTCGTCGCTATCGAGCGGCGGCGTTGGCCACGCAATCACGCGAGCCCGGAGCTGCCGTGCGAGATGCGCGCCGTACTCATTCCTCGCCGACTCTGTCCCGCGTTGAACGCCGTCACCGGCCATCGGACGCTCCGTCGCCGGCGCTCCATCGCAGATCGCCGCGCCAAGATGTCTGTGTCATCCGCTTCATCTTATCACCCGGGCCTCAAGAGCTTACCGCTGCGGCCCGTTCCTGCCGGGGAACACGACGAGGGGCATCGAAGTCACCTGGTGCTGGGACCGCGCACCTCCGGATCGGCGCCTAGGGTCCAGGGCGCTCGGCGCGGCACGACGTTTGCGGGAGGAACCGCATGGTCAGGTTGGGCATGTCCATTCGCGGCGGGGAGCGCCGCGACGAGGAGTTGGCGCTGGTCCGCCGGGTCGGGTATGAGGCGGTCGAGATCAGCATGGACGGCACCGGGATGATCTTCGGCGGGCAACTCCACCCAGCGATCCTCCAAGACGCGCTGGCGGAGCTTGCCCGGCATCCACTCTGGTACTCCGTGCACAGTCCGAGCAGCCTGGACCTTCGCGACCGCGCCAATCGCGACGTGCAACTGGCGCTGGCCCGGTCCACGCTTCGCTTCACGCGGGAAGTCGGCGGCCACGTGCTGGTCATCCATTTCGAGCAGCGCAGCCCGAACGCCGAGGACGAAGCGGCGTTCGTCGACGCGATCCGGCGCCTCTCGGACGACGCGGGGGATGTGCTGTTGGGCATCGAGAACATCGAGGTAGAGCGCCTCGAGCCGGTGGTCGAGTGTGTTCGCCGGGTGAACCGGCCGAACGTCGTGCTGACGCTGGACGTCGGCCACGCGTACCTGGCCGCGGCCCACTTCCGGTTCGACTTCCTCGAGGCGATCCGGGAAGCGGTGCCCCTCGTCCGCCACGTCCACGTGAACGACAACTTCGGGCGCTACGATCCGCTCCGTTTGCAAAACTTCACCCTCTACCGGACGCAAACTCCGGCCGACACCTTTCCGCTCGGCAAGGGAGACCTGCACCTTCCGGTCGGGTGGGGCGCGATTCCGCTGGAGTCGGTGTTCCGGTTGCTCCGAGATTACCGCGGGACGGTCATCCACGAGTATCGGGCTCACCTGTTCCCGGCGTACGCGGGGGCCGCGCACTCCGAGGCACGGCGACTCGTCGCCTTGACCGGTCAGCCCCAGGCGCGGCCTGGCCAAGGATGAGCGCAAGGTGCCACGGCCGGCCGGGTCCGGCGGGCGGGTGAGGCGAACATGCCGGCAGGCGGGATGGTGCTGTCACGACCGTGTAAAGCTCGGGGCCTCCCGCGGCGTTTTCCGTGATGAAACGTCGAAGAGTTCGGGAACCCCTGCGGCGGGCGCAGGGAGGAACGCTAGCATCTCGAATCATCCCCCTGCCATCCTGTGTGACCCGTTCACCCGGGCGGTCCAGTTCCCGGGAAGCTCCAAGACAAACGCATCGCCGCTTTTCAGGTCGACGAGGGGGTGACGACACGATCATGAAACGAGCCAACCGGACACGCGCAATTGCCGCCGTGGTGGGCATCGCGCTCATGGCCTTTCTCATCGGGGCTGCCGGTCCCCGCGGCGCCGGGGCGCAGAGCCCCGTGACGTTGAACGTCTACATCAGCGGTGACACCAACATCTTCGATTTGTGGAACAAGATGTTGTTGCCCGCGTTCAGCAAGCGCTACCCGCAGTACCGCGCGAACTTTGTGCCGCTGCTCCACGGCGAGGGGTCGCAGGGCGTGCTCGACAAGATCCTCGCCGCGAAGCAAGCCGGACGGCCCACGGACGTGGACCTGTGGGAAACGCAGCCGTCGTTCGTTGCCCAAGGCGCCCCGAACGGCCTCTGGGTGAAGCTGACGAACAGCCTGATCCCGAACCTCGCGCACGTCCCGACGCAGAAGTTGGAGGCCACCGACTACTACGGGATGCCCTATCGCGGATCGTCGGTCGTTGTCGCGTACAACACCGCGTTCGTCAAGAACCCGCCGAAGACGCTCGACGACTTGCTGGCGTGGATCAAGGCGAACCCCGGGAAGTTCACGTATTGCGACCCCAACACCGGCGGCTCCGGCCAGGCGTTCATGGTCGCCGTGATCTACAAGTTCGCGCAGATGGCCCAGTACACCGGGAGCGGATACGAACAGAAGATGGAGGCGGCTTGGGATCCCGCGTGGCAGATGCTGAAGAGCCTGGAGCCGCAGATGTACAACAACGGGTTCCATCCGAACGGCAACGTCGCCGTGCTGCAGTTGCTGGCCCAGCAAAACGTCTACATCGCGCCTGTCTGGTCGGACATGGGCACGGACTACCTGAAGCGCGGCCTGCTCCCGAAGTCGGTGCGGCTCGAGCAGATCAGCCCACCGCTGTTCGGCGGCGACTCCACCGTCACGGCGCCGGTCGGCTCCGGGCATCTCGAGGGGACGTTCACGCTGCTGAACTGGCTGCTGACCCCTGAGGCGCAACAGCTGGTGATCAGCGGGGTTTCCGGCTATCCGGGCGTCGATTGGAAGTACATGCCGGACAGCGTGAAGATGCAGTTTGCGGACGTCGCGAAGCCGTACGCGCCGCTTCCGAACTCGAAGTACTTCGCGGACATGCTGCGCTTGTGGCATGAGAAGGTCGCAGGAGGCGGCTAACGCGGGAGGCCGACGCGGCGTCCGGGGGGGCGCGCGTGCGCGTGCATAAGATCTCGAAGCAGGGAGCACTGGGGCTGGCCCTGGTGCTCCCTCCCCTTCTCGTGCTGGGGCTCCTCGTGATCCTGCCCGCGATCACGGCGGTGGTGGAGACCCTCAAGCCGCCGGTGGGCATCGAGGCGACCCCGTTCGCCAACTACGCCCAGGTCCTCGGTACGCGGATCCTCAGGAGCGACATCGTCTTCACCGTCGTCGTGACCCTCGTCTCGGTGGCGGCCGTGTTCCTGCTGAGCTATCCGCTCGCCCTGTACCTCCGGTTCGTCCGCACGCGGAGCACGGCGCTGCTCGGTGTGCTGTTCATGGTGCCGCTGTTCGTGCCCGTCGTGATCGCCTCGTTCGCGATGATCACCTTTCTCGTGGGGCACGGGCTCGTCTCGACCCTGCTCTACCGCGTGGGCATCGAGCAGTTTCCGCGCCTCATGTACAACGCGACCGGCATCGTCCTGACGGAGGTGTGGGTGAGCATCCCGTTTGCGGTGCTCATCCTCGGCGCCGGCCTCCAAGCGATCGACGACGCGTTGATCGACAGCGCCCGCGACGTTGGCGCGGGGCCGCTCCGCACGTTCTTCGCGGTGATCCTGCCACTCAACGCGACCCCAACCATGATCACGCTGACCTTGCTGTTCATCGCGGTCTTCGGCTCGTTCACGATCCCCTATCTCGTGGGGGGGAACGCACCACAGATGCTCGGCGTGACGATGACAGCCTACCTCACCCAGTACCTGCGGCGCGCCGAGTCCGTGACGATGGCGGTGATCGCGTTCATCCTCGCCTCGGTCGTGGGGGTCGTCTACGTCGCGAGCGTGAGCCGCCGGGAACGGACGGCGCGATGACCAGGACGCCATGGTTCTGGGCGGTCGGTGTGCTGCGGCGCGCGGTCGGGATCGGCGCGCTTCTCGCGCTGGCGGCGTTCATCCTGGGGCCGCTCGCGACCTTGCTCGTGTGGGCGTTCGCGGGCACGTGGCTGTTCCCCAACCTCCTCCCGGAGTTTTCGCTCAAGTGGTGGCTCTACGTCCTCGGCAACGCGGACGTCGGCAAATCGATCCGGATGAGCTTTCTCAGCGCCCCGACTGCGACGCTGCTGTCCGCGGCGATCTGCATCCCGGCCGCGTACGCGTTCGCAAGGCTCGAGTTCCCGGGACGGCGCGTGCTGCTGCTGTCGTTCCTCAGCGCGAACGCCTTCCCCAAGATCGGACTGTACGTCAGCATCGCGACCCTCTTCTACCGCCTCGACTTAATGGACACGTTCGCGGGCGTGGTCCTGATCCAGCTCGTGAACACGCTGCTGTTCATGATCTGGATCCCGACGGGCACGTTCCGCGGCATCAACGTCAACCTCGAAGAGGCGGCCCGGGACGCCGGCGCGGGGCCGCTGCGGACGTTTTTCCAGATCACGCTGCCGATCGCGATGCCGGGGCTGATCGTGGCCGCGATGTTCGCCTTCATCGCCGCGTTCGATGAAGCGCAGGGCTCGCTGATCGTGGGCACCCCGAACCACATCACGATGCCGGTGATGATGTACGCCCTGGTCTTGGGGTATCCGCAGCCGGTCGGCGCGGTGTTCTCCGTGCTGCTCTCGCTGCCGTCGGTCGTCCTGCTGCTGCTGGCGCAACGGTACCTGCGGGCCGGGTATCTCGCGGCCGGGTACAGCCTCTAGGCTCCGGAGGACCCCATGGCGCGGTTGATGCTCGACCACCTGACGAAGCGGTTCGGGACGCAGGCGGCCGTGCACGACGTCACGCTCGACGTGCGGGACGGGGAGCTCATGTGCCTGCTCGGCCCGTCCGGATGCGGCAAGACGACGACGTTGCGTATGATCGGCGGGTTCACGGCGCCCGATTCCGGCGACATCCAGATCGACGGCAAGAGCATCGCCGCGATGCCCCCGGAGCGCCGCCCGACCGCGATGGTGTTCCAGCGCTACAACCTGTGGCCACACATGTCGGTCGAGCAGAACGTGGCGTTCGGGCTCCGCATCCGCCGGATCGCACACGCGGAAATCGAGCGCAAGGTCCAGGACGCGCTCACGCTCGTGGGTCTCCCGCAGGCGAGCCGCAAGTTTCCCCACCAGCTCTCCGGCGGAGAGCAGCAGCGGGTCGCGGTCGCCCGGGCGCTCGTCCTGGAGCCGCAGATTCTCCTGCTGGACGAACCGTTCAGCAACCTCGACGCCCGGCTGCGCGTGCACATGCGCGAGGAGGTCAAGCAGCTCCAGCGCACCGTGGGGATCACGACGGTGTTCGTGACCCACGACCAGGAGGAAGCGCTGACGATCGCCGACCGGATCGCGGTCATGCACCAGGGCGTGCTCCAGCAGGTGGACACGCCGACGGCGCTGTACGCGTATCCACGCACGCTGTTCGTCGCCGACTTCATCGGCACAATGAACCTGATCAAAGCCCGAACGCACGCGCAGTCCGGGGGGACGATCGTGACGGCCGGCCCCTGGCAGCTCGCCGTGCCGGATCGGACCTGGCCAGACGGCAGCGAGGCCACGGTCGCGGTGCGGCCGGAAGACCTCGTCGTCGCGCCCGACGGCGCGGCCGTCGAAGTCCGCCGCGTCGTCAACCTGGGACACTACCTGCAGGTGCTGCTCCAGTGCCCAGAGGTCGGGGAACTCCGGATGTTCACGGAGAAAGGCGCCGCGCTGAGCGAGGGACAACGCGTGCACGTACGCCTCGCGCGGGCACTCGCGTTCCATGGCTCGGATCTGGCGGAGATCGGCGGGCCGATGCGGTCGACCGCGGCCGCGCCGGCCGATCGGCGGTGACGCCTGGGGTCCGGCGTCCCGCGGTCGCGTCACGCACGTGGCGGGTGTCGCGCAGGCTTCATATCAGACACGCGCGCCGCCGGCCGCTACCGGAGCGCTGACCTCCCCTGACGAACCCGAACGCCGTGCCGCACATTGAACCTGGAACCGCCTGGGAGCATGCGTTCGCAACGAGCGCGTCCGGGGAGACGTGGGTGGAGCTCTCGATGGCGGCGCCGGGCACCTCGTGGGCCCACGGCGAGGCCGCGGTGGTGATCCTGGATGTCGACGGCAACGCCCGCCAGGAAGTGATCCTGGCAGGCGGCGACGAACGTGTCGACTACCGGCGTCTCCTCGGCCGGCTCTCCGGGGGGACCCACCTGCTCCGTCTGCGGATCGACGTCGGGCTGTCCGCGCGTCCCACCAGTGTCGTGGAGATCGGCGGGATCCGTACGTTCACCGTCTCCGACGCCCATCCTGAGAGCGCACCCTGGCGGTACGCGCCCATCCTCCACTACCGGGACATGGACGGACCGCTCGACAGCGTCTCGACCGACACGCCGCTGCTCCTCTTCTATCGCCCGATCGCGGTGCCGGACCTGCGGCACGATCCTCACGGAGGAACGGGCTCCGGCGACCCCGCCACCGGCCCGCTCCGGGGGATCGAGTACCACGTCGTCTTCAGCCACGAGGACGCCGGCACCGATCTCACGGGGCTGCTCGCGAAGTGGGGGCACACGACGGACATCGAGTGGGTGTACCGGGCGCTGTGGGACGCGTCCGGCAACATCACCCGCGAGGAGTACCAGGGACCGGGCCACCGCGTCGTGCCGTTTCGCGGAGCGCGCGCCCTCGGCGGGCACCCCGTGCTGCAGGTGTCCGGCCGGCACGGCATGGTCACCGACCGGGTGTCGTGCCCGTTCCGTGCCGCCCTCGCGCCGGCGTGGGGGCAGTCCGCGGATGAGCCGCGGGAAGGGGTCATGCACCGGTTCCCGTGGGCGTACCGGGTCAGTGCGTTGGAGGTCACACGGCAGGTCGCGCTGGAGACGGTCGCCAACCCACGCTCGTGTGTCCCGGCCGACCCGCGCGCCTACCTGTTCCTGCAGTGGAAGCGGCGCACCCCAGACACCGGCCCCCTCGAAGCCGCCGTGTGGATCGGTGAACACTGCTACACGTCCGCGTGGGGCCGTCCGACCCTGGCGTTTGAGGGCGAGGATGCGGAGAGCACCGCGGTGAAGCTGCCCCCCGACGCCGCGGAGGACGCGATCCGCGCGATCGCGATCCGTGCGGTCGCACACCCGGCGGCCCCGCTGGAGGTACGGCTCGTGAGAGCGTTCCTGCTGGACGAGGGGTATCGGCCCCGGCCCCCGCTCGCGGTGGAAGGAACCGCCGCCCTCCGTGTGGCGGGCGAGTGGGCGATCGTGTGGACGCGGCCGGCCAGCCTCGGGGAGGCGCGCGATCCCCTCGAGCGCGAGGGACAGACCCGGGATGACTGACGCACCGGAACAGCGCCGCGTCGGCCCGCCACCGAGCCGGCCGTGGGTGCCCTCGGCCGCGGACGCGTGGTACGCTCGGCTCGCCGACGAGGCCGCCGTGCTCGACCCCGCTGCGCTCGTCGCCCGCGTGGAGCACTGGGTCGAGCATCAAGCTTGGTGGACCGACGATACCTGCATCAACTTGAACGCCGCCACCAACATCATGAGTCCGCGGGCGCGCGCCCTGATGGGGAGCACGCTGGGACCCCGCCCGAGCCTCGGGTACGCGGGCGACAAGTACGAAACGGGGCTCGCGGACACGGAGCGAATCGAGGTCGTCGCGGCCGAACTCGCGCGCGCGCTGTTCCACGCCGCGTTCGCAGAGATCCGGGTGCTCAGCGGGTCGCTCGCGAACCTCTACGCCTTCATGGCGATCGCCCGCCCGGGCGACGCGGTGATGGTCGTGCCCGAATCCGCGGCGGGCCACGCAACGCACCACGCCCACGGTGCCGCAGGGCTCTATGGCCTGACCATTCACGATATTCCGTTCGACCCGGTGGCGATGAACGTGGATGTGGACGGGTTAGCGCGCCGGGCCAGGGACGTCCGGCCCGCGGTGGTGCTGGTCGGGGCGAGCCTCGTGCTCTTCCCCTACGACCTGGCCGCGGTACGCCGCATCGCCGACGATGTCGGGGCACGAGTGATGTTCGACGCGGCGCACGTCGCCGGCTTGATTGCCGGCGGCGCCTTCCCGTCGCCGCTCGATCACGGGGCGGACGTGCTCACGATGTCGACGTACAAGTCGTTTGGCGGGCCGCCGGGCGGCGTGGTGCTGACGAACGACGCGGGCATCGCGGAGCGGCTCGACCGGATCGCCTACCCCGGCCTGTCCGCGAATACCGATCTCGGCCGGATCGCGGCGCTCGCGGTCGCCGAGGCCGACCTGCTGGCGCACGGCCCGGCGTATGCGCGCCGCTGCGTCGAGAACGCGCAGGCGCTGGGCGCCGCGCTCGGCGCCGAGGGGTTCGCGGTGCTGGGAGAGCGCATGGGCTACACACGCTCCCACCACGTGGCCGTCGACGCGCGACCGCTCGGCGGGGGCACGAAGACCGCCCGCCGGCTCGAGCCGGCGAACATCCTGGCTACCGGGATCCCGCTTCCGATCCCGGCGGTCGCGGGAGACTACAACGGCCTGCGGCTCGGCACCCAGGAAGTCACCCGCTGGGGCATGGGGCCGGCCGAGATGGCCCACGTCGCCCAGCTGATGGCACGCCTCCTCCTCAGAGGCGAGCACGCTGCGGCCGTGGCCCGTGATGCCGCCGCGCTACGGGCGGCGTTCCGCACGGTGGGCTTCTGCATCGACGCGTAGCCGGTGCCCGCGGTGCGGGCGACGAGACCCATCGCTTGGCCGGTGCGGCCGCAGCCGCACCGGTCTTGGTGCACGACAGCGGGTGTGAACCGCAACCGCGAGCTACACGATGTTCACGCGATCGGCGGCCTCGATGAGCGCGGACTCGAGACACGCCGTACCCCCAACCGGAAACGCGTCCAGCACGAGCACGCGGCTGCTTCTGCCCCCTGGCCGGTTCGTGCCGCACAGGGGACGTTCGGCCACCCTGGTTCCACGCCGACGTGCGGACCTTCCGCGCGTGCGACGCGCCGATGTCACCCGCGGGGGCGCTGCACGATGAGCAGCCCGCATGGCGCCCCGGCGGTCGTGTCCCGAAGCCGTGTCTCCACCCGGGTCTCACCCTCGCCGACGCAACGCCAGTGCACGACCGCCGCGGCGACGCGGTCCGCGTCCAGGATCGTGGCGCCCTGCTGCTCCGCGACCGTCATCGTCGCCGTGACATGGCCGAGTGCGATCGCAACGTCGCAGGCCACGGGCGTTCCGCCGAGGGGAGCCGGCTCGACCGCGACGCAGTAGACCATGCGGGGATCGAACACGATGTCGGCCGTCACCGAGCGCCCGGGAACGACCGCAGCCATCGCCAGCCAGAACATCGTCCGAAACGTTGAGCCAAGCGTGACGGGGCCGGGGTCGCCGAGCCACGCGCCGCCCGGCGGGTACCGCCCCCCGGCGTCACGCGGTTCCATGCGGGGAGGGATGTTCCGCCAGGAACGCATGGATGCGCTCCGCGACCTTCCGGCCGATCCCCTCGACGGCGGCAATCTCCTCGACGGTCGCGGTCCGAACGTTGCGGACGGAGCCGAATCGGCGGATCAGCGCCTTCTTCCGGCGCTCCCCGACGCCCGGGATCTCGTCGAGGACCGAGAAGACGATCCGGCGTTCCCTCAGCGTCTGATGGTAGGCGTTGGCGAACCGGTGCGCCTCGTCCCGCAGCCGCTGCAGCAGCTGCAGCCCCTGGGAATCCCGCGGAAGCGCGTGCGGTTCCGACAGATCGGGCACGTAGATCAACTCCTGCTGCTTCGCGAGCGCGATCACCGGAATCGACTGGTTGTATTCGAACAGGACCTCGCGCGCGGCGGCGAGCTGGCCGCGCCCGCCGTCGAGCACGATCAGGTCCGGAAGCGCCGCCCACTTCACGGGTATCGGCTCGTCACGGTCGAGCCGCTCCTGTTCCTGCCTCGCCTGCGCGAACCGGCGCTCCAGCACCTCACGCATCATCGCGACGTCGTCGGGCCCGTCCGTGTACTTCATCCGGAACCGGCGATAGTCGCGCTTCTTCGGCCGACCCCCTTCCGCGACGACGAGCGAGGCGACCGATTCGCCGCCCTGAAAGTTGCTGATATCGTAGCATTCGATCCGCACCGGCGGCGCGTCGAGACCGAGCAGGCCGGCCAGCTCCCGAGCGCCCGGGCCGACCTGGTCGCCCCGCCGGGCGCGCTCCTGGGAGAGGTGCAGGGCGGCGTTCTCCCGGGCCATCGCGACGAGGCGCACCCGATCCCCGCGCTGCGGTTGGGAAATGGTCACGCGACCGCCCCGCCGTTCGCCGAGCCACCGCTCGATGACCTCGCGGTCCGCGATCGGCTCGGGGATGAGGATTTCCGCGGGGGGCGCAGAGGATACCTCGTAGAACTGGCTCATGAATGCGGACAGCGTCTCCGCCGACGGCACGCCCCGCGTGCCTTGGAGCATCACGTGCTCCTGGCCGACGAGCCGCCCCCCCCGAATGAAGAAGATCTGCACACATCCTTCGTCTCCGTCCTGGGCGAGCGCGAGGATGTCTCGATCCTCGGCGCCGGCGGAGATGATCCGCTGCTTCTCGCCGAGGGCCTCGATCCCGCGGAGCTGATCCCGCAGCTGCGCGGCGCGTTCGAAATCGAGCCCCTCCGCGGCGGCCTCCATTTGAGCCCGCAGGCCGTCGAGCAGACCCTCCTGTTTGCCCTCGAGGAACTCCCCGGCTTGGCGGACCTGCTCAGCGTACTGTTCGGCCGTCCCGCCCCACGCGACGCACGGCGCGCTGCACTGCCCGATGTAGTAGTCGAGGCACGGCCGCGGCAGCGAGCCGTCGATCTCGAGGTTACAGGTGCGGAGCTTGAACAACCGCCGGATCAGTCGGATCGTTCGCCCGACCAGTTTCGGCTCGTGGTACGGGTACGGCCCGAAGTACTTGGCGCCGTCCCGCACGACCTTGCGCGTCATCACAATCTTCGGAAAGGGCTCGCTCGTCAGCTTCAGGTAGGGGTACGCCTTGTCGTCGGCCATCCGCACGTTGTACCACGGGCGGTGGCGCTTGATCAGCGTTGCCTCGAGGATGAGGGCCTCGACCTCGTTGGCGCAGACAACCGTTTCGACGTCGCGGATCTTGGAGATGAGATGGAGGATCCGCGGGCTGTCGGTGTGGCCCGGCTGGAAGTACTGGCGCACGCGCGAGCGGAGCGATGTGGCTTTGCCGACGTAGACCACCCGGCCGGCGCCGTTCTTCATGAGATAGACGCCGGGCTGGTCGGGGAGCGCGGCGAGCTTCTCGGTCAGCCCGGAGCCGGACGTCACGCCCGCCACGTTGCCGTTCGGAGACGGCTCGGGCGCGGTCGCGGAAGAATGAGGGATCGTCACCTCCCTATTATAGCGGAGGCGGGAAACCGGCTCCGCTCACTAGTGTACCCTCCAGGAGAGAAGAGGAAAGAGCGCGGTCATGTGCGGATGAAGGGAGTGCCTCTGGTGCCGTTCCGAGGAGGGCCTAGCTCGCTTGCGGTTCGACCGCCAGCATGAGACC
>Ga0209168_10001643_pt1 | contig 17171 bp, 11 predicted proteins | sample Coa_R1_FD_187156 | JGI IMG/M metagenome (GOLD analysis project Ga0209168, IMG submission 187156) | Surface soil microbial communities from Centralia Pennsylvania, which are recovering from an underground coalmine fire - Coalmine... | ecosystem: Environmental > Terrestrial > Soil > Unclassified ... | reverse complement strand
CCCGAGCGCGTCATTCCCGGCGCGATCGTGGAAGAGTTGCGAGGCAACGACCGCGTCGTCGGCGCGCGTACTCCGGAGGACGCCGCGCGCGTGGCGGAACTCTACGCGTCGTTTTGCCGCGGCCGCATCTCGCTCACGACGACTGCCGTTGCGGAATTCGTGAAGGTCGTCGAAAATACGTACCGCGACGTCAACATCGCGTTCGCCAACGAATTGGCGGTTTTCGCGGAAGAACTCGGCGTTGACGTCTGGGAAACGATTGCGCTTGCAAATCAGCATCCGCGCGTGAATATTCTCAGTCCCGGCCCTGGTGTGGGCGGACACTGCATTCCCGTCGATCCGCATTTTCTTGCCGATGCCAACCCGTGGCTCACCGAACTCGTTCAGTCGGCGCGGCGCGTCAACGAACGCATGCCGTATCACATCGTGCACCGCGTCGAAGCGGCGGTCGGTGTGCCGAGCGGGCAGAAGATCGCCTTGCTCGGTGCGGCCTACAAGGCCGACGTCGACGACGCTCGCGAAAGCCCCGCGCTGCGCATCGACGCGCTTTTGCGCGAGCGCGGTTTTGAGGTCGCGATGTACGACCCGCACGTGCGGCAGGCGCAAATACCGCTCTGCGCGTCGCTCGACGAGGCGCTGCGCGGTGCCGACGCCGTCGTACTCGTGACGCCGCACACGGCGTTCCGCGAGATTACGCCTGAATATGCGGGCGCGTTGATGCGCAGCCGCAAGCTGATCGACTCGCGCGGATTCTTCGATCGCAAACAGTGGCAGAGCGGCGGCTTCGAGTGCTACGTGCTCGGACGCGGCGCAGTAAAACGAGCCGCTCGCGCCGTCGCATGAGCGCGCTGCGCCGGTTGGCGCTAGGGTTTCCCCTGGATTGGTCCCACCGGCGCGGATATTCGTTCTCGGGAAACGCAAAAGCCGGCGCCGGTCCGTATTACATCGAATGGAATGCAGGCAGCGGCGTCTTCGGAGAGCAGTGGGACGAGGCGCCGCGCGATCCGAACGGCGTGCTCCTTACGGGTCCGTACTATCACCCGATTCGCATCGCCCAGTTCGCACTGCACCGCCACAGCGCGTGGCTGGCGTGCGGCAGCGAATCGGCGCGCGCCGACTTTCTGGCGCAGGCCGTTTGGCTGCGGGATAATCAGCAGCATCGCGGCGTTCCGGGTTTGTACCGATTCACGTTTTCCTGGGACAAGTACGGAGCGGAACCCGGATGGTGGTCGGCAATGGCGCAAGGCGAGGCGATCTCCGTGCTGCTGCGTGCGGAACACACCGCGCCGGGTAACGGATACGGCGATGCTGCCGTACGCGCAGCTGAACCGTTCCGGTATGAGATCGAGCGCGGCGGCGTCGTGTGGCGACGTGCAGGTGACGTGTTCTTCGAGGAGATCGCAAACGAACACGCGCCGCACGTACTCAATGGCTGCGTTTTCGCGCTCTGGGGCATTTGGGAACTTCGCGAACGAACCGGCGAGGCGTGGCTCGACTCACTGATTGAAGGCTGCGGCGAAACGATTCGGCGATGGCTGCCGCGTTTCGACACCGGCTGGTGGACGCTGTACAGCCTGCTTCGATCCGCGGCAGGCAGGCCGCACGTTGCAACGCTCAAGTATCACGAGTTCCACATCGCGCAGATGCGCGTGCTCGCAGCGATGTTCGAAACAGGCGCGTTTGCCGATGCCGCGGATCGCTGGGCCGCCTACGTCGAACGGCCGCAATGCCGCACGCGCCTCATCACGGCAACGATGCGGAGTTTGCCGGAGCGCATGCTCAAACGCGATACCGTTCGCGGCGGAGCGCATACGTGAGAGTCGCCGTCCTTACGCATTTCTATCCGCCGGAAGCGTGCGCAGCCGCGACGCGCGTGCAGTCGCTTGCCGACGCACTGGTGCGGTCCGGAAACGACGTGACGGTCATCACGAACTTCCCGTCATTTCCGCAAGGGAGGCTGCACCGAAAGGACCGTTTCAAACTCTTCGAGCGGGGGTCCGAAGGAAATTGCACGACGGTGCGGCTGTTTTCGATTCTCGCGCGAATCCCGGGCGGCCGTTTGCTGCACTGGCTGAGCGCAAGCCTTGCGGCAACGGCGCATCTGGTTTTCACGATCAGGCGCTACGACGTCATCATTGCGAGCATGCCGCCGATTACGCTCGCCATGCCCGCAATGGCCGGCGCGTGGCGTCACCGAGCAAAGCTCGTCGTCGACGTGCGCGACGTGTTTCCCGACATTGCTATTGCCATGGGCGAGTGGCGCCGCGAGGGTTTTCTCGCGCGCACCGCGGAGTTCGTCGTACGGCGGTTGTACCGCCGCGCGGATCTCGTCGTCGCCGTCACGCCGACCGCGATCTCGCAGATCGCCGCGCGCGGAATCGACCGTTCGAAGTTGATGCTTGCGAGAAACGCGGCGGAAGACGTTCCGGTCTTCAACCGGCCGCCTCGCAACGGGAATCCGTTCACGGCAATCTATGCCGGTAATCTCGGCGTTGCAACGGACGTCGACGTGCTGCTGAGCGCCGCCGCGCATCTGAAGGACGACGGCGTCCGATTGGAAATCGTCGGAGACGGGGCGCAGGCGCAGAGCGCGCGCGAACGAGCGGAGCGCGAAGCCATCACGAACGTCGTCTTCCGCGGCGTGCTTCCGCGCGCTCAAGCACTGGAGCGCATTGCTGCAGCTCAGGTTGCACTCGTACCGCTGCGCGCAGGCATCGAAGAGAGCGTTCCGACGAAGATGTACGATGCTTTCTCGGTGGGGTGCCCCGTCATCGTCGCAGCAAGCGGCGAGGCGGCAAAGGAAGGTGCGGCACTCGGCGCGACATGCACGCAGCCCGGCGATGCGCAATCGCTTGCCGAGGCAATCCATCGCCTTGCAGCGATGAACGAACGGGAACTGACGCAGCTCGGTGAGCGCGGGCGCGCCGCGGTTCAGGCGCGCAGCGGCCGCTCCGCCATCATGTCGGAGCTTTGCGCGAGAATCTCCTCCCTTTGCTGTTGATACGCCGCGGCGTTGCACAGCAACGCTGCAGCTGAAAACACGAGCCACGCGTACTTGTACGTGAACAGATCGATGTTGAACGCGACAATCGCGATGGCAATCAGCGACGCTTCCAGCATGACGCGATAGTCGTAGAGCGGCGAGCCGCGCTTGACGCTGCGCAGCGAGAAGAAGAAAGAGCCGTAAAACCAGAGGATCAGCAGCATGCCCACGAGCCCTATCTCCACCACGTAGTGAAAGATGATGTTGTGCGCGGGGCTGCTCCAGCCGTACGGGTACGCTTGCGGTACGGCGAGGTAATACAGGTCGTACGCCTGCTCGAAATTGCCGATCCCGTAGCCCTGCAGCAGCCGGTGTTTTGCGGCTTCGATCGCAACCGCCCAGATCGACGTGCGGCCGGATCCGCCGGTGAGAAACACGGTCGAAAAGCGCGTCCACATCGTGGTCTGCGTGGAGACCGCGGCCGCAAAGGCCGCAAGCGCTGCCAGCGCTACCTGCACGCGATAGCGCGTGCGCAGGAAGTAATACACGACGATGGCCGCAAAAGCGGCAAGCGCTTCGCGGGAACCGCTGTACATTATCGCCGCGAGCATCAGGCCCGAACCGGCTAAGCCTGCGACTTTCGCGTAGGCGCGCGCCGTCCGGAGCGCCCATATTCCAAGCGCGGCGGCCGGAAAGAGCAGCGAGTTCGCAAAGTGGTTCGGGTCGATCGAGCTGTTCCCGACTTCAATGATGAGGCGACCGGTATCCAGTTGCTCTTGGTTGGGGTGATGGAAGAAAACGTTTGCGCCGTATGCCGCCGCGCCGATCCCGCCGACGATGACGCACACGAGGATCGCCTGAAAGTCGCGCGCGCTGAGCGGCGTGAACGTTAGCGCTACGAAGAGCAGCATCAGCCCCGCATACGTGGGGATGATGCCGACGGCCACACGCTGATCCAAGGCCCAGTAGACGCTGACGAACATCCACAGGATCAGCAGAACGAGCGGCAGCAGCTGCGCCTTGAGGGGCGCGGTATGGACTCCGCGGCGAACGATCCAGAGCAGGAGAAATGCGCCGCTCACGATGCCGAGCAGTTTGGTGATCGTGCCGAAGGAGCCGAAGCTCAAAATATTGTCGATCGGAACCAGCAGCACGTATAGGCCGAACGGAAACGCCAGCGGGCGCGTGAACGCCAGATACAACAGGTACGGGAAAAGAACCGCGGCTCCGAGCACGAGCCCGTGCAGCGGTAAGCCGGCGGCAAGCAGCGCCGCAGCGGCCGCGCCGACCAGGACCGTGATCGCTGCAAGGACCCAGCGGCCGGATTGTACTGAGAGGGCCGTCTCCATACGGTTTCATCGAGCATAGCGCAGGTCCCGTACCGTACGCAGAAGCAAACGGCTCAACCATAGGGCCCAAAGGCGGACGGTGCGCCGCGGCGTGCCGTTTTAGACTTAAAGCCGTGGCACACGTGCATGGGTTTTGGTCCTGGCAATTGCTGCTTGCCATGGTGCTGAACTGCATTGTGCAGGCGCTCACCATTGCAGCATACGCGGCTCGTTTGGCCGGAGCGCGATCAGGCCGCGCTGCAACTGCAATCTCCCTGTTCAATATGTTTGCGACGAGCAGCCGCTTCGCGCAGATGCTGTACACGCCGATGCTCGGATCGCTGTCCGATCGAGCCGGCGTCTTCGGAACGCTGATGCCGTATCAATGGCAGCTGCGCTTCATCGTTTTTGCGGGCACAATCGGCGCAGTCATCGGAACGCTCGCGCTGCCGACCTTCGTCATGCTCTATCTGCGCGCGATTCGCGCGCTCGAGCGCAGCGGCAGCGTGCCGCGCGCGGCGCTCGGAATGTTGTCGCCCAAGACGATGATGGCGGTCATGCGCGACGTGAAGTTCGGCGTTGCCACACCGGTGCGGAGCCTTTCATTTCGCAACGTGCCGAAGGACGTGCTCGTGCTGAACACGCTGGTTACGGCAGTCTACGGAATCGGCATCGTATCGGCTGCATACGCAAGCGTGCTGCATCCGCAGGCAGCGCGAACCGCGTTGCTCTCGAGCGGCCTCGTCAACGGCTTTGCAACGATTGCGTACAACGTGGTCGTGGATCCCGCGTCGGCGCTGATGACCGATCGCTCTATTCGCGGTGAGCGTTCCATCGACGACGTCAAAGCACTCGTGACGGGGCTTTCGATCACGGCGGTCGTCGGCTTTTTGCTTTCGCAGTTGCTGCTGCTTCCCGGCGCCGCACTGATTGAGTGGGCGGCGCGCCTCATCACCGGACGCTAGAAACGCTGCCCAATCGAAGCACTTCGAAATCCGTGATGTGTATTGAACGCAACGCAGCCAGGTCGCCCGCGTCCCAATGGTTTTGCCCGTCGAGGGGCATCGCGTTGTAAAGCCCGTTGTCGTCCGATCCGGTGTCCGCCAAAAAGATGCCGTACCGTTTCATCGCCATCGCAATCGCGCGGCTTTGCGGACCAAAATGCGAGAGATCGAACGACGCGCGTAGACGCAAGTGCGCACCGTACGGGAGCTGGTACGAGCTGTTGCCTTTGAAGGCCAGGCGATCCGTGTCGCTTGCGGGACGCACATAGTCCCATTGTGCGACGGTGCCCGCCGGCGCCTCCCAATTGAGCGCGTGATCGATGTGGCCGCTTTGCACCTCTTCCCAACGGATCATGCCCGCGAAGAGTGAGAGTCCGGATGCCATCGCCGACGGCGCTCCGCCGGGAAGCGGCGCGAACGGGCGCCGCAGGTTCCAGTGCGCACCGCTGTATGCTGTAAGCGTTCCGTCCGCATACGCAGTTTGGTAGCTCTCGTACACTTCGCAGGTGCGCGTGTCGACGACGATTGCGTGCGCGTCGCTCAGCGGTTCGATACGAAACGTATCGGCCCACGGATACGGCGTGTCGAAGCGGTGATACGCAACTTTCCCGAGCACCCGCCGCCGGGGCGTTCCCGCGTTCGCGATGTTGATGAACTCGACGGGATCCGCGGCCGCCCAAAAGCCGCCGGTGTCCCCCGCATCCACCATCGAATCGATGTACCGAGCGCTGTGCGCATCGACGGGGGCGCGCGAAACGTCTTTTGTGTAGTAATCGCCGCTTGTGAAAAACGGGCAGCTCGTAAGCGCGCCCAAGAGCAAAGCGAAAGTCCCCGGCCCTAGCATGACCGGGGACTTCCTCATCGGGGCCTCAGACTGCTTCCGTCCGGATTAATGACCCGGAACGGTTTGAATCGTCGGAAATATTTCTCGTTGATCCCAGTCGACCAGGAGTCATACGTTTGACCCGGGCTCGCCAAATCCGGCAGTTGATCTACCCAATTGACGCCGTAGCCGGTTACGGGATCAGGTTGGTGTAGGCGGCGTTTTCCGTCGTAACTGCTGGCGGTGGCGTCCCCTGCACCCAATTGCCGCCGCCCACGAGACCTGCCAAGACAAGGTCGTTGGCCTGCGTCGCGTCGATGTTATACGACGTTGGGGTAGTCGTTGCGTTGATGTTCGCTAAGATGCCCTCATCATCAATAAAATTGTTCGCTGCTTGACCTGAAATTTCAACTGCCGTCACGTTCCAGTTGCCTAAGGTCGTATCGGTAAACGAATATCTCGTCGCCGACTCGCCAGTCGCATAGTAGACGTATAAATTCTGCCCGGTGATGGCGCTGGATGAGTCCTTCCACGCTAATGCGGCAGGCGACGGCATAGGTGTTGCAGCCACGTTACTCTTCACAAAGAACAGCAACAGATCCGCTGGGTTCGGGGTAGCGCTGAACGTAACGGTAACGGAGTACGTTTGACCAGCAGATGCCGAGGGGCTTTGCAGAACTATCGGCGCACTCGCGGCGAATATTCCATGAGTATGCCGACCTTGGTTTAAATACCGAGGGGGTATTGCGGAGGAGCCATGGGTCGCGGATCCTCCGCATGCGGCGAAACCTGCGGTAACGCCGGCGCTGAGTAGAAGAGCGCGTAGCAAACGGACGTTAGGAAACGCATACCCACTCCATTTCCCTGAAAGGTCGCCACGGCATCATACCACGCATGCGGGGGGCAAGGCGCGTAGAGAGACGCAGCCGTCGTGACGCGAGTGTGCCTGCAGGTGCCTAAATCGCGCAATCCTAAAAACGGTTAGGTACTGAACGACGCAATGGCTCTACCAAAACCTTGACGAAATGCGGGCCGCTGGTTTACTCTCGCGCTGCCAGCGAATGTCGTCCTCGCTATCGAAGGCGCGCATGCGGCGCACGTTCGTCAGCGTTTCGCAACGAATGATGCCAAAGGCTCTCACCAGGGTGACCGCGGGTCAAGTACCATGGGATACACCGTTATCGGGCCGTTGGCTAAGTTGGATCGAGCGGAAGGGGTGTTCATGCGAGATAATCGGAGTAGGGCATATAAACGCCTTGCATTATTGTTCGCGGTATTACTGGCAGCCGGATGTCACGGCCCATCGCCGACTTCGCCGCCTGTCCTAAACACGCAGTCAGCTGCTGAGCAGTCAACTCTGGGAAGCAACGTTGCACTTGCGGGTAGTAGCAATCCGGTGTTTCGCGAGATTGCGCTTCCTGCCGGACAGCGCTATCCGCGGGATATCGTTTCGACACCGAACGGTGTTTGGGTCCTCACCTCAGGCGCGGTAAACGTGTTTAGGAATAGTGAATTCAGCACGTTCCGCCTTCCCTCGGGGTATTTCTACAACGGTCTCGCGTACGCGCAACACGCGATCTGGGCCGGCGCCGTTACCGCGTCGTTTGTATCATCAACCTCCACGCTTTTCCGCATATCGGAGTCTGGCCAAATGGAACCAGTGACCGGTGGACCTACAACACCAGAAAGTTGGGGAGCCCCGGATGTAATCATTTCCGGTGAACATGACACGGTTCTATTTACGTTTAGCAGCGATGACTTTTGCGGATTCGTTGATGAAATAACGCCGGCCGAAAACGGAGTCGTGCTGGATGAAACTTGTCCGCATCCGAGCGGAATTGCCGTAGGCCCGGATCACAATTTGTACGTCAATCGTTTTGACTTAGAAACCTATAATGACTTCGTCGAGGTGCTCTCCCCCGGCGGCAAAGAGCTGAGAAACCTACCTCTTCCGAATAATAGCGGCCCGCAAGGCATCGCGACTGGACCCGACGGCGCTTTATGGATTACACTCGCAGGTGCAGACGCGATCGGCACAATGACGACGAACGGAACGTTGACGACTTATCCGCTGCCGACGGCAAACGCTCTACACGGTCTTTACTTATACGACAACGCGTCGACCGCACAGATAATCGAAGGCACGAATAACGATCTGTGGTTTGTCGAGCACAACGCGAATAAGATCGGCCGCATTACGACGGGCGGGGTGCTTACCGAATACCGCATACCGACGCCGCATAGCGCGCCATCGGGCATCTCATTGTGTCAGCCGGTGAGCGCCAAGCACGAATGCGTCTGGTTTGCCGAAAGCGCCGCGAATAAGATCGGCCAGCTTTCTTTGTAGAAATCGAAGCCGGATCCATCGGTGGATGTGAACGAGAAAGTCCCCGGCCCTATCATGACCGGGGACTTCCTCGTGGGTGCCTCAGACTGCTTCCGTCCTTATCAATGCCCCGGAACGGTTTGGATTGCGGGAAGTTCGACGACGTCGAAATCAGAAAGCGTTATCTTCGAGAGCGACGCGAGGTCTTTGCCGTCCCACGGGTTCGTGCCGTTCGCAGCGTTCGCGAAGTACAGCGCGTTGCTGCTGCTTCCCGTATCGGCCAGATAGATGCCGTACGTCTTCATCGCATTGGCAACCATCGTCGCTTCGGGACCCCATCCCGCGGTGCTGAACGATGCCTTCAGGCGCAGATGGGCGCCGTACGGCAGCTGGTAGGAGCTGGATCCGTAGTACGTAATCTGATCCGTGTCGCTCGCCGGACGAACGAACTTGTATTGCGCGACGGTGTGTGCGACCGCTGCAAAGTTGAGCGCGTGCCGGATCGCACCGGACTCGTAATCCTCCCACTTGACCATGCCGGCGAACATCGACAGCCCCGACGCCATCGACGACGGCTGTCCTGGAGTCATCGGAACGAACGGCTTGGTGAGATCCCAGTTGGAGCCGCTGAATGCGGAAAGAACGCCGCTCGAAAACCGCGTGCCGTAGCTTTCATAAAGGTGGCAGCTCTGCGTTTGCACGACCATGGCATGCCTGTCGCTGAGCGGTTCGATGAAGAACGGCGACTGCCATGGGTACGGTGAGGAGAACGAGTGATAGCTCACGTCCTGCTTGACCTTCAGCATCGGCGTCGAAGAGATCGCGCCGTTGACTTTTTCGACGCCGGTTGAAGCGTAGAATGCTCCGTGATCGCCGGCTTGGATGGTCCCGTTGATGTAGTTTGCACTTTCGGGATCGACGGGTGCGTTCGTAATCGGTGCGTTGTAGTAATCGCCGGCGGTGAAGACCGGACAGCCGTAATACGTTGCAACGTTGCCGCCGCTAGGAGTCGGAGTCGGTCGCGGCGATGCGGTCGGGGTCGGTCGCGGCGATGCGGTCGGAGCCGGCGATGCACTCGGAGATGCACTCGGTGATGGCGCCGGAGAGGACGCGGTCGCGGCCAAATAGTGATTGTTCACTTGCGTTGCAGTGAGCGCTTTTCCGGCATAGACGGCGACTTCGTCCACCGTGCCGTTGAATGCGGGATCGCTGTACGAGGCGGAGTCGCCGATGGTCAAGCCGTAACCGGTGAGATAGTTGGTCAGCGTGCCGCTCTTTGAAGCGCTCGCAACGAGGGATCCGTTCACATAGAGGCACGCGTTCGTGCCGTCGAACGTCGACACGACGTCGTATATCTGGTTCGTCGAAAGCGCATTCGGCGTTTGCACGCTGAGCACGCCGGATGAGAGTGTAAATTGCGCAACGAGGTGGCCGCCTTCGAAAAACCATCCGTACGGTGCGGTGCTGCTGCGCTCACCGTACTCGATGGGCACCGCGTGATCCGCGGGTGTCGAGGAGAAACGGATGAGCGCTTCCAGCGACACGGCACTCGACGGGTTCAGTTTCGGATGCGGCCCGATGTGAACGACGCCGCCAAGCGCAGCTATGCCGGGCGTCTCGATTGCGGTGTCGCTCATGGAGGCGACCAAACCGGGCGCGTTCCTGGTTACCTCATATCCGATCCAGCCGTCGAAGCCGTTTCCGGAAGAATCGAGTACGGTTTGCGTCGTGTCATCCAGGTGATAATACGCGGTCGGCTGATCGTTCATGATCGTCGTTGTATATGTTGACGACAGCACACTCGAAGACGTGTTGACTGCCGAATTTGCGGATGGTTCGATGGCCGGCGCGGCCGAGGGAAGCGATCCGCCGTTATTGCCGCTGCATGCGGCGAATGTCAGTGAAATAGCAATGAGCAATACGAAAGCGAGCTTGCGAAGCTTCATGTGGTGCAGAAATCCTATAGGGAGAGGGGAGTTAGTGGCCGGGTACGGTTTGGATTGTAGGGAGTGTCAGCACGTCGAAGTCCGAGAGTTTGATCTTGGACAGAGCGGACAAGTCGCTGCCGTTCCACGGATTCGCGCCGTTTGTATCATCCGAGAAATAGAGCGCGTTGCTGCTGCTGCCGGTATCGGCGAGATAGATGCCGTACGTCTTCATGGCGTTGGCGACCATCGTCGCTTGCGGACCCCACCCGGCGGTGCTGAACGATGCCTTCAGGCGCAGATGCGCGCCGTAAGGCAGTTGATACGGACTGCTGCCGTTGAACGTGAGTTGATCCGTATCGCTTGCCGGACGCACGAAGCGGTATTCAGCTACCGTGTGCGCGACCGCAGCCCAATTCAGGGCGTGATTGATCGCACCGGACTGATAATCTTCCCACTTCACCATGCCGGCGAAGAGTGATAACCCCGATGCCATCGCCGAGGGTGATCCCGGCGGCATCGGAACGAAGGGCTGCGTCAAGTCCCAATTTGCGCCGCTAAATGCGGAGAGTTTGCCTGAAGACGCGTCGTATGCCGTGCCGTACGATTCATAATCGTGACAGCTTTGTGTTTGCACGATCATGGCGTGCTTGTCGCTGAGCGGCTCGATGTAGTATCCCGAGCCCCATGGATACGGATCGGGGAACGAGTGGTAGCTGACGTCCTGTGCGACACGGAGCATCGGCGTGGAGTCGACTGCGTCGTTCACTCTCTCAACGCCGGTGGATGCATAGAAGCCGGCGTTGTCGCCCGCCGAGATGATGGTGTTGATGTAGTTTGCGCTGTTCGGATCGATCGCCGCATTTGTGACCGGAGCGTTGTAGTAGTCCCCCGCGGTGAATACCGGGCATCCATAATAGCGAGCGACATTGCCGGAGAGCGGCGTCGGAGTCGGGATCGGCGTCGGCGTGGGTGCGGGAGTGGCCGTCCTCACGGGAGTCGGCGTCGGCACGGGAGTCGGAGTCGGCGTTTTCCGCGGCGTCGGAATCGGCGTGGGCGAGGGGAACGGAGAAGCGCTCGGCCACGACGTGGGCGCGGAGCTCGGTGCCGCACTTGGCGTGCTGCTCGGCTGCGGGCTCGGTTGGCCGGTATGCTTGCCGTTATTTGCCGGGCTCAGTTGCGGGGGCAGGGCTCCGCCTGAGCCCCCGCCGCATGCGGGCAAAACCAGGATTAGGGCAATAGCAAACACACGCCAACTGCGCTGCATTCGGGCACCTCAATTGTTGAGGGAATCCGCTCGCGCCGCTCCCCTAAAATCAGCGGCTCGAATTCCGGCTAGGTTAGGCTTCCTTGCTTCCTGCGGATTTTTTGATTGCGGATGATGGAGTGCAGGTCCAAATAAACGGGGCGTCTTAATGCGTCCCGATCTCAGTATCGGACATTACTTAATGCGCTTTAGGACCTTCGGCCCCAAAAGGCGTAAAGAAAAGGTCTAGCCGCTCGCTCCTACAGCGGCGTAAGCAGCCGCAGGCGCGACTCGTAGAACGAGGCGTCATACTCCACGCGATAATGCGTGGAGACGTACCGTTCGAGCACGCCGCAGCCGAACTGCAGATCGGCGGATGTGCACTCGCCCGCCGTGATGAGCCACAAACGCTTCGAACGAGGCATCACACGCTGCAGCTGTCGGTCGCTGCGCACGACGAATTTCGAAACGTCGTATTGCCGGAAATCTACGGCGGCGGGAATCGCCACGACGCGGTTGGGACCGCGATAATAGAATGCAAACGGCAGCGCGTTTTCCGCCTCGAATACGGCAATGGGTTCACCGGGCGCCTCGTGTTCTTGTAAGGCGGCAACGACACGCGGCCAGTCGCCCGGCTTTGCCATGTGGCCGTACGTCTGCGCGAGTCCGGCGAACGAAGCGGCAACGGCAATGCAAAACCATGCCGTCATCGCGCGCGACCGCAGATCGGCCCGGAGAAACGTCAACATCGCAAAGACGCTGAGGACCGCCGGCACGAACAGCAAGGCGCCGTGACGAACGAGGACTTGAACGTGCGCGGCATGCGTCACCGCGGCGAAGATTCCGGCGGCAAGTACGGTCGTAACCGGCAGCATCGCGTCGCCGCTCTTGGAGAATGCGCCCGGGCGCAGGATAAAGGCGATCGCGACCGCTGCGGCCAGCACCGCGGCTAGAACTGCGTAGACGATGGTCGGGTGCGCCAGCGGCAGAGGGAGCACGTAATGCGCCACGATGCTCGTCAGCGTGCCGAAGGAACGCGCGAGCGACGGCGGCGCGAACGGCGAGCGGAAATTCTGCACCTGACCCGGGATGATTGTGAGCAACGGGGCGAATGCAATGGCCGCAGCATCCGCACCGATCAAAAACGCCGGCAATCGGCCGCGGCGCACGACGCAGAGAACGATGAATTGGGCGGCGATGAGAAACGCCAGATAATATTGCGTGTAGAGCGCAGCTGCCGCGCATACGGCGTAGAGAAGCGCTCCGTAACGTTTTGGCTCGGGCGCGAGGAACGCATCGTAAAACGTCACGAGCAGCAGCGACGAGGAGAGAATGATTAGCGCGTACGGCCGCATCTCCAGCGCCGCCCAGACGAAGAACGGATTCCACGCAATCGCGATCATCACAAGGCCGGCGTTGGCGTGCGGAACGTACCGGCGCGCGATGCCGGGAACCATCAGCAGCGTCAAGCCTGCGCACAGTACCGAAAACAGGCGTAAGAAGAAGATGCTTTCGCTAACGTGACGCCAAAGCGTGAGTAAAACAAAATAGAGCGGCGCGTTTTGCTCGAACGAGAGCGACTGCGCGAATGCGAATGCAACGCCTTGGCTCGTCGTATGGAGCGTGTACGCTTCGTCCTGCCAAATGTTCAGGACGAATGCAAGCGGCACAATGAGCAGAAAGCTCGCCGCGGCGATCAACGCAAGCGTCGGCCGGCGAACTGCGACGAGCGAAATGCGAGCGGCTTGCGCCATCAGCTGCGCGGCACCAATCCGCGGCTGCGCAGGAACCCTGCGATCGCATTGGCCGCAAGGTCCTGCCCGTAGACGGTCAGATGCATGTTGCGGGGCTGGTACGGACACATGCTCCCCGCACGTAGCGCTGGGCGCAGGTCGTCATACGGCAATCGAAGCGAGGCCGTAAGGGTTTGCGTTAGATTTTGCGGAGCATTCCTATCGTACCGCGCGCTGTCGTCGAGGCTGAAGTGACTCGGGTAGTAGCGCAGGTCGCTTCGCCCGCACACCTGCACGGACGCAGGGAACAGCACGACGGCAACCTGTGCGCCGCTGCGCCGCGCTACCGCTTGGATTTGCGCGTACCGCTCGCGCGTTATCTGCGCTCCGGAAATCCACCGGCTCTGCAGCTTGCGGTCGAAGAAGCGGATGTTTCCGAAAAACGCCCCTTCGTTTGTAGGGCGGCGCCGAATCCGCGAGGTCAACGGATCCCGCACTCGTACCGCCCAATGCGCTTTCAGCTGCTGCAGCTCGAAGAACGATATGAGGCCGTCGGCCGGAGGTTTCCCAAAGCCGATGTCCTGGCGAAAATCGTCGTTCGTGCGAAGCGCGTCCTCGAAGTCGTTTATGAACATGCCGATCACGATCAACTTCGGGTGATAGATCGGAGCGTATTCTTGCGTGACGGCGGAATACTGATTCGGCCCGTATCCGGTGATTGCAAAATTCATGACCTGCACGCGGCCCGGTGCCTTTTTGTCGAGAATTCCTTGTAGGCGGCGAGGCCAAGAGTATTGCGTGTCGACCCCCTCGGCACTGGTGAACGCATCTCCAAGGGTCATGATCCGGAACGTTCCGCGCGGCGGATCGACTGCGAATCCCTCTCCCGGAAAGCCTAATGCGTTTGCCTGCATCACGTAGTCGTAGCTCGTCCAGCGCAAACGGTGCGTCTGATTCGGCTTCAATTTCCATCCGACGATGGGATCCGCTTGGAGCGACGGCCGTTCGCCCCAGCCGAAGACCTCGAGCGGTGCGCGAACTCGCACGATGCTTTCGGCGCCAAGCAGAATCACGTAGCACGATAGGACTGCGGCAACGGCGCTGAGCGCCACTTGCTTCGCGCCGAATCGCGTCGAAAGACCCGCAGCCGTCGATTCAGCTCGCGCGACAATCCATTCCAAGACTAGAGCGAGCACGGCTGTTGCGGCCAACGCTGCGGCGATTCCGGCGAATTGGCGCGTCGTCGACATCGACGCGGCGACCAAGACGACGATGAACGGCTGATGCAGCAGATAGAGCGAGTACGAATGCTCCCCGGTCCAGCCAACCGCCGTACGCACCGCCGAAACGCGCTCGACGGCGAACGTAACGAACGCATATGCCAGAACGAAGGATCCAAGCGAGAGCAGCAGCGGCGCAACGCTCAAACCCCAAAGCGTAAGCGACGCGGCGTTTCCGGCAATCCACACGAGAACGGCAAGCGCGATAACCTGCGGTGCGCGCAGAAGTTGCGCAAAGCGCGCAGAATCGCGCACGTACATGGCGGCAAGCCACATGCCGAAGGCAAACTCCGGCAAACGCGTGATGAAGATGCCGCCGCGTGACCATTCGTCGACGAACCCACCGGCGACGAACAAGCCGATTCCGCGGATCGCGCAGCCGATGACGATGCACGAAATCAGGAAGCGGAGTGCCCCGTAGCGCCGCATCAGCGCGGCGAGCAACGGGAAAACGAGATAGAGCTGCAGCGCGAGGCCGACGTACCACCACGCCGGCGCGAAATAGTAGAACACGCCCGGCAAAAAGCGCAGTCCGAGGATACTTGCAAGCGTGCGAGGATCGGTGGGATCGAGTCCTTTCCCGACCGCAAACCAGAGCAGGATGAACGCAATGTGCATGCCGATCCAAAGCGGGTAGATGCGCAGCAGACGCCGGTCGTAGAAGCTTTTGATATCGGTGGGTCTTTGAATCTGTCCGAGCGCCAGCAAGAAGCCGCTGATGACGATGAACAGCCCCACGCCCTGGTCGCCGGTCCAGCCGATGTAGCGTGAAAGGTTTGCGCCGATTGCCGTCAAGCCGTGGCCGATAGGTGCGAGCTGCGCGATGCGTTCCCCGAGCGCGGGCCAAGAGGCCGTCGGATTGGCCATGTACGGCGAGCCGAATATGCGCTCGGAAACGTGATTCCAAACGATCCAGAAGAGCGCCAATCCTTTGATCGCATCGACCCAGTAGAGCTTGCTGCTCGCTCCCGCGCGCGGCTGCGGTTCCTCTACCGCCGCTTCCGGCACGCGCCGCTGTTGCTTGCGCAAAGACGCGATGAGCAGGAATGCGAGGCCCAGCCACGTGGGCACTTTGCGTCCTTCGGAACGCGGCGAAGGCGTGCTCCAAAACGTCGAGGAGAGAAGAAGAGCGTGCCACGCGTCCGCTGCAGGAGCAGTGCCCGAAATCTGTATGGGCGTTTGGTTTGCCACGTCGATCGACGGCGCCGGAAGACGGTTGACGCCGAGCACGGCTGCCGTCACGAACACCGCAAGCAACACGGCTTTGCCGAGCCTCGCCGATTGCGCGTTGAAGATGATGAAACCCAGCGCCGCCGCTTCGATGAAAATGGCAACGATCAGCAAACGGCTGTGCGATTGCGTCCAAGGCGTTGCCAGAAGGACCGTGGCAATCGCGATGAGTGGACGCATATACTGCGCTCGCGCAAGCAGCGTGAGCGCCAGCGGCAGCGCTGCCAGGATTTGCGTGTCGTGTAAGAACGGGCCGCCGAGCAGCACGAACGCCGCGGGAACAAAGGCGATGAGCGCCGGTGTTTCGAGTTCGCGCGCGAGCCGGCGTGCCGCGAACACGCCCAGCGCCAGCATCACGAGATAGGAGAAGAAGCCCAGCTTCGACGCGAGACCGCCGCTCACTCCAACTATATGCAGTACGTGCGTGAGGCTGTATTGGTCGCTAGCGATAATTTCCGAAGCGTTCTGCGCGGGCAGATACGTCGTGTAGTAGGCAATCGTATTGTGCGCGCCTCCCGCTATCAGACCGATTGCCGCCAGGAGCACGGCTCCGATCACAAGGGGCACGCGCGTCTTCGGCATCCAGAGAAACAGACTGACGCACAACGGAAGCGCCACGTGCGGCTGAATCATTGCGACGCACGCGAATGCGGCCGCGATCGTATACCGCTCGCGCACCAGAGCCAATCCGCAGAGCGCTATCGCAGCGACCGCGAAGGGTGGAATCTCACCGTATCCCAGCGTCATTGCCCAGATGGGCAGCGCAACCAGCGCGACGATCGCCGGTGAAAAGTCGGTGATCTTCGCGAGCGCGAACGCGATCGCGAACAGCGCCGCGGCCATCAGCGCTACGAAAAGCGCGTACGACAGATGCATCGGAAGCAGCGCCAACACTGCGAACCCGGCGAGTGCGTATGTCGGAAGCGGCGCCGGCTCGACCGAAAAAGCGGGGAAGGTTGGTGCGGAGTAGACGGCGTGCTCGCACGTCCGCAGCGGCTCGACGAGATACGGATTGCCGCCGGCGGCGAGGATCTTTCCGCCGCAATAAAACGCCTTGTACGTGTCGATGGTCAGCTCGTGGCGCCCTGCCATGAACGCGACGCAGGCGGCCACGATCAATGCGGCGAGTGCATAAGGCCTCCACGCCGCTCTGTCGACTCCCATGTGATGATCGTGCCGCCGCGGCGAGGAAACGGGCAAGTCCGAAAGGGCACGCCGCGGACTAGGTCGTCGGTCACCGTGCTAGGCTTTGGGCCTCTGCCCATCGCCGAACAGCGTCCTGTATGCTTCCTG
>Ga0209168_10001641_pt1 | contig 17173 bp, 24 predicted proteins | sample Coa_R1_FD_187156 | JGI IMG/M metagenome (GOLD analysis project Ga0209168, IMG submission 187156) | Surface soil microbial communities from Centralia Pennsylvania, which are recovering from an underground coalmine fire - Coalmine... | ecosystem: Environmental > Terrestrial > Soil > Unclassified ... | reverse complement strand
ATGATTCTTTCGGTCAAAGAACACGAGATGCACCACCGCGGCCAACTCATGCTAATTGAACGCATGATCGGCATCGTGCCCCACCTGACGCGCGAAATGCAAGCCCGCTTCGCAGCGGCTACCGCAAAGAAGTAACACGGGAGAGTCGCTTTCCGTAGCACAGGTTTCCGTAGCACAGGCTTCAGCCTGTGTGGTTTTGATCTCTGTAACGCTGAGAGAAACCACACAGGCTGAAGCCTGCGCTACGAAGGGCTCAAGACCAGCTTAATTCCCCTGTACCGACAGCCAGATATCTCTTTCGCAATTCCGGATACACATCCCATCGGCATCGTCCGAACGCTTTTATAGAATGGAAGTAGGCAGCCTAGGCTCTTCACCAGCAAAGAGGCGAGACGATGCCAGAAACTCCGTATTCCGTAAGCAGGGCGCATGCACGTTTCTCGTTTATCGCCGAGGCCGAAATTGCGGAAACGGGAAATAGCAAAGGATTGACCGCACGCATTTCCGAATTGAGTTCGCGTGGCTGCTACGTGGATACCGTGAATCCGTTTCCGGAGGGCACGGACGTGCACATCAACATCCGCTATGGTTGCAGCGCATGCGATTTCAAAGGGAAAGTGATCTATACGCACCCAGGTTTTGGTATGGGCGTGCGTTTTGGAGAAATCACGGCGGCAGCTCGCGCCACGCTCGATGCCTGGCTGGACGAACTTGCCCGCAAATCTGGCTGAACTACCGCCCATATTTTTTAACCGCAGAGCAGGGAATTCCCCGACCGCGAAGCAGTAGCGGCAACGCATTTTTAGAAAGAGGTTTGCGATGACGGGTTTGTTGAGCAATGGATTCTTTTTACTTCTTGTGAAAGTTTATGGCGCATTTTTAATCCTGGGTCCAATTTTGTTGCGCATCCAGTTCCGCTTTAACGCCAAGCTTAATCCGCAATTGGTTCCTGTGGAATCGCTTCCGCCCGACGTACAGCAGTTCATGGCACCGCGCGTACAGAGCATCGCAGGATTGGGCTTCGAGCCGGTCGGCTATGTGAACCTGGGGAAAATGACGTCCGGCACCGGGAGCTTCATGGCGCTCTTCAGTAATCCGCGGACGAGCGAATGGGCGGATGTTTCCGTCGTCAAATCCGCCACGCGAATGGCCGGCTACATTGAGTTCATCACCCGATGTTCGGATGACGCGCAGGTCGACACAAATACAAATTCAACCCCTTCAGTGCTGTTTCCGTTGCCGTCGTATCATGTGTTCCGTTTTCCTCAAGTGAAGGATGCCTTCACGCTGTATCGCGCCCACCGAATGCTGGTGCAGGAAAAAATTGGCGGATCGAAGCCGGTGTTACCCCCACATGGTCAGGAACTAGCTGAATTGAAGCGGCGCCTGGAGCGCTACGGTCCACGGCAGCAGGAACGTGGGTACATGTATCTTGATAAATCCGGCGATTATTTCCACCTGACATGGAAAGGCGCGATTCTCGGGGCCTGGCGTTCCGTCTGGCCGGTCTCTTCGTTGCGCCGATGGTGGATGCAGAGCCGGGAACAAGATCGACTGCGCTCATTGGGTGTCGCGCAATATCGGCCTTCGTAGCGGGTCAACGAGAAACGTGGTACCAGTTTTCCGCTAATTTAAGTTCCGATCTATTTCACATTTCCGTCTGTAGTTCGTGCGAATTGACGCCGGCGTCTGCGTTTCGCTACGATGCCGGGTGCAGGCTCTAGTAGGAGCGGCGCCGTGGTTTCTCGCGTCGCCAGCGGCCTCTTATTTCCCGCCATGTACAACTGTCGCGAGTGCGAAAGCGAAAATTAATAAGCAACGGAGATTTGTCCGCATTGCGGCGCCGATCTGACGTTGTCCATTCCGGGATCGACACAGGCCGCGGCGAAGCCGTCGCTGCAAAAAATTCTGCTGCGATGGGGCATTTTGCTCGGCGTTCTGCTTGCCGCGATCTGGAGCTTTCTGTGGTTTATCGTGCCGGAGCGCCAGGGCAATCCCACGACGCAGGCCGAAGCGCGCGCCGTCGCATCGCTGCGCCAAGTCGGAGCAGCCCTCACGGATTATGCAGCAGCGCAGAGCGGAGCCTATCCCCGGCAGTTTGAGGCGCTGGGTGAATCCGTACGCACAGCAGCACAATTCGCGCAGAGCGTTAATTACCAGCTTCAGTACACGCCAGGCCCGGTGGAAGCCGACGGTTCCATCCGCAGCTATGCGCTGCAGGCCCGCGCAGGCAATTATGGTTTTCTGAGTTTTTATACCGACAATAGCGGCGTGGTGCACGCCACGCGCGAAAACCGCGCCGCCACCGCTCAGGATTCGCCGTACTGAATCGCGCTCGGGACAACACTGCTACGCCTTGCGGTAGTTTCCACAAGACGCGAGGTGCTATACTTTCACTCTGCACGCTGTCAACGAGCGTTCATTTTCGGCCGTATTTTCGTGGAGAGGTGCTGGAGTGGCCGAACAGGGCTGACTGCTAATCAGTTTCACCCCAAAAGGGTGACGGGGGTTCGAATCCCCCCCTCTCCGCCATAATCATTTTAACCAATAAATAAGCACATCTTTACACGCGTGCTACTACATGCTACTATTCCCGAGTCATTTGATGAGGGAGAAAGTAGGAAGCGTGTCAGTCAGCCTCTACATCCGAGGAAAGAATGGCTCCGGCCAATGGCGATATACCCGCGTCAAGGAAGGCCGAGGAGTAAGGACCGGTAATATCGCGGGACCGTTCTATACGCGATATTCTGGTGTTTTCAAGAAGGGCACAAAAGGCCAGCTATGGCACCTGTTAGGGGCCACGACATTAAACGAAGCAAAAGTCGAGGCCGGGCAGTTGGAGACTGCGCTCGAAGCACGATCGAGAGGTCTAACCGTCGCAGAACTTGACGCCATAACGAATGAGAATCGCATCCCGATTAGAGCCGCAGTCAATACCTATCTCGATCAGAAAAGCAGTAAAGCGAGAAAGACCGTCATGCAATACCGACTGGCCCTGAACGAATTCGTCGAATCACTCAACGGCAAGATTCGTTTCCTCGATGAGGTCAACGAAAGCGTCCTCCGCTCTTATAAGAAATTCATGGAGAAAAGAGGCTACGCGGGCAAGACGATCGACACTCGTGTGAATATCGTTTTCTTCCTTTTGAAAAAGAACGGGGTCTCGGCCAGGCTTCCGAAAGATGAAATGCCTACTATCGAAGAAGAGGTAGCCGTCCCTTATACCGAGGAGGAAATTAAAGCGGTATTTGCCAAGATGGATCCAGAAGAAGATATTCGCTACAAGTTTTTCCTCGGCACAGCCTGCCGCGATCAGGAAGTTACTTTCGCCGCGTGGCAGGATATAGATTTCGCAAAGAGCACCTATCACATTCGCCGCAAGGAAGACGTAGGGTTCACCCCGAAGTCACATGAGAGCCGCACCGTGCCGCTGCCTACTCGTTTGGTTGCGATGCTCAAGACACGGCACAAGAATCCTGCACACCCCCGCTGGATCTTTGTAAATAAAGATGGGAAACCAGACAATCATTTCCTTCGAAAGTTAAAAAAGATCGCGTTGCGTGCAGGTCTGAATTGCGGCCATTGCAGAACCACAATCACGAAAGGCAAATACGATCGAAAGCGCGAAGTCGAAGTAACCTGCGCAACTGACCCGGTATGCGAGCACTGGTATCTACACCGTCTGCGCAAGACGTGCGCTACTCGCTGGCAAGAAAACGGAATTCCGATTCGAACGATTCAGGTATGGCTCGGGCACAAGAATTTAGAAACGACGATGCTGTATCTGGGCGTAACAAGCAACGAGCAATTGCGAGGCAACATTAATACCGCTTTCGGAGATTGATACGACATTTCCTACACGGAACAACGGGTGAACGCCAGCAATGCGAAGCCCCTTAATATTTATAGGGCGCTTTGGCATCATTCGGCTGGAGCGCCTTCGGGCTTGAGCCGAGGGCGCCGGGCCAGGTGGGACCAGTCTCAAGACTTCCGCGTCGCCATCTTCTGCGTCATAAACAGCAGCATCTTCAAATCATCTTTATCCATATGGCTGAACAGTTGACAGAACTTCGCGAGCAGACGTGCATCCTTGCCCTTGGTTCCCCATTCGTTAGCGGTCTTGCCCTTCGGAAGTCTCGGCAACTTGGGCGGATTTTCGCCATCGTAGAACAGTTGATACATCGGAATTTCCAGGGCGCGTGCGAACTTCTCCAGCGTCTCAACTGCAGGAACGGTATGTCCATGCTCCACACGGGAGATATAGCAGCGAAGCAAACCTGTCCGCTTCTCGACCTCGCCTTGCGAGAACTTCTTTTCCTGACGCAACGCACGCAAACGATCTCCGATAATCAAGGCTCGATCCTCCTTAGAATATGAACCGCTCCAATAAGGACAGAAATCATAACCCCAAAATTTAGCGGCCGCACAGAAGCTTGACACAATACATCTGGTGGGGACAGAACGAGCGATCTAAAACGATTTGCGTCCCTGTCCGTGCTATACTGCACTCATTCTCCTCGGCGTTCCGCGGAATTTTCTTCGACTTTGGCGGCGCGAAAAAGTTTGCCGCCGTATGACAGTGTGACGAATAGCCTTCCATCAATGGTGGACATTGTGGAGACACTTCGCATTCTTATCGCTGATGATCACCAGTTATTCCGGGACGGAGTAAGGGCGCTGCTCCAGTCGCATGCGGGTTGGGAAATCTGTGGGGAAGCCAGTACGGGTCGAGAAGCGGTCGCCAAAACCATAGAATTAAGACCAGATGTCATAATCTTGGATATCAGCATGCCGGACCTAAACGGCGCGGACGCGGCGAGAAGAATCCGAAGTGCATCGAAGAACACTGAAGTTCTGATTTTGTCGATGCACTATTCCGATCAACTGATCCGCGAGATTGTCGATGCCGGGGCGAGTGGCTATGTTCTGAAATCGGACTCGGACCACGACCTGCTCATTGCTGTGGAGACTCTAGGCAGGCACAAACCGTTCTTTACTTCTCAAGCCAGGGAAGTGATTCAGAGTGAGGTCAATTCAAGTGGCCCGGCTAGGAGGATTCCACAGTTGTTTCGCGACCGCGTCACTTCACGCGAGCGTGAAATCATTCAACTTCTTTCTGAGGGCAAGAAGAATAAAGAAATTGCTTGCTTGTTGAGTATCAGCATTAAAACCGTCGAAACGCACCGCTCCAATGTCATGCGGAAGCTGGAGATACATAACGTCAGTGAGTTGGTGCGTTACGCGGTGCGTAACCAGATCATTGAGCCATGAATAGCTCAAGAAAGCTTCGACGCATCCGCGCAATCCGCTCATCGTTCTCGTCAGGGATAGAAGCCAGTACCCAAGACTCAAAGGAGCAAACTGAGTTTGACAACATCCTTGCGGCCACGGTCAAGTCAAATGATGGCCAGATCGCCGAATTCACTGATGGCAGTACGATTGTCCGCAACATGCCAGACTTCGAAGCAGCGCCTAGTGTGAATTATAAAAAGATTATTCAGCCAGATCACTTCAGACATTACTGCTACACTTGCAACTGGATTTGATTTCACGGGCAAGAACCCGACCCCGGTCGCTTTCCCCTTTGGGATCTGGTTTGCCAATGCAGAGTAAATTGTGCAATTCCGGGACTTCTGGTAATTTATTCCTACCAGCCACCTATCTAGAGGATTCTATGAAGAAAAAGTCAAGTGCTACCAGGCCGGGGACTGTCCAGAAAATCGTTAAGTCTCCGGTTCCGGGGGGACCGGAAAAGGCGCAGATTCTTGTTGAGGGCGCCGATGAGTTGTATCGCGAACTCCGCGTTGAAAACACCTTAACGGACGAAGAAGGTCACGAGGTAAGTCTGAAGCAAGGTGCCGATGTGGAGGTTATTGTCGAAGCCGAACCAGACGCGACAAAACCAAAAAGAAAAAGTTAGAGCACTCCGTCAAACGGAAAACAATTCTGAGCATGGCGGAAATAAAGCTATCTGGGCTTAGGTCGATCGAAAAACAAGTTGGTAGCGTTGATATACCGAAGATTTGTTGCAGTTTGGGCACTCTAGACGCATCCCGCCATCCGGAAATTCGGGTTTTACCGGAAGTCCCGCAAAAGGGTCACGCAATGATTGGTTCTCAGCTATCTTGCTGTGAGTGAAATTTGCATTGCATTCAGGACAGTCCAGGACCCATCGAGGCATAAGCACCTTCGTTATATCCTCGTGTGATATCTAAGAGCAGTTCATCGCGAAGATTTAACACAAATATCACAAATTCTGCGGCCAGTTGGATACGGGGGTTACCCTAATTTGAGCGGGCAAAACATGGAGTAATATCTTGCTGATGCAGTTTATTGGTATAGGGTAATTCCTGTATTCCCTATCGTTTCTCATTGTTGAAGAATCCTTGCATTCGTGTATAACATTTTCAGTCACCGTATCTGCCGCTTGAAGAGGCGCGCGGAACGAGGACGCGGACGGTTCATAAATGGTTTACCTATTTGAACTTTATTATGCAGAGAAGGTGTAGCACCTTCTCCCGCGTTCAATTGGACTCAAGGGAGTCAAGGACGCTCTCGATTGAGATAGTCTTTTGTGCCCAATGCGAGAACGCCACCGATCACACCCATCGTCCCTGCTAATAAACCCATCATCCCAAGAAAGATGTTTAGAGCCGAAGCGATTAAAATCACTACGCCCCAGCTTCGGCATTGCTCGGGCCTGACGTAAATCATGACCGCGCCGACAAGAACGACTATCCCCGCGAAGATACCAAACCAGGGCCACCACGTCCCATATGTCCCCGGTGTGCCTCGGTGCCAAATCCAACCTCCCATGCCGTGCCAACCACCCATCATGCCTCCCCAGCCGAAGCCACCCATCATGCCTCCGGCAGCCAGCATCCACAAGCCAGCCAACAGTGAGAGCACGAATGCTGTTGTCGGCTGCTCAGTTCTTTGGATTTGTGTCTCTGACATATAGCCTCCTGCGGGCTTGGATTCGAACTGAATCAGACCTACACCTTCGGACGCTTCATCGGCGAAACCACTCCGTGCGTCGTATCTCTGACGTACGCGACAGTCTTCTCGAATCCTTCTTCGGCTGCCAGTCTGTCCGGCTTTTCGGTTAGCAACAGTGATGTTTGTCACGGGGACATGTGAGGGAAGTCACACCCGTTCGGGCAGACACTCGGGATAGAAAGTGCCCAGGGCCAGCCTACCGCAATGTTTGTTCTGACATCGAGTCTCGCGAAAGATCAATTCAGGTTCCGAGAACTGACGGACTTCCCATCACACGGAGTTTGTGCGGTTGTCGATATATTATATTCTTTTGCATATAGTCGGCCACGCCTTGAACGGAAAACCGAATGAAGGAACCGATCCTTGATCACGGAGGTACTTTTCTTGTTGATCCGGGAAATGAGTAGGGAGGCAACTCTGGACCTTCTAGCACGTACGCGTCTGGGTAGATTAGCGTGTGCCCAAGGGAGTCAGCCTTACATAGTGCCCTTCTATTTCGTGTACAAGAATAATTCCCTTTATAGCTTTTCTGTCGTTGGGCAAAAAATCAACTGGATGCGAACTAATCCGCTGGTCTGCGTCGAAGTGGATGAGGTGGTGAGTCCCCAGGAATGGCTGAGTTTGGTCATCTTCGGTCGCTACGAAGAACTGCCCGATACACTCGAATACCAAACCGAGCGTGCGGCTGCTTACAACTTGATGCGAGAGCGAGCGGTATGGTGGGAGCCTGCCTACGCGAAAACAATCGTACACGGCGCAAATCGCTCATTGCAACCTGTCTTTTATCGCATTGATATCTCTGAGATTACCGGCCACCGCGCAAGTCCCTAAATCGGAGCGGTTGTACCGAAGGCGCTGGGAGGACCCAACCAGACGGGTGTGCTGCCTGAGATATCAGTGAGCTACGCTGCCATTCATGTTTTAGCAGAGAAAAACCACTGACTCGGAAGAACAGCATCTATGGCATTCCACCGCAGTGGAATTGCCGCGTTGCGGAATAGTTTCGTACTAAGCAGCGATTCCCCTGGGCCGCTGCAACCAAAACTTCTCCGATAGAACTGGCCTGAACGTCTGCGTGCCTGCTGGCTGGAAGGGTCTGACACGGCGCATCCGATTTTATCCACAGCGACGCACGAAAAATTGCATAAATCTCCGTCTTGACAACCTTTGGAAACGGTGCAATATAACCCCAAAGGGAACCCAAACTCGCAGCCTCCTTTCCCAAAGGAGACCGAAAAAGAACGTCAACAGGAGACCAACCATGAAAGCTAAAATTCTGACATTTTCATCCCGTGGCGATACGACACTTCTCGAATACGACCCGGCAACTGCCAACATGGAAGAAGTCAACGAGGTAATTGCCGAATATGAAGCCAAGACCGGCGCGCAGCCATTTGACATGGCAACCGGTGAACGCATCGATAAAGTCACACGCAAGCAGAACGAAGTCTTGATGGTTCATCCCATCGCGGGCGGTTAACGGTGCGTTGGTCGCTGCCGACACCAACCCGGCCCGGCAAGTGAGGATTTCGTTAGCATGGAGCTGAAGCGACACGGGCAGTAGCCCATTCTCGTATCTCCGGGAAGCGATCCATGCTGGGGCTTAAAACCCCTTATACGCATTCTCAATCAAGAGAGTAGTTCAAGCTGTCGCAGCACGCCTTGACTCGACAGTTGCGCGGGGCCTGGTCATGCTCTCTTTTTCTGATTGTTCCGTTAGTTCTTTCTCAGCCGCGAGCCAATCCTCCAAGGCGTTGCCAGGTTTAAAGCCATGCTCCAAATATATTTGATAAGCTCGTCGTTCAATCTGTTCGTGCATTGGTATTTCAAAAGTGTTGTTATACATTTTAGACTCCTCCTGGTTTCCAATGGCTAATTTCGTTCGGACCATGATTACACGATCTCTTGGATGGTCTCGATGTGAATCAAATTATTGGCCACATCGACTCTTCCGGTAAACTTTACTTTCTTTCCTTCATATGGGCTCAATTTGTCCTGGTTGTCGAGCATATACTTAGTCTTGGTAACTGCATCATTTAGAACAAAGTTGTCGCCAGTTTTCAGTATTGTGCCGGTGAACGTCGCGGCCTCAGGCTGAGCCTGCATTTGAAGTGTGGGCATTGCAGATGCAGATTGAATAGGAGGGGCAGTTAGCCGGAACAGCGTCGCGAATCCGGTCAGTGAGAGGATAGTCCGTTGCATAGATCACCTCCCGGAATGGCTGTTCTTTATTCGGGGGGCAAGAGCCTCGCCAAGTCGGAACCTTATTAAATATCATTCTTTCAGTAGGCTACGGTGAATCGATTTTTGGCATGCCATGGAATTTTTACGGCATCTAGGGAAAATTGTGTTCTCCGGACGACCGGGGCTACTCAATGATTTCCAGCGTGATGCGCCTTCCCAGTTTCGTGAGGTCAAGCTTATGGACTTCACGAAATGGCTGGACCGGAGTGGCAGCTCACCACGGGAGATGACGGAACGCAAACGCATCCGGTCGATACTCGGGGTGGAGAAATCTTGCGGACCGCGGTCAAGAATTTTTTGCGCAGACTATCTATGATTGTGGTTATTTCTTTTTCTTGTTCCCGAAGATATCTATGATTTGCTGAACGGCGTTGGGTTGTTGTGGCTGCTGCTGCGGTTGTTGTGTCTGTTGTTGAGGCTGCTGGGTTTGACTCTTTCCCTTTTGTCCGAATAGTCCCATGACTCCAGCAACGGCAGCAGACGGATTGTTGAAGTTCGGCACCAATCCCTTGAGCTTCATCTGAGCAACCGATTGCACGTCGGGAGTAATTCGGGGATGCTGCAAGCTTCCAGTGACCAGCACCGGAATTACAAGTTCTCCTTCATTATTCGCCAGGGCGGTCGTCATATAGCCGCCGATACCCGTGCCGCCTACGTGCTGACTGAAGTCCTTGGAAAGCACAACGCTCATTCGCAAATTAAGTGTCTGGTCCACGAGATTAGCGGTGCCCGAAGCTGCGACCTTTCCAATCTCCAATAGGGCCTGCAAGTTGTTCGTCTGGGCAATTCCATTCTTCACAAGAATGTTGCCCGTCATGCGGGAAATACTTGTGAAACCCTGGTCCCTTTCATTCGCCTGGAGAAATCCGGCGATTGATGCCAACTCATGAGAAATGTCGGTCCCTGAGTAGCGCATGTTATTGAAATTCGGGTTCACGCTGCCATTAAGTGCCCGCATGACCTCCTCGGACGTTAATTTGTGAACAGGACCGTTGGCGTGGATGTCCAGATTTAAAGTTCCTTCCCCGGTGATTTTATCTACAGCGGTAACGTCGTACGCCTTTGCCATTGCCAAAATTTCAGGAAGCGCCGCATTCTGCGCTCGTAAAGTAGCGTTGACCATAGGCGTCTGGGTCAAATAGTCTCGCAGAGCAAACTGTGCAGCTACGGTCGTGCCTCCAGACGTTACATTAAAGGTGTCCGAGTGGATTTCGTTTGGCGTAAGGACGATATTGACTGATTTTATTTGTACGGGCTGGGGGATGTCCTTACCGCTTGCCTCCACATCGTGGCCGGCGATGGTTCCGTTGAAAGCCGGTTTGCTCACGGGGCCGCGGACATGAATGTCTGCATTGATCTTTCCATTTACATTCGTGCCAGGCGAGAAGGCTACTCCCGTCGACGCTGCCAATTTCGCAGCCTCAGCTATGGAAATATCGTTGGCTCGGGCATTTAAATCCACTGATGCCGGAGTACTTTTCAAGTTCGCGGTACCGTTAAGCAGAAGTGGAGTCGAGCCTAATTTAAGCTCCAACTTGGTAATACCGAGCGATTCCGAAGTCAGATCATCCCTCAAGTCATAATTCGCCGACACCGGATAGCCAAGCTCCATCCCGTGTACTCTGGCGTTCTCTACTTTCATCTGCCCCACACCCGACACCTTTCCAGATTGGCTGGCGAACTTGGTTTCGCCCGACAAACTACCGTCTGTATTAGTTAGTGCCGAGCTTTTAAGGAACTGCTGGAGATTGGAAATTCCAACCTGTTTCAGATTCAAATTACCATTGAATGGGGCAGCCGCAATATTATTTGGAACTAAAGGGCCCGCTTGGCCCTTGAGTTGAATTTCCTGGGCTCCAGAGCCAGGCAAGTGTGCGGCCGCGTCGAACGAAAAAGGCTTGGCGGGGGCGAAATCCCGGACGGTCACATCAATATGATCGTACACGGTGCGGGGCGTCCCACTATTCAGATCAGTAATGGCCACCTGCCCATCCTGGATGGACAACTTGGCCAACGTGAACTCATGATTTGATGGCCCAGATGCGGAGTTACTTCCGAGCGAAGAAAAATTCCACACGCCTTGTTGGTTTTTTATTATCTCTACTGTGGGATTCTGCAAGCTCAAAGAATGGACATCAATCGCACCTTTCAGCAAAGACAGCAGTTTCACAGAGACATCAAGATCACGGGCTTGAATAAAGGACTTTTGCTCATGGAAATTGGGATCGTCACCAATGGCTAGGTCTCGCACTTGAAGTCGGGGCGGGACTAGCCCCAAATGCATGTCGCCAAGCGTGACAGTGCGGCCCAATCTCTTTTCGAGTTCGGCCTGGATCGCTCCTCTGTAGTGGTTGGGGTCGAAGAACACAGCTATGGCAAGCAGAGCCAGAATGATCAGGCTGACGATAGTTACCAGTGTGATGCCTATTCTACGCATAGAAAACTCCATAAAAATGTTTTCGTACCGAGGAGCATGCGCGTCTCGACGAGAGCACGGCAAGATATGGTGGTTCCAACGCTCACGATTTCGCCATACCGCAAACTCGGTAAAATGAGCAATTCTGGCTAGTACCGATCGCGGGAACACCTTCGGCACAACGAAAAAGCGGCTAGTTTCAGGCGCCTATTGGGCTCGAAATAGACTTACCTATTCCAGTGCGATTTCCGTTCCGCGAACACAACCGTCCGAACGAGGACAGCAAATACATTAAAGATCAATTTTTACAACTGTCGCTATTCATTTTTGCGTTCGTGACAGTCATATGGCCATGTTCGGTGGAGTTCTTAGCCATACCGTGCAGCCGGGCACGACGACACCTTTGCGGCACGGAGTTAGCGGCTGGGTCGTGTCGAGGAAGCAATCGAAATCATGCTTCCGAAGTTCCGCCTGGACGATCAGAAGCAGTTCTCGGCGCGTCACAAAGGCGAGTTTAGCATCTTCGCTAGATATTCGCCTACCGCCCTTCATTCATCAGTCCGGACTCAAACTCCTCGTTGTGCTCTCTTTCTTTCGGCAGGGGGGCTGATTCAACCACACGCGCTCGTTGCCCGGACCGAAGAATTAGAAGTAACCCAGATGAAACCCAAGCTCAAGGCACGCTTTGCGCCCGTCGACACAAGCCCCGCATTTGATTGCGTATCCCTAAATGGGATACACTGTATCCCTATATGGCATACAAAGCGGCGACCATTGAAGAGCTCCTCGCTATTATGAAGCGCGTACAGGGGGAGAAGACGCTGACCGAGTTCGCAGAAGACCTCGACTTGTCAAAACAATATCTCAGCAACGTCTACAACCGCCACAAAGAGCCCAGCGAGCGCCTGCTCGAAAAGCTGGGTTTCACGCGGCAAACCGCTTACGTCCGGTCGCCGACTGCTGCCAATCGGGGAAAGAAAAAATGAGCTCAAACAATTCCCATACCGCCCAATCGGGTGGCAAGCAGAGAGTCCTGGTCAATGTCATCCTCGACAAGTCGGGTTCTATGAGCAGCAAGGTCAAGGATGTCATCGGCGGGTTTAATCTTTATCTCGATGGACTAGGGAAAGAGTCGGCTGTTGACTATGGGTTTTCGCTGACGCTATTCGATACAGTCGTGGAAATGAAATACAAAGCAGTGCCGCTCGCGAAAGTCGTGAAGCTCGACGACGCGACGTACCGCCCCAGCGGAAATACGGCACTGCTCGACGCAATCGGCAACACCGTGCAAGCGATCAGTACCGAAGGTTTCGATAAGATCATCACCGTCATCATGACGGATGGTGAAGAGAACTCATCGCGCGAATGGAAGCTGCAAGCCATCGGTGAATTGATCAGAAGCAAGGAAGTGGCAGGCAATTGGACCTTCGTCTTTCTGGGTGCAAACCTTGACGCCTTCGAGCAAGGTACCAAAATGGGTGTGCTGATGGCGAACTCTGTCCGCTACGATCCTGCGAACTACCGGGATGTCTACACTTTTCTGGCCCAGAGCACGAATGAGTTCTCATCCGCCGCGGCCAAGACAGCGGTTAACTTTTTTAAAGGAGAAGTTGCAGGCATCACGGGGAAAAAAGGAGGTCGCACATCAAAGAGTGGCGGTAAGCATGCAATGCCAGCCCGCCGCCGGAAATGAGCCGAACCCAGAAAAAATCGAGCGGCATCTGCGTGAAGGTAAGATCGTGAAGATGGAACAGATTCTGGCGGGTACTGGGTATTGGGGGCTTGCCGAAGGTGAGTTTGCTAACGCGGCTGGGGATGAGAAGGACCCAAAGAAGAAGAAAGAAATGACCAGAAGATACCCACTTCATAACCTTAAAAACGCAGGTGCATCCGGCAAGACCGAATGGAGTATACCTTTCCAGTATCTTATGTTTCGACTCAGCTTCTCGATATGCGTTCATCATCACGGCGCTAACGAAGCTGTGCCGCACTCGTAAGCGAATATGACTTATCAGAGATGCCAGAAATCTCTTACGCTCATCAGCGTTACCCTTCCACGTTTTATATTCTCCGGTGCTATGTCTCTTTTGTAGGGAACTTCGCGTCGATCTTCGCCATTATTTTTTCTGTCATCGTAATCCCGTCCGAAATTGCAGACTCGATGCCGGGACAAGGCTTGTCGAATTGCGCGAGCTTACGCGCAGCTAAGATCGTCGCGCAGTCGGACCGGTTTGGCTAACTACTTGCTGCCTGCCCGAACTTCCTTTGTCGTTTCCCTCCTCCTGCCGTGGTGGTGGTGGTGGTGTGCTGAGAACGTCGCAAGTATTTCTAAAGGTGTGTACGGACCCAACACTGTGCTATCGCCAGCGGGCCACACAACGCAGGCTGTGTTATGCGTTGCGAATGTCACTGTTCCTACACGGCCACGGTGAAAAACTTTGTCACCAACGTTCAAATGGTCCAAGTCTTCCAGTTTCATGCGGCACCTGCTTTGTTGGCACGTATTGTGACAGCCTTTCAGCGGCAGTATATAAACGTGTACAGCAAGAATAATCTGTTCATTGGTATGTTAGTGTCGTTAAGGTAACAGTCCCTGCATATCTCATTCGAGGCGGCTTCGGTGAGGGCCCAGCTTGGGTGCAACGTTGGGTGCAACTGAAGCAGGGAAGTGAAGTTCGGATGCGACGCCAAGCAAACGTGCTTGCACACGTGCAAGCACACTCTAATTTCCTACTGGTTCGACGGCTTGCCTCTCGGCTTTCACTCCATTGAGCCGCGCCCGCTTCGCTTCGAGCATGTCGTTTATTCCGCGGATTATTTCAAGGAATTTGTCAGGGTCTTTTTCAGTCCCGGCCTGTTCGCAGAGTTGATTTAACCATTGTTGCGTTGCGCTTTGCACAGACACCTCTCCGTTGGACGCGAGTAACATTGGCGTTATAAGGATACGGTTAGTTAACACCATAAGGCTTGAATGATGACAAGTGGCTGGGCTACGAACCAATAACATTTAGGCAGAAATCAGCCACCATTTCAGCGTTCCTCTCTCCTATCGACTGCCTCAAACGCGGCAACCTTCCGGCTTGCGTGCGGCTCTGTCCGCAGATCACCTGAACACAGCACACAACGCTTGCCCACAGCGACACCACAAGTAGGGCAAGGAACGGAGAGGGACAGTTTTCGCATCAATCGTGTTTTTTTCATTCGGACAGGATAAGGCAAGGCACACCGGAACGATTGCACAATTTTGGGCATCCTCATCCATTGTGCTAACTGTTCATTAGACGTTAATAACGGTAAGGCGCCCTATTATCTTTGGTTTTTTCTGGATACTTCGCGTCGATCTTCGCCATTATTTTTTCTGCCAACGTAATGCCGTTTGCAATCGCAGATTCTATGCCGGGACAAGGTTTATCGAATTGTGCCAGCTTACGCGCAGAAAGAATCGTCGCGCAAATCCACAGGACACGTTTGCGGCCTTCGTCCACGTCGAAAGCATAGCACAAAGAGTTCGCTTTGTGTTCGCCTTGCGTTGTTAGTATTATTCTGGCATGTCCCTAATGATGTCAGCCGTTAGCTTTTCTGCCTCAATCCAATGCAGCGTGAGAGAGATTAACTTTTTCAAGTCCTGTAAGTCTTTGCCTTCCCACTTGCGAACGTAATGCGTTTCATCGTTTGCAAGCCACGCGGCTCGCTTGCTTATTTCCTTTATCTGGTCGCTCTTGACATGCGCCTTTATGCACACCGCGAGTTGCTGCTTCTCAATCAAAGACTTGTTAGCTTCGATCTTGGCCGGGTCCGTGTCTGCAAACTGGCTTATGACGTAATCTTTAATCAAAAATTCCAACGCTTTTCTAAACCCGGGACCAGCCACGAGTGTCAACTCACGTTGTTCTGCTATGTCTGCCTGGTTATAAATTTTACAAAAGTCAGGTGAAATTGCAGAAATAGTCTGCGATTGTGGATTAGCCACTAATTCGCTCGGCACACATGAAGTCAACACGTACAGCGTAGTCGTTGTCTGTTTTATGTATCGGGCTATGAACATACGTTGACATTTGACACTCGGGCACTGAAGCACACGTTCAACGAAGGACAGGTCGTCCAGAGTGATGTGAACATTTACCCCTTGGTCCATCGGAGTGATTGCGACGTGGCATATTGGGCAGCTGTCAGGATTCTTGTCCAGGCTAAATTGTTGTCCTTGGCGACTGTTTATTATGAATGACATATAGTGAGTCTTTTACCACATTGCAAATAAAACTAAAGCACATTTTTGTGTGCAAACTGTGTACAGGAGAGGCAGTGTTGGAAGGGTTTTTGGCAGCTAAGCAACGCCGATTCAACGAAGAATGGATGAGCTAACCGCTTATCGGTTTCCTAATCTGATGCCGTGGTCGCCTGGTAACATTCCGGCCCATTGGTATTCGTTTTCTATTGACCCTGAATGGTTTATAAGTGAGTATAGCTTTATTCCAGTTGTCAAATCTATTAACACACATCTAGAGACGAGGGGAATACTCGAAGGAGGCGCCTTACTGTGAGCGGTTTATTGCTTCTTCTGCTTCTGAACGTCGCGCCAATTGCGGACGCGATCACGCACGCGGAAGCCAAGATTTATTTGGCACCACAAGACGGGTTTGAGACTTACCTCGCGGCCGCATTCGCCAAGAAGCATGTTCCGGTAACAATTGTTGGAGACCCCGACCAAGCTGACTATCTTCTCGAAGCGGCTCCAGTAGAGCACAAGACTGAAAGCACAGGCAGTAAGGTAGCCCGGTGCCTCTTTTTGTACTGCGCTGGCATAGAGGGCGTCGAATCGACCAGCGTTCGTTTGATTGACCAGAAAACCAAAATTACGGTATGGAGTTACACGGTGAATAAAGGGCACCAACGAGAACAATCGCTGGCAGAGGCTGTTGCCAAACATCTTGACAACGAATTCATCAACAAGTGATCCGCTGGTCTGAATCTACAAGGAGAACGCCGATGAAGCGTGGCCGTTTGCTGGCGCTGTTCGTTTGCTCTTTACTTCTTGTTGGCCCCGCGTTTGCCGAACGTGGGTCATCATCAAAATCATCATCGTCACACCCTAACTACGGTGGAGGAAAGCACACAAAATCTCATGGTGGTCATTATCAAGGTGAAAAGAATTCCCACCACAAGGGCGCGCACTACAAGAATCCGAAGACGAGCGATAACTATGGAAAACACAAGCCATAGAGAGACGACACGCGGATGAACGGGGGGCTGTCCATGAAAATCAAGAGATGGCTTATCTTAGCTGTACTGTCCTTGCTTGTCCTCGCTTCGCCTCTGCGCGGACAAGCCACACCTCAGAGCCAAACAAGTACCGACTCAACTCAGTCAACAACAACCAGTAGCACGCAGAAAAAGTCTGAGGCAACTCAGAACAAACCAACAGACCCCGCACAGAAACCTCACTACTACACGAACCGTGCGGGGCGGCGCGTACAATCCCCAACGAAAGCAAGCACAGTACCTTCCGGCGCGACA
>Ga0209168_10001638_pt1 | contig 17196 bp, 11 predicted proteins | sample Coa_R1_FD_187156 | JGI IMG/M metagenome (GOLD analysis project Ga0209168, IMG submission 187156) | Surface soil microbial communities from Centralia Pennsylvania, which are recovering from an underground coalmine fire - Coalmine... | ecosystem: Environmental > Terrestrial > Soil > Unclassified ... | reverse complement strand
GCTCGTCAGCTTCGCGGTCGTCGCGGTGTTGTTGGCTGCGTTGGGCCTCTTCGGGGCGCTCGCCTATGCCGTCAAGCTGCGCTCGCGCGAGTTCGGCGTGCGGATGGCCATCGGCGCCGACCGCGGTACCATTCGCCGGCTCGTCCTGCGTCAGGGCTTCCTGGTCACGATCGCCGGCATCGCGATCGGCCTCGCCGGCTCGGCGGCGTTCGCGCGCGTCATGACGTCGCTGGTGTTCCACGTGCGCCCGTTGGACCCGTCGGTGCTCGCCGGTGCGGCGGTGGTCATCCTCGCCGTCGGCGCCATCGCAGCGTATTTGCCCGCACGCCGGGCGACCGCGGTGGACCCGCGCTCGATTCTGCAGTAGACGCCTAACGCTGCACGGCTCTGCCGTGCTCCCGACCGTCGCGCGCGCAGCGGGCGGCCAGGAACGGACATCGGTGCCCGCGCGCACCGGGATTAAGCGATTCTGAGACTCGTCGTCGACACGCATCCCGTGACAACGCAAGGGGCTGCGCATCGCGGCGCGTGCCTTGCAGCGAAAAATCGCCTGACCTGCCCCGCACGCGCGAAGATGCGCGTGCAGGCCCGAACGCGTGCTTCCTTCGCCGTCATGACACGTCCTTCTCGCACGACTCGACTTCGCTGGTCCGCGGCCGTCGCCTGGGTCGGCATCGCGCTCGCCGCGTGCAGCTCGAGCACGGCGCCTAACGGAACGGTGGGCTCGGTGAAGGTGACGCCGGCCACCGACAGCGTGGCCGTCGGCAATACGATCACCTTGCAGGCCACGGTCATGTCACCCAGCGGCCAGGTCGTGTCCGGCCAAAAGGTGTTCTGGAATACGGGCAATGCATCCGTCGCTACCGTGAGCGATGCCGGCGTCGTGACGGGCGTCGCGCCCGGCACCGCGCAGATCGCGGCGAGCGCCGGCGGCTCGTCGGGGATAGCGACGATCACGGTGCTGCCGCCGCCGGTCGCGTCGGTCTCGGTCTCACCGCCGCTCGACACGATCGTGCTGCCTGGCATGGCGCAGCTCACCGCGACGGTGTTCGACGCGCAGCACAATCCCCTCACCGGCCGCACCATCACGTGGTCGAGCAACATGCCTAACGTTGCCAACGTCGACGCGAACGGCCTCGTCACCGGCGTCGCACCCGGCTCGGCCACCATCTCCGCGACCAGCGAAGGCCAGTCCGGCACCGCCACCGTCGTCGTCCAGCCGCCGGTTGCGGCCAGCGTGCAAGTCTCGCCTGGCGCGGCGACGCTCACGGTCGGCGACAGCACGACGCTCACGGCCACGGTGAAAGACGGATCGGGCAACGTGATAGCCGGCGCCCCGGTGACCTGGAGCAGCGACAACACGGCGGCCGCCACCGTCTCGACCAGCGGCGTCGTGAAAGCGGTCGGCACCGGGAGCGCGACCATCACCGCCAAGAGCGGCAACGCGAGCGGCACATCCACCATTCTCGTGCTGCCGGTGATCTGACCGTCTAGCGGCCTGCGTCGCGCAACGTAGATTCGACCGTCGCCGCGTCCAATGCGCCGGCCGTCCGGCGCATCGCGCGCCGGGCTCCAGTTCTCCCAGTTCAGCGCCTTCGCCGCATGTCACTCCGCTCGCACCGGTGGGCCGCGCTCGGCTTGTGCGCCGCGCTCGCCGCCTTCGTTCCGCCTAACGGACAGGCTTTCGAGCGGCCGTCATCGTCCCTCGATCCGGCGGCCGCCGCCGAGCTCGATGCGTTCATCGCACACGAGATGCGGCAGAAGGAGTTGCCCGCATTCAGCGTCGCGCTGGTCGACGATCGGCACGTGATCTGGTCCAAGGATTATGGGATGGCCCGCGAGCGCGACAGCGTTCGCACGAGTCCCGCGACCACGTACCGCGTCGGCCAGGTGTCGGAGATCGTCACCGACATCGCGATCATGCAGTTGGTGGAACGGGGCGTCCTCGACCTCGATGCGCCCGTGACGCGCTACGTGGCAGGTCTCCGTCTCGACACGCGCGCCCCGGTCACGCTGCGCCAGCTGATGACGCACCGCGCCGGCTTGAATCGCGAGCCACCGGTGGGCGGCCGCTCCGACGACAGCTCGCGCACGCTCGCCGAGGTCGTGCGGAGCCTCGACTCGCTCCCGTTGCCGTTCGCGCCGGGCACCCGCACGCATCCGTCCGATGCCGGCATGGCGCTCGCCGGCTACGTGATCGAGGCGACACAGCACGAGCCGTTCGCCCGCTACGTCCAGCGCGCGGTGCTCGTTCCGTTAGGCATGTCGCACAGCACGTTCGCGCGCGACCCCGCGGTCGCCGCGACGCTCGCCGACGGGCACCTGTGGACGTACGATCCCCGCGCCCTGCCGGCGCCGACGTTCGACGTGGGCGTCGCGCCCGCCGAGAATCTCTATACGACCACCGGCGACCTCGCACGTCTCGTGAGCGCGCTCGCCGGCGGCGGCCGCGGACTCGTGGGCCGCGTGCTCTCGGCGCGCGGCGTCGCCGAGATGATGCACGCGGCGCCGGCGACGAGCGGCGACACCGCGCGCACCTTGAGCGGCTTGGGTCTCACGTCGCTCGACGGACGACCAGAGCTCGAGCAGCTCGGCGCGCTGGCCGGTTTCACCACCCAGATCGCCGCGCTGCCTAACGACAAACTCGGCGCCGTCGCCATCACCACCGAAGATGACGCGGCCGGCGTCACGCGACGCGTGGCGACGCTTGCACTCCGGCTCGTGCTCGCCCAACGGCGCCACACCGCGCTCCCGCCGCTCGATACGACGATCGATGTCCCACCCGCCCTGGCGCACGACATCGCCGGCCATTACGCACACGGCGACCGCGCCGTCGATCTGTTCCAGAGCTTGGGACATCTCTACTTCGAGCGCGCGGACGGCGGCGAGCGCGCCGACCTCCGCCTGCTGCGCGACACGCTGGTCGATGATGGCCGCCTCGCGTTCGGCACGCGCGTGCTCCGTCCCGGCGACAGCGTCATCGTCGTCGACGGCGACACGCTGCAGCGCGTGGCGGAGCCCGAACCGCCTCCCGTGTCCGATGATTGGCATGGCCTCGTCGGCGAATACGGACCGGACTACCAGACGATGTACGTTCTCGAACGACACGGCACGCTCGAGCTCCTGGCTGACTGGTTCGTCCGCTATCCGCTCCAGATCCTGTCGGCCGGCGCGTTCCGGATGCCCGATCGAGGCGCGTACGCGGGCGAGGCCGTCACCTTCGCGCGCGCGCCATCGGGTCGCGCATCGAGCTTGACGTTAGGCGGCGTCACGTACGCACGCCGGGTGACGGGCCCCGAAGATGGATCGCAGTTTCGCATCACGCCGCTGCGACCGACCGCGGCCCTGCGCAGCGAGGCGCTCGCAGCCCAACCGCCGCACGAGAGCGGGACGTTCCGCCCGTCGGATCTCGTCGAGCTCGTGCGACTCGATTCCACGATCAAGCTCGATATCCGCTACGCCACGTCCAACAACTTCATGGGCACGCCGCTGTACGATGAGGCGCGGGCGTTCATGCAGCGTCCGGCCGCCGAAGCCGTCGTGCGCGCCAGCGCGTGGCTGCACGGCCGGGGATACGGTCTCCTCATCCACGATGCATATCGCCCGTGGTTCGTGACCAAGATGTTCTGGGACGCGACGCCCGACGACAAGAAGATGTTCGTCGCCGATCCATCGAGCGGCTCGAAGCACAACCGGGGTTGTGCGGTGGACCTGACACTGTATGATCTCGCGACGGGCCAGCCGGCGACAATGACCGGGGGTTACGACGAGATGACGGACCGCAGCTACCCCGACTATCCCGGCGGCACGTCGCGCCAGCGGTGGCTGCGCGCGCTCCTCCGCCAGGCGATGGACCTGCAAGGCTTCACGGTCGACAAGGAAGAATGGTGGCACTTCGATTACAAGGATTGGCGCGACTACGGGATCGGCAACGTGCCGTTCGACCGCATCGCGTCCGGCGCCTAACGGACAGGTACACCGTGAACGGACCACTCGCCCTGCGTCGCGCCCTGCTCGTGTCGTTCGCCGCACTCACCGCCTGCACATCGGCCGGCGGCGGGGCCGCGCCGACGCCGGCGTCCCTCGAGGGACCATACGATCTCGTGATCGAGGGCGGCCGCGTCGTCGACGGCACCGGCAATCCGTGGTTCTACGGCGACGTCGCCGTGAGCGGCGAGCGCATCGCGCGCGTCGCGCCGGCCGGCATGCTCGCGCACGCACGCGCCAAGCGCCGCATCGACGCGCACGGCATGGTCGTGGCACCCGGCTTCATCGACATCCAGGCGCAGTCGGTGGGCGAGCTCGTGAACGGCGACAGCCGCGTGATCAGCATGACCACGCAGGGCGTCACCACAATGATCTTCGGCGAAGGCGAGACGCCCGCGCCGACGAACAACAAGGTGATCCCGATGTACGCCGACGCCGACGGGGCCGACAGCACCGAACAACGCATCATGGCCGGCTTCCAGGGCCCGCACGGCTTCGGCAACTGGCTCGAGGAAATGGCGCGGCACAAGGCATCGGTCAACTTCGGCTCGTTCATCGGCGCCGCGACCGTCCGCGCATACGCGAAGGGCATGGCCGAAGGCGACGCGACGCCGGCGGAGCTCGACACCATGCGCGCCGTCGTTAGGCGGGCGATGCAGGATGGGGCCTTCGGCGTCGGGAGCGCGTTGATCTATCCGCCGGGCAGCTACGCGTCGACGAAGGAGCTCGTCGAGGAAGCCAAGGCCATGGCCCCCTACGGCGGCATCTACATCACGCACATGCGATCCGAGGGCGACCGGCTGCTCGAGGCCGTCGACGAAGCGCTCACCATCGGACGCGAGGGCGGCGTGCCGGTCGAGATCTACCATCTCAAAGCGGCGGGCGTCAGCAACTGGCCCAAGGCCAGGCAGGTGGTAGCCAAGATCGACTCGGCGCGCGCCGCCGGCCAGGACGTCGCAGCCGACCAGTACGCCTACACCGCGGGTGCCAACGGATTGTCGTCGTGCATTCCGCCCTGGGCCCACGCCGACGGCAAGCTGCTCGAGCGGTTAGGCGACCCGACGACGCGCGCGAAGATCAAGACGGACATGACCCAGGTCGAGAGCAGCTGGGAGAACCTCTGCCTCGGCGCCACGCCGGCCAACGTCGAAGTGCTCGGGTTCCACGAGGACTCGCTCAAGCAATTCGAGGGCAAACGCCTCTCGGACATCGCGCAGGCGCTGCACACCGACTGGGCCGACGCGGTGATCAACCTCACCCTCGCGGAGCGCAACCGGCTCGGCCAGATCCTGTTCATCGCATCCGATTCCAACGTCGCGATGCAAATCCAGCAGCCGTGGATGAAATTCGGGACCGACGCCGAGGGCCTGGACCCCGACAGCGCGCAGGGCATGACCCACCCGCGCTCGTACGGGAACTATCCGCGCGTGTTAGGCCGCTTCGTGCGCGAGCAGCACATCCTGCGGCTCGAGGACGCGATCCGGAAGATGACGTGGGCCGTGGCCGAGCGTCTCTCGATCCACGACCGCGGCATGCTGCACGAGGGCATGCACGCCGACATCGTGGTGTTCGATCCGAACACGATCATCGACCGCGCCACCTACGAGAACCCGCACCAGCTGTCGGTCGGGATGCAGCACGTGTTCGTCAACGGCGTGGAAGTCGTGACCGACGGCAAGTCGACCGGCGCCAAGCCCGGGGAGATCGTGCGCGGGCCGGGGTACCGTCAGCAGTAAACGCTCGGCTTCCCGCCGGATCAGCTCGCGCCGGAGCTCCAGTTAGGCGCCGGCGGCGAGCGCCTTCGACGCCACGCGCGCCGTTTCCGCCAGGACCGCCGCCCCGACGAACAGGCTCTCCTCGGCCGGATAGAATCGCGCCGAGTGCGCCGGGATCGGCTCGCCGCCCGCTTCGCGCGCGCCGATGCGCAGGAAGCATCCCGGCATGCGCTCCATGTAGTACGCGAAGTCTTCGCCGCCCATGTTGAGCGTCCCGAGCGGCGTCAGCGCCTGCTGGCCTAACGCAAGCACCGTGGCCGTGCGCGCCCACGCCGCGGTCTCGGGCGGATTCACGATCGGCGGCGGCCCCAGATCGATCGAGACCCGCGCACTCACGCCGTAAGCGGCCGCCGTGCTCGCGGAGATGCGCTTGAGCTCCTCGTGCAGCGCCTGCCGCGTGTCTCTGTCCACCGCGCGGAGCGTCCCTGCCAGCACCGCCGAATCCGGAATGACGTTAGGCGCGGAGCCGGCGTGGAGCGACCCCACGGTCACCACCGCCGCCCGCGCGGGGTCGATGCGACGGGACACGATGGTCTGCAGCGCGCTGACGAGACCCGCCGCGGCCACGATGGGATCCGCACCTTCCTGCGGGCGCGCGCCGTGGCCGCCGCGGCCCGTGAGCTCGATCTCGAACGTGTCCGCCGCCGCCGCCAAGGGGCCCGCCTCCGCGACAACCTGCCCAACCGCGAAGCGCCGGTCCACGTGCCCGCCAAAAATCGCGCGCACGTCGTCCAGCGCGCCGGACTCGAGGATGGCCACTGCCCCGCGTCCCGTTTCTTCCGCCGGCTGCAACACGACGAGCACATCGCCCTGCGCCGGCGCCGCCGCCAGCAAATGCGCGGCGCCCACCGCCCACGAGGCGTGCACATCGTGCCCGCACGCGTGCATGACGTTAGGCGTACGCGACGCATACGGAAGCCCCGTCGCCTCCTGGATCGGCAGCGCATCGATATCGCCGCGGATGGCGACCAGCGGCGCGCCGGGATCGCGCCCGCGAATCCGCGCGACGAGCCCCGTGTCGCCTACCCGATCGAGACGCGTGGGCTCGAGCGACGCCAGCGCCGCCTGCAATTGCGCGCTCGTGCGCCGCTCGGCGAACGACAGCTCCGGATGCTCGTGCAGATCGCGGCGCAGCGCCACCAGCGCGTCGCGCGTCCCGTCCGGGAAAAGATGTGCTATCGCCTCAGGAAGCATCCCCGCCACCTCGCCCAAGGTCAGCGCCCGATCACGTCCTTGCGCACGGTCAGGTTGTCGATGCGGTCCATGTCGACGGTCACGCCGATGCCGGGCGCGTCCAACGGAACTCGCACCATGCCGCGATCATCCATGGTCCACTCCGGTGTCACGATGTCGCGCTCCCAGTACCGCGCGCTCGGCGACAGATCACCCGGCAGCGTGAAGTTGGGCAGCGACGCCAGCGCCACGTTGTGCGCACGGCCAATGCCGCTCTCGAGCATGCCCCCGCACCACACGGGCACGTGGTGCGCCCAGCAGTAGTCGTGGATGGCCAGCGACGAACTGAACCCGCCGACGCGGCCCGGCTTGATGTTGATGATGCGCCCACTGCCCAACGTGACCATGTCCTCGGCCCGATCGATGTCGGTGATCGACTCGTCGAGGCACAGCGGCGTCCGCAACGACTGCTGGAGCGCCGCGTGCCGCACGAGGTCCTCGCGGCCTAACGGCTGCTCGATCATCACCAGGTTCAAGGCGTCCAGCCGGCGCAGCACGGCGCTGTCGTCGAGCGTGTACGCCGAGTTCGCGTCCACGGCAAGATCCATCGACGGGCCCAACTCGTCGCGCACCGCCGACACGAAGTCGACGTCCGTGCCCGGCGCGATTTTCATCTTGATCTTCCGGTAGCCCTGCGCACGCGCCCTCACCGCGAGTTCCACGAGCGCCTCCGGCGTGTTCTGGATGCCGAGCGAAATGCCGGTGGGAATTTCCTCGCGCGTGCCGCCCAACTTGCGCGCGAGCGGCACGCCATCCAGCCGCGCCGCGAGCTCCCACGTCGCCATCTCGACCGACGCCTTCGCCATCTGGTGCCCGCGGAAATCGCGCGCCAGGAGGTCGTGGACTGCGTTAGGCGATGGCAGCTCCTGCTCGCGCAGCCGCGGCGCGATCCACGTGCGGATGGCCCACCACGCCGTGTCGATCGTTTCCGCGCTGTAATTGGGTTGCTCGCCCGCCACGCACTCGCCCCACCCCGATATCCCGTCGGGATGCTGAAGCTCCACCAACGCAATGCGCCGCTCGGTTACCACGCCGGAGGAAATGCGGAACGGCTGCTTGAGCGGAAGACGAATCTCCCGCAGCACGATGCGATCGAAGCGCAGCGTCACGGTTGGGTTGGGCCGGAGGGTGAAGGGGGCGTACAGATGTAATAGCTGACGTCCGCAGCATCTTCGTGGACGAACCCGGTCACTCGATATCCCGCGTCGATCGCCCACAGAATCGCGCACCGGGTGCTCGCGCGCCAGCGGGTGGCGGTCGAAATCGACTCGGCTTGCACCCTGTCGATAGCCGATGGGATCGCAATGCGCGCGACCGGGTCGGTCGCGTGTCCAGTCAAATCGGGAACCACCGGCAGCCCGTCGGCAGAGACGGGATTGAGCACCGGCGCGTCGAGCTCCGAGGCTGAAACCTGCGTCGCTCGCGGCGGTTCGTCGTCGAGGTCCCACGCAACGATGAAGCGGTCGGTGCCGAGTCCGCGGTGCAACACGCTGCTGGTGTCGCCGCCGTACATGTTGGGCACATACTCGGTCACGCGCGCGCCCAACCGATTGATGTTCAGGTGTGCGTTGCGCGAGACCAGTGGGTCGAACGTCCAGTACATCCGCGCGATGCCGCGCTCACGGAGCGTGTCGCGCTGGTACGCCTTGAGCCGCCGGCCGATGCCGTGGTCGCGCATGTCTTCGCGCACGGCGAGCATGTCCGACCAGTGCACCAGGCGGTCGTCCTCCAGGCCCGTCATACCGAACACGAAGCCGAGGAGATCGTCGCCATCGAACGCGCCGGCGGCGATGCCGCCGATGCGTTGCGTCACCTTGAGCAGCGCGGCGGGCACGCGCTCGCTGAACTCGGCGCCCCACACGTCGTTTTGCAGCTCCACGCATCGCGCGAATTCGTCGTGCGTGCGGAGCGGGCGCACCTCGACGGATCGGGTGGGCGACGGGGCGTGCGGTCGGTTGGAATCGAGCACCGGCTTGGGCATGGCGGATCGGCTGCGGGACGTGGCACGGGAGCGCGGCGGAAGCTGGCGCGGCGCTCGGCGGCGGCTCAATATGCAACTGGGCGACGCCAAAAAGTATACCTCAAGGTATACAATAGCGTACCGATCAACCCCGGTCCGAGCCTTGCCGATTCCAGGTCGCCTTGTACCTTGTGCCCCATGCCCGAGGCCATGAAAACCGCCAGGCCGCACCAACCCGTACCGAAACGGGCGACGCGCGGCGACCGCATCGCCCGCGCATACGAACAACTCCGCGATCTCATCATCGCCGGCCGCCTCGCACCCGGCTCGCGCATCATCGAAAGCGACATCGCCGAGCGGTTGGGCGTCAGCCGCACACCCGTGCGCAGCGCGTTGCACCGTCTCCAGCAGGAAGGCTACATCGCGGGCGTTGGGCGGAAAAAGGAACAACGCCTCGTCATCGCGCCACTCACCGAAGAAGACGCGCGCGAATTGTTCGAGATCATCGGCTCGATCGAGGGACTCGCCGCCCGCGGCGCCGCCGAATCGCCGGACCACACCCGCGATTCGTTGGTCTCCCAGCTCCGCCACATCAACGCCAAACTTTCCGAGGCGTCGCGACCAGGGCACCCGGAGCCGCTCCGCATTTTCGAGATGGACATGACGTTTCACCGGCGCTACGTCGAGGTCGGCGCGGGCCCGCGGCTGCGCGCGCTGCACGACGCCATCAAACCGCAGGCCGAACGATACGTCCGCCTCTACACCAGCGCGTTGATCGATGAGATCGGTCGGTCGGTGGCCGAGCACGACACGATCATCGAGCGCATCGCGTCGGCGAACGCAGACGGTGCCCAACGGTCGGTCGAGCGCAACTGGCGCAACGCGGCGGTCCGCCTGCGCCGCGTCATTGCGACGCTCGGTGAGCGCGGGAGCTGGTAGCAGGTTCGTAGATGAGCGCCGATAACGGCGCCGCCAGCTCCTCCAACCCGGTTCGCTCCGCCTTCACGCCGAAGATCAGTTCGACGATGGCGGCCGCGAACATCAACACCGCCGCCAGCACGTAGCCAAAGAACAACTGCATGCGCGACCCGCTGCCGATCAGGTGCCCGAACAACGTCGGCGCCACGATCCCGCCCGCGGCCGTGCCTAACGAATAGAAGAAGGCGATCGCGAGCGCGCGAATCTCGAGCGGGAAGATCTCGCTCACGGTGAGGTACGCCGAGCTGGCGGCGCACGAGGCGAAGAAGAAAATGATCGACCACAACGCCGTCTGGGACGTGGCCGACAGATACCCCTGCGCAAAGAGCCAGCCCGTCAGGACGAGCAGGGCCGCCGATATCGCGTAGGTCCCCGCGATCATCTGCTTCCGCCCGATCGTGTCGAACAGGTGGCCTAACAGAACCGGCCCGAGGAAATTCCCGATCGCAAACGGAAAGAGATAGATCCCTGTCCGCGGCGCCGGCACGTCGTAGAACCGGGTGAGAATGAGGACGTACGTGAAGAACACGGCGTTGTAGAGGAACGCCTGCGACGTGATCAGCGCCAGGCAGAGCACGGAGCGCTGCCAGTACTGCTTGAACATCACGCGCGCCACCAGGCCGAACCCGAAGCTCCGCCGGGGATGAATGACTAACGGTTCGCTGCTGCACACGGGAAGCGCGCGGCCCAGGCTCCGCTCGACGCGTTCCTCGATCGCGTCCATGATCCGGTGCGACTCGTCGCCCGAGCCGTGCGTCATGAGCCAGCGCGGGCTCTCGGGAATGCTCTTGCGCAGGAACAGGATCAGCAGGCCTAACGCAGCACCGATGCCGAACCCGACCCGCCAGCCGAGCGCGGGCGGCAGCACCGCCGGGTTCAGAATGATCAACGTGGACGCCGAGCCGATGGCGGCGCCGATCCAATAGCTGCCGTTCACGATCAGGTCGGCGCGGCCGCGATACGCCGCCGGGATCAACTCGTCGATCGCCGAATTGATGGCCGCGTATTCGCCGCCGATCCCAGCGCCGGTGATCAGCCGAAAGGCGATGAAGCTGCTCAGGTTCCACGAGAACGCCGTGAGGAGCGTGCCCAACAAATACACGGCGAGGGTGACGAAGAAGAGCTTCCGGCGCCCGTACCGGTCGGTGAGGTGTCCGAACACCAGCGAGCCCACAACCGCGCCGATGACGTACGTCGACGCGATCTCGCCGATCTGCGTCGCACTGAAATTCATCACCGACGGATCTTGCAGCACGCCGCTCACGGCTCCGGCGAGCGTCACCTCGAGTCCATCGAGGATCCACGTGACGCCGAGCGCAATGAGAATGAGCCAATGGAATCGACACCACGGCAATCGGTCCAAACGCGCCGGAATGTGCGTCTGAAATGGTTCGGCGGTCAGTTGGTCAGCCACGGTGAACTCGCATCACGAAAGCCCCCATCTCTGCTGGCGACTCTGTTGTAGTGGAGTGTATTCTGGTTAATGTCGGGTCCGCTTGGAAGCTCGAGGTCTCGTTCCAGAAGGTAATGCGATGGCATTTCTGGACGTTCTGCTCGGATCGAATGCCTCACGGAGCGCGACGCTCGCCGCGATGAGCCCCGTGGTGTTGTTGGGTCGGGGGCATAGCGGCACGCGCGTGTTGGCATGGATGTGCGTGCACCTTGGAGTCAAGTTGGGCACGAGCAGCCCGCACGTCGAGGGCGACCCCGACGATGTCACCTTCACGAACAAGATCAAGGCACTCGCGGCACACAATCTCGACGTCACATCGCCGGCCGACGTGCGCGAACACGCGCTTCGCAGGTTCAAGGCCGCGGTATCCAAGTACTACGCGGGACTCGGCAATCCGAGCGGAATGTGGGGGTGGAAGTTTCCCGAGACGTATCTGATCGCGCCCTACGTCGCGCGCACGTTTCCGCAGGCGAGGTATCTGCACCTCGTGCGCGACGGGCGCGACATCGCCTTCAAGAGCCATCTCACCGACAATCCGCGGCATCGCGTCGGGAAAGCGGTGCTGAGCGCATGCCATGCGCTCGAGCTGCCGGATCATATGCGTGCAGCCGCGTCGTGGGCGTATCAGGTGGACCGATTCGACGCGTTTCGCGATCACCTTCCCGCGTCCAGCGTGCTCGACATGCGCTTCGAGGACCTGTGTACCTCACCGGCGGAAAGCGCCGAGCGCCTGAGTGCGTTTCTGGGTGCGTCGATGACCGACGCGTGCCGCGAGTATGTCGCGAGCGGGATCGACACGCTCAAGGTAGCACAGTACGGCGAGCAGGATCCGCGGCTCGTGGACGACGTGGAGCGCCGGATCGGGGCCACGCTCCGGCGCTATCGCTACCTGCCGTGAACGACGTGTCGGCATCTACGTACATGGGGGAACGGACAAAGCACGGACAAGGCCGACAAAGCACGGATACGACACACATCAAAATCACATCGCCGTCAGTCAGACGCAACATGTGCCTAACTGAAGGCCCTTCTTGTTGGTTTTGTCCGTGCTTTGTCGGCCTTGTCCGTGCTGTGTCCGTTTCCTCTTGAGCGTAGATGTCAGCGCCGGCGCCCCGTTAGACATCGAGCCGCCGCGGCGGCCCCGCCGCCGGCCGGCGCTCGATCACGCCGCCCTCGCCCACGAATCCGAACCGGTGATAAAGACCGCGGCTACGATCCGTCGGCCACAAAAAGAGGGCGTCCAAGCCCTGGGCCTCTGGCGCGCACACGAGCGCCGTGAGCAGCGCGCTCCCGATCCCTTCGCCGCGCACGCGCTCGTCCACGAAGAAATTGGTGATGTAGCCGTGCCACTCGCCTTCGCCTAACGGATTGGGGATCTTCTCGACGATCTGCATCCAGATCGCCCCCACGATCGACCGGTCGCGCTCGGCGACCCAGCATCGCCAGGGTCCGCCCGGCCTGAGGCGGTCCGCCATCCATTCCTGACACCGCGCGAGAAACGTGGCGGACTCCTCTTCGGCGGGAGCCAGTCCGGCGCGTAACGCGTAGCGCAAATGCGCGAGCGCCGGCGCATCGATGTGTGCCGCGCGTCGCACGCACGAGGACGAGGTCATGTCAGCGAAATGTCCGAGGCCTTGCGCATGCGACTCGACCGAGTCGGCGCGCCGTACAATGTAGTCCGTTTGCCCCGGTGACAACCACGCTGACATCGCGCGTCCGTTAGTTGGCGCGCGACGGCCCGTCCGGCCCCGACTATGCAACAATTGCGTCTCATCTTTTCGCGCAGGCCGTTTGTGAACGCGACCTCCCCATTCCTCACGACGCCGCGCCGGCTGTCACGCGTCTCGCATCCGAGATGCGTCGCCCGCCCACCGCCGTCCATCCCGCTCGGCTCAACCTGACCAACTGCTCATCACCGCCCATCGCGCGCACAGCCTGCCCAACGCTTGGGTGTCGCGCCCGCGGGGTGTGCTCGACGACACGCTTCGAACCATGGAGGTTATTCCTATGATCCCGAACTCGCGTTGGGGTTTGTCGAGTGCACGGAATCATCTCGTCATGACGGCGCTGGCCCTGGCACTCGCCGTGTCCGCCGTCATCCCGATCGCCGCCGAGGCCCAGGCGGCAGGAAACGGCAGCGTTGCCGGCAAGGTCGTGGATGAACACGGCACTCCGATCAGCAATGCGCAAGTCTTCGTCGATCGAACGACCATTGGCTCCCTGACCGGCGGCGACGGCACGTACATCCTTCACGGTGTGCCGGCGGGCTCGCACCTCGTACGCATTCGCCTCATCGGCTACCGGCCGGACTCGGCGAGCGTCACGGTTAGCGATGGGCAGCGCACGGAACAGAACTTCACGCTCCGCGCAGATCCGCTGCAGCTGCAGAGCGTCGTCGTGACCGGAACCTCGACGCCGACCGTGAACCTCAAGTCGAGCGTGGCCGTCACCACGATGAGCCCCGCGGAAATCCAGCAGGCCTCGCCCCGCAGCACGACGGAAATGCTCCGCTACGTGCCGGGATTCACGCGCGTCGAAAGCTCGGGCGGCGAGGTGAACGAGAACATCAGCATGCGCGGAATTTTGGGCGTGGAGTACGTGATGTTCATGGAAGACGGACTGCCGGTTTTTCCCACCATGCACACGTTCTTCATGAACGCGGACAATCTCTTCCGCCCCGACGAGAACATCGAGCGGATGGAAGTCGTGCGCGGCGGCGCGTCCGCGCTGTTCGGGTCGAACACGCCGGGCGCGATCATCAACTTCATCAACAAGACGGGCGGCGATCAATTTCAAGGCACGATGGTCGCTACCGGCGGCACCGAAGGATTGGCGCGCTACGATGTCGACATCAACGGTCCGTTGAACGATCAATGGCGGTTCAACATCGGCGGCTTCTACCGGTACGACCACGGCGTGCGCGATCCGGGATTCCCGGGCATTCAAGGCGGGCAGCTCAAGGCCAACGTCACGCGCCTTCTCGACAACGGATACATCCGGTTCTCGGCCAAGGTCATCGACGACAAGAACCAGTTCATTCTCGACCTGCCGTTCATGAACAACGGCGATCCGCATTTCGTGCCGGGCTTCGGCGCGTATGGATCGATGAACACGAACGAGGGCCTCGACCTCAAGGTGCCCACGCCGACGGGCTCGCAGACCTTCCCGTTAGCCAACGGGATCGCGACGGACGCCTCGTGGTTCACCGCGGACGCGGCGTTCGACATGAGCAACAACTGGCATCTTCGCAACAGCGCGCAGATCATGCGCGACCACGAGGAGTGGAATGCACTGGTGCCGTCCAACGCGATGACGGTGCAGAACTTCGTGACCATGCCAAAGGGCCAGGGCGGCCTGGGGCTGCCCGCCGGCTCGACGATCCAGCTCACGTACACCAACCACTTCGACGACTTCGGCAATCCGCTGCCGTTCAATACGCCTAACGATCTCGTCGCCCCGGGCCAGGACATCCACGTGTCCAAACCGATCGCCGCGTTCCAGGATCAACTCCAGCTCCGCAAGGAGTTCGGCAAGAACGCGATATCGTTTGGGGCATACTTCGCCAACTACAGTCAGGACAATCACTGGTTCTTCAGCCAGGTCCTGACCGACGTGCGCGACAATCCTCGGTTTCTGGATGCGGTGGTGACGACGCCGGGCGGTTCCCCGACGCCGATCACGCAGAACGGTTTCATGAACTTCATGTCGGGCTATTCGAACGGCACCGGCCAGACGACGATTTTCTCCGGCGTGATCGGCACCAGCCTTCAGCTCACCGACAAGCTGCGCGCGGATCTGGGTGGCCGCATCGAGTACGACGACTACGTCCAGGCCTCGGAGAACACGTCGACGTTCGACCTCGATAGCAACGCCGGCACGCCATGGAACAACGAGACGTTCGGCAACGGATCCTTCCGCCACTTTCAACGCGGGATCACGGATTGGGCCGGATCGCTCGGATTGAACTATGCGTTGAAGGACAACTTGTCGCTGTACGCATCAGCGGCGCGCGGCTACAAGATGCCGGCGTTAGACGAGTTCCTGCAGGCGTCGGCCCAACAGCAAGTCAACCTGTTCAAGTCCAAGGAAGTGCAGTCGTACGAGGCCGGCGTGAAGGGCGTCACGAACCTGTTCGGCTACACGGTGGATGGGTTCTACACCGTCCTCAAGAATGTCGTCAACCAGGGGTTGGTCATCGATTCGGTCACGGGCGCATCGACGTGGGTCATCCAGCCGCAGCCGCAGAACAAGGCCTATGGCGCGGAGGTCGAGCTGCTTGCCAACCCGATCGAGGGGCTGCAACTGCTGGGCAGCGGCACGCTGCTCCGGGCGGAGCTCGGCTCTGGGGCCGGCGCGCAGGTGGGGGCGCGGCTCAACGGCGTGCCGGCATCGTTAGGCAACGTGTCCGGCACCTACACCGTGGGCCGGTTCCGCGGTCTCGCCGATTGGCACTGGGTCGGATCGCGGTTCGTGGACATCACGACGGGCATCGCGTTACCGTCGTACAACTACTTCAACTTCGGGCTTTCGTACCTGTTCCCCGAGAACGGCGTGACGCTCGACATCCGGCTATTAAACGCGTTCCAATCCGAGGGGCTGGAAGAGGGCAATCCGCGGCTCCTGACCTCGGGGACGAATCCGATTTTCCTGGCGCGGCCGATTCTGCCGCGGCGTTTGACGGTCGGGCTGCGGTACGATTTCGGCGCCAACGGCGCGCAGGCGTCGCCGGATTCGACGACCGCGGCACCGGCGCCGTCGCAGTCGCAGTCGCAGCACTGACGGCATGGTAGTCTGGTTGGTTAGGCGGCGGGCCGGTAACGGCCCGCCGCCGGGCCGCACCGCGCGGGCGGTGGCGGCCGGCGCCGCGCTCGGGTTTGCGGCGCTGGCCGCCCCCGCCAGCCCGGCGGCTCAGGCCCCCGCCACCGACTCGGCCTTCGTGCTGGCCACCACGGATCCGGCCCGCGCGCCGTCGCCGTTCCTGGGCAACGGACACGTGGGCGTCACGGTCCCTCCGTTAGGCATCGGGGCGTCGCCGTCCCTCGTGGCCGGCCTCTATGAGCACGGTCACCTCGACGTGCCGCGCATCACCGCCGCGCCGGCCTGGAACGCCATCGCCATCTTCGATGGCGCGCACTGGCTCGATTCGACGGCGATTGCCGCCGGTGCCATCCGGTCGTATCGCCAGAGCATCGACATGCGCGCCGGTGTCGCGCGCACCAGCTACGATTGGATCGACGGCTCGCGACGCACCGCGGTGCGGGCCGAAACATTTCTCTCGCGCGCCGATCCGCATCTGGCGGTCGTCACGCTGGCGCTCGTGCCGCAAACCGCCGGACCGATCCGCGTCCGCGTCGCGCTCGCCGCATGGCCGCCGCCCAACCGACTGCCGCTCGATACCCTCCGCCAGGTCGAACGCGGCTGGGGAGCGGCGGAACTGTGGTACCCTGGTCACTCGATCGTCCACGCGCGTACGGCCAAACTGTCGGCGTTCGGCGCTCGCCTAACCATGGTGTCCTCGCCGGAAGGACGTATCGCCACGTTGAGCGAGGCAGCCGAAATCGCGTGGCCTCCAGGTGGCGTCGCGCACGCCGATACTACGCTCGACAGCGCCGGGGTCGACATCGCGATCGATGCCGCGGCGGGACACACGTACACCGTCACCGAAATCGTCAGCATCGTACCGTCGTTCGACGGCCGGTCTTCACTCATCGCCGCGATGCGCGACGCTGCGTCGGCCCGCGTCGCCGGCGTGGACGCGCTCGCGGCTCGAAGCAGGGATGCCTGGGAAAGGCTCTGGGATACCGACATCG
>Ga0209168_10001636_pt1 | contig 17208 bp, 13 predicted proteins | sample Coa_R1_FD_187156 | JGI IMG/M metagenome (GOLD analysis project Ga0209168, IMG submission 187156) | Surface soil microbial communities from Centralia Pennsylvania, which are recovering from an underground coalmine fire - Coalmine... | ecosystem: Environmental > Terrestrial > Soil > Unclassified ... | reverse complement strand
TACCCCTACTTTTGCCTCATCCTGCCCCGTCTGATTGCTGACTCCCGGGGTTAGCGTGATGAGTTGAGTAAAATTCCGGCCGTTCAAGCCGAGGCTCACCAGTTCTTTCTCGGTGATGTTGCCGACGATTTGCGAAGTTTCTGTCTCAACCTGCGAAACTTTTTGTCCTTCCACGTTGACTTGGGTCGTCTCTCCTGCCGGCTCTAGCGTGGCATCGAGAGGAATTTGGTCTCCTGCAGATAGGGTGAGGTTCTCGGTGTGAAAATCCTTGAACTTGGGAACTGAGATGGTAATTGTGTACGCGCCCGGCGCTAAACCCTTCAGCAAATATCTGCCGCGATCATCGGAAGTCGCAGTCTGACTAAAGCCCCCTTGGCCCACTACTTTGACGTTTGCGCCGGGCAACACAGCGCCAGTCTGATCGGTAACCGTGCCTGTAATTTCTGCAGTTCTGCCTGAGGGAGGGGCGGAACTCTGACCTTGCGCCGTGGCATAGCTCGAGACAGCGAACACAATGATGCAAAGACAAAAAAAAGATGTCAGTGACCGCACAGGGTTCCCTTCGCGAAGGAGTCAAAGGCGCCACATAGTTACAGACGAAATGTGACGAAATGATGACGGAAATATTAATTTCCAGTGAAAAGGGCTGAATCCGTTCTGGAAAAGGCGTTGCGGCGAGTAGTCCAAGTCATGCGGCCAGTGGAATGGTTCTTTGCCGGGCTTCCGCGTGCGAAATTAACGAAGTTTTAACTTTGCTGTCGTTTTGCCGCAACAAAATTCGGCGATAGTCCCCCCGACTCGTAAAGCTGTTTCCGTCTTTCTGCACGGTGATTCGCGTTCTGCCGTGCGACGTTGGGTTGTTTGCTGGGCCGCCTCAAGAAAAAATCCTGGCTTGCGGGGAGGAATCAAGACCTCGCATTGCTGCAGCTCACAACTGGGGGGCTCCCCACCAGCCGCGCATATTTGCGCCATGAGGACAACTGAAATGATAAAGCGAACCACAAGAACTGCGACCATCATTGCATTCGTCGGGATAATGTTTGCAGGGGTTAATTCTTTTGCCGCCAGTCCAGTGCAGTTCAACGGTGCCGGATCCTCAGCCATGTTCAACCTTGCTGCCCTCGCCGCAGATCGCACTGCGGGATGCGGAACCAACATTTGGACCAAGAAAAATGGCGCTTCGGGTATCGACAGCCGTCGGAGTGATATCCCCGCGCAGACCGGCAACGTTTGGATCATCTGGAACAACTCCAAGACGATCGTCTGCGCGTATCTTAGCGTCGACTCCGTTGTTGGCAACATTCTTTTCTTCGCTCAACCGGTAGCCACTTTATCAATTCCCTCCAGCGAGGTTGGCGCCAACGGCGACAATCTGATTCCGACGCTTACTGACGTTCCGCTCGATCAGACCGTATACAACGCCCTCAACAACCAGCCCTTTAACGCGGCGATGACCGATATCCGCCCAGAGGACGCCTTGTTCGCCGTGAACCGCGCTCTCGCGCCTTACACCAACGATCCTCATTGCACCGGCCTCGGCTACACCGGAGATGGATTAGTTGGCGTTCCGATTGTCAGCTCCCAAAGCACCAAGCAGGCAACCCCGGTCGCATTCTCCATCAATGGCACGGATCCATTTAACGGCGCTAAGATCCCAGGCTGGACCGACTTGGCTGTGGGTGGTGAGCCGGTTGTCGTTTTTGCGAACACCCAGTCCGGCAGCGATTTCGCGAGCACGAACTTTACGAATGTCGATCGCTTTGTGCTATCTGACATCGTTAACGGAACACTTTCCCGGACTCGAGACATCGCCAACGTAGCGGGTTTGGCTTCTAACGGCGCCCACGTCTTCCTGCGTGAGCCAACTTCGGGAACTTACAATACTTTCGAATTCAACATTCCTGGAAGCGCTGAAGTCGGCTCCTGCCAGGAATTGAACGTCAATCCAGCGGTGGACAATCCGTTGAATCAGACGAATGCCACCACCGGTGGAACTCGTCAGCGCGTCATCGGCACTGGCGAGATGGTCTCGACCGTGGGAAAGACTCTGAACGGCTTGGGCTATGCGTTCTGGAGCACCGGGAACTTTGCCAGTGTAATCAACCAGACCAAGTACCTGTCGGTGGACGGCATCGATCCGCTGAACTATTCCTGGTATCAATCCAACGGTCACTTCCCCAACTGTATCGCTCCATGCCCAGGCCTGATTCCGTTCATCAACCTGTTAAACGGTTCCTATCCGGCTTGGACCATTCTCCACGTTGCCTGCTACAACCCATGCCCGGCGGGCGTAACCGGAATTGTGGCTGCTGCTCAGAACGAGTTCAACAGCGTTCCCGATCTGCTTCCAGTGAGCAGAATGCAAGTATTCCGCTCGCATTATGATCGGCCAGAAGAACTCGCTCCAGCTTCCAACGGCAACACCGGTGAACCGGCCGAGGCAGGTGGCGATGTAGGTGGCGCCGTTTTCACGAAGAACGCAGACGTCGATCACTTCAACGACACGGGTCTGCAGTTCACCAACATCAAGCAGTAGATCGAATCACCAACCCAGGAGGCGGGTGGCTGCTTAGCCCGCCTCCATTCGTACGGCAGTAGAGTCAGTATGAAGTTCGTTGTTGAAGTCCCCGATGCGGAAGTGTTTCAGGCTGCGGAGAGGCCTGAAGATCTCGCCGAAGAGATCGCCGAAGTGATCGCAAACGAGATTTTTGAATTCAGTTCTGTGACGGTAATTGCGCAACCGGGGCACTGACAGTTTTGCGCTTTTGTACCCTTGCGTCGCGAGAATAAAGAGAACAATTGGATGGGCCTTATTTTACGCTGTCATAGTCGTCTCCTCAAGATCGGTCTGTTCTTTCTTATCTCGGGCACAGTTCTCTCGGGGTCGCAAGCTTCGCAGACCACCACTCCTGTCTCGTCAACTGATTCAGCGACGTCGCCATCAGCTCTCCCTTCAGCGCAGAACAAGCCTGTTAACAAGAAGGATCCCCGCATAGTTGAAGATTGGAATGCCATCACATTGGAGGGGAGCAAGCTCTATTCGCAGCCGCCGGTGAAGGGCGATAAGGGCGACTTTCCCACATTCACTCGCGAGCTCTTGCAGGTGGGATGGCGTTATGACGACGGCATCGATCTCTACATCATCAAGCCAAAGGGAGTGGCCAGACCGCCGGTGGTCCTCTATCTCTACAGTTACCCGTCAGAGACCGATCGCTTCCGCGATAACGATTACTGCGACCGCATTACGTCGGGCGGATTTGCAGCCATTGGCTTTGTTTCGGCCCTCACCGGACAACGCTATCGCATGCGCCCAATGAAAGAATGGTTCGTGAGCGAGCTTCAAGAGTCGCTGGTCAAATCCACCCACGACGTTCAGATGATCCTGAACCTTCTCGAAAAACGAGATGACTTGGACATGTCGCGTGTAGGGATGTTTGGCACCGGCTCGGGAGCCACTATTGCCCTTCTGGCGGCAGCCGCCGACCCACGGATCAAAGCCATCGACCTTCTCAATCCCTGGGGCGACTGGCCGGACTGGATGGAAAAATCGTCACTGATTCCGGGAGTCGAGCGCCCAAATTATGTCACCGCCGATTTTCTGCAGACGGTCGCGCCCTTCGACCCGATAGTCTGGCTGCCGAAGTTGAAAACTCAGAGTGTCCGGATCCAGGTTCTTGGCGATGACCGCATTACGCCGCCCGCGGCACAACAAAAGATCGAGGCAGCGATTCCGGCGAATGCTCATTTACTCAAGTATGCAACCGGACGCGACTTTTATTCAGCGGTATCGGGCGGAAGAGTTTTTCAGTGGATCAAGGCTGAGCTGAAGCCCTCGCCGCAACCGGCGGCCGGGACCCTCACCAGCAGTTCACAATCCAAAACTCAAAGACAGGAAGCTAGCCGCGTTGAGTAAACAAAAATTTCTGCCGGACCAAGCCGACCGGCACCGGAGTTCTGACATGTCAAAGCAGTGGCGCCTTTTGGGGCTCGCGCTGTTCTTGAGCACTGCGAGTGTATGGTTCAGTTGTGGCGGGGCGACGTCAGCCCCGATCAGTGGTCTCGCAACCCTGCAAGGTGTGTCGGTGAGTATCTCGCCCTCATCGATGACCATTACGACAAGCACCGTGGAGCAGTTCACTGCGACGGTGAACGGATCAGGAGTGCAGACGGTGCAGTGGCAAGTCAATGGCTTGCCAGGCGGTGCGCCGATCATCGGTACAATCGACACTAACGGCAACTATACGGCTCCGCAATTCGTTCCCAATCCACCCCACGTCGTAATCACCGCGATCGCGAACGCCGATAACACGAAGAGCGGCAACGCCAGCGTCACCATCACCGGCGCACTGATTCCGGCCCAAGTCTTCATGTCTCCTTCCCCCAATGCGTACGTACAAAAGGGGACGCAATTGAACCTCGGCGGCGGAGTCATCGGCCCCTCTGACACTACAGTCATCTGGCAAGTGAATGGGGTGGCGAATGGCAATACGACCGTAGGCACGATCAAGCCGGGCGCAAACAATACTGCCGTGTATACGGCGCCCAAAAACGTTCCAAACCCGCCAACGGTGACCATCAAGGCTATCTCGCACGCTGAATCCGATAGATTTGCCTCGTGCGCCGTTACGATCTCCAGCGGACCGCCCAGCATTGCTACCGTTACGGTTACGCCAGTTGTGGCCCTCGTGCAAGCGCAGAATCCATTTACCTTCACAGCCACCGTGGTGGGCCCGAGCGATCCATCTGTATCGTGGCGGGTCAACGGCTTAACCGGCGGCAGCGCCGTGGATGGGACGATAGCTTCCGTGAACACCGATAAGGGCCTCTACTATGCGCCAGCGACCGTTCCAGTCGACGGCAGCCTGGTTCAAGTGACGGCAGTTTCTAATGCCCAGCCTAACCGCACGTCTAGTGCGGATGTGAATATCAGTCCGCCGCCGGCGAATGGGGTGACTATTGTGATCGACAAAGGCGCGAGTGAAGTCGAGGTGGGGGCCCCGGCACAATTCCACGCGACGGTGGGGAATGCCGCGACCCAAACCGTGACTTGGCAAGTAAATGGAATTACTGGCGGTAACTCGACTTATGGAACGATCACGCCCGATACAGACACACCGAATCAGGGCAATTACACGGCGCCCGCGAAGGTGCCCGCGCAGAAAGCGATCGTGGTCGGAGCTGTCCCGGCCGCAGCGCCGACGATTGCGGCCACTTTTCCGGTGACGATTACGCCCACTCCACCACCGACTCTTGCCATCGCTTGTGACCCCGTGGCGTGCCTCCCCGGAAGTTTGCAATTGCCGCTGAACTGGCCGCAGCAATTCAATCTGTTGACCACGCTTTCAAATCCCAACGCAAGCTGGTACGTCTGCGTTGGCAACGTAAACGGGAGTTGCGTCTTGGGAGGCAACTCAACCGTCGGCACCATTTCTCCGGACACTGAAAGTCCAGCGGTAACGTACACAACACCTGCTGCAATTCCGAATCCCTCAGTGGTGATCATCAAAGCGGTTCCCGATGAGGCGCCGAACTCTGCGGCGACCCAGAACGTGGTTATCTCAACTCACCCAAGCGTGCAGGTTAGTCCGCCGGGACCGTTTAAGAACGTTCAAACGGGAACTTCCGCCGGGCCTTTCAGTTCATACGTATTCGGTTCCTTGGATCAAACGGTGACTTGGAATGTGAACGGAATCCCGGGGGGGAATTCGACGATTGGAACCGTCAACCCCGATGGAGGCAATCCCAATGACGAAGATTACTTGGCACCTAACAGCGTTCCGAATCCCGCCACTGTCGGAGTTACGGCCGTCGCAGAAGCAGACCCGACCGCAGTATCCAATGTTGTAAATATCACTGTTGTCGCCGCAATGAATAATCCCACAGTCACGATCTCTCCGCAGCAGCCGCCACCAGTCATCTTCGGAGGACAGCAGACCTTTACTGCGCTTGTAGATAACTTTTCGTCTCAGGTGGTCGATTGGACCTTGTCGCCGGCGTCACCGCCAGGGGCGGTGTGCACCGATCCCAATTTGCCGACACCTTGCGGCAAGATCACTCCCGCCCAGACTGACAACCAGCCGGCAACGTACACGGCTCCGACGACGCCCGGTCTTCCCGATCCTTACTACGTGAACATCACCGCTACCATCGATCAAGACAAGTCTGTGTTTGACACGGTGAAGCAGGAAATCAGCAACAACGCACCGGGGTCGATCACCATTAACCCAGCCACCTTGACGGTGCCGTTAAGTTCGCTCAACGAGACGCCGATTTCAGTGATATTCAACAACATTCCCGATCCCGCTGGTCAAAATGTCAGTTGGAACATGAGCTGCAATACGCAAGCTCCGAACTCGACTGAAAATTGCGGGCCGGCTTTCGGGAAGGGAGACGGGTCCGGGCCGGGCTGCTTGACCATTCCAGGGTTCGTACTTAAGCCCTGTGACGAAACCAGCTTCGGCCTCACGGGCAACCAGAGCTTCCAGTATCAACCACCTTCGCTGCTGGGCAATCCACCAGACTATGAGCCGCAGGAAACGCCGAATTGCACCAGCCAAGCTCCGCCGGGCAGCGCGGTGGTGGAGATTGATGCGCTTGTCAACGCATCGAACTGCCCAGGGCCACCCGGCCAGCAACAATGTACGGCAACGCTCTGCATTCAGATCACGCCATAACGCCCGCCGCATTTTTCGAGGACAGGCGGCCCAAGCCTGTCCTCGAGATGCCACGCCGCTGAATTATCCACAGCTGAAACCCACGACTGGGGCGGAATTCATCCACATTTAACAACCGCGTCATCGTTCTGCCATCGGCTCTCTTTAGGCTCAGAGTTTCCTCGGTGACGTGGGGCTCCGATGGTGTGCTTGCCCGTGTGCTCATGCGTGCCGAAGGAGGGAGGAATAGATGTTCAAGACCCTTAGAGCATCAGCCGCCCCCAGGAAGATGCTGGCACTCGTGACAGCATTGCTCACTGCCCTGGGACCGAGTGTCGCCCCGGCCTACGCCGCTTCTCCGGCCACCGCGTCACCCATTCAGCACCTCGTTGTGATCTTTCAGGAGAACGTCTCCTTCGACCACTATTTTGGAACTTACCCGAATGCCACCAATCCATCGGGCGAGCCGCAGTTCCATGCCTTTCCCGGCACGCCAACGGTAAACGGCCTCACCAGCGTTCTGCAGAACAATAACCCGAACCTGAATCCCTTGAACACTACTGGCGCGAGCAACCCCTTTCGGCTTGACCGCTCGCAGGCTGTAACCGCTGATCAAAATCACGATTACACCGCCGAGCAACAGGCCTTCGACATGGGTCTGCTTGATCTATTTCCGCTTTACACCGGTACCTCTGGTCCGCCGCCGAACACAACCGGCCTCGTCATGGGCTATTTCGACGGTAACACCGTCACCGGTCTATGGAACTACGCGCAGCGGTATGCAATGAACGACAATTCTTACAGCACCACCTTCGGACCGTCGACGCCGGGCGTGATCAACTTGGTTTCCGGCCAGACCAACGGGGTTGGACAGACCCTCAACGGGACCGGCGATGAAGTAGATGGCGGTAACGGAACGCTGACGGTGATCGGCGATCCTGATCCGCTTGGTGATGTCTGCTCGAATCCCACTCGCAACCAGGTCCAGATGACGGGCCAAAACATCGGCGACCTCCTGAACGCTGCTGGCGTGACGTGGGGGTCGTTCATGGGCGGCTTCAATTTGAAGATCGTCAATCCCAACGGCACCACCGGTTGCAATCGGAGTTCGGCAGGCCTGGCAGGAACCACAGGCGATTACATTCCGCACCATTCGTTCTTCAACTACTGGAAGAGCACATCCAACTACAATCACACTCGTCCGGCTTCGATCGCCGAAATCGGACATAACGGTCCTGCCAATCACCAGTACGATCTGCAGGACTTTATCACTGCCGTGAGCGCGAACAGATTACCAGCGGTGAGCTTCATCAAGGCTCAAGCCTATCAGGATGGTCACGCAGGGTACTCCGATCCTATCGATGAGCAGAACTTCATCGTTGCCTTGATCAACTATCTGCAGACCTCGCCGGAATGGGGAACGACTGCCGTCATCATTATGTATGACGACTCGGACGGCTGGTACGACCACCAGATGGGCCCGATCGTGAATCAGTCCAGCGGCCCGGCTGACGCCCTGAGCGGCCCTAATGCTTGCGGTACCAACACCGGCATGGCTCTCTCCGGCCCGAATCCTACCGCAAATCCGCACGCTCTCGGCCGTTGCGGCTATGGCATGCGCCAACCGTTCCTTGTAGTTTCGCCATGGGCGAAGGAAAACTTCGTCGATCACACTCTGACCGACCAGACCTCAGTCACGCGCTTTATCGAAGACAACTGGTTGGGCGGACAACGCATTACGGGCTCGTTCGACGCGTATGCCGGATCCCTCGTCAACATGTTTAACTTTGGTCGCAATGCGCCGAGACAGGATCACGTTATCCTCGACGCGGGAACCGGACACGTTCGCTAGGGGTTTCGTGACCGCAACCGGCGAACGCTGCTAGAATTTCGCGGCGTGGCCGATAACAGCAATTCCGCAGAGATGAGGCATGCGAAAACCCCTTTTCGCATGCCTCCTTTGCTTGGGCCGAAGTGAAAGGGAGGTAAGCGGTGTTTCTCTCGCGGAGGGAGTTCCTTCAGCATAGCGGCAAGGCGGCGGCAGCGCTTTGGATCGCAGGAAACACGCGTCGCCAGCCGACACAGTTGCGGCCAACTCTCGATCCGAATTCGCTCACGCCTTTTGTAGATCCCCTCCCGATCCCGCCGATTGCTCGGCCGGATCGTTATCGCCCTAGCGCGCAAGATTCAGCCCTTAGGGTGCCCTATTACCGATTGCCGATGCGTCAGTTCCAAAGCAAAGTCCATCGTGATATGAAGCCGACGCAGCAATGGGGAATCGGCGGCACATGTCCGGGCCCGACTCTCGAAGCGCGTAGCAAGGAAGGAGTATTCGTTGCGTGGGCGAACGAATTGCCATCTAAACATTTTCTTCCCGTCGATCACAAGCTGCATGGGGCCGAACCGGACAAACCTGAAGTGCGAACTGTCATTCACCTGCACGGGGCGAGAGTTAGGCCCGAGAACGATGGGTATCCGGAGAGCTGGTACGTTCCAGGGAAATCCGCAACTTACTTTTATCCGAACGATCAGGACGCCACATTGCTTTGGTATCACGATCACGCAGTAGGAATAAACAGGTTGAACGTCTTCGCGGGATTGTTTGGCACCTGTATCCTTCGCGATCCAATAGAAGATTCGCTGAATCTGCCCAAGGGCCAGTACGAAGTTCCGCTGGTTATATACGACCGTAGTTTCGATACAGACGGCCAGCTCAGTTATCCCGTATCTCCCGACCCCGCTGTCCGTTGGATCCCCGAATTTTTCGGCAACGCAATTCTGGTGAACGGCAAGCTTCTCCCTTACCTCGATGTCGATCCCCGCAAATACCGGCTTCGGCTCCTCAACGCCGCGAATGGCAGGTTCTTTCACCTGAGCCTCTCGAATGAGGGCGACTGGCATCAGATCGGGGCGGATCAAGGGCTGCTTCCGGCTCCCGTCACGGTTAGACAGGTCACCTTGGCTCCCGCCGAGCGAGCGGATATGATTCTGGATTTCACTGACCACGCCGGAGCACAGATTGTCATGAACAACGACTTCTCGGTTCCGGTGATGCAATTCCGGGTTGCGAAGACCAAAGTGAGTGATACAAGCTCGCTACCAGCGACATTGCGCTCCATCAACAAACTAAAGGAATCGGATGCTGTCAAGACTCGATCGATGGGCCTCTGGGAATGGGATGATCCGTCGGGAAATCCTACTCAAATGCTGTTGAACAATGCGCACTGGAACATGCCTATCACCGAGAATCCAGTTTTGAATTCCGTCGAAATTTGGAACCTGATCAACACGACCGACGACTCCCACCCAATTCACCTGCACCTAGTTCGATTTCAAATCCTTGACCGGCAGCGTTTTGATTCCTTCGCGTACCGCAATGAAAAGTCGTTGATGCGCTATCTTGGCCCGCGAACGCCTCCCGAGCCCGGCGAAGCTGGATGGAAAGACACTGTGCGCGCCGAGCCCAACATGATTACGCGCATCATTATTCCGTTTGAAGGCTTCGTCGGACGCTATGTCTGGCACTGTCACATCCTTGAACACGAGGACAACGAAATGATGCGTCCTTTCGAAGTGGTGGCCCCAAAGTGAAGTGAGCTGGTCTCTTGTCGATTGTTCGATTCTGCCGACTCGGCAAAGCATCCTGCGCTATCATTGACTGGAAGGCAAAACTAAATGAGCGTCATACAAAGCGACGTATCCGCATCCAGTCTTTCTCCGCTTAATCCACCCCGCCGTCTCCTTTTCGGACCCGGACCAAGCATGGTTCATCCTCGAGTGTACGAAGCTCTCTCCAAGCCAATTGTTGGCCACCTCGACCCTTATTTCTTCAAGGTGATGAGCGACGTCGAACAGCTGTTAAAGATGGCCTATGGCACGGAAGATGGTGTCACGATGGTGATCTCGGGCACGGGAAGTGCAGGCATGGAAGCCTCCGTCGCGAACTTTGTGGAGCAGGGCGCGAAGTTTGCCGTCTTCGCGAATGGATATTTTTGCGATCGCATCAGCGAAATGGGCAAACGTCAAGGTGCCAATCTCGTGCGTTTTGAGAAAGCTTGGGGGGAGACATTCAGCGACTCTGAGGCCCAAGAATTCATTCGGCGCGAGAAGCCTCAGGTGGTGGCTTTTGTTCATGCTGAGACTTCCACTGGAGCTCTGCAGGAGGGAAATGCGATTTGCACCGCGGCCCACGAAGTTGGAGCACTCGTCATCGCGGATTGTGTCACATCCCTCGGTTCGATTCCCATCAATGTAGATAAAACTGGAATCGATATTGCCTACAGTTGCTCGCAAAAAGGGTTGAGTTGTCCGCCAGGCCTGTCGCCGATGTTTCTCTCCAAACGTGCGATGGACTGGCTCGGTACGCGTAGAACCCCGGTCCGAAGTTGGTATCTTGATCTGAAGTTGATTCGTGACTATACAACCGTTTCGCATCGCTACCACCACACGGCACCGATCTCGATGTTCTACGCTCTGCGCGAGGCCTTGGTGGTCATTGCCGAAGAGGGGATCGAGAACCGCTGGGAGCGCCACCATCGTTGCCACCGGCAGTTTGTAAAAGGGGTCGAATCTATGGGCCTACGCCTGCATGTTCCCGAAGGCCATCGCATTTGGACCCTGAATACTCTTTGCGTTCCGACCGGCGTGGATGACGCCAAAGTCCGTGCCCACTTATTGGACTCCGAAGGTATCGAGATTCCAGGTGGATTCGGCCCCCTTGCCGGGAAGGTATTTCGCATCGGCATCATGGGGCCGCTGGCGACTGATGAGAACGTCGAGTTCCTGCTTCGTGAGCTAAAGAAAGCTCTCACGGCGGAAGGGTATCGAGCCGCATAATACCTCGCGTTGACGCGAGCCGTTCTGCATACATCTAAGCGACGTGTCTCGTCACGGCTCTTGTCTCATGCGTAGTCTCATCGCTCTGGGGGTCCTCTCGCTGGTCAGTTTCCGTACGGCTGCACAATTGCAACCCGCTAATAACAACACCGAATCCGCTGTCGATCGCGCTCGAACCCTTCTTAACGAGGGATTCGACGATGGCGACTACACCGTGCGCATCCAGGCCATTACCTCCGCCGGTATGGTGAAGAAAGATGATGCCCTCTTGCATCGGCTACAGGGTTTCCTGGCGGACAAGAACGTCCAAGTGAGGCTTGCGACTGTACAGACTCTGTCAGACTTTCACACACCGGATGTCGCGGCTGTTCTCCGTGAGGACCTTAATAAGGAAGAGACACCCGAAGTCTGGTTCGCGGTAGCCAAAGTGTTGGGGACTTGGGGCGATCCCGGGGGAACCAAAGCTCTGATCAACGTTTACGATCGGAACCACAAGACGCGTTCCGGAGTCTTGAAAAGGGAAGAACGAAACGTCAAGAACCAGTTTCATTCAACGCCTTCGGCGGTCGTGTTTATTGTGAGTCGAGGTGTGGGCTATGTGCCGGTGCCGGGCGCGGGCGAGGGCTTTTCCGCCATCAGTAGCCTGCTGCGAGATCCCGCAATTTCGGATCGCGCCAGTGTGCTGCTTATCTTATGCCGTAAGAAAACGCGCACCTCGGAAAAGTTGCTTCGCAGGTCTTTAAAAGATGATGACTGGTCGGTGCGAGCCGTGGCTGCGCAGATGATCGCCCACACCGCACAGACTGATCTGCTAGACGCCTTGATCCCGCTGTTTGACGATAAGAATGAGAAAGTCCGCTTTCGTGCTGTCGGTGCTTATCTTCATCTCAACCTGGTCGCGAAACAAATGGAAGCGGGAACCACTCGGCACTGACGTGCCTTTGGTCACTTCGGATTCGTTGTCGGCTTTTGTTATCGTTTACCTTTGAGGCAATGTGCCGATTCGCTTTATTATTCAGGTTGTAACCTGAAAAAGCTCAAGTGGCCGAAAACACCACAGCGTTATTCGGACAACTACTCGACAGGCCCATTCGCGAGTTGGGGCTGAAGATTGAGGGATCACCTGTCGAACGCTTGGTGGACCAGTTGTATCGCGAACTCGAAGACAAGAAGCTAAGCAGGTTTCGCCCGCCTTGTTATCTCACTGATGAGTGGGGCTGTCCGTCAGGGGAGCCAGTTATCGGCATCCCTTTCTACTTGGCAAATGAACTGTTGGCACAATTGGAAAAGCAAACCAATGACTTGGAAGATTCACGCGAAATCATGATGTACCTGCGCCACGAAGCAGGTCACGCTTTCAACTACGCATACAAACTGCATCGCACGTCCGAATGGAAGAAACTTTTCGGGCCATTTCGCAGGCCGTATCACGACAATTACCGGCCAGTACCGTTCTCGCGCAACTATGTGCGATATCTGGCGGGCTGGTATGCGCAGAAGCATCCCGATGAAGATTTCGCGGAAACCTTCGCGGTATGGCTCACGCCGCGCTCGGCTTGGCGCAAACGTTATCGCGGCTGGGGTGCGATGGCAAAGCTGAGATACATGGACCGCGTCGCGCGCCAGTTAGGCAACGTTGACCCGGTTCGGCGCCGAGGAGAAACGGATATCACTGTCGACGAGATGGAAATGACAGTGGCAGATTTTTACCAACGAAACGACCAAGAGGTTCCGCTTGGAGAATTGGCACTCGATACGGATTTGCGGGATATTTTTGACGTATCGAAAAGACGAAAAGGTGCGAAGCCAGCCGAGCAGTTTTTGCAACAGCACCGAAAGTCGGTGATCGACACCGTCGCTTATTGGACTGGCGCGCAGCGTCCGCTGATCAAGAAATTAATCGAATCAATCGAAAAAAAAGCCGGCGATTTGCGTCTTTTCGCGGATTCAACCCGCGAATCGGATCACCTGATTCAGATCACCGTCTATGCAACAGCATTGGCGATGAACTACATGACACGAGGCAAATTCGTACACCCATGAACGGCAAAACTAATAAACGAGGTTGGAGATGATCAGCGCGAAGCTGAAAGTCGCGATTCTTTACGATGTATGGGGCGACGAGCCTGAATTACCCCAAGTCGTGGAGCCGAAATCATCTGCGAAAAAAAAGAAACCGAAGAGTAAGGCCAAAAGAGAAAAAGAAGACCGAGAAGAAATTTTCGAAGCATTGCAAAAGCTCGGACATGAGCCCTTCTACCAGGTGCTCGACGGCACTCCCCAATGTCTAACGTCGCTTTCCAGGTGTGGCGCCGACCTTGTGTTCAACCTCACGGAGTCGTTTGCCGGCGACGACACGAAGGAAATGAATGTCGCAGCTTACATGGACTTGCTAGGCATACGCTACACCGGCGGCGGCCCGCACGCTCATTTTCTCGCACAGGACAAGGGAACCGCCAAGAAGATGTTCGCCTTTCACGGCATTAAGACCCCATTCTTTGCGACCGCCTATCGCGGGCGCATCGAGCACGCCCATGATGTCGAATTTCCTCTGATCGTGAAGCCTCTTTGGGAGGACGGCTCTATTGGTATCAGCGCCGATGCGGTTGTTAATAGCGTGAAGGAGTTGATGGAACGGGTTGAGTACATCCAGAACGAGTTCGATTCTCCAGCACTGATTGAGGAATACATCGAGGGCCGTGAGATCTATGCAGCGATTCTTGGCAGTTACGAGAATACGCAAGCCTTGCCCCTGGTGGAGTTGGATTTATCCAAACTTCCCGAGGGCACTCCGAAAATCGCCAGTTACGACGTCAAGTTCGAGAAAGAAACCCAAGCCCACAAACTGACGAAATCCCACCTCGTGAGTGATCTTGATGAGAAGACGACGGCGAAATTGCAGGAAATAGGTTTGGCTGCATATCAGGCGGTGAAGCTCCGAGATTACGGCCGCATCGACATGCGACTGACCCCGAAGGGCGAAGTTTACGTCATTGAGGCGAATCCCAATCCCTGGTTATCAAGCAAGCAAGAATTCGCGATGGCTGCCAAGGCTTCGGGGCGTTCCTACGCTGACCTGATCGGGGAGATTGTGAGTCTGGCAATGGCGAGATATCCCTCTGATTCCACGGGAGAATCTTCGACATAAGGCTCTATGGATTTGTTTCAAATGTTACCCCCGGGTGCCTAAGGTTCATACGGCTAAAACTGTATTGCACTACCTAAGGTCCAGCCTGTAGTTTTTGGTCTGCGGATAGCCTTCCTCTCCTTTCCGTTCGGTCCGCACAAGTTCTAAACAATGGGGAGCGTTTTATGAGACAGACCGACGCCTATGATTTCACCAAATTGTATCGGGCGGCTTTCGCCGAGCGTAATCCAGACCGAAAACTTGTATTGTTAGGTCAAGTTCAACAAGCGATCGAGAATTGGCACCAAACAGTTGATTTCTCGATGCGGAAAAAACCGGCTGAGGATGAACGGCCTTCTCGCATCCAGCTGACTGCGTAGGTCATCCTGAAGAACAGAAACCTACTTCTATGAGGCAGGAGTGCCGGAGAATTGTTCTCCGGGTTCGAAGCGATAGCCGACCCACGGTTCAGTGATGATGTACCGGGGAGGCGAGGATTCTGGCTCCAGCTTCTTGCGTAATTGCCCGACAAACACACGGAGATACTCGACCTGCTCTGCGCTTTGGCCGCCCCAGATGGCACTGAGCAAGGTGCGATGGGTCAATACTTTGTTGGGATGGCGCGCGAGATACACCAGCAGGTCAAACTCTTTTGGCGTGAGATGGACTTCCTTGTGGCGAACCGTTACTTTGTGGGCGGCGAGATCGATCTCGAAGTCACCAACTTCGATCAGAGATGCTTCCTGCTGAGCAGGCGGTGTGCGTCGAAGGCTGGCGCGTACGCGCGCTAACAGTTCCTCGATGCCGAACGGTTTGGTCACGTAATCGTCCGCGCCCGCATCTAGCGCCTGCACTTTGGTGCGTTCCTCTCCTCGGACCGAAAGCACGAGAATGGGAATCTGCACGGAAGCACGCAAACGGCGGCACAACTCAAGCCCGTCCATTCCCGGCATGGAAAGATCCGTGATCACCAGGTCCGGCGTCCAGTCCTTCATAATTTCGAGCGCGGTATCACCATTGTTTGCAACTCGAATGTCATAGCCCTGGCTCGAGAGACTGGTGCGCAGCACCCGTGTGATCTGGGTTTCATCATCGACGACGAGAATGCGTCGCGCTTCGCCCATCGGGCTACGACGGCTCCTGGGTCACGATGTGAACGTCAACAGGAGGTGCGTCACGCAGAAATTTGTGGATGGCAGATAGATAAAGGTACCGCTTCCACCCGGTAGTCGATGAATGTCCGAAGACCATTTGAGTTATATGTTTTTGGCGAACGAAGTCGGCCACCGCTTCCGCAACGTTCTTGCCGGTTACCTTGTCGATCTGAGCGCCTACGTTTTCTGCGAACTGAATGTTTGCCGCGAGCGTTTTCTGATCCTTCTCGGTTGTGTCCTGACCCATATCGACGTAGACCACATAGAGCTCCCCATCCATGGCCTGCGCCATTCGTGCCCCACGAGCAATTAGATGTTGGGCAGCAGGATTCGAACTGACGGCGACGCCGATCCGCTCCCGTACTGCAACCGATGCTTTCTCATCATCTTTTTCGCGATACGACTCAAGGCTGCGGTCAACCGCCTGGGCAACTTGCCGCAGAGCGAGTTCACGCAAAGCAATTAGATTTCCCGGGCGGAAAAAGTTTCCAAGCGCTCGGCCAACTCTTTCTAGTGGATAGATGTCGCCGCGGCGCATGCGGTTTTGCAGCGCCTCAGGCGTCAGATCCGACATCACAACTTCGTCCACACGCTTCAGAACCCAGTCGGGTACGGTCTCTCGGACGGTGATGCCGGTAATGCTTTGCACCATAGGAGTGATGCTTTCGAGGTGCTGGATATTCATGGTTGAGAGCACATCGATGCCGGCGTCCAATAACTCCAAAACGTCCTGGTAGCGCTTGGGGTGCTTACTGCCCTCCACATTGGTATGCGCGAGTTCATCCACCAGCGTTACGCGAGGATGGCGCGCAAGAATCGCGTCGACATCCATTTCCTCGAACAGGGTACCCTTGTATTCGAGTTTCTTGCGGGGGATCGAATCGAGTTGGGCAGCTAATTCAGCGGTTGCCTTGCGACCGTGAGATTCAATCACCCCAATGACGACATCCTCGCCGCGGCTGTGCCGCCGAATGGCTTCACTCAACATGGTGAATGTCTTCCCGACACCCGGGGCGTATCCAAGAAAGAGTTTGAACGCTCCACCCTTTTTCGTTGGGGACGTTTCTTCCAACCATTGCTCGGGAGTTTTCGCCATCGCCGATATTTTCGTCGAGGAAGCCGAAATTGTCGATGTCAGATACAATCGGCGGGTGAATTCGCGTTATGCTAAGCTGGCGCTCCCCTACGTGGGATCTGCGACGGTCGTTGCCGGAATCGTTTTCGCCTACCACGTAGTGATTCATGTCAACCCGACGACTGCTGCTCTTACACTTCTGATCGGGGTGCTCATCGTTTCAGCCAATTGGGGCCTGCGGCCGGCAATCGCCATGGCAGTTTTGGCAACTTTGGGGTTCAACTACTACTTCCTTCCTCCAATTGGCACCCTCACAATAGCGGATCCGCAAAATTGGGTAGCTTTGTTTGCGGATCCGCTATT
>Ga0209168_10001635_pt1 | contig 17208 bp, 23 predicted proteins | sample Coa_R1_FD_187156 | JGI IMG/M metagenome (GOLD analysis project Ga0209168, IMG submission 187156) | Surface soil microbial communities from Centralia Pennsylvania, which are recovering from an underground coalmine fire - Coalmine... | ecosystem: Environmental > Terrestrial > Soil > Unclassified ... | reverse complement strand
CCCCGCCGCCCCCTCCGCCCGGACAAGGGGGTCCGGATCTTCGATCCCAGGGTGGCCTTTGCTGCCCCTACCGTCGCCGGGGGGGCCAGTGGGCAGGGTTAACCGTGGCTAACCCCGCTGGGATGTTCGACGGGCTAGGCGCTCACTTTATGCGGTTTTAACACTTCTCGTCCGCTGAATGCGCACTCCCGTTCACCTATGTACATGTAAATACTTTACACTTGACCATAGGACATGTCAATAGCATTTATTCGCGATTATTTGCGCCAGGACGGGCGCAAAGAGAAAGCCGGGTAAACCATCGGTTAACCCGGCTTGCGTCGATTCTGGCCCATTCAAATGGGCGCTTGAATGTCAGGCTTTGCTGGCTACTTTGCGGTCAACCATGATGCCATGAGCCATCAGCGTATCGACGTATCCCGCCTTGGGGTTTGTTGGATCTTTCCATTTGGTCGGTTCGGTGCCTTCCTTGAAGGCCATGGGAATCCATCCGGCCTCTTTCAGGGCGCTGCAGCATTTTGTCACGAAGGCGATTCGGTCAGCATTGGCCTTGTCTTTCGCGGCCTTGTCCGCTGCCTCCTTTGCGGCCTTTGTGCCGGCTGCCTCCTTGGCTGCTTTTTCCTTGGCGTCTGCAATGTCCTTCAGCGCACTTGTTGTCCCGCGGTCACTGGCAAGCGCGGTCCTTGTGTCCTCCATGGTAGCGTTGCGATCATTGGCAAAGGCCAGCAAAATGTCGCACACGATGCCGACAGGCACTTCCCGGTCTTTGGTCTTCGGGCTTTCGCTTAGCGCCTTCAGCAATTCCTTGACGTGCGACAGAGTTCGCTGGGCAATTGCTTCCTTTTTCGGGTCAGGGTTTTCGTCTCCCTTGACCGGAGCGTCAATCTCACCGTCTTCCCGTTCTTTGTCGTCTTCTGCTTCACTTTGGGCGGGCGTCTGGATTCCGGCTGAATCCATCTCTTCCTTGACCCAGCCAAGAACGTCCGTTTCCCCCTGCGATGCCCGTTCGCATTCCAACAATTGTTCGGCAGTTGGGCGCTTGCCAAGCTCAATTCCCCATGCCACTCCGCAACCCTTGACGCCGCGATGAATCAATTCCTGCGCTGGGCCTACCAGTTTGAGCAAGTTTAGGCACATTGACACGTAATTGCGCGTAATGGGCTTGCCCTGCGCGTTACAAAATTGCTTGGCGATAACGTCCTGTTTGACGCCGGCATTGTACATGCACTCCATCTGTACAGCCTTGTCCATGGTGGACATGTGCAAAACGACATTGGCGCCATGGCGAATAAGTGCCTCCTCTTGTGGTGTTGACGGTTCCTTGACAAATCGCACCATAAGCGGCTTGCCAAGCCGTTCGCATGCTTCCTTGCGCCCATGGCCGTCAAGCAGGATAACCCGCCCGTCTTGACGCTGGTAGGCCAGCGCTGGCGTCAATTGACCGTTCTGTTTGATATCCCTCACCTTGTCTTCAATCGGTACCTGTCCGTGGCCCTTGAAGCGATTGCGCCATCCGTCTTTTGCGGTGCAAATTTCGGTTGGGAGACTGTAAATCGATCCAACTGCGTAATTCGTGAAACTCATGCTACTGTCCTTTCCTGTAAACTATTGACTTTTGGTCGATGAAACATTCATCAACCTACACTCAAATATAACAGGTGAAAACGAAATGTAAAGCTTTTTTTTCGGAATTCTGCAAATTGTCCTAAATCATGAATTCGCAGCAAATTGCGTCAATTTCGGCAACCTGTCTCTGAAGTGACCAGTTAGCGTTTAGTAGTGCAAGTAGCTGATTTGACTCTGGGTGAGCTACTGCAACTGCTTCATCTTCATCTGCCAGCACTGCTACCAATACTGGCAGGTTGTGCCTTTCCATGGCCTTTTCGATAAATTCAAGGGATTCTTCCTGTCTGATTTTGTTCAAGAATTCGTTCATGTGCTGCTGTCCTTTCGTAAGTGTAAATAATTTACTCTTGAAACAGAAACGGCATTCGCCACCGTGACGAATGCCGTTCTGTCAGCCAAACGGGTCGTTCAAAACCCGCCCCGCGCTCCCAGCCATCAATGCCATGATGTCTTGGCCAACAAGGCCAACGCGGGGCGGGTATTTTTCACTTCTGCATCGGACACGTGCCGCCTTCGCTGGGCGGAATGAGCGTACAGGCCAGGGCGGCTATGGCGTTGTACGGCGGTGGCAGCAGGGGCGCGGCTGCACACAGGGCGGCCAGGATCTTCAGCAGGATCGGGCCGAGAGTAGCCTGGACGACCTCGGGCGCGAAGTTCGAAGCGGACGCAATCTGGAGATCAACCGGCGCTCCGCCGATGGTCCCGGTAATAATCCAGGTTGCCGAAGGAGGCGGCGGCGGAGGCGGCGGTGGTGGCGGCGGCGGAGGTGGCGGAGGCGTCGGCCCAAGGGTAGAATACACCGGATCGAGGGCGGGAGTGTTGGTGCCGACGATGATGGTGCTGGGGTTGCGAATCCAGGCTTCGGACGACATGTTGACGGAGCTTTGCACGTCAGCCCAGCCGATGGTGGCCCAGGTATACCACAGGTATCCCTGCGCGGTTGGCGTGATGTTGGCGGGAACGGTCAGCTTGAGCCATGGGAAGGCGGCATTCATGGCGTCGCAGAATTCCTGGGCGGTGCCGTAGCCACTAACTCCCATGCAGTGGTCCTGGTTGGGATCAAATCTTGTGATGCCCGTTTCGAACCAGCCATTAGCATTGCCAGCGCCACTCGGCAGAGCATCGGCAGCGACGCCCATCTTGATCGATCCGCCCTGCTTCGCTGCCTGGTAGATTGCCGCCCTGAAGGTGTCGGCATTGGTGTAGTCAACGTAAGTGCCGGGTCCGTCCCGGTACTCGTTGCCGTCCTGCTTCATGCCGCCGCCCTGCATCTGCTGAATGACGGGTTGCAGGTTGGCACCGTTGAGGTTGCCGTTGTCCTTGGCCCACTGGACGCAGGTGCCATAGGCGATATTGATGCCTGCGCACTGCTTGTTGTACGCCTCCTCTGCACTGACACAGTCCCCCCAATTGTCGTTGCCCTCCATGTTTAGCAGCGTGGGGATCAGGAAGCAGGCCGAGGGCGGCGTGTCTTTTGTCGGCGAAAACTTGGGCGCAGCGGCTTTGTCCGCTGCGCTCGTCATCTTTGCCCCGCGTGGGAATGGTTTGCCAGTCTTGAGGTTGATGTGGTCTTTCATCTGCAATTCTCCAAAAGTAAATAGTTTACACTTGTGACGCAAAATTTTGGGGCCGCTACCTGCCAGCGCTCCCCGCCGTGTCAGCAACTCTTTGCAAAGCTGACAGATAATCGGCAGTCGGCGTGTTTTACACCTTGACAATCTGAACGCAATGCAGCCTGATGGACTGCTGATAGCCGCTCGACCCAGGTACATTGGCCGGATCGGTCGTGAAGGTAACGTATTCACCGTCAACTGCAGAGATTGATCCGGTCAGGACCGCCCTGTCGTTGACGTTGAACTGGTTGGTAGGCCTGCGCTCTGTGGCGGGCCTGCCGGCTACTTCTTCGGCCATGGCTTCTCCTTAGGGTTTATAGTAGGCGTTGAGGCTGACGACGATTGGCTTACCTGACTCCGGCTCCATGGTCTGGGTGGTCACGGCGCCGTGACTGGTTGCCACCAGCATGGTCTTGCCGCTCTTGGATTCGGTTGGCTTTGCCATGGGCATCCTGATGACCAGTTCGCCCTTCTCGATGGAAACTTTCATGCTGCTGTCCTTTCCTGTAAATAGTTTACATCAGGCGTTGTTGCCTGAGAGGTAAATACTACGTCATGGCGTGAATGCTGTCAATGCCAATTTTGTTGGCCATGAATTGTATTTTTTGCCTGGCGCCCTTGGCGATCCGGGCGATGCTGTCAAGGGCATAGCGGGCGTCGGTGTCGTTGCTGTCAAGACCAGGGTCGGCCAGGCCGGTTCTGCATTCGTCCTCGATGGCATCGAGCGACTGCAAGACAAATTGCAGGTCAAGCTTGCTCATGGATAGACTCCTGCGGCAATTGCCTCTTCTTTGGTTGCCAAAGATCCGTCTTCTCTGCAGTACTTGACGGTCACTACTCTCCTGATGCCTGGCTCGTGTTGCCTTGGGCATTCTGCCATGACTTCCGCCATTCTGATGACCAGCGACGAGGTTGGCATAAGCCCCCAGAAGGTAATGGCCTGCCTGTCGTCGTCCTCTGGCGTGCAGTGCAGCCTGCCCCCGCCCTCAAGGTACACTCGCAGCCCCCGATGACCGTTCTTTTCTACGATCCTTACGTCAGGATTTGCAGGTAGTTCTTCGGCATAGACATTGATGCGCATTGCTGTCCTCCAAAAATTCCACCTTGCCAGGTGTAAACTATTTACACTTAGGCGCCGTGGGAAAGTTGCTCGAAAAATACACGTTGCCCTTCATATTGAAGACGTGGCCACATTCACAGTGGACGCTATGCCTTGACTGCTCATTCTCCGTCAAGCGGTATCGATAGCGGAGAACACCGCGATGGCAGCAATCGTCTTCCGTCTTGCACTTCGGGCAGGTTGTTACCATGAAGTGCGTCGGTGCTTTCATCTTTCGGTCCTACCACAAAAGGCCTGACAATACCTTCCTCGGTCACGTCGCCGTAGCGGTACTCGTTCGGCTTGCTGGCCTGTACCGTCCTGGTAGCTTCGCCTGCTCCGTGGCCAGCCCGCATCTGTTCGTCAAGCCTGCCCGCCTGCTGGTCGTCCTCGTCGAAATCTCCCGCCCTGGTCCACTGGCCGTCGAAAAGGTAGTTATTGAGGTTGACAAACTTTGTTTCGTGCGACACGCCGATCAGTCGCAGCCTGCCCGGTTCTGCCGCGTCGCTGATGCCAACCTTGTCCTTCAGTAGCAGGTAGCCCTCCTCGCTTACAATAAGGCTGTCGGTGTGCGTGTAGAACATGTGGTCAGGCCCAAGGGCATCAGTGACCATCAATTCCAGAGACAGCCGCATTACTCTGCCGTAGCTGGTCCAGTAAGCTGCCACTGCCGGGCATGACTTAATTGATAGCTCGCTCTTGCTCTGGTACTGACATTGCCCGGCTATGGTGCGAAACTCTGTCATGACGCCCGTTTCCGGGTTGCGGCCATAGTGCCTGTGCCATTCCCCGCAGTTGCCATTCATCATCGGGTAGGCTGTCCACGTCACGTCGCGCTGTCCCCACTTTCCGGGCAGGGAATTGATTATCCTCTTGAAACATTTGGATAATCGACGAAGCTTGCCGTCGCTGGCAACGGACTGCCTGGTAGCCAGCGCCCATCTTGACCACTCCGCCATGAGGGGGGCAGGTCGGTAGTATTGTACACGGTGCCAATCCTTGACGTGTCCATTGGCCATGGCGATTGACAGTTCAGGACCACACAGAGCAGTTCGAAACTCGCCGGTCGGATAGATGATACGTTCGCCGTAAGCCCCCGAATCTGGCTCATGTAAATAGTTTACTCTTACGTACTCTCTAGCCGGATACCATGGCCTGGGAGTTTTGATGGTCACGTCGGCAATTGCCAGTTGATTGGTAAAATTGGCATCCTTGGAAAAGCCCAGGTATTCAACCGGAAACATTGCCGTCAGGCCAATACTGGTGTACATGCTGGAAATGTCCAGGGCGTACAGCTTCTCCGTGATGGTGCCTATCCGATCACAACGGTTATGACCGCCGAAGTAGGCAGCCTCCTCCAGCTTGACGATGCTGGCCGATGACGGCTCGGCCAACGGATAGTGCCTCTCGAAAATGTGCCACGCCTGGCTGGCTGCGGTCAGGCATGGCTTGCCCATATCGAACTGCTTGCACATGGCCCTGTAGTCCTGCACGGCCATCTTGGCGGCAGGTAGCACGGCCCTGCCATCCCTGATGTCGTAATGCTCCCTGTCGATGCCAAGGTTGCCAAGGTCGATGAACAGCAGCCGCTTCTTGCCATTGCTGCACGTGATGATGGTTGGCGGATCGGATGCCACGAAGCAATCCCTGCCCATGTCGATTTGCAGGCGACCGTCCGCTATCTCTCCGGTGCCGCCCAGCACGCACCAGCTTTTCCACATGTCCCAGCCCCACACCTGCAAGCTGGTCATTTTTTCTGACCAGTGGTAGAGCCAGTTCCAGAACGAGCGGGCGTCGCTGCCGTGACACCACTTGCTGCCACCTGCCATCATGCTCCACACGCATGACTCCCACTTCTTCAAAGTGCCGACCTGGAACCAGCCGTCCAGGCTGTCCCTGTAGTCGGCGACTGTGCTGACCGCCATGGTTCCGTTCATGGTTTCTCCAACTGTAAATAGTTTACACCTTGTCCTGAAAACCAATGGTTGCCACGATAAGGTTGAACTTTCGCTTTACCTGCTCATGAGTGGCCAGGGTCAATTCCTTCCACACCTCGACGTAGGCGTTGCCTTCCTGGTCTATCTTGACCTCTGGCCACATCCTGATGACCATGGCCTCGGCTTCCCTGGCCGTTTCCACGTAGTAGTTCTTCATGGTCCTGTCGCCGTCGTTATCTCTCAATTTCATCAGAAACATGTCAGGCACCTTCGCATTCTGCGGCATAGTCCTCGTAAACGTCCTCAGGTACTTCGAACACGTCGAAGTCCTCGTAGTCGTAAGGCTCCTCGTAGTCTTCAGGTAATTCGTATTCTTCTCCAGTTGCGTACCACATAGGCCCGGCGTAGTGAATGAGACGCCTGAAGTCAGATATCTCTGCGGCAAACCTCCTTTCCAGGGCGGCGCCACGTAATGGCACCGGCGAGGCCACAATGATGGTGGCAAAGCGTAGCTGATTGCGGCGCCTGCTTTCCGTTCTGCGAAAGGCCACGATACGCCGGTAGACGAAAGTGTCGCCAGCCACTCCGGGAGTGCCGCCTCCCTCCCTGATGGGCGGCCTGTTGATGATTCTTGGCCCTATCGTCCCGGTTCGTCTTTCTATGTCCTCCCTGATTGCCCTTGCTCTGGCCTGAATAACTTCCGCCGTGGCTTCAGTTATGCCGGCCCTGCGTAGCTGGGCAACGATGACGTTTCTTATGGCTGGGGCGACAATACCCCTGCCGATATTGAGCAACTCCTGCCGCCGCGTTGCCTCAATTCTCCTGGCGAGAACCTCCTCCCATCGCAGAATTTGCTCTGGCGTCATGCGACCAACAGGCACGTTGCGAAATGCCTGGTAAAATTGTTCGTCGTTCATGTGTAAATTATTTACAGCTAAGGCACGGCGCCAAACTCCGGTTTGGTTTCCTGGTTCATCGGATTTCAAGCGAGGACCATGGCAGTTGATGGACATCAACCGCCGTGCCTTTCAATCCATTGTCAGAATGGTATGTCGTCAGCGTCGGACGTGTGATCTGGCGGCGGTCCCTTGTCGGGTGGCGTGCCTGGCGCCGGCACGGCCTTGGCCAGAGTCTTGCGAATCCACTCAGGCAACATCAGGATGTCGCAGCTTTCCGGATCGTCCTGCTCCACGGTGTAGTAGAGGGGCGGATTGATAAGCTCCGGCACGACGGTCCCCTTGGGCACGCCGCATACCGCCTGGATTCTGGCCTTGATGTCCTTGGTCTTGTTTTCCTTGTGGACGACGCTTACCAGGCAGGGCTTGTCGAGAACCTTGTTAATCTCGAAGCCGCGCAGCTCCTCCTTGCTGAAGGCCCGCCCTCGCCAGTTCTCCAGCATTCTCCTCATGTTGGCCTTTTCGTGGAGACTGTCCGTGTAGAAGGCCGAGATGGTGAACGGCTTGCCCTCCGCGTTCCTGGTATTGCACAGTTCGAACGTAAAGAGCATGTCGGGTTTGAGATTCTTCTTGCCCTGGAATTCGTGCTCATGCCAGCCCATGTAGGCCACCAGGCAACACCTGGCAAAGTGATTGCCTGCCGGGGTGATTTCGAAGTCCTGGTCGCTGTCGGGAGCTTTCGATTGATGAGCCATTGCTGCTGTCCTTTCGTGTAAGTGTAAACTATTTACTTTTTGCTGTCTTTTTGGGCTTGCCGTTTTCTGCCTGCACGGCGGCCTCAATTTTCATCAGATCGTCGTAACGATCTAGCAGAAAGACCACTTCGGTACTTGGCGAGCACGGTCGCCCCGTCAGTTCCTCTTGCTCGTCGCGGATTTTCTTGAACCTTTCCGCGTCTTTCCTGTAAAGCGCAAAAGAGAAATGTTCTCGATCACCCTTCATTTGCCAACTCCTTTCAGTCAACTGTAATGAATTTACCAAAAAATCATTTTCCTTGTCAACAGCAAAATTACTTTTTATGTGCACAATTTAGAGCAAAATCAGGCTTGGTGAGTGTAAATTATTTACGGAGCAAAACGGTGGATGTTTTGGCCGCGCTGGTGAACAATTTGGCTGCAATCCTCATGGGCATAGCTGCCGTGCTCGGAGCGGCCTCTGCGCTGATTTCGGTATTACATAACTCCAAAAAGATCGACGAGAATACCACCCTGACACGCAAGGGCATTGAAAATGCAGCATCGGCAGCTGACAGGGCGGAAAAGACCGCCGTTTTGGTCAATGGTCACCTTGATGACATGGTCAGGGCAGCCAGAAGTGAAGCTTATGCTCTCGGTTTTGAGCATGGCAAAAAGTCAGTTCCTCCCAATGCGTCCTAATACAGTAGTTTTCTTAAGGGAATTCAGCCCAATGCAGCCCAGCTGGCAATTTAGCCTTGAAGTGTAAATAGTTTACACTTCTGCCGTATCTTCTGAGGGCGGAGAGATAACGGTATTTGTACATAAAGCCCATGTCACCCACAAAGAAAAGGGTGCATCATGATCGTAAGTTTTCTAGGCTTTGCGGCAATTGCCGCCCTGTTTTTCCTGACCGCCAATCTGGTCGGCGCTTCGTCGCTGCCCACGATTATCCGTGCTGATCCTCGCAAGCCGCCCTATCGATTCCTTAAGATCACCATGCGCGGCAGGGCCAAGGATACCGGCCTTGGCAATGGTTTGACCGTTTACCGCGAACTGTTTTTGTCCTTCTTCTACGGTCCACAGGCAGGAGTGTGCAATCCGCCCGCCAATATCCAGAGCCAGAAGATTAGCCTGGTGCAAGGTGCGGCCGGATACACGGCACCAGTTCCAGGCGCCGTCACGGTGGCAGCAGGCGTTATTACGGCAGTTGCTACAGGAACTGGCGGCACTGGCGTCATGGCCAATCCTCTTGTCGTTGTTGTCGATGCTACAGGCTCAGGAGCCGTCATCACGCCCACCATTGTTGCGGGCGTTGTTACTGGCTACACCGTCACGGCTGGCGGTACGGGCTACACTGCTCCGACAGTTCTGGTCTTCGGCAACGGCGGTTTCCAGAATCAGGTGGCCGCGCCGCTGGTACAGACAGTGTTCGCCAAGGACTGGATCAATGACGGCATCTATGCTCAATGGATTGACAGCCCCAACGACATCGACCTTCAGGTTGGCCTTACTGGCCCTGGAGTCGTACCGGCAGGCGGCTACCTGACGCCCACCGGCGACGGCGGCGTAGGCGCCCTGGGTCAACGGTTGCCACTTGACAACAATGTCACCGTGCACAAGTACACCGGCGAAAAGGGGCGCAGCTGGTCTGGCAAGGCATGGCATCCGACCTGCGTGCCAATTACTTTTTTCACCAACGACGACATGAACGCCATCGGCAAGGCCGCATGGAATCAGGTGAAAGGCTGCTTCTACGCTCCGATCACGGACGGTCAATCGACCCTCTATCCGGTGTTGATTTCGCAGAGCAAGAGTCAGTTATCCGTCAATCCGACGGTGATTGCCTCGGCTCCGCTCATCCTGCCGGGCACTGACGTTGTTCGCGGCGTGTCCAACCCGGTCGTAAATTACACCATCGGCGAAAGTCGCCGTCGCAAGGAAAAGCACGGCCTGACCTTCTAGGTGTAAACTATTTACAGTTGCGCTGCTGTCTCCCGTCCGGTCTGTTTTCTCATGGCAGGCCGGGCGGGTCTTTCTGACGGGTGAGCTATGGCAGAAATTGACGAATTCGTGACCGCACAGATTGCCACCAGACGCGCCAGGATGCTTGCCAGGAGAAGGCTGGCACAAGCCGGCGGCCCTCTGGGAAATGGCATTCCATCCGGCACGGCAGCCAATTACGTGGAAAGAAAGCACCTGACAGCGGCACTTGATGAACTTAATTCCGCCTCTCGTCGTCTTGGGCCAGAGGAAAGCAGAATCATCATAGAACATCAAGCCATGGCGGCGGAGCTCCTTGAAGAAGTAGAAGCAGTTCGCGTCGCACGGGCAAATCTGAGGGCGATGGAACTGACGCACAGATTGCTAGGTGGAACTCCACCATCCGGGGCAACTACTACCTTTGCAATTGTTCCGGACGACCTGGAGACCGTATCTTCCAATTTGACGCCGCGAGGACTGGCAATAACGCGGCCCTTGAGAACAAACTTAATTCCAAGTGTAAATAGTTTACAGTCCGGCTTGCCGCCACAGGTGCAACCTGTTGGCCTTGTTGGCGAAACAGGCGCCGCCCTGCCGCCGAACATCGGCACGCCGCTGGAGAGGCGATTTCTTGCCTCAAATACCGACTTCAGTGTGCTGCTGCCTCCCGACCCAATTCCTCCCCACCTTCAGCCAGCAAATCCGCAGGGCTTGCCTCGCAGCGATGTGCGTTTGGTGCTAAGTCGCGCACAGCAAAGGGATCTGTTGCGACAGGCCAGGCTTAGACTTGCCAGCCTGGAAGCGTCCATCTCGGTAAGCCACTCCCTGGCGCCACAGTTTTACAGAACTGATGGCGGCCGCGCCATTGTGTCGGTTGGCCTGTCCGAATTCGAGAGGCAGCTGGCCATCTCTGAGGGCGAAGTCAGGGCGATTGCCGAAGCCAGACGGCAAGCTTTGGTAGCAGGTAGGCCAATAGCAGAAGCCAGAAGGGCTGCTGCGGCCAGATTAAGAAGAATGCAGGCAGGAACTGGCAGTATCAATCTTGCCGAGATATTTGGTCCAAATGCCTCTCCAGCCGGATCTGGACGACGGGGGCCAGGCGCTTTCGAGCTATCCATGAGAGAAGCATTCCCCATGGAGAGGATGTATTCTGCCCTTGGCCCCAATCGGCTAGAAACCATTGCCATGCTGGAAAACACCAGAGTAAATCATTTACGTCGCATGGCCGCAAGTGGCCTGTTGCCAAGCGGCGCCACCATTGATGAGATCGAATCGCTAGTGAGAGAGGCGAGGAATTCAGGGCCAGGTCCGCGACGCGCTCCAGCTACGCAACTTGCGACCGAACCGTTGACAGCGGAAGGTCTTGCCGCCCAGGCCAGAGCCTTGCGACCGCCAACGCAACCTTCAGGACCTACCGGACTCTACGGCGGCTATGAAAGCCTGGAAGCTTACCAGACAGCCGTCAGACTGCGAAGATTGGCAGCAGTCGCCAGCGCTCCCGGCAGAGTCGTCAGGGGAACGATTGCTGCCGTGGGTAGTCTTCGCGGCCCGGCTACCTTTACAATGCGAGAGATGACCACTTTCTTTCGGCCAAGCATACCCAATCCGGCAACAGCTGGCGGTCGCCTTGCCGGCGTAGGTCTGGCGCTTGGTATTGTACAACTTGCCGCCGATCCGCAGAGTCTTTTCGCAATTCCCATCGAAGCAGTCACCGGCCCACCGACTACTATTGGCGATATCGAAGACGACAGGCGATTCTTTCGTCAGCAACAACAAATTCAGCTTCGTCAGTTACAACAGAGGCAATTTGAATTCCAACAGGAAACCAACAGGCTGCGTCGGCAGGCAGTCGCAGAACACATGGCAGCAACTGGCCTGCCCCCGCCGCCGACAATAACCGACATACCGCCGCGCTTTACCCAGGATGAGCCTACTCGCTACATCGGCCTGCCAGGTGCGCCAGAAGGCTACCTGCCAAGCGTTGGCGATCAATACCGACAAAATAGGCGGGTATTCGCCAGAGAGAGAACTCTGGAGGAATTCATGGCTAATGCCTTTGAGCGTGCCCAGCAATTCAATTTCCGATGAACTGTAAACTATTTACTTTTTTCTACCGAAAGGACTTGGCTATGCCTTACGAATTCGACGCCAACGACAACCCCGAATTGCTTCCCGTCGTCGATCAGCCCGGACCGATGTATGCCCCGGTCCCCGACCCGATGGCAGGCAACTACCTGTCCGACCAGGAAGCGGCGCTCCTCTCCAGGCTCTACCCTGACGCCTATTCCAGGGTCTTTCCGACCGGCTCCATCGATCCACTGCCTACTGACGTTGTTCGCCAGCTGCGCAATCTGCTGCAACAGGCCAACGAGAACACGCCTGCCAACCTCAACGCCCAGGGCATTCCGGCCCAGAGCCGACGCCAGTACATGGCGGGCGGACCCGTCAGTGATGGCGGCGAGGAAGATTTCCACAGCGAGGAGATATACGGTGCTGGCACCGCCACCAAGAAGTTTCCTGCCACCAACGTCCCGAAAGCCTGGCGAATGGTCCACCAGCGTGCCAAGGGCGGTCACATCTGCTACGTGTCCCGTACCGAAGCGGCTTACTTCACCCGCAAGGCCAGCGCTAACGCCTTCTGCCGGACGTGGAACGAGATGATGTCGCATCTCGGCAGCGCCGCCGAATTCGACCAGCTGCGCCTGTCCAGCCTGTTCGCCGCCATCCTGCAGGCTGGTTCTGGTCAGAGCGGCCTGGCCAACGGTTTCCGTCCGCCACTCAATGGTCAGTGAGGGGGAGAGGTCGCAGGCCTACAACCTGAGTTCCGTGTCGGTGGCAGAGTTTTTCAGAACGTGTCGCCAACGGGCAGAGAATATCTCTAAGGAACGAATAGTTATTCGTACTGCCTGATGTAAACTATTTACACTTACCCGGATCGACCATGAATTACAGCGAAAACAATCAGGGCGTTCACACCGATCAGGTGCTAAAAAACGTCCTGATTCCCAACGTCAATACGGCCTATCGGCTGACTCTGTTTCTGTGGAATCCGACCACCGACGCCGGCGCCGGCACCATTACCTTTCTGGTGCAATACACCAAACCGTTTGGTGGCTCGGCGTTCGAGTCGGCAACTCTTAATCTTGCCTCCGGTCCTGCCGTTTCTGTCGGTATCGACAAAACGATATGGGCGCAGGCTGGGACGCCATTACAGTACAGTGTCCTCGGCGGCGGCACCTACGGAACGGCCACCTACTCTTATCTACTGGCCATGGACGACATGAGCCATTCAAGTAACGAGGACGGCGGCGGCGAATGCGGCTCCATAATTCCTGTGCCGCTGCCCATTCCTGCCAACTGTTGCGGTCGCTGCCGTCGCAATCCCTGCAACTGCAACCAGCAGCAACAGCAGCCCAACATCATCGTCATTCCTGTTGGTGGTCAGCCTCAATACCCAATGTTGCCGCAAAGGCAGCAGCGTTATCTCCCCTACGCCGACGACGACGATGGCTACAACGGACCCTGGGGATGCGAAAGTTGCCCGTAACTGTAAATAGTTTACTTTTTTGCATATCACCATGAAGTGCCGCACCTGCCGTTGCAACCCCTGTCGCTGCCAAGAGCCTAACCTGGCCCGCGTCGATGTCAACAGTCGCGCCCTGGCCAGGACGTTGGCTCAACTCTTCACGTGCGCTTCCCCTGTGCCATCACAGCAGATTACCGGCAACAACCTGATGGCTGTTGTCGTCGAGGGCGACAGGCTCCGGCTGGTCAGAATATCCGACCTGCTGGGCAATTCCACCCCCGGCGGTCCGGGGCCACCGGGAACGCCAGGCGCTCCAGGCAGGCAGGGCTTCAATGGCTTCGATGGCGACGACGGCGAGGATGCCCTGCCTGGTCTGCCCGGAAGGCCGGGCACAAACGGCACGAATGGAACCAACGGTACCAACGGCACCAACGGCACCAACGGCATCGATGGGCGGGACGGCCTTAGCGGTTTGGACGGCGACGATGGCGAGGACGGCCTGCCGGGCCTGCCGGGCAAGAAAGGCGATCCGGGGACGAACGGGACCAACGGCACGAACGGCACCAATGGCACCAATGGCATCGACGGCATCAACGGGCGGGACGGCCTTAGCGGCTGGGACGGCGACGATGGCGAGGACGGCCTGCCGGGCCTACCGGGCAAGAAAGGCGACCCAGGAACCGACGGCACGAACGGGACCAACGGCACTAACGGCACCAACGGTACCAACGGCACCGACGGGCGGGACGGCCTTAGTGGCTGGGATGGCGACGATGGCGAAGACGGCTTGCCAGGTATGCCAGGAAAGCAGGGCGCTCCCGGCGCCAACGGCACTAATGGCACCAACGGTACAAACGGCACCAACGGTGTCGACGGCATTAACGGACGGGACGGCCTTAGTGGCTGGGATGGCGACGATGGCGAAGACGGCTTGCCAGGTATGCCAGGAAAGCAGGGCGCTCCCGGCGCCAACGGCACTAATGGCACCAACGGCACTAACGGCACCAACGGCATCAACGGCACTAACGGCATCAACGGCACCAACGGCCTGAATGGATTGGACGGAGAGGATGGAGAGGACGGCCTGCCAGGCATGCCAGGCAAGCAAGGTCCGGCAGGAGCGTCAGCAACACCAAACTACTTCATTGCTTCGGACGGCGGCACGCCCTACGCGTTTGGAGCTGCTGGCTATTCAACGCTACTAAGCGGCCAGTACAACATATCAAGCCAGGCATCAGGCTGGACAACCACCGGGGCCGTAGGCGGCGGCGTCAAGTGCCCCACAACAGGCCTATACCAGATCAATGCAAGTATAACCGCGTCTGCCGCTTTTGCTCTTGGCCTGTGGGTAACAATCAATGGCACAATGCAAAATTACGTGGCGAATACCTATCCCAGTACGGCCACTTCAATTTCTGTCTCGTTGATGGCGTTTTGCAATGCAGGCCAGTACATAGGAATGGAATTCTACAGCGGCGGCGCCCAAAACGTAGACTATTACCTCAGCGCTCATCAGGTTCCGACGTAAACTATTTACACTAGGAGAAAATCATGGCAACTTCAGCCGTCAACGCCCGCATTATCTTTCCAGTCACTGCCGGCGTCACCAACATGTACACACCGCCCACTGCAACCGGCGGGGTGCCGACTGGGCAGGTTATTGCCATCGCTGGCGTCATCAAACGCATGACCGTAACCAATCATTCGGCTGCCCCCGTCACCCTGAATCTTTATCAAGGCGCCAGCGGCGCCAGTGCTGCCGGAACCGAATGGGAATACGGCGGACAGTCGATTCCAGCGAATTCCTCGCAGGAATACGTCGGTCCGCATTTTGTCCCCAATGGCGACTACATCACCGCCATAGCTGGAACCAACGGCGCTATTACCATTGTCCTGGACGTGGAAAACCGCATTGTGGGCTAGACTGGCTATTGCCCTGCCGGTATAATGCCGTGTACCACTATCCCTAGTTGTTCGGCATGGCTTGATTTGGAGAGCAGGCCACGCCGGCAGGGCTTTTTTGGTGTAAACTATTTACACTGGAGAAAATATGTTAGAACAGGCTTATTGGCGTTTTGTCGAACTACTGAAAAGCTACGGACAGGATGCCGTAGACTTGCAGACGTTTGCCACGGTATTGCTAAACGATTGGCTGGAATTTGAACAGGGAAGCAAGATCTACGAAACACCAATGGGCAGAGAGGGTTATGGCAATTACTTCGGCCTCTATCGGCAGGCAAAGGTAGGTAAGAGCAACGATGAAGGCTGGAAGGCATACATCAAGAAGATAAGCAAAAGGCCCAAGCCCATCAGCGTTCCGAAAACGCCCAAACCCAAAGCGCCCAGACCGCAAAGGCCAGCACCGATACCTCAAGGGGTTCTTGCCCCCAATCCAGCTGCGCCCAAGGGCTATCGCATTGTGTTGATTGACGGACAGCATTTCCTTGAACCAATAGGGTGAGGTTGACATGTGGATTCTCGAAATATCTAGCGGCTGCCAGTGTCTCTACAAGGGAAATTTTGCTGACTGGCCTACTCTGTTGGCGATGATTCAGGCGGTATTGTCAGGAACGAACGGCGCGCCGTTACCCTTCTTGATTGAAATACTTCCGGCAGGATACTAGCCTTGACTTTTCCTTGACCACTGCCGATAACACCGGTAGTGGTTTTTTCGTTTCAAGGTTTCGCCCAAGGGAGACAGTAGATGAATGCAAAGCTAGTGCTGGATGTTTTGAGGGATCAAGCAAACGTCATTGATGCCCTATCCGCAATCGTCAGGGAAGAATGTCCTATGCGTAGTGCACTCAAAACCGATCTTGTAGAATTGTCGCGCAATGCGAAGGAAACGTATGAAGCGCTGCGCAAGCAGGTTGTCGATGATTTCGACACTGACGAATTCGTCGATAGCGTAGTCTACGCAATAGAGGTTGGCTGTGAAAGCGTTTGGCGCAATCGATTAGCGGACCTGCTAGATCCTGAGTATGACCCTGAGGGCAAGGATGAGACCGCCAACCACGACACTTCACGGCTTGTCAAGATGCTACGCTATGTTGGTAAAAAATCTTGACATGCATTGACTTTTCCCTGACCACTGCCGATAATGTCGGTAGTGGTTTTTTCGTTTCAAGGTTTCGCCCAAGGGAGACGGTAGCAATGAGACGTGTATCGGTAACAGTGGAAATCGTTCTGGATTGCTTTGATGGCTATACCGGCACCATGGATGTAGTTGATTTGCTGAGCGCACTAGGCGACGTCCAAGCCGTAAGGATTGTCAAGCCTCTTGCCGACATGCTGCCATGCAGTATTTGTGGCCGACTTTGTGTGGCCGACGCCGCATGTCCGCACACTGCTTTCGACTATGTAAATCTTCTCACCAACGAAGAGCAATTCGAAGGCAATACCTGCCGCTAAAGCCTGTGACAGGCGCCCCGGAAGCCTGACATTCAAGCGCCCATTTGAATGGGCCAGAATCGACGCAAGCCGGGTTAACCGATGGTTTACCCGGCTTTCTCTTTGCGCCCGTCCTGGCGCAAATAATCGCGAATAAATGCTATTGACATGTCCTATGGTCAAGTGTAAAGTATTTACATGTACATAGGTGAACGGGAGTGCGCATTCAGCGGACGAGAAGTGTTAAAACCGCATAAAGTGAGCGCCTAGCCCGTCGAACATCCCAGCGGGGTTAGCCACGGTTAACCCTGCCCACTGGCCCCCCCGGCGACGGTAGGGGCAGCAAAGGCCACCCTGGGATCGAAGATCCGGACCCCCTTGTCCGGGCGGAGGGGGCGGCGGGG
>Ga0209168_10001633_pt1 | contig 17226 bp, 15 predicted proteins | sample Coa_R1_FD_187156 | JGI IMG/M metagenome (GOLD analysis project Ga0209168, IMG submission 187156) | Surface soil microbial communities from Centralia Pennsylvania, which are recovering from an underground coalmine fire - Coalmine... | ecosystem: Environmental > Terrestrial > Soil > Unclassified ... | reverse complement strand
AGTTTACATTGCAGAATTACCCGATTCCAAAATCACAAAATCAACTTATGTCTCCAGTAACCACGATTGTTGAGATCGGCAAGCACGAAGGGCAGAATGTCACTATTCGCGGCTGGCTGTATAACCTGCGCGAGAGCGGGAAGCTCTTGTTCCCGCAGTTTCGGGACGGCTCTGGAGTGATTCAGGGCGTGGTGGCAAAGAATGCGGTTCCGGCGGAAGTGTTCGACTCGATCAAGGGATTGACGCAGGAATCGAGCGTGATTGTCGAAGGAAAGGTCAGAGCCGACAAACGTGCGCCGGGCGGATATGAACTCGATGTTCAGAACGTGCAGGTGCTGCAGAAGGTGCCGGAGAACGATCCATTTCCAATTTCGCTGAAGGAGCATGGCGTTGATTTTTTGATGGAGCACCGTCACCTGTGGATGCGAACGCCGCGCCAGGCAGCAATCCTGCGAGTGCGGGCGGAGATCATCAAAGCCGCGCGAGATTTCTTTGATGAACGCGGATTCACGCTGACTGACCCACCGATTCTGACGCCGGCTGCGTGCGAAGGGACAACGACGTTGTTTCCGGTCGATTATTTTGACGAACAGGCGTTCCTGACGCAATCCGGGCAGCTTTACGCGGAAGCAACAGCGATGGCACTGGGCAAGGTGTATTCGTTCGGACCGACGTTTCGCGCGGAGAAAAGCAAGACGCGACGGCATTTGACCGAATTCTGGATGGTTGAACCGGAGGTCGCCTACGCCACGCTTGACGACATCATGGAGGTGGCGGAAGGTCTGATCAGCTTTCTGGTCAAGCGGTGCCTCGAAAAGCGGCGCGCGGATCTGCAAACAATCGGACGCGACGTTTCGAAGCTCGAAAAAATCGAGCCGCCGTTCCCGCGTATCAGCTACGACGAGGCTGTGAAGATGCTGGAGGAAGCCCACGCAAAAGGCGCGCTGGAAAATAAGTTTGAGTATGGTGGCGATCTGGGGTCGCCGGACGAGACGTATATTTCGTCGCAATTCGACAAACCAGTAATGGTGCATCGGTATCCGGCGAAGGTGAAAGCGTTTTACATGGAGCCGGATCCGCAGAACCCGGACTTGGCGCTGTGCGTTGACGTGCTGGCGCCAGAGGGATACGGCGAGATCATTGGGGGGTCGCAGCGTATGGCTTCGTATGAGCTGCTGTTGAAGCGCATCCACGAGCACGGCCTACCCGAGGAAGCGTTCAAGTGGTATCTGGACCTGCGCAAGTATGGGAGCGTGCCGCACTCGGGGTTTGGTATGGGGATCGAACGGGCCGTCGCGTGGATCTGCGGATTGGAACATGTGCGTGAGACGATTCCCTTCGCGCGGACACTGCACAGGCTTTATCCGTAAACGCTTTCAACACAGAGGACACAGAGGAACATCCGCGTTCACGAATCTATGACAACTTCAACGCCGTCTTTCTCGAGTATTAGTCCGAAGAAAATTCGCGTGATTGGGGTGCCGCTTGATCTCGGGCAGTCGCGGCGAGGCGTCGACATGGGGCCGTCGGCAGTTCGCGTGGCGGGACTTGAGGCACGGCTTGAGTCGCTGGGTCACGTTGTAGAGGATGGCGGTAATGTTGCAGTAGCGATTCCTGAGCAAAAGAAAGAAGGCGATCCCCACGCGAAGTACCTGAAAGAGATTACTGCGACCTGCACGAAGCACGCAGAGCTGGTTCTGAAGACGCTCGAGGCCGGCAAGGTACCGCTGTCGCTCGGCGGAGACCATTCGATGGCGGCCGGAACGGTGGCCGGAGTAGCGGAGTTCTACCGGCGGCAGAATCAGAAGATCGGCGTGATCTGGATCGACGCGCACACGGACATCAATACGCCTGAAAGCTCGCCGAGCGGCAACGTGCATGGCATGCCGCTGGCGGCGATCATGGGAATCGGGCCATCGGAGTTGGCGAATATTTTCAATTTTTCACCGAAGGTAAAGCCGGAGAACTGCGTGCTGGTGGGCGTGCGGGATATTGATTCCATCGAGAAAGAGAATGTTCACCGGGCGGGGATCGAAGTTTACACGATGCGGGACATCGATGAACGCGGGATGCGCACGGTGATGGAAGAAGCGCTGCGCGCGGCGGGACGCGGCACGGCGGGGTATCACGTTTCGCTGGATATGGATTGGATCGATCCCGAGGATGCGCCGGGGGTTGGAACACCGGTGCGCGGAGGCGCGACGTATCGAGAGGCACATTTGGCGATGGAGATTATTGCCGATCACGGACGCATGCTGAGCTTTGAGATTGTGGAAGTGAATCCCGTAATTGATGAACACAACCGGACGGCGGACCTGGCGGTGGAGTTGGCGGCTTCGGCGTTCGGAAAAAAGATTCTTTAGTGACTATCTGCCGAGCGACGCTCGGCCCGGGCGGATGAGACATCCGCCCCTACACAAGCCATGAAAAAACTTCGGGTCGGCATTCTTTTTGGTGGTCGCAGTGGCGAGCATGAGGTATCGCTGCTGTCGGCGGCGTCGGTGTTTAATGCAATCGATAAGAGCAAATTTGATGTCGTGCCCATCGGGATCACCAAAGAAGGGCACTGGGTAACGGCAAGTGATGCGGAGCGGTTGCTCCGTGGAGAGTTTGCCCATCACGATGCGAAACAGCTTCGCGCAGGCGATCCCGAAGCCACCGCGGGCGCTGCCCTCCTTGCCAACGGCCAGGCAGTCGTGGTTCCACCCGAACCTCACGGAACCCTCACAGCTTTTCAAACGGAGGCCTCGTCTCATTCGATGGCGAGGCGTGCATCGGATCGGGCCATCGATGTGGACATTGTCTTTCCCGTGCTACATGGAACGTTCGGCGAGGACGGGACGATTCAGGGCTTGCTGGAACTGGCAGACATGCCATACGTCGGAGCGGGCGTGCTAGGTTCGGCGGCCGGCATGGATAAAGACGTCATGAAGTCGCTGTTTCGCGCGGCAGGCCTGCCGCTGGTGAGGCACGTGACGGTTCTGCGCAGCGATTGGGAAGCAGCGCCCAAGAAAGTGCAAAAGCTGGTTGAGGACAAGTTGAAATATCCGGTGTTCGTGAAACCGGCGAACCTGGGATCGTCGGTGGGGATTTCGAAGGCGCATGACCGCAAGGAACTCGGACCGGCGATCGATGAGGCTGCGAAGTTCGATCGCAAAATCGTGATTGAGGAGGGTGTGGGCGGGAAGAAGAACAAGGCTCGCGAGATTGAGTGCTCGGTGCTTGGGAATGACAAGCCGCAGGCGTCGGTGCCAGGCGAAATTGTTCCGATCAAAGAGTTTTATGACTACGACGCCAAATATCTGGACGAGGGTTCGGAGCTGATCATTCCGGCGAAGTTGTCGAAATCGGAGACGAAGAACGTGCAGCAACTCGCGGTGAAGGCATTTCAGGCAGTCGATTGCTCGGGGCTGGCACGAGTGGATTTTCTGATGGAACCCAAGTCACGCAAGATCTATTTGAACGAGATCAACACCATGCCCGGATTTACCTCGATCAGCATGTATCCAAAGCTGTGGGCAGCGTCGGGGGTAGGATATTCGGAGCTAATCGAGAAGTTGATTCGACTGGGAATCGAGCGGCATGAGGACAAGAAGAAAAATCAGTACAGCCGGTGATCGATGAAACAGCATATCGAGGGAGCGCTTTGGGTGGTGTCGTTTGGATCGCTCTTGGCGGCTGCGTATTCTTCTTCTCGGACGCCAGTTTTTGTTCTTGCAATTCTTTGGCTTGGGTCCACGGCTATCGTGATTCCTATGCACTTCTATCGCGCCTGGAAGAATTTGGCGGGCGTGCCTAACAAGCGCCTGTACTCACTCTGGGTGGGTTTGGAAACGGTGGCCACAATCGCGCTTGTTGCCATCGGCATCTATTCAGCGACTCAAAAATAACTGAACATTCCTCGCTCGGCGCGGGACGTCACAGAGTGTATTCGTAATTTTCCTTGACGAACCTTGCCTCGCTTTGTAGCATTATCCAATCAGCTTAGCCGTAAGGCGGGCTGTCGATTTTCATGCAGAGTGGCTGAGGGACGAGCCCTATGACGCCACGGCAACCGGACCGGGATCATCTATCCCGGCTGTTAGGTGCCAACTCTCTCCTGGAAACAGGGAACATGAGATTCGGACGCGAGACGTTATTGCATCCGTAGCCTCTTTTTCTCCTATTCCTGGAAAAAGAGGCCTTCGTGTTTTGGGACTCTTTTTCCTGGCTCGTCCCCAGCTACTCGCAAAGAAAGCGAGTAGCGAGATGGCAAATTACGAACTACGCTGCCGGGAATGCCGCAAGAGCTGGGGCAACCAGGCCAAGTCGATCTGCGACGACTGTTTCTCTCCGCTGGAAGTTTCTTATCAGTACGACGCAGTGCGCAAAGAGTTGTCGCGCGCGAGGATCGAGTCGCGTCCGCCGAACATGTGGCGATATGCGGAGCTCCTGCCTTTGCCGGAGAACTACCAACCGGCTTTTCCCACCGGATTCACGCCACTACTAGCGGCGTCGCACCTGGCGCAAGCGCTGGGCGCGAAGAGCTTGTTTCTGAAAAACGACGCGGTCTGCACGCCCTCCCTCAGTTTTAAAGACCGCGTCGTGGCGGTGGCACTGGCGCAGGCCCGCAACTTCGGATTTCAGACGGTTGCGTGCTCATCGACCGGGAACCTGGCGAATTCGGTCGCGGCACAGGCGGCGCGAAACGGGTTCAAGGCGTGGATCTTTATTCCCGCTGATCTCGAGCCCGCGAAGATTCTGGGCACGCAGGTTTTCGGCGCCAAGCTCGTGAGGATTGCGGGCAACTACGACCAGGTGAACCGATTGTGCTCGCAGATCGCCGACGAGCAGCCGTGGGGATTCGTGAACGTGAACCTGCGGCCGTACTACGCCGAGGGATCGAAGACGGTGGGTTTCGAGATCGCAGAACAACTGGGTTGGCGCCTGCCGGACAACGTGGTTGTGCCGATGGCGGGCGGATCGCTGATCACCAAAATCAAGAAAGCGTTTGACGAACTGGTTGAGCTGGGACTTGTCGAAGCAAAGCCGGTGAAGATTTTTGGGGCGCAAGCGACAGGCTGTTCGCCAATATCAACCGCAGTGAAGGCTGGAGCAAGCGAGATTGAGCCGCAAAAGCCAGCGACACTCGCGCGATCGCTGGCGATTGGAAATCCGGCCGACGGGCATTACGCGATCAAGACGATTCGCGGGAGCGGCGGATGGTCGGAAGACGTGTCGGATGTGGAGATCGTCGAGTCGATTCAGCTCCTGGCAGAGACGGAAGGCGTTTTCACCGAGACTGCTGGCGGAGTGACGGTCGGATCGGCACGGAAGCTTTATCAGCAAGGGCGCATTCACCCTGAGGAAACGACTGTGCTGTGCATCACGGGGAACGGGCTGAAGACGACCGATGTGCTTGCGGGCCAGTACGAAGCCGAAGCGCCGATCCGGCCGCGCATGGCGGAGTTTGAAGCGTTCTTGCAGAACGCAGGTGAGGCGAAATCAATCGCAGAAACAGTGGAGGCATGAAATGAGCATCACCATCCAAATCCCAACGGCGTTGCGGCGCCACACCGATGGTGCCGGCAAGTTGACGTGTTCGCCGGCGAATCTCTCGGAGCTGTTCTCTGAACTCGACCAGCGGTTTCCGGGGTTGAAGCCGCACCTGCGCGACGGAAACGGTCAAATCCGGCGGTTTCTGAACGTTTATGTCAACGAGGAAGACATCCGGTTTCTCGGCGGCAGTAATTATTCGTTTCAAGACGGAGACGAGGTATTGCTGGTGCCGTCGATTGCGGGCGGAGCTGTATAGCGAAAGAGGGCTTTATGCCGCAGAAGAAACTGAAGATCGGGCTGCTGGGTTGCGGAACCGTGGGCCGCGGACTGGTCGAGTTGGTCACGAAAAATGACTCACTCATCCGCCAGCGCACCGGCGTGGAGTTGGGCATCACCAAGATCCTGGTTCGCGATCTCGCCAAGCCGCGGCCGGGTGTGGACCGGGCATTATTGACCACCGACGCAGATAAGGTTCTGAAGAACGGGTGCGATATGGTGGTGGAGCTGGTCGGAGGAATCGAACCGGCGAGGAGCTTCGTCCGGCAGTCGCTGCACCGAGGCAAGCATGTGGTGACGGCCAATAAGGCCCTGCTCGCTCTTGAGGGATTCAGCTTGATGAAAGCGGCGAACGCGCGAAGAGTCAGGTTGGGATTCGAAGGGAGCGTGTGCGGCGGGATTCCGATCATTCGTGCCCTGCGCAATGGGCTGGTTGGAAACAATATTCAAAATATCAGCGGAATTCTGAACGGGACGTGCAACTACATTCTGACGCGGATGACCGAGAATGGAATGGACTTTGGCCAAGCTCTGGGTGAGGCGCAGGCGCGCGGGTTTGCCGAGACTGATCCGTCGCTGGATGTGGATGGTTACGATGCGGCGCAAAAGCTGAAAATCCTGGCCGAGCTGGCGTTTGGTTCTGAGCTCGCGAGCGACGCGGTGCAAGTCGAAGGAATTCGCGAGATCACTGCAGGTGATGTGGAGGCTGCGCGAGAGCTGGGATATGTGATCAAACACGTTGCGATCGCGGAGGTGGTGGACGATAAGCTGGCACTCCGCGCGGGTCCGACACTGATTCCACGAGGGCATCCGCTGGCGGGAATTCGCGAGGAAAATAATGCGGTGATAGTGCGCGGCAATGAAGTAGGAGAGATGCTCTTTTCCGGCAAGGGTGCAGGATCGCTGCCGAGCGCGAGCGCGGTCTTGTCGGACGTGATAGATATCGCCTGCCACAACGGAGGCTTTTCAGCGAGCGCCACGCCAAGGGCACGCGAGACGGCGGATGTTCTCGATAGCAGGTACTATTTGCGTTTTACAGTGAACGAACCGAGCGCGATTGGGCCGATCACGGCCATGTTGGAAAGGGATGGGATCGAGGTGACGCGGGCGGCGGCAGTCTGGTCGCGGAACGCGGCGGCGGAGCATCAGGTCAGGCTGGTGACCGGCGGTGCGTCGCATAAGGGTTTGCGCGGCTCCGTGCAAGCAATTGTTAAACAAGGACATACGACCCACAACTTAGCTCTTCCAATCATTATGTAGGAGTGCCGGCGAAATTTGTGAAGCTGACCCTTCTGCGCTATAATCTAACTAACTAGTTAATTAATATGCTAACCAAGACCGAAGTTCTGAAGCCGAGGCTGGGTTCGCGAGGTCAGCCGGATCGCAGCCGGGCCGGAATTCTGCAGGCGGCAGTTTCCGAATTTGCGCAACGCGGGATGGCGGGGGCAAGGACCGATGCCATCGCGCAAGCTGCCAAAGTCAACAAGGCGCTGCTCTATTACTACTTCCGCGACAAAGAGACCCTGTATGGGGCTGCGCTTGACCACGCGTTCAGCCAACTGAGCGCGCACATGTTGAGTGTGCTGGAGCGCGATCTACCGCCCAGGGAAAAGATGATGGCCTACATAGGCGAGTATTTTGACTTCATCGCCAACCATCGTTTCTACCGCGACCTGGTTCAGGTGGAGATGATGCGCGCAGGACATGGATCGCCGCATCTAAAGCGGATCGCGAAGCGATATTTTCAGCCACTGTTTCGCCGGCTCAGTGAAGTGCTGCAGGAGGGCATTGCCAAAGGAGAGTTCCGGCCGGTGAATCCGATGCAGTTTGTTCCATCGATGGTGGCGCTGGTGGTTTTTTATTTCATCAATGCGCCAGTCATGAAAAGCGTCACCGGGGTTGATCCTTTGTCGCCTGAGCGGATTGCCGAGCGGCGAGCGTCGGTGCTGGATTTTATTTCTGCGGCTTTGTTTCGAAATCCGGGAGAAACCGTGGGGACGGCGTCATGAAGAGCGAGCTTAATCACGCGCAATCGCCATTCGCCGGTCGGACGCGTTGTTTCGCCGAATACGGGGACATAAATTCAATGCGCCTCGGTAGGTTTTGCAGGAGAGAGATTCGACGAGGAGTCGAACCATGAGTGTACGCAATAAATTTCTGATCATTATTGGTGTGATCCTGGCGATTTCGCTCGGCTACTACTATTTTTCGACTCCGAGCAACCGCGACCTGGTCTTAGTGGGAACGGTGGATTCGAACCAGATCATCGTCAGCCCGCAGATCCAGGGACGAATTCAGAAGCTGCTGGTGGACGAAGGGACCCAAGTCAAACAGGGCGACTTGATCGCGATTTTAGATCCAGCCGAACTCGAGGCAGAGGAGCGGGCCGCAGCAGCCACAATCGACAGCATGAAGTACAAAGTGGCGGAGACGCAATCGACACTGCAAGCGACGCAGGGGTCGACGACCAGCAGTGTTGCGAATGCCCAGGCGCGGCTTTCGTCAGTCCGCGCGCAATTGCTTCAAGCGGAAGCAACGTTGGAACGGACCGAGAGCGACAGCCGCAGAATGATCGAGTTGGCGAAGGAAGGCGTCGCGTCGGACCAGGATCGCGTGCAGGCAGAAACCAACCTGGCTGCGCAAAAAGCCGTCGTTCAGTCGCTGCAGCAGCAGGTAAGCGCCGCACAAGCCGATCTCGATACGGCTGTTGCCAACACGCACACGGCACATGCGGCGAAACGAACCGTGGAGTCGACGCAAGCCCAGCTTTCTAACGCGGAAGACATGTTGAAGCAGGCAGAGGTTCGATTGGGCTACACGAAGATCTACGCTCCGATCACGGGGACGGTTTCGGTGCGAGCTGCGCGTGAGGGAGAAGTACTGAATCCGGGCCAGCCGATTGTCACTTTAGTTGACTTGAGCGACACGTGGGTGCGGGCGGCGATTCCTGAAACCAATGCCGATCACATCGGTTTGGGCGATACGTTGAAGATCGAGCTTCCGGGCGGGACCATCACGTCGGGCAAAGTGTTTTACAAATCGGCCGAGGCCGACTTTGCCACGCAACGCGATGTGAACCGGCGCAAGCGCGACATTCGGACCATCGTTCTGAAAGTTCGGCTCGATAATCCCAAAGGCGCGTATGTGCCGGGAATGACGGCCGAAGTGCTGGTCACGCCCGAGCAATTGAAAGGCACGTCGCAGCAAGCGTCGGCGGAGAAGCAGCCGTGATTACTGACCTCAATAGTGGCGGGTCGGGATCTTCGCCGATTCCAACGAACGGGCACGATACGACGAGCGCGGCTTCGCCCAACGCGATTGAAGTTGATCACATCGTGAAGAAGTACGGCGACTTTACGGCGGTGGATGACGTTTCCTTTCAGGTCAAAGACGGAGAGATCTTTGGACTATTGGGACCGAACGGTGCAGGCAAGTCGACGCTGATTCGAATGATGACGACGCTCATTCCGATTACCGCCGGCAAGGCCCGCATCGCCGGGCACGACGTTGTGAAAGAACCGGACTTGGCTCGCCGAGCGATGGGCGTGATTCCGCAGGCGCTGACCAGCGACCTTGACCTCACGGTCGAGGAGAACATGAACATTTACGCCAAGCTCTACGATGTACCGGCAAAAAAGCGCAAGGAAGCGATTGAAGAGCTGCTGCAGTTGGTGGATCTGACGAAGTGGCGGGGAGCGCAGACCAAAACCCTATCCGGCGGTATGCGGCGACGATTGGAGATCGCGCGCGGCCTGGTTCACAGTCCACGGATCTTCTTTCTGGACGAGCCCACGACGGGGTTGGATCCGGTGTCACGCGTCGCGGTGTGGGAGATGCTCACCAACATCAAGAGCCAGCGACAGCTCACGATCCTGATTACGACGCACTACATGGACGAGGCCGACCGGTTGTGCGACCGGATTGCAATTGTGGACCACGGGAAACTCGTGGCGCTCGACACGCCACCAGCCTTGAAAGCGAGCGTGCCGGGGTCGAACGTGATTGAAGCGCAGTTTGAGCATGCGCCCGCAGACTGGGAAGAGAAACTGCACAAACTTACCGCCGTTACTTCGGTTCAACACGAAGGCGCGGGTATGTATCGAGTGCTGACGGGCGACGGCTCGCAAACCACGACGGAGCTTGTCGAGACGGCTGTGCGTGACGGAGTTGGAGTGAAGTCGCTTTCGGTGCAGAACACAACTTTGGACGACGTGTTCGTCCACTACACGGGTCGGCAACTGCGGGATGAGTTGCAGAAGGCGTATGCGTTTGTGATGCCGCAGCGGCCAGGGATGTGACGATGAATCGGATGATGGCAATTGTCGAACGGGAAATGCGGAAGTTCTTCCGCTCGCCGGCGCTGATGATGGCGTCCATGATCTTTCCACTGGTACAGCTTATTGTGCTGGGCAATGCTTTCGGCGGCAAGATTCGCGACGCGAAGCTAGGGCTCGTCGATCAGGATGGGGGTACGCAGGCATTGAAGATCCGGGAAGCGTTCGACTCAGTGCGCTCGAACATGCGGACCTTTGAGCCGATCTACTACAACGATCAGAAGAAGGCGATGGACGATGTGCGCGACGGCAAGATTCAGGGCGCGGTCATTATCCCGCCACAATATTCGCGGCGGGTGTATGAGCAGGATCAGCCACGCATCGGTCTGGTTGTCGATAACAGCGACAACTTCATGAGTTCGACGCTCGAAGATGAGCTCACCAGCATCACGAATTCGTTGAACGAGCCCACGGTCTCACCGCGCATTCTGCAGCAAACGGTTGTGCAGATTGTGGAGCTCTATCCGTACATCGAATACATGAAGTACTTGCTGCCCGGTTCGATCACGCTAGCGATGTTCGTTTCGGTGATGATCGGCGGTGGGATGCTGTACATCGATGACAAAGCCCGGGGGGTGCACGAAGGGTATCTGGTCACGCCGATTACGAAGCTCGAATTGGTTTTTGGGTTGAATGGCGCGGGCGCGATCAAAGCTGTGCTGACGGGTGTGATCATAACGTTGATCGGGGCGCTTCTGGCCGGTGTCGGGACGGTTTTCAATCTCGGCACACTGGTCGGACTGATCATCATGATCGTGCTGACATCGATCGCGTTCAACACGATGATGTTCCTGCTGATGGTGCGCATCGAAGATCCGCTGGTGCCGCGGGCGATCTTCGGCATTCTGAACACGTTGTTGTTTTTCCCCAGCGGATCGATCTATCCGATCCAGGCATTTCCATGGTGGCTCAGAGGCATCGCCAAAGCCGACCCGTTCACGTATGCGGTGCACGGATTCAAGTCGCTATTGCTGAAGGAAACGGGACTGAGCGCGATCGTGCCCGACATGCTTTACCTTTCAATCTTTGCGGTGCTGACGCTGGCGATTGCGACACCGTTGTTCAAGAGAACCCTGTGAGAATCGGGTAATTTGGCATTTGAAATCAAAACTAACCGACCCTCTCCCTACAATTTCGAATTGCCTAAGTATCCGGTATGCTTAGAGAGGCATGACACTGCTCGATGCGCAGCAGTTTGATGAGGCGCGAGCGCGGCGCCGCAGAAAAAGGATCGTTTACGCGATTATCGTGGTTTTGATTCTGGCCTGGGTTGGGTATCACCTGCGGCATTATCCCGAGCGGTCTGAGGTGAACAAGTTCTTCGCAGCGCTGCAAAAGCAGGACTACGAAAACGCATACGGCATCTGGTTTCACGATCCGGATTGGAAACAGCACCAGCCGAAGTACTCCAGTTATCCTTATAACGATTTTTATCGCGATTGGGGCCCGGGCGGGGAGTGGGGACTGATCAAGTCTCATTCGGTCGATTGCTCGTTGAGCCCAAGCGGAGGCAGTGGCGTGATTGTGCAAGTCACGGTGAATCACCGCGCCGAGCACGCCTATGTATGGGTACAGAAATCGGACGGGACGCTGTCGTTCTCGCCTACAGAGATCGAATGCGGGAATGGGCTGAGTTGGGTGATTGAGTGATTGTTGATTGAATGATTGAGTGATTTGGTTGTGCCGGTCTCCCGAAAAAGCGGTAATATACTGCGCTAGAAAGCTGGCTTCATACGTGTCGTAAGGAAGAACGATCGCCGGATTCCGGCGGTTTTCTTGAAAGTGGGGAGCCATGCGTTATTGGAGTCGATTCGATTTGAATTGCCGCGCCCGTTGGATCCTTCCCGGAATCGCGCTGTTGGCACTGTTTTCGTCGTTCGGCGTCGCTCAGAAAGCATCTTCGAAAGGCCCTAAGTACGACCTGCAGACGGAAACGAAGCTGAAAGGCGTGATCGACGAACTGAAGTTCCCACCCAAAGGAAGTGAGAAGGAAATTGCTTACTTCATGCTGAAAAGCGGGACCGACACAGCGGACGTATTTCTGTGCCCGAAATCGTTTCTGGACGAGATGGGGATCGCGGTTGCCAAAGGGGATGAGATTGCGTTGACTGGGTCGAAAATCAAGCGGGACGGAACCGACGTGTTCCTGGTGCGAGAGCTCGTCAAGGGGAACGATACGTTCGTTCTGCGGGATGATAAGGGCAGTCCAGTCTGGTAACCCGGTCTACTTGACTGGAGCGTTCAAGGCCGCGACCAGTTCGACAAAACTGTTGGCGGCGAGCGTGCGGTCAACCATTTCTTTCTGACTGAAGAGTTGCCCGGCGTCGGCAAGCAAGGTGTGCTGAGACTGATTATCGGGCGTAAGAATCAAGACAATCAGTTTTGCGGGACGCCCGTCTCGCGAACCGAAATCAATTCCCTTCTCCGTTTTGCCAATTACAGCGAGCGGCCGCAGCAGCCCATCGACGCGGGCATAGGGCACAGCAACCCCAAAGCGCCAACCGCTGCTGTCGGCGCCTTCGCGCTCAGTGACCAGCCGAAAAAAGCGCTCCGGAGCATTTCCCACTAAAGGCGCGGCAACGTCGCACATCTCGCGCAGCACGCCGTTGCGGGTGTCGCTGATCAACTTGGGGAGAAAAAGCTCGCTCGAAACGACATCTTTGATGTTAAGCGCTTTCTTGCCTTTCACCACGAACCGAATCGCCGGCCCGGATAAAAGCGAAGTCACGAGAGCCATGATTACCAGAGCGACAAACATCGGTTCACGGATGAGGCCGGCTTGGAGGGCGAGGATGCCAAGGATCATCTCCATGGCGCCGCGAGCATTCATGGCAAGGCCGACGCCGATTGAAGTGCGGAGGTCCATGCCACCCAGTCTCGCGCCCCAGCCGGCGCCAAGGACTTTGCCCAGACAGGCGACTGCGAGAATGACTGTGGTGACGTTGAGGTTGAAGTTGGTGACGAAATTCGTGTGCAGGCCAATGTTGGCGAAAAACAGCGGCGCGAAGACGTTGGTGACGATCTCGTGAATGTGCTCGGAGGTACGCTCGCGCAAGTGGGTGGACTCGCCAACCGCTGCCCCGGTGATGAAGGCGCCAAACACAGCATGGATACCGGCATATTCGGCGAAGGCGGCTGAGGCGAGCGTGAGAGCAAAGATGAAGCCGAGGACGCCCCCAGGCCAGGTGGTGTGAGCCTGGATGAAGGGCAGAATTTTATGAATCAGCCAGCGCCCTGCGGTCAGCATGCTCGCGGCGAAGATCAGTACGAGCATGACTGTGTGGCGGAAGCCGCGCCCGTTATCGCCGTTAGGCTGCATCATGCCGAGAACGAGACCAAAGAGGATCCATCCGACGAGATCGTCGAACATGGCCGATGACATGACGACCGTACCCATCTCGGTCCGGAGCAGACTTAGGTCCATGAGAATGCGCGCGACCACGGGAAGAGCGGAGATGGACAAAGCGGTGCCTATGAATAGCGCGAAGACCAGCGGGTCAGTCCGTTCGTCGGCTCCGAGATATCGCGGGAAGGCCCAGCCCGAAGCCAAGCCAAAAGCAAATGGGATGACCATGCCGAACGAGCTGACCAGGAGCGCGGTCTTGCCCTGCCGAAAGATGCTGGCGAGATCGATTTCAATGCCGGCGGTGAGAAGAAAGAAGACGACGCTGATGGCGGCAATTCCATCGAGCACGAAAGCGACGGGACCGGTCCGAGGAAAGAGCAGCGCGTAAACGCCGGGACGATAGTGGCCGAGAACCGTGGGCCCCAACAGGATGCCGGCGAGTATCTCGCCGAGGACCGCGGGCTGGCCGAATTTCTTGACGAGCTCTCCGGCAAACTTCGCCGAAGCCAGCAAAGCGGCCAGCGCGAGAAATACAACCATTACGTCGTGCTGCGTTAAGTGATCCATGGACTAAGGAAGCAGGCGCGCTGTGGGCATGCTAATCCAGAGAAAACAGCAATGCATTCAGACCCGAGTCGCCAGTTGGTCGATCGTCTTCTGTAGCGATGCGTCGTCGCTGACGCTGAGCGCGGTTCTTGACTTGTCGATCTGGCGCAGCAGGCCGGAAAGCACCTTGCCGGGGCCGACCTCGATAAACGTCTGTACGCCATGGGTGGAGAGCAGTCGCATGGATTGCTCCCACTTGACCGATCCGGTGACCTGGCGAACCAGCGCATCGCGACTGGTAACAGCTTCGGTGAGCAAAGCAGCGTCAACGTTACAGGCGACTGGGACATTGGGTTTATGGAATGTAAGTTTGTTCAAGTCGGCGGCGAGGCGATCCTGCGCAGGCTTCATCAAAGTGGAATGGAAAGGCGCACTGACTGGCAGGAGTTTAGCGCGTTTGGAGCCGCGTTCGTCAGCAAGCTTGGCAGCTCGTTCGACAGCCGCTGTGTGTCCTGAGATGACGATTTGCTCGGCGGAATTGATGTTGGCTGGTTCACAAACCTCGCCTTGGGCGGCATCCCGGCAGACTGCTGCGACTTGGTCGAGGTCCATGCCGAGAATAGCAGCCATTGCACCCACACCAACCGGAACGGCTTCCTGCATGTATTTGCCGCGATTGCGGACGGTGCGGACCACGTCGGAGAAGTTTAACGTGCCGGCGGCAACATGGGCGGAATACTCGCCGAGGCTGTGGCCTGCAACGAAGGCTGGTTTGATACCTTTCTCGGCAAGCACACGACAGGCCGCGGTTGAAACCGTGAGAATCGCCGGCTGAGTGATTTCGGTGAGGCGAAGCTGATCCTCGGGCCCTTCGAAGCATAGTTGCGAGAGCTTGTAGCCAAGGGCGGCGTCGGCTTCTTCAAAAGTTTGGCGAGCTACCGGGTATTTGTCGGCAAGGTCTTTGCCCATGCCTACAGCCTGGGAGCCTTGGCCGGGGAACAGGAACGCGATGGGGGATGTCGTCATAATTTTCCTGATTCAATCTGGTTAACACACCCACCCTGTCGCAAAGAACGCGAGAAGGGTGGGCCACCCCGCAGAACGCGACAAGTGCGGGGCAGCGGCGAATTATGTTGTAACTGTTGCCGGCCGGATTCCGGCCAGTTCTTTCTCAATTTTTGCGTTGATGCCACGCTCGGCAAATTCCGCTGCGACGCGAATGGCGTTCTTGATCGCGTTGGAATTCGACGATCCGTGGGTGATGAAGCAAATCCCTTTTACGCCGAGCAGCGGCGCGCCGCCGTACTCGGTATGATCGAGACGCTTCTTGAAATCTGCGAAGGCGCTGCGCGAGAGCAAATATCCAACCTGGCGCGTGATGGTGGCGCGCAGCGATTCCTTGAGCGTGTAACGAACCAGGGTGGCGACGCCTTCGGAGATTTTGAGGGCGACATTGCCCACGAATCCGTCCGCGACGATGACATCGACGTGCCCGTTGTAGAGATCGCGTCCTTCGACATTGCCTACGAAATTCAAGGGCAGTTGCTTGAGCAACTGGAATGCTTCGCGAGTGAGTTCGTTGCCCTTGCTGGCTTCCTCGCCGATCGAGAGCAAACCGACCCGGGGACGACGAGTGCCATACATGGTGCGGAAGTAGACCTCGCCCATCACGGCGAACTGCTCGAGGTTATGCGGCTTGCAGTTTACGTTGGCGCCGACGTCGAGCAGAGTTGCGACCGTGCCTTGAACTGTTGGAAAGACGGCAGCGAGTGCCGGACGATCGACGCCGGGGATGGCGCCCAGGACCATCTTGGCGGTAGCCATCGCGGCTCCGGTGTTGCCGGCGGTGATGAATGCGGCGGCCTGGCCTTCGCGAACCAGGCGCAACCCGACGCGCATGGAGGAATCGCGCTTAGCGCGGACGGCCTGCACAGGATTGTCGTCCATGCTGATGACCTCGCTAGCATGGACGATTTCGAGAGCCAAACCGGCGGCCGCGGGATGGCGATCCAGTTCGGCACGGATGGCGGACTCGGGCCCAATCAGGAGCACGCGAACGTCATAGTGGCGGGCCGCATGGATTGCGCCTTCAATTTCAGGCTTGGGCCTGCGGTCGGAACCCATCGCGTCCAGGGCAATGACGCTCGGCATGGTTGCGGGCTAGCTGGCTTCTTCGACTTCCAGAACTTCCCGGCCCTTATAGTAACCGCACTTGGGGCAGGCACGATGCGGCATTTTGCGCTCGTGGCAGTTGGGGCACTCAGAAAGTGACCGGTGTTTCAGTGAGTCGTGGGCGCGCCGGTTGCCGGTGCGGGCTTTGGAGTGTCGCCGTTTTGGATTAGGCATGAAAAATTCTCTCTCTTTCGAATCAATTTAGAAGCGAGCAAAACGCGCGATTCATGCATCGCACAAGAACGCGATGCTTCGCGCTGCTCACCCAGATCTTTCGCTGCGCAAAAGAAGCTTGCTCAGTGTTGCAGCTTGTCGCGGATATCTTTCAGCGCCGACCACCGCGGATCGTCCGCGGGTTCTTCGCATGAACACTGCTCATGGTTCAGGTTCACGCCACAATGCGGGCAGAGCCCTTTGCAATCCTCGCGGCAGATCGCCTTCAGCGGAACCGCCAGCAGCACCTGCTCTCGGAGCGCATCTTCGAGCAGCAAACCTTCGCCTCGATAATAACCGACCTCGGCCTCGGCACTGGTCACTGAAAGCTCTTCGCGACCGGCGTCGGCGCCCAGCGGGCGATATAACAGGTCAAATTCGCGCTTGACGTCCTGAACCACCGGTTCGAGGCAGCGGGCGCAGGGCAATTCGATGCGGGTACCCAGCTTGCCGTTCAGCCGTATATCTTTTATTTTCTGGTGCTTACCGTGATGCTCTTCGACCAGCTGGGCGCGTCCGTCGGTGTGCAAATCCGAGACTTGCCGGAAATCGGTTCCAAGATCGATTGCGCCGGGGCGGAACTGCTCGTCGAAATCGACGGGATGAAATTCCAACTCATGGATTTCGATGAACATCGCGACCCCCGCACTCCTCGAAAACGGCCAATCGCCGCGGAAGACGCTCACAGGCGTAACTCTCTCGGGAGCAATGCTTAAGAATAAAGGGGGGTGAAGAGGGGTGTCAAGGAAAGGGGAAAGAGCCACAATGTGTAGAATTCGGGCAACCTGCACTTCCTGTTTT